>OUNO010000705.1_pt3 | contig 25464 bp, 18 predicted proteins | sample 1779811 | NCBI WGS metagenome assembly OUNO01 (sample SAMEA3914804, study PRJEB12502) | metagenome | biome: forest; material: soil | place: Canada | collected 2010-06-25 | depth 0.3 m | reverse complement strand
GCTGGAGTCGGAGCGACTTCTCGCGCGCGTTTCTTCCCGTTCGCGTGTGCGAAGCCAGGGCTCAACGCCTGAAGTAATGCGAGGCTCGCAATGATGAAGAATCCGGTAAAGCGATTCATCGACAGAGTCCTCAGAGAGGCCCGTTGCTACGAATCATCACAATGTCGCCTTCTTTGATTCCTCGCGAATCGAGAATCTGGTCGACCTGTGCGGTGCTCGAAACCGTGTTCACTTGCGTGGTGTGCGCATAAGCCACTGCCTTGTAGACGTCGCAGATGCCAGTGGATGGAGTCACAGCGTAGACTTCGAACCCTTGTTCGAGCGCGATGCGCGACTGGGCGCCTTGGTCAAAAACAAGTGCGCCGCTGTTGGCGTCAAACTCGCGCACTTTGGCTCTCCAGCCCAGGCGATTGACAGCAGGCGAAGCGGCCAGCTGGCTCATGCCCTTGTCCATAATCTTGCGAATGATGTTTCCGAGTGGCGTGTTGTGAATGAAGCTCGGGCCCGTCGTGATCTGGCCGAAATCGATATCGACAGAAACTTCAGTTCCGGTCGTCGTGTGATTAGCGGTCGTAGCAGCAACCGAGGAGCAGCCTTGGTTTGTACATTGGTAAACTGCGAAATCCATCGCGATGAGACCAATGTTCACTTTCACTGCACCGGTGGCGCCCGTGATGACGGTCGTTTCGCCTTGAGCCATCGAGTAACCGAATTTGAGTCCGATCTGTGCGACGTTCAGATCCAAAGTGCTTACCGCGGTGCGGAGCTCGACCCAGCTGTTGCATTGATCAGGTTGTCCTCCAGTGGTCGGCGCAAGCACGTTGGTATTGGTCGTTGAAGTGTTGATCATCGCGGCGAGATCGGTCGTGAGATCCACGCGGCTTCCGTTCGGAAGTGTGAAAGGCAGAGTGCCTACGGGCGTGATCTTCGCCGGGCGAATCGGTAGAGGTACTTGGAATGGCGAAGTGGCCACCTGGACGGTCGGAGTCGGGCCAGGCTTCTTCCTCGCTGCTGCGTCGGCATTCGGCAGGGCCGTAAACATCACGACACCGAACGCAGTCAGGACGGCTAAAACATAAGCCATATGAACTCCTATTGTTAATACTTATTAACAGTATCAGAAAATATTAGCTTTGGCCAGTTTCAGCCAAAGGCATATGCTCTCTTCGGAGTGCAGGCAGGCAGCTTGAGAAAAACCACCTGTGAATACCAGAGCTTACAGGATCGGTCGGGCATAACGGGTCGGCAAAAAATGCGCGAACCGAATGATCCCACGGGTTTGAACCTGGTTATTTCAGTGAGCAGCCCTTGATCGGGTCCTTAAAGTAGGACTGAGCCGTCGGATCCTGTTTCACGGCAGCTCGTGCGTCTTTCTTTGCGAGAGAGCACTTCCCTAGCTGCGCATAGATCGAGGCACGCATCACGAGCGCCGGCAGAAAGTCGGCTTGAATCTGAAGTGCCGAGTCCAGGTCGTCTTTAGCCTTACTCTCTAGATCGAGTGCGACGTAACAGCCGGCTCGGTTGGCAAGGAGTTCGACAGAGGTCTGAGATTTCAGGAGAGCTCTCGACGCGACCGTAATGCACTCACTGAACTTTTTCTGTCGCTGATAGACGAAGGCGAGTTCGCTCGAGGCTTCGCTGTCTTCGGGAGTTCGTGAAAGTGCCGATTGTAGGAGCTTCTCGGCATCGGATAGATTTCCTGATTCGATCAGCACTTTGGCTCGAGCTGTTTCTAGTGATGCGAGTTGCTTTAAGGCGAATGGTTTAAGCGTTGGTTGTTTCGCAATCGCTTCATTGAAGAGCTGGATTCCATCCTGATACTTCTTCAAATTATAAGTACATATCGCTTGGTTGTATTGAGCTGCAGCGGAGAGTTCAGGGTCCTTTTTGGCAGCTTCTCTGAAGGAAGTTTCGCAAAGGGTAAAGTTCTCGACCTCGATAGCCTTATAGGCCTTCATCCATAGGGCATGGAATGCGGGGTCCGTGTTTTTCGGTTCAGGCTGGCAGGCGTCCCTGAAGTACGAAATATTCGCGTCTGCGCTTGCTGCGTGCGCGAAGCAGCCGAGTGTCAGGCCTAAGGCTGCGCTCAAAATTACCATTGAAGTGATGCCTTAAGGGCTCTCATACAGATTGTTGAGAATGATGATCTCGACCCTGCGATTCGAACCGCGGGCGTAGTCGGCCTTCACGGCAGCCGCTTTGATCACGTGTGCTTCCTTAGTACCGGCAGCCGGAACAGGTGGCACTTTCGCGATCGGGCGATAGTGGCCGTAGCCTGCAGCGCCCAAGCGACTTGGATCCATATCGAACTTCTTCACCCAGTAACGAACCACCCACGAAGCGCGTGCGGCCGAGAGTTCCCAATCACTTGGGTAGGTCGTAAGCGAGGCTTCGGCGACGTCGGCATGGCCTTCGATACGAACGAGGCGTTTCGAAGATTTGATCACGCGCGCGATGCGGTCGAGCACCGGACGAAGATCAGGGCGGATCTCCACTTCCCCATTATCGTAAAAATCTTTCGCCGATAGACGAACGATCAATCCGCGGCTGTCGTACTGCATCTGAACTTTTTCAGACAGATCTGTAACGCCAAGTTCGAGACTGATGGTCTCTTCAAGTAACTCTTTCACTTCTTGAAGCTGAGGATCAGGATCGCTCGCGGTGTTTGTCTTGCCAGCAGGCAAGCTCATCAAGCGGCCGCCGGGTGGCTCCACCTGTTCGAACGGATTCATAGTCGGGCCGCCCGAAGCGCCCCCTAAATCGATCGGACCACCGAAGGCCGCGCGAATGCTGTCCGCGACGGTTTTGAACTTCTTGGCGTCCGTTTTCGACTGCGCATACAGAATAACGAAGAACGCGAAAAGCAGCGTGATGAAGTCGGCGTAAGAAACCAGCCAGCGCTCAAGATTGACGTGTTCTGGATGTTTTTTACGCAAGGATCATCCCTTCGGCCTGTGGTCATCGCCACGGCGCAAATGTTCTTCGACGAACACTTCAAGCTTTTCCTGAAGGAAGTGCGGGTTCAATCCCTCTTGAATGCCGACAACTCCGAGCTTCACGACTTCTTTGGCGATCATACGCTGAGCGGCTTTACGCTTCAGCTTGGTTCCCCAAGGAATCAGGATCAAGTTGGCGATACCGACCCCGTAAACGGTAGCGACGAAGGCGACGGCGATACCGCCACCGATCCCGTTCGGATCGCTGTTCATGATGCTCATGACGTGAATCAGACCAAGAACGGCGCCGATAATTCCGATGGTCGGAGCGTAACCGCCCGCGCCTTCCCACACCTTACCGGCGGCTTCTTCATCTTCGAACGCCATGTAGATCTCGGTGTCGATGATCTCTTTAACGGTGCTCGGCTCGAAACCGTCGATGACGAACTTCACGGTTTTCTTGAAGAGCGGATCTTTGATCGAGTCGCGTTGACCTTCAACAGCGAGAACGCCTTCTTTACGCGCGATGGTGGCGATACGAATGATTTCGTCGATCAGTGGGCGAACATCGAGGTCGACCTTTTTGTAGATGACCGGAATCATCTTGAAGGCGCGTACGATGTCGTCCTGCGGAAACGAAACCAACATGGCACCGAGAGTGCCTCCGAGCACGATCAGTGCCGCGGTTCCCTGCATAATCTGCGAGACGTGACCACCTTCGAGAACCTGGCCCCCGACAACGGCCGAAATGCCGAGAAAGGTGCCGATCAGCGATGCTAAATCCATTTAAGGTGTTCTCCGAAGATTGGGTGGTTCTTGATGAATGCGTTTCCAGTATTCGGTCGTGAGGCGAACGACTTCCTCGACCGATTGTTCCACCATGATTTTTTCATTCGAATTCAGGGTAATTAATGTGTCCGGGGTTGATTCGACGAACTTGATCATCTCACTGTTCACGATGAACTTCCGGCCTCCGAGTCGACTCAGTTCGATCATCGTTTATGTACCCCTGTTTCTAGTGTAGCTTCAGGGGGATAGGAGTCAAATGAGCACGCCTAATTCTAAAACTTCTGTGGCAGGCGTTCGAGGCCATCGCGCATACATTCGTCCATCGTCGGCCGCTTCGAAGCTCTACGCGAGTCTCTTCGATCTTGCGGTTTTCGTCGCGGTTTCCTGCCTTTTATTCAGGGCGCTCGATCTCTCGCCGATTCCGGGGCCGATTCAGCTCTCTCTTTTTCCGCTGGTCTCGGTCCTTCTCTCGGCGCTCCAGATCCAGCTCTTGGGCGGAACCATAGGTCAGCTTCTGTGGCGCCTGCGATGGCTTGATTCCGAAAAAAAGCCGGCCGGCTTACTCGAGATTCTTCGCGGCGCGCGCCTCTTTGAGACAGAAGTCCTGGGCGGTGGAGTTCGTGGATTCACTTTGCTCGTCACATTTCTGACGCTCTCGGGTTCGGGTTGGATGGGATATGAGTTTGTCGGTCGCCATCCGATGCTCATCCACGCGTCGACTTGGCCGCTGGAAGCTTATGTTCCTTCTCCCGAAAAGACGGATTCGCAGTCCTGGGTGATTCGTTCGTACTATTACTCGTTGGGCGGTTGGCCTTCGCGTTTTGGAAACGAGCCCGTTCTCTACTCCGTGCCTTACGAGAAAGGGCCTCCGCAGCAGTTTCTGGGTCGCTTCATCGCGCGTTGGGAAATGCCGAACATCACTGCGATCTTCGAGGGTCCAAAGACTCCGACGATCGGAACTCGTTCGGACGGACAATCGATCGACCCGGCGCTGGTTCAGATTTGCCTTCAGTCGCAGTGGGAGCGCGCCGCTGATCTTCAGCAAGGTGAACCTCCGGGGTTCATGGAGTGCATGAAGGTTCGTGAGGCGACGCTTGCCCGTCACCTTCGCGAGATGCGTTCGGTTCATCCGATCGAATGGGAATTGAAGTGGTTTGAAGTCGGCAACACTTCCCTTTCCGCCGCTGAACGTCCCCGCGGCTTTTATATTTCCGCTTCAGGACCGTCGAGTATTCAAGAGCGCTACGTCTTCATTACTCCGAAAGGCGCGCACCAGTCCTTCATCCTCAATCGCGATCGCTCCGAGCATGGTGAGCAGGCGTCCGAGCTTTTCCGCGAGGCGATTCGTTCGCAGCGGGTTTCTCCAACCTTGGACTCAGGCCGCTCGTGGGCGGACCATGAGCTTTCCGAAATCAAAATGAGCGGCCTCGATCAGGTCGCTGATCCTGTTGAATTCGCGGCCCGTGTTTCCGGAATTCAGTCCCTGCTGATTTCCAAGATCACAGTCGAGCCCAAGAACTTCGACGCCTACTTTCACCTGGGCGGAACTTCATTCCTGCTTCTTCAGCGCGCAGTGAAAATGAAGAACCACGAGTGGAGCGCCATCGCGCGTCCAAATCTTCAGTCAGCGTTGAAGTATGCCGAAGATCTGGGGCCGTTGCCTGGCGCTACGGGAGCGACTGCGACTTCGCCTTACGATCCCCGCCTCGATCAGCTTAGTAGCTTCTGGCGTGCTGCTCAGAAGCTTTAAAGAAGCTCTGAACAGCACGCTGAATTCTACTTACACGATACCGTTCTGACGAATTCAAAGCTGAACTCCTGAGCGCCGAGATAGACGGCTGGCATCAATGTACATGCTCTTCGTGCTGTGAGCTGAGCGTTAGCCGAAAGCTCGGCAGTGTAGCACTCGTCTCCGTTGTGGAAAATGAGATCGCCCTGTGCGGTCGTCAGCGTTCCTGGAATGGCTTCATCGAAGCCAAGATATTTACAGATGCCGTCGGCGCTCGAAGTGATCGCGATCGCGTTCCCTTCGTAATAGGGGGTCACGATCGAAACGGAACCGTCGTAGTTTTCGACTGAACGAGCGACTCGCAATGAGAGAAAATACCTCGAATGCGTCAGCAACTGGAAAAGATCTTTTGAAATCTGATAGTCACCTTCGAATTCAACTGAAGTGAGCACCATCAGCTCGTGACTGACGAGACGAACGCGTTCTGCGTAGTCGTCGATCCGTTTCCATTTGCGAACATCGAGGTGGGTCACAGCGGTGCTTGGATCGGTGATGGCCTGGCGATCCAAGCGGTGTGCCGGAAGAACTTTAAGTCGTGCCAATTGTTCGCGAACCTTGCTGGCTTGAATGGCTGGATTGGTACGATCAATCGCCGTCTGCCCTGTTTTTGTGAGAGCGATGCTGATCTGCGAGGCAATCGCGTAGAATTCAGCGCAACGAGAGTCGCCTCCGTTTCCGACTTCACGGTCGGCGTAAGAAGACGCGGAGTTAATAAGGGCGAGTATCGCTAGACCGAGAGTGATCCATTTTTTGTTTTTCATGACAGTGCTCCTGATATTGGGGTTTTGGGTTGGGTGAGTTCGAAAAGTTGGATGGATAGGCAATAGACGGAGTCTTTTTCCTGCGACTCGCCGAGGTCTCGGCAAAACCGGCGCCGAAATGTTTTGAGAGCAGATTTCGCTTCCGGAAGTTTCCGGCGATCGATGGCCAGCACGTTTGTGGAATATTCGCGGCTTTCGACCGGTTGATTTTGAAGCTGGAGTGCAGCTTTTTCCAGAATCTGTCGGTGAAAGTTTCGGATCGCTTCGGAAGCGACTCCACTCGGCGTAGCGCTTTTGGCATCAGTAGCGGAGAGTGTTCCGTTCCGCTTCGAGAGCAGCTTCAAGCGAATCAGGCGCTCAACAGCTTGATCGACTTCAAAGATATGAATGCCCAAGCGTTTGGCGATCCAGTTGGACGACGAGTCGAAATCGCTGAGGGCCGTGAGTTCAAGAATCGCGAAATGGTGCCAGTCCGAAATGACTTTGAATGAATCCAGCTGCACCTGTCGATACTCTTGATCCACTGCATGGGCCTGTGAAATCGACTCGAGCTTTGCGCTCGCAGCCTCGCGTTGACGTACGGAACGGGAATGGCGCGCTTCAGCTAATGTGGCGAAATAGTCTTGTTCATCGGGCCCGAAGCCCAGTCGTTTCGCGACCTGAAGCGCAGCTTCACGCGAGAACCCCGACCGCCCGCTCAGAGCATCTGAGAGCCGCGAAGGTGAAATGCCGAGGTCCCTTGAGAAAGCTCGAAGTGAGTAGAGTCGGTTTCGTTGAAAACGAGTCTCAAGTTCGTCTTTCAAGATTTTCAGGTAGTCCGTCTCACCGTTCAGCATGGCGAGCCTATAGCGTCACTCGGTGAGTCGGGTCAATGAGTCACCGTACAATGTGTACGTTGAGATTCGCTCAGCGAATGTCAGGAAAATCCCCCAGCGCGGTCCGGGTCTCATTGCATAACAAGTAAATAGACGGAGACCTTATGAAATTCTTGCTGATTCTGGCTCTCGGGCTCTCTTCCTTTGCCATGAATGCAAATGCCTCCTGCTTGGACGTCACGCAAGCGATAAAAAACGGCAACACTGCCGAATTCAAGCAGAGCCTGTACGACTGCATCGACGAACATGCGAAAGCTTCGACTCGAGTTTTGGAACGCAAGATCGGTGAAGGAAGTGACGTTGCCCGTTCGAGATGTATGGAGCACCCGTCGGAGGCTGTTAAGGAGCTCTACCGTTCCAGCTGCCTCGCTGTGAGTGCCCGCTTTACCGCCGATGTCGCGCGAATCGAATCGATGGCGAAGACTTACGAGAATGATGTGAATCCCGCGATTTTCGGGTCGCTGAAAAATGCACTCCATACGAATGGAACTAGCAGTGTACTCACCGTGCGAAAGCGGCTCGTTTCGAAGGTTAAGCAGCTCCTTCAGGGGTACGACGGCGAATATCGAAACTTTGTAAAAACGCTTGAGCGCCTGAAGTCGCGGTTCGACACCAAATTTGATGAGGCGAACGCATGGCACAGTGAAGACGACTTGAACGCGGCGATTTTAGCCGAGATGCAGTTTAGGCACCTCTACGCCGAAAACAGCCTTATGGGGCTCCTCTATGAAGCCCATGGCGGCGCTCAATCTGCGGTTCATGATAATCGAGCCCCCTGAGTTCGGGCATGCCATCTGGCATGGGGTCTCTTGCTTTGAAAATACCGGGAATCATACTACCGTTATCGGATGCCGCGGATCCTCCCATTTTTGCTCTCGTTGGTGGTCGCTTCTCCTGCAGCCTTTGCGGGAATTGAGCTTGATAGCCACTACTCCGACAATCTGGTTTTGCAGCGAAATAAGATGACGCGGATTCATGGTCGGGCATCGCCCGGCGTCGAAGTGAAACTGAGTTTTTCTGGTATTGAGCAAACGACCCAGTCGGCAATGGAGTCGATTCACTCACGCTGAAGAACGTCGCCGTCGGCGAAGTGATCTTCTGCTCGGGCCAATCCAACATCTTTTAGTGCTTTGTCGAAAGGGTCAACTCAACGAGAAGTGGGTTCCGTTTGAGATGCCCGTTCCATCTCGGTCAGAACCAACTTCTCGTTGAGTTCCGTTCGAGGATTCCGTCGTGGCGACCGCCAGCGCGCCAATGCCGCCCACCGGGCGCAAAATGCTGTCCACAGGTTCCCCCTAGTCTAAGTGGAAACAGTAGAGTTTCTCCGATCAGTTACCTTCTATTTAGAGGCAGTATGAACGAAAACGTACTTCCTTTTCCGGGCCGGCTTTCGACTTCGATCGAGCCCCCGTGGAGCTCTAGGATTTTGCGGCAAATATAGAGTCCAAGCCCCAGTCCTGGCTGACGAAGTGTCATGTCTGTCTGTGCGCGATAGAATTTAGTAAAAAGGCCGGCCTGCTGGTTTTCTGAAACTCCAACTCCCTGGTCGATGACGGAAACCCGAACCGAGTTCTGCGAGGGTTCCACGCGGATTTCGATCGGGCTATTTCCGGGCGTATACTTCAGGGCGTTGTCGATGAGGTTTTGGAGAATTTGCCCGATCTTGGTAGGATCGATATTGAGAACGATGGGCTGTTCTGGTGCAAAGAGATGAAATTCGCGTTCGGGTGCGAGGTTTTTAAAGTCCTCCAAGGTTTCGCGAACGGTCTCTAACAGGTCCGTGTTTACGAACCGGAGCGGAAGGCCACCGCGATCCAGGCGTGAAACATTCAGAAGGTCGTCGATGAGCACAGTCAGACGACGTGTTTGCAGAATCATGCGATCCAGATACTTCGCGATCAGTGGCTGACCTTCCGGCAGTTTCCGACAGGCAGTTTGAACTAAAAGAGTAAGCGATGTGAGAGGCGTTCGTAGTTCATGCGCGGCGATATCGAGAAATTGGGATTTTGTCTTACTAGCCAGTTCTGCTGCGTCCTTTGCGGCTCGTATGTCACTTTCAGTTTTCTTCAAATAGGTGATGTCGGTAAACATCGCAAAAGATCCGGAGAACCGTCCTTCACTATCGGTAAGGGAAGAGCCCGAAATATGGGTCCAAATGGCTCCGCCATCTCTACGGCGATATCGGCGGTCATACCGTTCTGATTTCTTCGCTCGGCGGTTTTCCATTTTCTTGCGGTGATCGGGAATGTCCTCTTCGAACATAAAGGACTCGAAAGATTTTCCGGTCATTTCTGCTTGCTCATAGCCGAGCATTTCCGCCATGTGGGCGTTTACGAAAACAGTCAGGTGATTCTGGTCGAGCACCCAAATCCCCTCCTGGGCAGTATTCACAATGACGCGATTTCTTTCCTCGCTTGCCTTAATTTCTCTCTCAGCACGTTTTCGCTCGGTGATGTCGCGTATGATGCCTTGTTGGCCAATTGGGACGCCCGATGAATCGCGTAGAAGATAGGCTTGAAGTTCGATGGGGACGACTGTTCCGTCCTTTCGAACATATTCTTTTTCGTAGACGTTGGAAAAGCCGTATTTGAAGATTTGCTCTTTGACCGTTTTCTCTTCGAAATCGCGCCATTTTTCCGGCATAATACTCGTGTAGGTCATCTCGGTCAGCTCATGCGCTGAGTATCCCGTGAGTCTTTCATAAGCCGGATTACAGGCGAGAATCGTACCGTCGAGCGTGACGGTGACGACACCATCTCGTAGATTTTCAAATAACGCCTCGTAGCTCGGTCGCATCGAGCCGATGCTGCAACTTAAATGCCCGAGATTGTTTTGAGGGTGTTGATCAGTTCTTCGAATTGATAGGGCCGCGAGAGTCTCTTTGTCGCGCGGCAGTCGCCATCGGCAATGACGACACGCGGGATGATGCGCGACGTAGCATTCGCATCGAGCGCGGCGCATCCTTCTTCCGGGGTCATGTCTTCCATCGTCAGATCGAGAAGAATCAGGTCGGGCTGTTCTTCGGCGGCCATGCGAACGCCATCACTTCCGAAAAGTGCGCTGAGAAGCTCAAAATGAGGCGCCAAGCGTTCTTCGTAACGTTCGTTGGCTTCCCAGTCGTCGGCAATGAGCAGGAGTTTAGGGCGCTTCGACATTCCTCTGTTATGGCCCATTTTCGTCACTTTGTTGAAACTTTGGTCGACAGATTTTTGGCGCGCTGACGGACAAAAACTGCGCCGACCCCTTCCCTTTAAACTTCCCTGTCAGTTTCGCAGACACACCCTCCGATAAGCCCTTCGAGGAACTACGATTTTCGGCGTTCGACGATCGCGGTTAACTGACCAAATGACAGACACCCTGAGTGAGGCTAAATGCTCGTAAACAATATGGAAAAGCATGTTTCTTGCAGCCTTTCCTGCTCGGGGGTGGTTGTGAAGAATTCAACTCTAACCCGAGGGGTTCTAGGGGTCAGTCTCAGTCTGTTTCTCAGCGCGTGTCTTCCGACAACGGAGACGACGCGCACCACGAACGCGGTTACGACAAACGTTTCAACAGGCGGTACAGGAAACACTTTGGTTTCGTCCGCCACTTCGTCGGGCTCATCCGCTTCAATTCCAGCCGGCGTGCGTGCGGTAAAGATTGTTTTTCGTCAGGCCAATCCTCAAGGAAGTTTTGATGCCCCTCCGACCAACGGAACGGTTGCCGTTCCTGGCGGCGGCCTCCGCGCAACGCGCTTGTTCAATGCGGACGGAAGTCTTCTCGCGACTGGTGGTGTCGGTACTCCAGGCTGGCCAAAATGGATTACAGCAATTGAGCTGGGCATCAGCGGAACACTCAATACTTCTGCTCCCAATCCAGATTGCGCGCGATTCTCTGCATCGAATGAAGATGCGAACTCACTCTGTACCTGGGGCGGCTCTGTCTCACAGCCTTGCGGCGCCCCGCCGGGATTGTATCGCGTCGCCGAATACGATTGCGCGGATGCTGCTGCATCGGGCGCCAGTCCAGCACTCAAAGGCACCGGTGGTCCAAACGACGGTATTTACGTTCGTGTTCAGCTTAGCCGCGACACGAATTATCTCGGCGCCGGCGAAAATATCATGGCCGTTCTCGAGTACTCGGCATCCGCCTTTTCTGCCGCACCGTCGGATCCAACAGTTTGTTTCACGGGCGGAACATTTAATCCAAGCGCGCCTGGATGTGCCGATCAAGTCTGGCAGACGTTTTTGAAGCATGATCCTTCCGAGCTCGTCCAGCCGTTCTTGATGTTGGTCCCCCCTTCGTACGCGCACTCGGTTGTCGCGACAAACTCGAGCGGAACTGGCTTGGCGACCAAGCAGTTCTTTTTGCCGATCGCGACCGATCCGACTCTCTCGGTTTTTCAGATGAGCCGAATTTCTGGAAGATCAGGGGACGCCACTTTTATCGCTAACTGCCATACAAATTCAGCCCTCTGTGTGGGCGTCGTTCTTTATTCGCTCACCTTGTATCGAATCTAAGGAGCCCGGATAGTTCAATGAGGAATCGTTCCCGAGTTTCAGCAATCAGCCTACGAATCGTGAGTGCGAATATCGCGCTCGCCTTCGTGCTTGTCGGCTGTGCTGCAAATCCGGAAGTCGTGACTAAGACTTCTGGCTTGGTGACGGATCCTTTCTTGACGACGACGCCTGGAGCCCGCGTGGTGTTTCACCACGGTAGTTTCTATTCATTGATTGCGCCGAAATCGAATACCAGCTGCGCCGGCGACGCCAAGGTTTTCTATCAGCTGAATACGCCGAATACGCCCTTCCCTCTAGACGCGAGCGATTCTTCTGTCACCTCGAAGCCCGAGTTCATTCGAAACATCTCGGTCGATCTCACGGACGCATCGGGGAAAATGCCGGCTAATATATCGCAGGCTTGTTCTGTTGGAACAGCGGGCCCCGTTCCGCCGACTTCAAGCTGCGCCACTTTTGACTACGGAGCAATCAACGGAGTTTCTTCGACTCTTGCGGGCTCGTTGCTGATCGTGGGCGGAATTCAGGGCGAAAACTATTCTGGACTTTCGACGCTGGGAACCAGCCCTAGTTCGATCAGCCTTACTTGTGGTTCCGATGGATTTGGTGCTTCTCCCACGACGGTCAATTCCTGTGCACCGGCATTTTACGCACTCGGTGTAGATTCACTCGATGCCTCATCGTCAATCACACTTTCGGGACTACCCAACCCACTGACGCCAGGCCTTCTTGGTTCGGCGGCACAAGCAGGCCCGATCTCGAGCTGGTCCAATCTCGGCGCCTCGGGCTCGACCTCTGCCGGAGTTCCTGGGACAGCTGGTGCAACGCTTGGACTTAGCATCGACTTGGCAAAGCTCGTTTTATTCGGCGGCACACAACCCCTGAGTGCGTTCGACGGCGACTCACCGGGCGCAGACTCGGCTGATGTCTGGACTTTCAATCTCGCGACACAATCCTGGACCAAACAGACTCAGAAAATCTATGTCGCTGATGATATTCAGTACATGGCGGACTACACGACCGTTCCGGCTCCTGCGCACTACGTCTATTTTAAGCGCGAAGTTCAGGGTCGATCTCTGTTTCAAATGCTGTCTGTGCCGGGCATGGGAATTTCGTCGGTCAGCAACGGACTTTTGAAACCGAACGCCACCGATATCACCAATCTGAGTTCGATCGATACGACGGATCGAATTCTGTTCATTGGTGGCTATGACGATACCGGTGCTGTGAGTCCACACACGATGAAGTTCAACCCGACGTTCGGTCCGGAGCTCGTGGACCGCCTTGGGACAACCGCTACTGGGACGGCAGCTCAGTATGCCGAGAGTTACTACATCCAAATGATGAGTGACTACGCGACTTGGACTTACTTAGGAGTGAATCCGGCAACCGAGGCATTCATCAACTTTGGTGGCGTGCCGCTCATTAATCGGATCACAGGGTTTCTAGGACCTAGTGCCTCGGGCCCGACAATGAAAAGCGCCTTGGGATCGGCCCTCGTAGGAGGCGGTTTCAATAATGCGTTTCCTAATACTCGAACCATTGCTCCTTCACCTTCACCGTCCCCAGTAGGATTCCGAAACCTTGTTCGCTTTGAAGCTGGATTGAATGGCCTTACCACTCCAGGCCAGCGATCGTTGGCCCAGGTCACTGCGATGGCAGATGATCCAGGCGGTAAGGCGATCTTTCCGATTGCTTGGAGAAGCGATCTCCCTGCGCCTCCGGTCGTTTCTGGCCCCTACGGCGGCGTGACCATGTTGCCTGGGTTCAATCTGGATAATAACGACGTCGTGTATTTTGGTGGCAGCACGTGCCGCGACTTTTTGGGCGATGCCACTCTGCAGTCGCCTCCTTGTGATTTTTCAAACCCAGGAAGTTACGTCGTCTATCAGAATGGTACGCCGTTTCAGGGCGTTATTACCCCTGATCCCATCAATCCAATCGGGCAAATACCTTGGTCCGTTGGAGCGCCTCCTCAGGCTGCGGGGATGGCGGCCGCGCGCGGCTTGGATGAAAAGGGCAACGTGATCATGCTTGCCTGGGGCGGAATGACCGCGCAGGTGACCGCCGCTGACGCAAAAACAATTTCAATTCTCTATAACGCAAGTACCGTCACCACGCCTTCACCCGCGTGGAGAACCATCACGACTTCGGCTCCATATCCGAACACGTTGACCAATGCTGCGATGGTTTTCAGCCACGTCACTCGCAAGTTTTACGTTTTCGGCGGGATCAGTCTTTCGAGCGGAACGCACACCTTAGGCGACACGTGGGAACTGACCATTCAGGGCGACTGTAAATCCGGCGCGCCTGCATGTACCGGTTTCTGGAGAAAGCTCATTCCGGCAAGTCAGGGTGGGCAGATGACCTGCTATCCTTCGTGCCCAGACGTTCGTAGATCTCATCGCATGGTCGAGACGAATTACGCTTATCGCCTCGGCATGTCGACCGGTGCGGGCGAATTCAATGTGTATGCGGAATCACACTCCACTCACCCACTCGAACCAAAGTGCACCAATCCGGCGGCCCCTTGTTCGTTTGGTATCTTCATGCAAGGTGGAACCTCGGACGGTTTCAGCATGTTGTCGGATCGTTGGCTCTTTGATCCAACCGCCAACAATGGAAATGGTCACTGGCAAGCTGCCGATCACTTGCCTGCGCGGCACTTCGGTCAGTCGGCGACTGTCGATTACTACATTTCAAACTCGTCGCGTCGTTATCACCGAATGGTCACTTTCGGCGGCGAAATGGGCCTTCAAAATCCAAGTCAGGTGCGAACAGACGACTTCGTGGATGGATCCACATTTGCTCCAGGAACTCAGAATTTCTTTGTCTCGCCTACCTTGGCCGACACTTGGATTTTTGATCTCGAGTCGAATGACTGGCACCGTGTGAAGCTGCTGGGGCAAGGCTGGAACCTTGCGGCCATGCCTCCAGCGTCGCCGCAATCGTTTGACTCGATTCAGTCCTATCTTGCCGATACGACAAACACCTATTTTAAGGAACTCTCCGTACTCAGTCCTCCTCCGACCGCGGGCGGAATCATGGTTACCCGAACGCAAGCGTCGCCGGTACCGGCATCAGGTATCGCGCAGGCCACGTTGGAGATTCCAGAGGTCTATATGATCGGTGGCCGTAACAAAGACGGCACCTACCGCTCGATCGACGAAGTCTATAAGTTCTGCATTGGATCTGCGGGTGAGAATTCCACTGGTCACTGCGAGACAAACTTCTCGACATCCGACTACGTGGGACGTTGGCTGCAGAAAACGCCAACCGTCGCTGCAGGGTACCCGACAGTCGGTTCTTCGAGACCTGCCCCCTATCTGGGCGCGGGTGTGTATGATTCCGTTCGTGACCGAATCGTGATCGCCGGAGGCCTCATTTCTGATTCCGCTGTCACGAATTCAAATTCACGCGCCATCATGGGAATGAGCGGCGGAAACGTCAGCGTGTTTGAGTACACTCCGAATTACGATCGCACTGCTGGCCTTACAGGCGGCGCTTGGACTGAAGTCGGAAGCTGCGTTCCAAACGCGACTTCTCCGGTTCCGACGGGACGCTACGGCCATACTCTGAGCTATGACCCTTCTCATCAGCAGCTGCTCATGGTCGGTGGATACAACATCAACGGTGTTCCGATTTACATCAACCAGAACTATCCTGTGACAACAGGTCGTACGTACACGATGCCGGAAGTTTGGACGGCGAAGTACTATGCCGCTTCCGCCACTCCGTACGACGTCAACATCGACGCGCTTGCCGTTAGCTTTACGTCAACGGGCGACGGTTGCTATCTCTGGCAGAAGAAAACGATCTTCGGAAACTCGATTGACGTGACCGCGCAACAGCCTCCGTTCACAGGTATCGGCCATGCTGCGGGAGTGATGATTCCTCCGACAGGCTATGCTACGGGCTTCTATTCTCTCTTCGACAACGCCTGCAAAGGCGCTAATCCGGTGCTGAGTGCAGACCCTGAACTCAGCAGGGAGAATGCCGGCGGCGTTTACATGGACATTGATCGCTCGCAGCTTGGGCCTCATGAAAACCTACTGCTGACGGTCACATTCATTCCATTGGGGTCCAATAACGTTCGACCTGACGGTGCACAGCTGACCAATAAGGAAAGCGCCGTGCTCGAAGTGCATCTGGTTAAGACGGGACAATCCCTGGACACGCTACAGTCTGCTCAACAGCCTCGGTATATTCGGTATGCCGATGACGAGAGTTTGTTCCCCCATGTGGTTGAACGACTCTCGGTTCTCTCTCCGCCTACGGGCGAAGTCAGACAGGAACAGCTGCTCATTCCGCTTTCCATCGATCCGGGTATTGACCGAATTCGTGTCCAAAGACGAAGCGGTTCGGCCATCCTCATCGACGCTAGTTTGACGAGAATGGGCTATAAATAGCCTGTGTCATAGATAACCCATCCAGAAATGCGCGAAGTCTTCCGAAAAACATAGAGAGATCGGAGGGTTTGCCTGCCTAGGAATCTGGCGCTATCGAAAAGTTCGACGCTTCTTTTGACCGCGCGTAAGTTCGCACGATCATGGGTGAATCTCTGTGTCCAGGTGGCTGGTTTTTCTCGAAATGACGAAAAACGGCTCAAAATGGCAGTTTCCACTGTTTCCATGTTTAGCCAAGTATTTGATATCCTTAGTTTGTGTATCAAACGCACGCCTCTTGCAGCTCTCTTTAGTCGGGGACTACCGGGGGGTATGTTGGGTTTTAATACGCAGACGACCGTATTTCTGCTCCTATGCGTGATGACCAGCGGTTGCACAAACCTGCTTGGGACTACGTCGCGTTCTACGGCCAGCACTCAAAATACCGTGAGCCCTTCGACCGGAAGCGGAATCGACGCCTTGACGTTGAGCACGGTGGTCCGAAATTCCCGTCAAAGTAATATTTTCGATCTCGTGGGCGATGGAACGGGTGCGCTTGGAAATTTCTGCGTTACTCAGACTACTGAAGGCGAAGACGGGGCTACCACCGCTTCGACGGGCAGTACCTGTACCTGCCAGTTCAGCTACATCAAAGCAGACGGATCGACCGAGATGTACGACGTTTCGACGAAGTACACCGAGCCCAATCTGATTCGCTGCAGCTTCGCGACAGTTCCAAAAACAGTTCCTTACGTGAACGTTCGCATCCATCTGACCAATGCGGATTCTTATTCGAACACGGTTCGGTTTAAATTTTCTGGAAACGGTCAGTTCCTTGATCTGACCGATGCGCGCAGCTTCTCGCAGCCTTTCCGCTATCAATGCCGCGACACTGTTTTCATGTCGCTACAATTTGGAGCTCCACAGGGCGCCAACGCTGCCGGCAAAGGGATCTACGATCCAATTCTATCGGAAGACCCAGCCATTGCGTTTGCGTGGAACTTTTATGCGAGCAATATGTACGCTGCCGCCGCTGCGTTCGTCACCAATAACGAAATTGCCGAGTCGGGTGTCGGTTCGATCTGCCCTGCGACGCCGAACGATCCAGGCATTGGTACCGATCTTACCCTTTTCAGTCTTGCAGGCGACTCAAGCGGAAGTACTCGAATCTTTCCGCCCGTCGGAAGCGCTTTCGACCGTTCAACTTTCTTTCTCGCTCGCCAGTTGAGCGGGGTATTCAACATCCCGGTAAACGCTTACGTTGCTCCGGGAAGTATCAGCCAGGCTCCTACCGACGGAAGCGCAGTGAGCACGGATCCGGGTAAACCAAGTCCGGTGGGATATGGTGCGGCTCCGACTCCGCTTGATGACGGAACCGAGACTTGCCCTGACACCAGTGTTCAGATTCCACCTGGTTTCAAATGGGTGAAGCTCTGGCAGTTCCGCGCATCACTCGATCCGCGAAACTCTCCTACGAGTGAAGCCATGAATAATACGGCGATTGCGTGCAATCCCGGCGATTACGTTGAGCCGAACCCGAGCCCAAGTTACACGCCAGTTCCTTACGCGAAAATTTGTGAAGGTGGAGTCCTCGCGGCTGCGAACGATACGGTTCTCGCAAATCGAATCATCTACGGTAGTTCGTCAGGTGGAGCCAACACGGGCTCTGCCTGTGTCGTGCTCAATCACCCTGACCCTTCGGTAGCTGCTACCGCATGCAATAGTGCCGTCGATGGCCCAGGAAGTGGCGCCGGCTGTACGGCTACACGCTCTGGCGTTCAGAAAAGTCTCTATGGGCTCTGGCCGCTGGCATCTGACGTTTGGCGCACGCAAGTGAATACGCTGAACGGCGGGTTCAATGTGCTTTGTTCCAATGGCAACGCTCTAGATAATCTCCATATGTGCGCCTTTGGTGGCAGTGCCATCGCCCCATTTGACGATAACGTGAAGCTCAAGGCACTTGAAAAGAACTCCCGCTATGACTTCGTCATGGTTGTATCGCCGCCGACGATCAACCTGAGGGATATGCAAGATCCTTCCAATAGCGCGGTACTTCCATATATTCCGTATCGTTATTATCCGGGCAAATGCGTTTCCGGGGACCCCACTCACCCGGCCTTTGCTGGTGATTGCGGCGTAAGTAACCGGATCAACTATGCCCTCAAGGCCCACGATGTCGGTCTGAACGGTGACGCTTCACCGACAGATTCTGGCCGACTTCCTGTATTCCCTGTGTGCGCATTACAACCGATTTAGGTAGAATGGAGGCTGACGTGAAGAACAAACTATTTCTTCCCCTAGTAATGCCTCTTTTGGCCTTGGCTCAGGCAGCCTTGCTGACCGCTTGCACGAACTCGTTTCTGCCTTCGGGTAGTTCGCTCACGCAAGTCGGGGCGCTTCCTTCCGCGCTGCCGATCATCGCCGGGGCGGCCCACTATACGATTTCTTCTGTTCAGGTTGCGGCGACAGCTTCGTCTTCGAGTAGCGCCACTCCGAGCCCTTCGCCGACGGCGGATACTACTACCCCGTCGCCACCCGTCACGATTCTTTTCGATCCAACGCGCTCAAGCGGGTTGCTATCGGATAGCTGTACGGTCGCTGGCACCGGTGCCGGGCAGACTTCTGCCAAGCCTTGCGCTTGCCAGTTTCAGTGGACGGAAGCGAACAATACCGGAAGTTCTCAGGTCAATATTCCGCATAGTGAAGTGCGACCTTTGACGGGTTTACAATCGAACCTTGCTCTTTGTTTGGCGCCTCGAGCCTGGGGCGAAGTGGATACGGGTACCGTCGTAAAAATCAGCGTGGTTCCGTTTGGAACCAGCGCCGCAAGTTTCAGTGTCCCGGTTTACAATTTCACAAAAACCGCCACCAACACCCAGGGAAGCTTTCAGGACGCCCAGGGATCTTCATTTTCAAACATTCATCGCTACAGCTGCTATCAGACGACGGCCTATCCAAAGGTGCTTACGAGCTTCGCCTACAAGCATGGGACGGACAGTGGCACCCTTCCATTGAGCTCCGACGCCTATGTAAAAGAATTGTTTTCGAGCGCTTTTTGCGTGAAAGACGCCAATTCTTCTTCGGCAGATTCTGCGCAAGATACGGGAGCTTCATCGGGTTCCGCTTGCGCGACTATTACCGCCGAAAATTCAAATCAGGCCGCATTCTACAACCTCTACATTCGCGCGACCGACCGCGGCCAAGTGAACACCGCCAACGTTTCTTATACTTGCCCAAAAATCAACGAGTCGTTGAATGGCACTGGCCTCGACTACTGGCCGATGGATACAACGTTCGCGCTTTCTATCAGCAACTCGTCGACGTTTAATCTGGGCGTTGAGGCTTTCAGTAAGATCAGCAATCCGAACGACCCAGCTAACTCCGTAGCCAGTAGCTGCGTGCCTGCGACGGGGGCAGGCGCTCAGATTGAGGCCGCTGCGGACTCTGCTGGTGGTTCGTCGAGCGGAGGCGCTGCAGAGGATGAGACCGGCGGCTCGCTTCTGAAAAGCTGTATCGGTTTTGCGGCGCAGCCAAACGCCGACGGTACCTGCCCTTATTTCAAGACACCGCAAGGAACGATTCGCCCAACGTTTCGCCTGCGCCGATTCATGGCGATTTATCCGCCTCTTTTCAGTGCGACAGGACGCCTCCTCAAGGGTCGTCAGTCCACCGACATGATTTATGTTCTTGATCGTCCAGTGGCCGCTGCTGGAAGTGATCCGAACAAGCCCTATTCGATGCGCGGACCGAAACCATGTCCGTTCTCTTATTACGACGAAAAAGGCGTGCTGAGCGATCCGAACGATGCCGACTATCCGGGCGGCATGCCAGGTTATGCTGCCACCAACTATCCGGGTTGGAATGGAACGAACGTCGACGGAATTGAATTTCCAAATAAAGATATCGTCGGTCAGTCTTGCTCGGCTTCGCTGCCGATTTTGAACGAAAACAAGAGTCGTTGGAGCGTGACGACCCTGAATCGTCGCAATCCCGTTTTCAAGCGTCTGTTCGTTCGCCCGATTCGTGCGTGGTCGCCACATTATATGGAAGACACCGACTTCCAGGCCTGCGCTCCACTGGCAGATCCGCTCAAAGATCCACCACTCCACTTTTCGAAAGATCCATCCACTGGAAACGTCGCATGGTGCGCGGAAGCCTATCCGACCCAAAATACGAACGTCACGAAAGTGGATCGCATCAAGGGCAATTCCTATTATCCGGGCAAGGTTCTTCCGTTTACTTCACACGTCGTGAAGAACGCCGCGGGCTCCGCTTGCCAGGCCAATCCGGTCAGCGTTACGTCGTTGGGAACGGCTTATCCGCCAAATCCGACTGCACCGAGTGCGTCCGCATGTACTCAAGCAGGCCAGGTCTTTTACGGAACGGCCCATCACCCGAACAATTACATCGTCGATGTTACGTCGGCGATCAGCGGTACCTGCAACAATTCGTCAGTCCTGGACGGTACCTCATGTAATTTCTGCGCCCAGCAGACCTGCGACCGAACAGTTGCAACGGCGACGCTGGCCTGGTCGCACTTCCCTCTGCTGGCTCGTCCCGCGCAGGTCGAATCCGCAATGGCCGCCGACTCAACCTATGGTTGCGTCGTGACGTACGATAATGGCGGCGGCAAGGCTGGAAAAACTACGCCGACTGAAGGCTGTTGTGGAGCAGCTGTTCGCGTTTGGACCGGCTTTGATTCTTCACTCACGCCAAATCCGAACAAAGCAAATACGTCGGCACATTTGGAACCGAATCAACAGTGCCTCGTTCCGAACTACTGATCGCAGCCGATGTTCCTTCGCGTCGCCTGGATTTGCAGCTCTTGGACCTTCTGCGTGAAAAAAACCCGGAGCTCAGTCGTGCGTCGTTGAGAGAGATGTTCAAAGCCGGGCGAGTTCATGTGAATGGACGCGTCGCTGCGGCAGCTCTTGAACTCCCTCCCGGAAGCTATCAGATTGATCTGTTGGGCGAGGTTTCGACTGGGCCCCGAGTGGCCGCTCGTGCCCAAACCGAGTTTCTTCCGGTCGTGTATGAAGACGATGAGCTTCTGATTTTGAATAAGAGAAGCGGAACTCCGAGCGTTCCGCAGTCGCCAGATGAAACAGACACGGCATGTGGGTCGGCACTTGCGCGTCATCCTGAGCTTTCATCCGTTGGGCGTGGGGGCTTTGAACCTGGAATCTTGCACCGACTCGATACAGGAACCAGCGGACTGATCGTGTTCGCGCGAACGGATGCCGAGTTCTCGAGGCTCAAGGAACTTTGGAAGCAGACCCAGGTGCGAAAGACCTATCGCGCGTTAGTTCGCGCTACTGATGAGGAGGCCCTTGAGCGTTTGAAGAAGGAACTCAGCCGGCTTCCCTATCGGATCGACACGCCCATGGGGCACGATCCGAAGTCGGCCAAGCGGATGGTGGTCGTCAGTCATCCAGGTGTATCTACGCGAGGCCCGGCGCTGCCAGCAGTGACGTGGGTTCGTGCTGTTCGCGAAGTGGGAAGCGGACTTTTAGATTTTGAAATCGAGATCGAAACCGGTGTGATGCACCAGATTCGCTGTCACCTCGCGAGCCTGGGTTTTCCCCTTCAGGGGGACTCGGTATACCGGGGTATTCCTTCGAGAAGGCTTTGGCTACATGCCTGGAAAATAGAACTTCCAATGGTCTCCGGAGCTTTACTGAAGCTTCAAAGCGCATTACCCGACTCCTGGCCCTAACGCGTCTGTGTCATCAGTGACCTACTGGTGCTTTAGAATCAACTAATCCAGAATAGAAATATGGGGATGCACCGGGGAAGTTCCAGTCTGAACGTAATCGCTTCGCTGGCGATGGCATTGCTCATTGCTTCGGCAAACGTCCATCCGAGTCACGCCGCTTCGAAAGAAGAGACCACGCGGAAGACTGCTGAAGAGAAGCGCCTTGAACGCAAAAAAGCGAAGGTCAAAAAAGATGCCGAACTAGCGGAGCGCAAGAAGAAGCTGGCTATTGACCATGCTCGCGTTCTTGCAGACAAGATTGAACGTCAAAAAGCCCGAAGCGCCTTGAATAAAGAAAGCCGCTCAAAGCGATTGGGAAGTTATTCGGACGCGGTCCAGAACGACTCGGCCGCTCGAAAAAAGAAAATCGCTGATGAACAGTTGCAGCGCGAGAATCGGATCGCGGCGATGAAAAAGGAACGAGAAGCTCTCGCGGCTAAAGTTCAGGCAGGTACAGCAAGCAAGGCCGAGAATATACGCCACAATAGGCTGGGTCGCCGAGTTGCGCTGAAAGAAGCCGCTCATAATGCTGAAGCCAACGGCGAAAATCGGCGCATGACCCGCAAAGACAATCGCGATCTGAACAAGATCCAAAATTTTGAAAAGAGACTGGCCGCAAAGAATTCGCGTGAACAGGCTAAAATGGAAAAAGCACAGCGCCTGGCCGAAGCTCGTGCAGAGGCGGCTCGCGTGGAACATGAGAACGCCATTCTTCGCGCAGATAGGGCAAGAGTTCAGCTCGATCAACGCCAACTGGCCCTGACTCAGCAAAAAGTCACCCAAAATGCGCTCAATGCCGAGCTCGCTAAATCAAAAGCCGACAATCGAGCGAATCAGAAAAAGATTGCAGCTGACGCTACCAAAGCGGAAATGGATAGAGAAAGAGCCGCCAACCTTGCCGCGGCGAATGCATCCGCCGTCGACTTAGATAGTACGAATAAGAAACGGACTTCGAAAAAACAGTCGAAAGAGTCGGCCCCCAGCGTCGGCGCGAGTGTGATGAATACTGCTCAGAAGCCAGCGGCCGATGGTGGTTTTGCCAAGAACTCGGTTGCAGTGGCTGGTACTCCCGCAAAAGATGCACCTCCGGTTGTGGCTCAAAAAAGTGGTTCTACTCCACTGGTGGCCGATGGAGCGAGTTTAGGTCACGGTACGAAGGCCATCGAAGTCGCTCAAGCTCCGATCAAGCCCCAGATCATTGTGGTGCAAGCACCTGCTGCGACCTCTGCGCCCGCCGCTCCGGTCTCGCCAATGCAATGGAACCAGAATCAGCAGCTCGCTCAGCAGCAGCATCAGCAGCAATTGCAACAACAGCAAATCCAGATGCTGCAACAACAGATGCCTGTTGCTGCTCAGCCACAAATCACTACAAACGCCCCCGTCTCTGTTCCTAAGATAGCGACTGCGACTTACAGTTCGACCAACGTGGTGGCTTCAGCCCCGGTTGTGGAGCCCGTAGCGACGGTCAAGAAGGTCGTGAGTTATACGACCGCGGCGCTTGATCCGCCGGTAACTAAAGACGAGAAAGAACTCGTAAAAGAAAAAGACGTTACGAAAGAAAAAGATCCAAAGGATCTCAAAGAGAAAAAAGAGGCTAGCGTTCCCGTTGAGCCTTCAAACGAAGGTTCTGAAATCAGGAATGCCGAGGCGACCCAGCACGCCGCAAAATTCTGTAAGGGCCGTGCCGATTACGTCGCATGCGTCGAAACCGAGAAACGGGCTTATCTGGGCCTAAGCGCCTCTGCAACGACCGCGACCGAATCCGGCGGGATCTAGAGGAACTTCTCCGAGAACTCGCCCTGGTGGTACGAGAAGAGCTTCTTCTGGCCGTCGACTTCAGTTTCGACGTTCACCGGACGACGCCAGAGCTCGGCCACGCAGCGCATGGTCTCACGCGCCCAGCGCACATCGAGATCAAGCCCTTGGTGCTTGTGCCAGAGCAGCAGCTCGCCCTTGTTCTGGAAGTTTCCGTCCATCACGTAGATCATCGGTGATCCGCGGTTGGAAATCTGAAACAGGAACTTCTCTTTGACCTTCTTGAAGTCGCGTTCGGCGATCTCGTACTGATTCGTGCGGCGGTTGAAGTTGTACGTGTACATCTTGTAACGCTCGACGAACTCCTCAGTGAGGTATTCATCGATGAACGTCACGTCGTTGCAAACACGGCGAACTTCGAAGATCTTGTTGCGACCGAGATTGAGCTTCTTGTCCCAACGCGCTTTTTCGCGCATGTCATCGCAATCGTCCCAATCTTTGCCGAACTGACCCTTATTCCAGCGGTCTTCGATATCGCGATAAAGCTCGATACCGACTTTATAAGGGTTAATGCGGCCGGGAGACATGGCCATGGTACCTGCGTGAGAGTCGGCGAAATCGATGATCTCGCTGTCTTTCAGGGCCTTCTGGGTCATGATTTTCGAGTGCCAGTAAGAGGCCCAGCCCTCGTTCATGATCTTGGTCTGCGCCTGCGGGGCGAAGTAATAGGCTTCATCGCGAACGATGGAGAGCACGTCATGCTCCCAGTCTTCAAGCGGTGCGTTCTCGAGCAAGAACGCGAGAACGTCTTTCATGGGTTCGGCAGGGTTACGCTTGGCTTTTTTCGCCTCGTCTTCCATGCGCTTTTTCTGTTCCGCCAAGAACTCAGGCGGATTGATGAACGATTCCATATAGCCGCGATCAGTCTTCAGCTTCCCTGTTTCGCGGGCCTTGGCAGGTTCCGGATGCTCGGGTTCGCGGCGCTTTGGCGCGCTGAATGGAAGGAACGGGTCGATCAATGGCTCGAGGGCGAGACAACGATCGATGAAGTTTTCGACGGTGTCTTGGCCGTAAATGTCCATGTGATCGCGAACACGCACGGCGTGGTTCGCCATCGTGTCGAGCATCTTGCGGTTGGTTTTTGAGAACCAGTAATTGTTTTTGAAGAAGTCGACGTGGCCGTAGACATGCGACATGACGAGCTTTTGATCAGTCAGGCTGTTGGCCTTCATCAGATAGGCGTACGCAGGGTCGGTGTTGATGACCATTTCGTAAATCTTCTGCAAGCCCCACTCATAGCCCTTCGAGAGCTGATCGTAGTCCATGCCGAAGCGCCAGTGAGGGTAACGAACTGGGAAGCCGCCCAGAGCCGCGAGCGAGTTGATTTGCTCGTGATCCACCATTTCGAAGATCGTATCGAAACAGTCCAGGCCGTAGCCTTCTGCGTAGCCGCGAATTTCGTCGCGAAGTTTGGCGAGGTCAGGGGTCAGGTCGCTGCTTGAATAACTCACGTTATTTCCCCTTCCCTAAGAACTCTTTGATCGACTGAAGAATGCCTTCTTTGTTCTCGATCTTCGAAAGCGTGACGGAGTCATGGCCTTCACCGAAATGTTCGCGCAGATCCTTGTAGAACTGGCCCGAGCCGTAGCGTGACTCAACCTGTCCGTAACAAAACGTATTACAGATCGGCAGCAGATCCTTTTCGAGAATTTCGAGGCAGAGACGGGTGTCTTCGCCAGACCAGTTGTCGCCGTCCGAGAAATGGAACGGATAGATGTTCCAGTCAGATGGTGGGTAGTCAGTTTCGATGATCTTTTCGCAGAGCTTGTAAGCCGAGCTGATCAGCGTGCCGCCGCTTTCACGAGTCTTGAAGAACGTATTCTCGTCGACTTCACGGGCCGTGGCGTCGTGGATGATGTAGCG
>OUNO010000925.1_pt3 | contig 25640 bp, 27 predicted proteins | sample 1779811 | NCBI WGS metagenome assembly OUNO01 (sample SAMEA3914804, study PRJEB12502) | metagenome | biome: forest; material: soil | place: Canada | collected 2010-06-25 | depth 0.3 m | reverse complement strand
TCGCCTCGATCGGCCCGGTCAAGGTCCTCGCCTCCGAGCAACTCGACGCCGAGGCGGTCGCGACGCGGCTGGAGAAGCGGCGCGAGGAGCTGCGGGCCGAGGTCGAGCGCGGCGAGCGCAAACTCGGCAACGAGGGCTTCGTCGCCAAGGCCCCGGTCGAGGTGGTCGAGGAGGAGCGCGGCAAGCTCGAGCGCTACCGCTCGGAACTGGCCGAGCTTGGGTGAGATGCCAGACGGCGCGGAGGCGGAGCCGAGCAGCCGTCGCCTGAGCTGGGACCCGGACGCTTATCTCGATTCGCTGGAGGCGATCGGCTGGCGGCTGGGACTGGAGCGGATGCACAAGCTGACGACGGCGTTGGGGATGCCCCAGCATCGCTTCGCCTCGATCCACGTCGTCGGCACCAACGGCAAGTCATCGGTGACGCGGATGACGGCGGCCCTGCTGGAGGCCCACGGCGTTTCCGCCGGGGCCTGCCTCTCACCACACACGGCGCACTGGTCGGAGCGGACCCTGGTCCACGGCGAGGAGATCGGCGCCGCGGCCTGGGCCCGGGCGGTGGAGACGGTGGCTCGCGCCGCCGAGGGGGTCAACCGCACGCTCGAGGAGGGCGACGCCGTGACCCAGTTCGAGGCGGCGACGGCGGCGACCTTCGTCGCCCTGGCCGGCGCCCGGGTCAAGGCGGCGGTGATCGAGGCCGGGCTCGGCGGCCGGCTCGACGCGACCAACACGATTCCCTCGCAGGTCACGGTGTTGACCTCGATCGGCCTCGACCACACCGAGTGGCTGGGGGAGACCGAGTTGGAGATCGCGGCCGAGAAGCTGGCGGTCCTGCGCGACCAGACGACGCTGGTCCTGGGGCGGGTCTCCGCCGAGGTCGCCGAGCTGGCCGAGCGGACCGCGGCCCAGCACGGTGCGCGCCTGGTCCGGGCGCCGGACGACCCTGGCTCGGGTCTGCGGCTCCGGGCTCCAGGCGACTTCCAGCGCCGAAATTTCGCCCTCGCCCGCACCGCCGCCGAGGTCTTCCTCGGCGAGCTCGACCCCGGCCTGGTCGCCGAGGTGGCGGCGACGGTGGCGATCCCGGGCCGGCTGGAGCTGATCGCCGAGCGCCCGCCGACCTATGTGGACGCCGCCCACAACCCCGATGGCGTCGCCGCCCTGGCCGAAGCCCTGCCCGAGGTCGTCGCCGGTCGCCGTGTCGTCGCCTGTCTCGCCGTCCTCGCCGACAAGGACGCGGTGGCGATGGCGCGGGCGCTGTCCCCGGCCCTGGAGCGCGCCGTATGCACTGAGCTGCCGCCTGCCGCCCTGGAGGCTCACGGGCGCCCTGGGGCTCGCTCGCACCCGGCGGCGGAGCTGGTCGCGGCCTGCGAGGCGGCCGGCCTGGCGGCCGAGGCGGAGCCCGATTTCGGCGCTGCCCTGCGGCGCGGCACCGAGCTGGCCGCGGCGCCGCCCGAAGGGGCGCTGCTGATCGCCGGCTCCCACTACGGGATCGCCCCGGCACGGGCGGTCCTGGGTGCCGCCACGACGCCGGCCCGCGGCCGGGAAACCTGATGACTATGCGAGGATTCGGGCATGGAAAAGGGTGCCGGATCGCAACTGCTCTCGATGATGGGCCTGGTCGCCGCCGTCGTCGCGATCGTGATCCTCGTCTTCTTCGGTGTCGGCTACCTGTTCGGCAGGATGTTCCTCTGATCCAGATCGACCGGTAAACCGCGAACAGGGTTCGCGGAGGTTGCGGCGAAGTAGACTGCCCGCTCCCATTTTCTGGCGGCAATTCCCCTTATGGCACTAGCAATCTTCGGCATCACCAACAACGGCCTCAATCTGGCCGCCACCCTCTTCCTGCTGATGCTGGTCGTTCTCTGGCTGGCTCTGATCGTCTACACGTATCTCGACGCGCGCCGCCGCATCTCCGATCCCTTCTTGATCGCCTGCGCGACGGTCGCCTCCTTCTTCCCCTACATCGGCACCTTCGTCTACATGATCGTGCGGCCGCCGGAGTTCCTCGAGGACGCCCACGAGCGCGAGTTGGAGATCAAAGCGGCCGAGCTGCGGGTCCGTCACCTGCGCGACCAGACCTGCCCCAACTGCGAGTACCCGGTCGAGAAAGACTTCCTTCGCTGCCCCAACTGCCAGCGCCGGCTCAAGGACCCGTGCCCGACCTGCAGCAAGCCGGTCGACCCGCGCTGGGGCCTGTGCCCCTACTGCGAGACGGCCCTCCCCGGCGGCGACAAACCTCGCCGCCAGAAACGCGAACGGCGCCCCGAGGGGGAGAAGCGACGGCCCGAGGCCTCGCCCCGCGACCCCGAGTCGGTGCCGCGCGAAGCCCCACCCAAACGTCAGCCTGCGCGCCGCAAAAAAGCAGCCGCGAGCGCCGCGAAACAACAGCCGGTCGAGAACGCCGCGAGGAAAGAGGCGCCAAGCCGCGCCCCCTCCAAAGAGGCGCCGACCCCCACCCCTGAGCAAAGGAGCACCAGCCGTGAGCCGGACCCTGATCCTCGTCAAGCCTGACGCCTTCGAGCGCGCCCTCAGCGGCGAGGTAATCGCACGTTTCGAGCGCAAGGGGCTGCGGATCGTCGCCCTGAAGACGCTGACCGCCGACGAGGCGATCGCCAACCAGCATTACGCCGAGCACAGCGAGAAGCCGTTCTTCGGCGAGTTGGTCGAGTTCATCACCGGCGGACCGCTGGTGGCGATGGTCCTGGAGGGCGTCAACGCGGTTCCGGCCGCCCGCCAGCTGATCGGCGCCACCAACCCAGTCGAGGCCGCCCCCGGCTCGATCCGCGGCGACTTCGCCCTCGAGGTCACCTTCAACATGGTGCACGGGTCCGACTCCGACGAGTCGGCGGCGCGCGAGATCGGGATCTGGTTTCCCGAGCTGTCCTGAACGTCGTACTGGCATCCAGCTCGCCGCAGCGGCGGGAGATTCTTCAGAAGCTCGGGGTCGAGTTCGACGTCGTCGTGCCGGGCGTTGAGGAGCTGACCGGGGGGGACCCGGAGTTCGAGGTGCTCGAGAACGCCCGGATGAAGGTTCGGGCGGTTGCGAACGGGGAAGGGGAGGCGCCTGCGGGCGGGGGCTTCGCCTCCGTTCTCGACACCTCCCCTTCCCCGTCCACGAAACCCCAGCTTGTGATCGGGTGCGACACGGACGTGGTGCTCGATGGCAAGGCCCTCGGGAAGCCTCAAGGTGAGGTTGAGGCTCGTGAATATCTGGATCGGATGTCGGGGCGTGCTCACACCGTGCTCAGTGGGCTGGTGGTGCTCGACGGGGACGAAGAGAGGAGTGGGCTCGAAGCGACCTCCGTTGTCTTCAAGGAGCTCTCTGAGGTGGAGAAAGAGCGATATGTGGCGTTTGGGGAGTGGGAAGGCAGGTCCGGCGGATACGCGATTCAGACGCTTGGTTCGACCTTGGTTGAGCGGGTCGAGGGAAGTGTTTCCAATGTGGTCGGGCTGCCGGTCGGATTGCTGGCCGAGCTTGCACCGGCGCTTTTCGACCGGGGCTAGGGGCCGTCGGTTGCCATCATGGGGCGAAGGGGCGCCGCGGCTCGTTTAGGCGGCGCTCAGGTCAAGCAACGAACTTAGGTCTCCCACTGTGTATCGAAAGCAAGTACGCCGCCGCAGGGCGGTGCTCGCCCTCTTGGTCGTCGGCTCCTTCGTGCTGCTGACGATTACCTATGGGCGCGGCTCGAACGGCATCCAGCGCGGTGTCAGCACGATCCTCAGCCCGGTCCAGACCGCAGCCGACCGGGCCCTGAAGCCTGCCCGCGACCTCGTCAACTGGTTCGACCAGACCTTCGACGCCCGCGGCCGCAACTCCCGCCTGCACGGCGAACTGGAAGTCGCCCGCGAACAGGCGGTTGGGGCCCAGGCGGCGCTGGCCGAAAACGAACAGCTGCGCAACCTGCTCAAACTCGATAAAAGCGGAGCGATCCCATCCGGCTTCGACCTGGTTAGCGGGAGTGTGATCTCCCGCTCTGCCACGGTCTGGACCGCCGACGTGACGATCGATGCCGGCAGCAGCGACGGCGTCGAGGTCAACGATGCGGTCGTCAACGGCGACGGCCTGGTCGGAACCGTCTCCGCTGTGCTCGGTGGCTCCTCTCAGGTGCAGTTGATCGCCGACGGCTCCAGCGCCGTCGCCGCCAAGGTCGTCCCGACCGGGGCCCAGGGCGTGCTCAAGCCCGAAGTCGGCAACACCGGCAGCCTGATCCTCGATTTCCTCGACGCGACCGAGAACATCCACCGCGGCCAGGACGTGGTCACCGCCGGCTGGCGCACCCAGGGCCTGGAAGCGCGCTTCCCGTCCAACATCCCGATCGGCGAAGTGACCCGCGCCCGGCCGAGCGAACTCGACGCCAAGGGCCAGGTCCACGTCCGGCCCTTCGCCGACCTGCGCAACCTCGACCTGGTTCAGGTCCTGACCGGGGGCTCGCGCGGGTGATCCTCACCCCCAACATCCTCGCCCGGATGGTCGCGATCGTCCTGCTCGGCGTCATCCTCCAGCTCTCCTTCTTCTCCCAGGTGGCGATCTTCCACACGACTCCCGACGTGCTGCCGGCCCTGGCCGTCGTCCTCGGCCTGCTGGGCGGCTCGCTGACCGGCGCCGTCTGCGGCTTCTCGCTCGGCTTCCTGCTCGACTGCCTGCTGATCGCGCCGCTCGGTGGCGGCTCGCTGGTCCTGCTCAGCACCGGCTACCTGGCCGGGCTCTTCCGCGAGCGCTTCGAGATCAACAACCAGTTGATGGTGCCGCTGCTCTGCATGGCCCTCACCTTCTTCGCCGAGCTCGGCTTCGGCGCCGTGCAGCTGATGCTCGGCATCGACGCTCCGATCAGCACCCTGGTGCTGCGCGACATGCTGATCAAGAGCGTCTTCGCCTTCGCCCTCGGCTGGCCGATCTACTGGATCGTCAAGCGCGCCCTGCGCCCGGCCCTGGTTGAGGAGCCGGAGGCGCGCCGGGGCCGCGGCCGGACGCCGACGGTGATGGGAGCCTAGGACCGATGGATCTGAAGCCCGACGAGCGGCCGCGGACAAATCGCCTGGCGCTGCGGATCGCCGTGCTCGGCGGCGTCGCCGTCGCGCTCTTCGCGATCCTCGCCTTCCGGCTCTGGAACCTGCAGGTGCTCGACGGCGGCAAGTATCTGGCCGAGGCGAACAACAACCGCAGCCGCGAGTACAAGGTGATCGCGCCGCGGGGGGAGATCCTCTACCGCAACGGCGCAGTCCTGGTCGACAACCGGACCAGCCTGGCGCTGCTGCTGACGATGGACAAGCTGCCCGAAGACCCGGCCAGGCAGAAGGCCGAGTTGGCTGAACTCGCCGAACTGGCGCGGATGTCGCCGAGGAAGATGCGGCGGACGATCCGCGAACAGGAAGAAGTAGCCGCCGGGGCGCCGATCACGCTGCGCCGCGACGTCGGCCACGACCTCGTCTTCTACCTGGAAGAAAACCAGCAGCGCTTCCCCGGGGTGAGCGTGCAGCGGGTCTTCGTCCGCGACTATCCGGACAACAGCCGCGCGGCGCACGTGCTCGGCAGCGTCGGCGAGGTGACCGAGGAAGAACTCGAAGAACCGCCGTACAAGGGCCTGGAACCCGGCGAAAACGTCGGCAAGGAAGGCGTCGAGTACACCTACGATCGATATTTGCGCGGTCGGCCCGGGATGACGAAAATCCAGGTCAATGCGCTGGGCGAGCCGACGCCGGGCGGCCAGCTCGTCTCGAAGCCGCCGACGCCGGGCGACAACTTGGTCCTGACGATCAACCCCAAGGTCCAGGAGGCGGGCGAAGCCGCACTCGCCGAACGGGGCCTTCCCGGGGCTTTCGTAACGATGGACATCCAGACCGGCCAGATCCTCGGCCTCGGCTCCTTCCCGACCTACGACCCGACCGTCTTCACCAAACCCCTGACCCAGAAGGAATACGACTCCCTCGCTCTGAGCGAAGCCAAACCGCTCTTCGACCGGGCAATCCAGGGGGCCTACCCGACCGGCTCGATCTACAAGATCATCACCGCTCTGGCGGCGCTTGAAAACGGCGTCATCACGCCCTCGACGGTCGTCGAGGACAACGGCTTCATCGAACTGGCCGGGGAAACCTTCGAAAACGCCGAAGGTGCGATCAACGGCCCGATCAGCCTGGTCTCGGCGCTGCGGGTCTCCTCCGACGTCTACTTCTACAAGCTCGGCCTGCAGATGTGGGACAACAACGACCTCCAGGATTGGTCGCACAAGCTTGGGATCGGGCGCAGCTCGGGGATCGATCTGCTGGGCACCGAAGATGGGCTGGTTCCGAGCAAAAGATGGCGTGACGAACTATTTGCGGAAGGCAATACTGATCGCCCCTGGTCGGCCGGCGACAACGTCCAGTTGGCGGTGGGTCAGGGCGACTTGCAGACCAATCCGCTGCAGATGGCGCTCGCCTACGCCGCGCTCGGCAACGGTGGCACCATCGTCACTCCGCACGTCGGCATGGAAATCCAGGACGCCGCCGGGCGGGCGCTGAAGGAAATCGCCCCAAAACCGCAGCGCCATGTCCCGATCGATCCCGTCATCCGGGGCGACATTCTCGAAGGCCTGCACGAGGCCGCGCAGGCGCCGGGCGGCACCGCCGAGCCGGTCTTCGGCGAATTCCCGATTGAAATCGCCGGTAAGACCGGCACCGCCGAACGCCCGGGTCACGGCAACCAGTCGTGGTTCGCGTCGCTTGCGCCTTATCCGAATCCCCGTATCGTGACCGTCCTGACCATCGAGGAAGGTGGGTTCGGAGCTGAATCCGCAGCGCCCGCCGTGAAGCAGATCCTCGAAGCCTATTTCGCCAAGCAGCTCAAAGAAGACGGCGAAGAAGGCAAAACGACCGAACTCGAAGAAGGCGAAGTGCTCGAAGCAGGCGTCGAAGAAGCTGAATGATGTACCAGGCCCGGACCCGACATCCCCGCGTTGAACCCTTCGCCGTTCGCAGCAGCATCGGCGAGCGGCTCGGCCTCGCCCACATGGACTGGCCGCTGACGATCTCCGCCGTGGCGCTGGTCGCCTTCAGCGTCTTCACGCTCTCTCAGGCGACCCAGAACGACGTCCCGGGCAGCCCCAACTACTACGTCGACCGCCAGGCGCTCTACGGGATCCTCGGGGTCATCGGGATGGTCGCTCTGACCCGGATCGACTACTCGCGCTTCCGAGAGCTGCGGGTCGGGATCTACACCTTCCTCTGCGCCAGCGTCTCGCTGGTCTTCGTCTTCGGCTTCGCCGCTCGCGGTTCGCGGCGGTCGTTCGAATTTCCCATGTTCAGTTTCCAGCCATCTGAGCTCGGCAAGCTCCTGCTTGTGCTTGCGCTCGCCGGGTTCGTCATCGATGGCGCCAGACGCGGCTCCGGGATCCAGCGCACGGTGCGCTATCTCTGCCTCGGCCTGGCTCCGGCCGGCCTCGTCTTCTTGCAGCCGGACCTCGGCACCTCGATGGTCTTCGTGGTCGCCACCCTCGCCGTGATGTACTTCGCGGGTGTTCGTTGGACGCACTTCGCGGTTATCGGCGCGGCGCTTGTCGCTTTGATCTCAATCGTCCTCATCGTCGCCCCGGCCGTCGGGACTCCGATTCTCCATGGGTATCAGCAGGAAAGGCTTACGTCCTTCCTGAATCCCCATGAACATGAGTCCGGCGCGGGGTACCAGCAGAATCAATCAGTCACCGCCATCGGCTCCGGTCAGACGACCGGCCGTGGCGACAGAGCCACCCAAACGCGGCTCGACTTCGTTCCCGAGCGGCATACCGACTTCATCTTTGCGGTGATCGGTGAGCGCTACGGGTTCATGGGCGCCGCGTTCGTCCTATCCCTTTACGCCCTGCTCTTCTGGCGGGCGCTGCGGATCGTGACGCTCTCGAAGAACTCGTACGGAACCCTGGTCGCGGGCGGCATCGCCGTCTCGCTGCTCTTCCAGGTCTTCGTAAACGTCGGGATGAACCTCGGCATCATGCCGATCACGGGCATCCCCTTACCGCTGATGAGCTACGGAGGATCCTCCGTGCTCGCTACCTTCCTTGCGGTCGGTGTTCTTCAGAGCATCCACATCCAAGCGCATCTCGCTCAGAAGGGAAGGTTCGCCTGGTGATGCCTCAATAGAGGGATCCGGCGTTGCGTACCTACTCGAACTGAGCTGAATTTCATGAAAAAAACCATCCTGGTGTCCGCCGAGCGTGGCGAGACCCGCGTTGCCGTCCTCGAGTCGAAGACCAAAGGCGGCAAGACCGATGTGGCCGAGCTCTACATGGAGCGCCGCGGCCGCCGCTCGATCGTCGGCAACATCTACAAGGGCAAGGTCGACAACGTCCTGCCCGGCATGGAGGCCGCCTTCGTCGACATCGGCCTCGAGCGCAACGGCTTCCTCCACGTCGACGAGATCGTCCTGCCCGGCGGTGAGCAGGCGCCCAAGCGTGGGCGCGGCTCCGGTCGCCGGATCAACGAGCTGATCAAACCCGGCCAGGAGATCCTCGTCCAGGTCGTCAAGGACCCGCTGAAGACGAAGGGCGCGCGGCTCTCGATGAACGTCTCGATCGCCGGCCGCTACCTCGTCTTCGCCCCGCAGGGCAGCGGCGTCGGCGTCAGCCGCCGGCTGACCGACTCCGAGCGCGACCGTCTGCGCAAGATGGTCGACCGCACCTACAAAGGCCCCGGCGGGCTGATCGTCCGCACCGCCGCCCACGGAGCGAAAAAATCCGACTTCGTCCGCGAGATCGGTTACCTGCAGCGGCTCAACGAGGTGCTCGAGCGGCGCAGCGAGACAACTAAGGCGCCGGCCCTCGTATTCCAGGAGGCCGACCTCTCGATCCGGGTCCTGCGCGACGTCTTCCTCAGCGAGTTCGAGAAGGCGATCATCGACTCACCGAAGCAGTTCGAGCGGGTCACCAACTTCTTCCAGCGCACCGCGCCGGAGCTGGTCGGCGGCGTCGAGCTCTACACCGAGAGCAAGCCGCTGTTCGAAAAATGGAAGATCGACGAGGAGATCGAGTCGACCCTCAACCGCCGCGTCGACCTGCCCTCGGGTGGCTACCTGATCATCGACTACACCGAGGCGCTGACCGTGATCGACGTCAACAGCGGCAGCTTCACCGGCCGCGGCAAAGGCGGCCTCGAGGAGACGATCACCAAAGTCAACACCGAGGCCGCCGACGAGGCGGTGCGCCAGCTGCGACTGCGCGACATCGGCGGCATCATCGTCATCGACTTCATCGACATGGCGAAGGCCAGCAACCGCGACAAAGTCCTCAAGGTGATGCGCAAAGCGCTCGACGCCGACAAGTCGAAGAGCTACGTCGTCGAGGTCTCGCCGCTGGGCCTGGTCGAGATGACCCGCCAGAACGTCACCGACGGGGTCCGCGAGATCCTCACCACGCCCTGCCCGACCTGCGCCGGCGAGGGCGTCGTCCTCTCGGCCGAGACGGTCGCGCTCGAGGGGCTGCGGAAGATGCGCGACATCGCCGCCGAAAACGCGGACGTCGAGGCCTTCCTCGTCCGCGTCAACCCGAAGGTCGCCGCTGAGCTGACCGATCCCGACAGCGGCCTGGCCGAGCTCGAGTCCGAGACCGGCAAGCAGTTTCACTTCGAGGGCGGCGACGCGCTGGCGATCGAGACCTTCAAAGTCGTCGAGTCCGGGACCCGCGAGGAGATCGAGGAGCGGGCGCTGCCGTTCAAGGTCGGCGAGGAGGTCCTGGTCAAGATCGACGAGCCGCACATGTACAACGCCGACGACGCCGTGGCCCGGATCGACTCCTACATCGTCAGCGTCACCGGCGGCGGTCGATTCGTCGGAGACCGCAGGCTGGTGCGGATCGAGGAGGTTCAGCGCTCCGCCGCGACCGCCTCGCTGCTCGGGTCCGATTCGAGCAACGGGGCCGGTGGCGGCGAGGAAAACGGCTCCGAGCTAGACTCCGACGCTGCTTCGCGTAAACGGAGTCGCGGCCGCAGAGGCGGTCGGGGTCGTTCGCGCGCAAATCAAGGCGGCAAGGACGAGTGAGCATGTACGCAGTAGTTGAAACCGGTGGCAAGCAATACAAGGTCGAGGAGGGCACGTCCCTGCTCGTCGATCGCCTCGACGCCAAAGAGGGCGACAAGGTCGCCCTGCGCGCGGTGATGTTCCGCGACACGGACGTCCTCGCCGCTCCCAAGGAGCTCGAGAAAGTCCAGGTCGAGGCGACCGTGGCCGAGCACCTGCGCGGCCCGAAGATCAAAGTCTTCAAATACAAGGCCAAGAAGGGCTACCGGCGCCGCGCCGGGCACCGTTCCGAGCTGACCAAGCTCGAGGTGACCAGCCTCAAACTCGGTAAATCGGCGGCGAAAAAACCAGCCGAGAAAGCCGAGAAAAAAGAGACGGCCGAGAAAAAACCCGCGGCGGCGAAAAAAACCGCCGAGGCCAAACCTGCTGAGAAAAAAGCGGCGAAACCGGCGGCGAAAAAAGCCCCGGCCAAAAAAGCCGTGAAAGAGGAGGGCTCCGATGGCTCATAAGAAAGGACTCGGTTCCAGCCGCAACGGGCGGGAATCCAATCCCAACATGCTCGGGGTCAAGGTCTTCGCGGGCCAAGAGGTAACCGGCGGCGAGATCATCGTCCGCCAGCGCGGGACCAAGTTCTGGCCCGGCGAGGGCACCGGCCTCGGCCGCGATCACACGATCTTCGCGACCCGCGCCGGCAAGGTCGACTTCCGCACGAAGCGCAAGGGCCGCACCATCTCCGTCCTCCCGGACTAGGAAGCCGAACATGGGACTCGCCCCTGGGCGCCTCGCGACTCGGCGCCAGATCGGCGCTGTCTCGTTCGCGCTTGCCCTGGTCCTTGTCGCGCTTCTCGCGCTGGCGCCGCGCGTGATGGCCGGCGAACTCATCTACTGGTCGAACTACAAGGCCAAACCGGCGACGATCGCTTTTGCCAACATCGACGGCAGCGGCGGGGGCGCCCTCAACCTCACCGGCATCAACCTCAAAAGCCCGGAAGGGATCGCTTACGACTCGCAAACGGGCCGGCTCTACATCGCCGACAGCGGCGCCAGCAGCGAAGGCAACAAAGGGGCCATCGACTACGTCAACGTCGACGGCAGCGGGGCGGGGGTCCTGAGCACGCCGGGAATCGAAGTCTCCGAACCGTTCGGCGTCGCGATCGACCCGAGCACCCGGCTGATCTACTGGGTCAACGCCAGCGGCGCCCCCGGCAAGGCCGGGATCGGCTTCGCCAAGCTCGATGGCAGCGGCGGCGGCACGCTCAATACGAGTGGCGCCACGATCGACAATCCGTACAGGCTGGCGATCGATCCTCTCGTCGGCAAGGTCTTCTTCGGCAATCAGAAAAGCCACTTGATCGGCTACGCCAACCTCAACAACACGGGGGGCGGAGGCACTCTCGACGTGACCGGAGCGCCAACCGGCAGCAACTTCTACGGGTTCGCCGTCGACGAAGCGGCCGGCCGCCTCTACTGGCTCAACAGCACCGCCGGTAAAGAACACCTTTCCTACGCCAGCGTCAACGGCGGCGCCGGCGGTGAGCTCAGCCTCCTCGGCGCCACCTTCAAAACGCCCTACGGGTTGGCGATCGATCCGACGCTGGGCAGGATCTACTGGCCCAACTACGGCCAGAGCGCACTTCGCGCCAACGGGTTCGGCTTCACCGGCCTGGCCGGTGCCGGCCCCGGCGGCATCACGCCCCAGACCGCGCCGTTCAACGGTCCCGAGGATCCGGTGATCGTCAAGAGTCCGACCGGGACGGCGCCGCCGACGCTCACCCGCTCGAAGGGCTCGCGCGCGAAGCTGCGCTGCGCGACGGGCACCTGGGCGGCCGACTTTCCCGGCTCCTTCACCTACCGGGCGCCACACACCTTCAGCTACCAGTGGAAGCTGAAGGGCAAGCTGCTCGCCGGTGCCAAGGCGGCAACGCTGGACGTAAAGAAGACGGGTGGCTACTCCTGCGTCGTCACCGCCGCCAACCAGGCCGGAAGTGCCGCTCAGGCCAGCCTGGCGATTCAGATCAAGCCGGCCAAGTTCAAGTTGTCTCCGCGGCCCGCGGTGGTGCGAGTCAAGGCCGGCGCCCAGGGCATCCTCAAGGTCAAGGCCGCCAACGTGGGGGATCTGAAGTCGAAGACCGTCCACCTCTGCCTCGAGGTCCCGAAGCAGGCCGGGAATGCGGTCATCGCTCCCAGGTGCAAGCGGCTCGCGGTCGCCGGTGGTCACAAACCCGTCTCGGCCCTCGCGCTGAAGACCACGTCGCAGGCGAGTGGGACCTATGACCTCAAAGTCGTCGTCCACGGCGCTCCCGGCAAGTCCGCCAAGGTCAAGCTGCAGATCGTGCGTTGACGCTGGGCCACGGGTCCGACGGGAGCGCGGTAGAGCTTTTCCACGCTATGCGGTGAAAAGCTCTACCGCGTTCGCTTTACCCTCTGCATTGCATGTACGACAAGGCGAAAATCTGGGTTGAGGGCGGGGCCGGCGGCAACGGCTGCGTCTCGTTCCGCCGTGAGGCCCATGTGCCCCGCGGCGGGCCCGATGGTGGGGATGGTGGGCACGGCGGCGACGTGGTGCTCGTCTGCGACCCCTCCAAGCGCGATCTCGGGGCGTTGAAAGGCAGCAAGCACTTCCGCGGCGAGCGGGGGAAGCACGGGGAAGGTTCGAACAAGCACGGAGCACGGGGGGAGGAGCGGCCGATCCCGGTCCCGGCCGGCACCCAGGCGACCGCCGTCGACGGCAGCGTCATCGACCTGCTCGAGCCCGGTCAGCGGGCCATCGTCGCCCACGCCGGGCGCGGCGGGCACGGCAACAAGAAGTTCGCGACCTCGACCCGGCAGGCGCCGCGCTTCGCCGAGAACGGGACCAAGGGGGAGGCCGACTGGATCGAGTTGCGGCTGAAACTGCTGGCCGACGTCGGCCTCGTCGGGCTGCCCAACGCCGGCAAGTCCTCGCTGCTCGGCCGCCTCACCAGGGCGACGCCGAAGGTCGCCGACTACCCGTTCACGACCCTCTCGCCGGTCCTCGGGACGATCGAAGGCGAAGAACGCCAGGCCGTGATCGCCGACATTCCCGGCTTGATCGAGGGTGCTGCCGATGGCGCGGGTCTGGGGCACGAGTTCCTCGCCCACGTCGAGCGCTGCGCGATGCTCGTCCACCTCGTCGACATGGCGCCGATCGAAGGCGAGCCGTTCGCCGCCTACGAGACCGTGCGGGCCGAGCTGATCGCCCACGGGGCCGGCCTCGAGCAACTGCCGGAGCTGGTCGTCCTGACCAAGCGCGACCTGGTCGAGGCCGAGCTCGTCGAGGCGCTGCGCGCCGAGTGGTCCGAGCGCCTCGGCGACGCCGTGCTGGGCGTGATGGCCGTCTCCTCGGCGACCGGCGAGGGCCTCGAGGAGCTGCGGCTGCGGATCCTCAACGAGCTGCCCGAGTCACCCCTGGCCGCGGTCGCTCCCGGTGAGCCGGTCGGCGAATTCGAGGCCGAGCACCGCGTCTACCGACCCGTCGGCGAGGGCGGCTACTGGGTCGAGCGCGAGGAGGACGGCGCCTACCGCGTCCTCGGCCGCGGCGTTGAGCTGCTCTTCGAGCGCCACGACACCAAAAACGAAGAAGCGCTCGCCTACCTGGAGCAGCGCCTCGGCGAGATCGGCGTCCTCGCCGCCCTGACCAAGGCCGGCTTCGAAGCCGGCGACGACGTCCGCGTCGGCGACCACGAGTTCGAACTCCACTTCTAGCTGACGCTAGATAGGGCGGCCGCCAGGGCGAAGCCGAGGACGGTGATCAGGCCGGCGCGGCGGCCAGCTTCGACCCGGGCGTCGGGGATCATCGAGTCGATCAGCATCACCAGCAGCGCCCCGGCGGCGAAGCCGTCGATCGCGGCCTTGAGGTCGCCCGAGGCGGCGTCGGCGATCAGGTAGCCGGTGACCGTGGCGAAGGTGCAGATCACCGCTACGGACAGCCACAGCCGCAGGATCTTCTCCCGCGCGGTGCCGGCTTTGAGCATGTCGGCGGCCGAGCCCATCGCCTCCGGCAGGTTGGAGACGAAGATCGCGATCAGCAGCGCCACGCCGACGCCGTTGCCGGCGGCGATGTTGATGCCGAGGACGAGTTGCTCGGGGATCCCGTCGAGGAAGGCTCCGAGCGCCAGCGCGCTGCCGTTGTCGCTGCGGCCCTGGCGACCGCGGCCGGCCGCCGAGCGGCGGGCGATCACCCCGTCGAGCCCGTAGTAGGTGAGCGCGCCCGCCGCAAGTCCGATGCCGGTGATCCCGACCCCGCCGATCGCCAGCGCCTCCTCGGCGAGCTCGAAGCTGACAGCGCTGATCAGCGCCCCGGCACCGAAGGCGAGCACCGCGCCGACCTGTGCCGAGGACCATCTGCGCGCGAAGGTGAGGAGGGCACCGATGACCAGTGAGCTTGCGGCCAACGCTCCCCAACCGATCGCGGCACCCATCTCGGCTACTTTGCCCGTCATGACTCTTGTGGTCAAGCTCGGATCCTCGATCGTCGCCGACGATCTCGGCGAAGTGCGCGCCGAGGTGCTGGACTCGATCTGCGGCCAGGTGGCCGAGCTGAAGCGGTCCGGAGAGGACGTGGTGATGGTCACCTCCGGGGCGATCGCCCGGGGGATCCGGATCATGGCGCTGGGCCGGCGCCCGACCGCGATGGACGAGCTGCAGGCCGCTTCGGCAGTCGGCCAGGGCGATCTGTTTCAGGCCTATGAGCAGCGACTGGCGGATCGCAACGTGCGAGCCGCCCAGGTGCTGCTGACGCTCTCCGACGTCTCCGAGCGGGCCCACTACTTGAATGCCCGCCAGACCCTGGAGCGGCTGCTGATGTGGGACGTGGTGCCGGTGATCAACGAGAACGACACCACCTCGACCGACGAGATCACCTTCGGCGACAACGACTTCCTCGCGGCGCTGGTCTCGGTCCTGCTGCGCGCCCGCCTGCTCGTCCTGCTGACCAATACCGAGGGCGTCTTCACCGCCGATCCCCGCACCGTCGAGGGGGCGGAGATGCTCACCAGCATCGACAGCGCCGAGGATTTCGCCAGGGTCGAAATCGGCGCCGCCTCGCGCTTCGGCCGCGGCGGCATGGGCAGCAAGATCGCCTCGGCGCGGATCGCCAGCGAGTCGGGCGTGCCGGTCGTCGTCTGCAGCGGGATGCGCGAGGCCTCGCTCGAAGCGGCCGCCAAGGGGGAGCAGATCGGGACCCGTTTCGGCCCCCAGACGGAGCGGACGATCTCGCCCTACAAGCTCTGGTTGAAATACGCGAAGCAGCCGACCGGGACGCTTTACGTCGATGCCGGTGCCGCCGCGAAGTTGCGCGAGAGCGGCTCGAGCTTGCTGCCGGTCGGGATCGTCGAGAGTGGCGGCGCGTTCAAAGCCGGCGATGCTGTCGAGGTGATTGAGGTGACCGATGAGAAGGTCAAGGCGCTGGTCGGCAAGGGGATCACCGAGTTCGGGACGTTCGAGGTCGACCGGATTCTGGGACGAAAAAGCGATTACCTGCGTGAGCACTTCCCCGACGCCCCGGCCGAGGTCATCCACCGCGACCGCTTCGTCTTGCTCTAACGGCCCCAGCTACCCTGTTCGGATGGCCGTGACCACGACCAGCGTCGCCGAGAGCTGCGCCGCCGCCAAGCGGGCGGCGCGATCACTGGCGGGCGCCGGCACCGCGGCCAAGAACGCCGCCCTGGAGGCGACGGCGCGCCTGTTGGAGGAGCGCAGTGCCGAGATCCTCGAGGCCAACGCGGCCGATCTCGCCGCCGAGCACGCCGCCGGCCTGACCGCGGCCCTGCGCGACCGCTTGGCCCTGACCCCGGAGCGGGTCGCGGCGATGGCCGAGGGCGTGCGGGTCGTCGCCGCTCTCGACGATCCGGTCGGCGAGCGGCTCGAACGCAAAACCTTGGCCAGCGGCCTGGACCTGCGCAAGATCCGGGTTCCGCTCGGCGTCGTCGCCGTCGTCTACGAGGCCCGCCCGAACGTGACGATCGACTGCGCCGCGCTGACGATCAAGAGCGGCAACGCGATCGTGCTCAAGGGCTCCAGCTATGCCGAGCGCTCCAACGGCGCTCTGGCGGCGGTCGTCCGCGAGGCGCTGGCCGAGGCCGGCCTGCCGGGCGACGCGGTTCTGCTGCTGGCCGGCGGCGGTCACGACGAGCTCGCCGAGTTGGCGACCCAGGAGGGCCTGGTCGACTTGCTGATCCCGCGCGGCGGCGAGGGCCTGAAGGCGGCAATCAAGGACGTCGCCACGGTCCCGGTGATGTACGCGGCGGCCGGCAACTGCCACGTCTACGTCCACGCCGAAGCCGACCTCGAGATGGCGCGGCGGATCGCCGTCAACGCCAAGGTCCAGCGGCCGGGCGTCTGCAACTCGGCCGAGACGCTGCTGATCGACAGTGCGATCGCGGCGCGCTTCGCCCCCGCCGTGCTCGGCGACCTGGCCGCGGCCGGGGTCGAGCTGGTCGGCGACGAGCGGGCCCGCGAGGCAGCCGGCGAGGTCGAGGTCGGCGTCGCCGCCGATGCCGACTGGGACACCGAGTACCTGGGGTTGAAGCTGGCGGTCGCGGTGGTCGACTCGGTTGAGGACGCGATCGAGCACGTCAACGCCCACGGCACCGGCCACTCGGAGGCGATCGTCACCGGCTCCGAGGAGGCGGCCGAGGAGTTCACCACCGGGGTCGACGCCGCCGCGGTATACGTCAACGCCTCGACCCGCTTCACCGATGGCTTCGAGTACGGGATGGGCGCCGAGATCGGCAACTCGACCCAGAAGCTCCACGCCCGCGGCCCGATCGGGATGCGCGAGCTGACGACCTTCAAGTACGTGGTGCACGGCGACGGCCAGATTCGTGAGTGAGTCGCAGGGCGCGGGCATCGGCGTGCTGGGGTCGGCCTTCAACCCCCCGCACCTCGGTCACCTGGCGCTGGCGCAGGAGGCGCTCTGGCAGCTCGGCCTCAGCGAGGTGATCCTGGTTCCGACCGGGATCGCGCCGCACAAGCGGATCGCCGACGATCCCGGCCCGGAGCTGCGGATGACGATGACCAGGCTCGCCGCGGCCGACGACTCGCGCTTCTCGGTCTCCTCGCTGGAGGTAGATCGCGAGGGGCCGTCCTACACGTATGAGACGTTGGAGCTACTTGCCAAGGAACGAGGCCAAACCGAGTTGGTGTTCGTGATGGGGGCGGATGCCGCCGTCGGCCTGGAGAGCTGGCGCAACCCCGAGCGCGTGGTCGAGCTGGCGCGGCTGGCCGTGGCCCGGCGCGCGGGCATCTCCGACGCCGAGGTGGCGGCGGTCCTGCGCAGCCTTGGCGCCGGCGGTGGGGCGACGATGCTGGAGATGCCGCAGTTCGGCGTCTCCTCCTCGGCCGTGCGCGAGCGAGCCGCGGCCGGCCGGCCGCTGCGCTACCTGGTCCCGGAGCCGGTTGCCCGCTTCATCGAGGAGAAGGGGATCTACTCGTGAGCGCGCTGTCGTCAGAGGCGCTGGCGCGGAGCATCGCCGTCCTCGCCGACTCGAAAAAGGCCGAGGAGGTCGTCGTCCTCGACATGCGAGACCTCGTCTCCTACACCGACTTCCTGATCATCTGCGCCGCCCGCAACGAGCGCCAGGCGCGGGCGATCGTCGACGAGGTCAGGGTCCAGATCAAGGCCGAGACCGCCCTGGTCCCGAGCGGCAGCGACCGCATGGGGGAGGCCGACTGGGTCCTGCTCGACTACCTCGACTGCGTCCTCCACGTCTTCACCCCCGAGGCACGCGACCGCTTCCAGCTCGAGGATCTATGGCGCGAGGCGCCGCGTCTGGAGCTCGATCTCGACGCGCCCGAAGCGTCCTCGGCCGCCAGCGCCTGAGCCGCCGCGGGCCCCTTGCGGGCCGCTCGGCGCATCTGTGACGAAATACCGTCCGAGCGTCCCCCTACGGTGCCGCGCATGAGAAGTTTTAAACGGTCGTTCTTCGGCTACTGGCGCCCGGAAGTGGACGCGGTGCTCGCGGCTCACGACGGGCAGATCACCGGGCTCCGTTCCGAGCTCGACGACAAGACCGCCATGGTCGACGAGTACGAGCGCGAGACGACCTCGCTCTCACGCATGGTGATCGAGCGCGAGGGGGAGATCCGCACCCTGACCGAACGGCTGCGCGACGCCAACGAGTGCCACGACCGCAGCATCCGCTCGCTCGACGCGGTCACCGCCCGGCTCGAGGAGATGCAGGCCCAGGCCCGCGGCCAGGCGACCAGGATCCGGATGAAGGCGCTGCGCGAGGCGGTCGAGGTCAGCCGCCGGGTCCAGGCCCTGAACGAGGCCGAGGCCGAGCCGGTGGAAGCGGCGGAGGCCGCGCCGACGCCGAATGGCAACGGCAACGGGCACGGCGAGATCTTCGACGGGCTCTTCGAGGGCGAGATCAAGCTTGAGATCGGCCCGCTGGGCGATTTCTCGCAGCTGGTCGGCTTCGAGGACGCGGTCGGCAAGCTCGGCGCCTCGGAGATCTCGGTCGAACGCTTCTCCGAGGGCCGCGCGACCCTCTCGATGCGCCTTGAAGAGCCAGTTGAGCTGCTCCGCGAGCTGGAGGATCTCTCCACACTCGACTTCAAGGTGCGCCACACCGCTCCGGACAACCTGATCCTCGATGTCGACGAGGATCCGGGCCCCGAGCAGCGCGCCGCGTAACTCTCGGCGCCGGTCTCGATAAACTCGGAGGCCGATCTGGGGCTGTAGCTCAGCTGGAAGAGCGTCGCGCTGGCAGCGCGAAGGTCAGGGGTTCGAGCCCCCTCAGCTCCACTCTCAACGATTCCGTCTCGATCCTGTCGCACTCAGGCGCCACGACGGTGTCGAGGGGCGCCGGTCGGGTTCCCAGATCGAACCCGTCGTGAGCCTTCTTTTGGGGGATTTTGCCCGCCCGTTTGGACGGTCTTTGCTGTTCCTGCTAACTCATTAGAGGGAATACGCTCAACGATCACTGGATCTCTCGCCCTAAGCGCAAATCACCGGAAGCTCGCGCGGTGCTTGTGTCCTTCGCCGCTGACTACCAGGGGCGCCAGGACGAGATCGAGTGCGCTGCCGAGAGGCTGCGGATCGATCGCGATGAGGCGATCCGGACCGCCTACAACGAGGGGATGCCGATGAGCGACATCGCTTCCGTGCTTGACCTCAGTCACCAGCGGGTCTCGCAGATCGTCCGCAGCTGAACGGGCCGGGCCTTCTCGGCGGGCGGCGGGGGGCGCCCGCTGCCAGTCTCAACGAGCGCCCCGCTTGCCGGACCCTTGCCCGCGACCCGGGGTGGATGGTGGCTCCCGGGTCGCACCCTGTGGGGCAAGCGCGTGAAGAGGTGGTAGAGCCGCCTGGTGACCTCAGCCCCCGAGCGCATCGAGATCCTGCGTTGCTCGCAGGGCACCAACCACCAGGCGGTCCTCGCCGACGCTGGAGCGAAATTCCTGCAAGGCGCCGCGGGGGTCTGGGGCCGTCGCGCCAGCCGAGACGCAACCGCACTTCACCAGGACCTGGACGTGGTAGCCGATCACGCTGACGCTTGCGCTTGGTATTGCGGCGGTCAGCTCCCTCAGGGTTAGACCCTCGGCGCCGCGGTCGAGCACCCGGAGGATCTTTCGGCGGGCAGGATGGTCGAGGGCGCGGACCAGCCGCGGCGCGAGCAGCTGAGCAAACTCGGCCGGCAGCTTGCGTTCATCTCCCTGCACCACGTAATGCCTCGCTTTCGGAGTCGGATCTAGTCGGGGAACCACTGCGCGGAAGCGGGGGCCGCGCCGCCACCAGGGTCCAGATTTTCTGGTGAAGAGCTTTAGACCGCTCAGCGTCAATTAACTTTATTGCAAATGGACTAGCAGGAACTTGTCGACGGCATCCGCGGCGACGATCGAACCGCCACTCAGATTGGCGTCCTCGTTTGCCGATGTAGTAGCGATGAGTGCGGCCAACCAGCACGTGTTCTCCCATGGGATGGAGGACACGCGAGAGACGCTTGCGGTCTGGCGTCAGCGCCCCTGGGCGGTTCTGCGGGCCTGGCTGGCGCTCAGCGTGGCGATCGCGCTCGCGCTGCTTGCCGCCACCTGGTTCGTCGCCGGGCTGCTGACCCCGGACCTGACTCCAATCCACCTGCCGGGCCTGACCTCGCCCGCTGACCCCGGCGACCTGGTGCCGATCCTGACCCGCAACGCGACCGTCCTCGCGCTGCATGCCACCGCCTGCGTGGCCGGCTTCATCGCCGGCGCCTCGATGCCGATCGCGGCGGCGCAGCGGACCGGGTTCTCGCGCTGGGTCCACGTCAAGGCCGGCGAGATGGCGATCCTCTTCGTCTGCGCGGTGACGATCTTCTCGCTCTGCACCCAGGCGCTCTACCTCGGCTTCCAGGGCTCGACCCTCGCCTACCAACTGCACATCTCCCGCTTCGATCTGATCCTCAGCGTCCTGCCGCACGCGATCCCGGAGCTGGCGGCGCTGTTCCTGCCGCTCGCCGCCTGGCTGATCGCCAGCCGCCGCGGCGAGTGGAACCAGTTGCTGGCGGCCACCTTCATCACCGTCGTGCTGGCGATCCCGACCCTGGTCCTCGCCGCCACGATCGAGGTCTACGTCTGGCCTCACATCCTCGAGTCGATGTCGTCGCTCCGGTACACGCTGTCGAGCTGAGGGCTTAGGGCTGACGCGCCGCCTCGCCTCGCCTCCATAAGATCGGCGCTGATGGCCGGATACGAACCAAAGACGATCGAGCGCAAGTGGCAGGCGGTCTGGGCGGAGGAGAAGACCTGGGAGGTCGCCAACCCCGGCCAGCCGGGCTTCGACGACTCCAAGCCCAAGTCCTACGTGCTCGAGATGCTGCCTTACCCCTCTGGCGAGCCCCACGTCGGGCACCTCAAGTGCTACGCCGTCGGCGACGCGATCGCCCACTTCCGCCGCCGCCACGGCTTCGAGGTGATCCACCCGATGGGCTACGACTCCTTCGGGCTGCCGGCCGAGAACAACGCGATCAAAACCGGCGAGCCGCCGCGCGCGGCGACCGAGCGCTCGATCGCCTCCTTCCAGCGCCAGTTCCGCGAGTGGGGGATCTCGATCGACTGGTCGCGGGAAATCGCCACCCACACCCCCGAGTACTACCGCTGGACCCAGTGGATCTTCCTGCGGCTGTTCGAGAAGGGCCTCGCCTACCGGACCGAAGCGCCGGTCCAGTGGTGCCCGAAAGACGCCACCGTGCTCGCCAACGAGCAGGTCGTCGACGGCCGCTGCGAGCGCTGCGGCACCGAGGTGATCCAGCGCAGCCTCGAGCAGTGGTTCTTCAAGATCACCGACTACGCCGACCGCCTGCTCGCCGACTTCGACCGGCTCGAGTCCTGGCCCGAGCACGTGATCACGATGCAGCGCAACTGGATCGGCCGCTCCGAGGGCGCCGAGGTGGCTTTCCGCTGCGAGGAACTCGACCTCGAGTTCCCGGTCTTCACGACCCGCCCCGACACCCTCTTCGGCGCCACCTTCTTCGTCCTCGCCCCCGAGCACCCCGACCTGGCCCGCCTGGTCGCCGGTACCCCGGCCGAGGAGGCGGTGCGCGAGTACGTCAACCGGATCGCCCGCGAGTCGGCCGCCGAGCGCGGCGCCGAGGACCGCGAGAAGACCGGCGTGCCGCTCGGGCGCAGCGTCGTCAACCCGGTCAACGGCGAGGAGATCCCGATGTTCGTCGCCGACTACGTGCTGATGGAGTACGGCACCGGGGCGATCATGGCGGTGCCCGGCCACGACTCGCGCGACTACGAATTCGCCCAGGCCTTCGACCTCCCGATCGTGCGGGTGATCGAGGGGGAGGACCCCGAGGCGGCGCGCGACGAGCAGGGTCTGCCCTATCCCGGCGACGGTCCGATGACGGGCTCCGGCCGCTTCGACGGCAAGGGCAACCGCGAGGCCTACGCCGAGATGGTCGAGTGGCTCGCCTCCGAGGGTCGCGGCCGCTCCTCGGTCAACTACCGCCTGCGCGACTGGCTGGTCTCGCGCCAGCGCTACTGGGGGGCGCCGATCCCGATCGTCTATTGCGAGGAGTGCGGGATGGTCCCCGTGCCCGACGACCAGCTGCCGGTCGAGCTGCCGGAGATCGAGGACTACTCGCCGCAGGGCAAGAGCCCGCTGGCCGCGGCCGAGGAGTGGGTCGCGACCGAGTGCCCGCGATGCGGCGGCCCGGGCCGCCGGGAGACCGACACGATGGACACCTTCGTCGACTCCTCCTGGTACTTCATCCGCTACCTCGATCCGCAGAACACCGAGGCTGCCTGGGAGCGTCCCGCGGCCGACCACTGGCTCGCCGTCGACCAGTACATCGGCGGCGTCGAGCACGCGATCCTGCACCTGATGTACGCCCGCTTCTTCACCAAGGCGCTGGCCGACGTCGGCCTGCTCGGGGTCCAGGAGCCGTTCGCCAACCTCTTCGCCCAGGGGATGATCACCCGCGACGGGGCGAAGATGTCGAAGTCGAAGGGCAACACGGTCAGCCCCGGCGAGTACGTCGAGCGCTACGGCGCCGACTCGGCCCGCACCTACGTCTGCTTCATGGGCCCGCCCGAGCGTGGCGGCGACTGGACCGACGAGGGGGTAGAGGGCGTCAACCGCTTCCTCTCGCGGCTGGCGCGGCTCTGCGACGAGGTTGAGGAGCGCACCGGGCCTGGAGATGCCGGGGCCGGAGTGGGGGGCGAGGCGCGTGAGCTGCTGGCCAAGGCTCACTGGGCGATCGAGAAGGTGACCAGGGACTTCCAGCGCGGCTTTCAGTTCAACACCGCGATCTCGGCCGTGATGGAGCTGGTCAACGACTCCTACCGGCTCAAGGACGGGCTCTACGGCGATGCCGACGGCGAGGCGGCGCTGCGCTTCGCGACCGCCACCGCGGCCTCGCTGATCTTCCCCTTCGCGCCACACCTCGGGGCTGAGGTCTACGAGCGCCTGAGTGGCGAGCGAGTTTGGGAGCGGCCCTGGCCGCAGGCCGATCCGGCGCTGCTGGTCAGCGACACCGTCACCCTCGTCGTCCAGGTCAACGGCAAGCTGCGCGACCGCATCGAGGCCGGCGCCGAGGCGTCGAAGGAGGAGCTGCTGGAGCTGGCCCGGGGCAGCGAAAAGGTCGCCAAGCACCTCGAGGGGAAAGCGGTCGTGAAGGAGATCGTAGTGCCCGGCAAGCTGGTCAATCTGGTGGTCAGGTAGCGGTGGTACCCGCCGCTCAAGCCCGGTTCTGGTAGAAAGCGCGGCCATGCTTGTAAGGCGTTTTGAGGACGCACCAGTCGAGGAGTGGCACCGGCTTCGCGCCCACGTTCTGATGGACGCGGGGGAACTCGGGTCCCGAAATCTCTCCGTCACCTGGCTTGAGGTCCCGGCTGGGGCGAAGCAGACCCTGCGCTCCGACGCCGAGTCCGAGCAGGCCTACGTCGTCGTTCGTGGCAGCGGTTCGATGTCCGTCGCCGGCGACACCCAGCAGGTTCGCGAGGGCGACCTGATCCTCGTCCCGCCGGCGACCGAGCACTCGGTCAGCAACGACGGCGAGGCCGACCTCGCCTGCGTCTCGATCCAGTCGCCGCCCGTCGCCGCCGCCGACCTCTACAGCGATCAACTCGCCGAGGTAGCCGGTTATGACGACGACGACGATGTCTGAGGCGCTGTAAGCGGCGTATGTCGGGGTCCTCGGTCCGCTGGCTCGGGTCCCGCACGGAGTGCGCTCCCCTCGCCATGCTCCCTGCGTCCCCCGACCTACTTGCTTTCAGCACCTCAGACACAGGTTCAGCTGTCTCTTTTTTGATTTAGCGCACCACGGGTGCGCCGGTGCGGGCCAGCATTGAGGCATGCCCGAGCTGAGCAGAGCGCAGGTGGCCGTCTACGGCGCGATCGCGGTGGCGCTGCTGCTTGTCGGGGCGCGGGCGATTCGCGGCGAGGGCGGTGCCGAGAGCTCGTTTTCCGCCGGCTCGGCCGCGGCTGGTAGTGCATCTGGGGGTTTTGCGATCAGCGGCGAGGCGGGCGATGTCGTCGTCGACGTGACCGGCGCCGTGCTGCGGCCGGGCGTCTACCGGATGCCGGCGGGCAGCCGGGTCAACGATGCGGTCAAGCGCGCCGGCGGCGCCGGCGGCCGGGCCGAACTGGAAGCGGTCAACCTGGCGGCGCGGCTGGCCGACGGCCAGCAGGTGGTCGTGCCCGAGCGCGGCCCGGGCGGCGCGGTCGTCGGCACTGGGTCGGCGGAAGAGGGGCCGATCAGCCTCGGCACGGCGACCGTCGAGCAGCTCGACACGATCGACGGCATCGGCCCGGTCACGGCCGCGGACATCGTCGAGTTCCGCGACCAGCACGGTGGCCTCGCCTCGGTCGATCAGCTCGACCAGGTCTCGGGGATCGGGCCGGCGACGATGGAGTCGCTGCGGGCGCGCCTGCAGCCGTAGGGCCGGCGGATGCGCTCGCGGCGGCTCTCGCTGCCGATCCTGCTCGGGATCGCCATCGTGGTGGCGCTCGCCCTGGCGCACAGCACCGAGATCCGGGACCGGGCCGCGGCCGGGCTGGGGCGGGGGATGCCGCCGCGCGAGGCGGAGCTCGCCCGCGGCTTCGTCCTCGGCGAGGACGCCGGGATCGACCCGGAGACCGAGGAAGACTTCAGGCGCTCGGGGCTGAGTCACCTCTTGGCCGTCTCAGGCGAGAACGTGACCCTGCTGGCGCTGCTGGCGATTCCGCTCCTCGGGGCGCTCGGGATCGGCCTGCGGGAGCGGCTGGTCTGGCTGATCGGGCTGATCGCCGTCTACGTGCCGCTGGCCGGGGCCGGCCCCTCGATTCAGCGGGCGGCGGTGATGGGCGTCGCCGGCCTGCTGGCGACCCTGGCCGGGAGGCGGGCTTCGCGGCTCTACGCGCTGGCGCTTGCCTTCTTGCTCACCCTCCTCGTCGACCCCACCGTCGCCGCCGACGTCGGCTGGCAGCTCAGCTTCGCCGCGGTCCTCGGCATCCTGCTGATCGCGGCGCCGCTGCGAGATGCTCTCAGCGCCCATCTCGGCGCCGGTGCCTGGCGCCGGGCGCTGGCCGAGGGCATCGCCGTCACGGTTGCCGCGACGCTCGCCACGGCGCCGCTGATCGCCTTCCACTTCGAAACTCTCTCGACCACCACCCTGCTCGCCAACGTCCTGGCGATGCCGGCGGTGGCGCCGGCGATGTGGCTGGGGATGGTCGCCGCTGTCCTTGCCCAGGTGCCGGGGGCACCGCTCGAGGCGATCAACGGCCTTGGCGCCCTTTTCCTCGCCTACATCGCCCAGGTCGCCGCCTGGTGCGCCGCGCCGGGCTGGGCCGAGGTCCACGTCGAGCTCAGCGGCGCGGGCCTGATCGCCTCCTACCTCGGACTCGCCGTTGCCCTCGCGCTGGTCCCCTGGCTGCGGCGGCGCCGCAGCCTGGAGCTGGCGAGGAGGGGGCGGGGGGCGATGTCCGGGGCGAAGCGGCGACAGGCTCCGAGCCGCTGGGCATCGGCCGCGGCGATCTTCGCGCTGCTGGCGCTGGTCACGAGCGCGGGCGGGCTCGGCCCCGGCGGCGACGGCTCGGACGCCCCGCGCGGCGAACTGCGCGTCGAGGTGCTCGACGTCGGCCAGGGCGACGCGATCCTGCTGCAGCCGGCGCGGGCGCCGGCGGTGCTGGTCGATGGCGGCCCGGCGGGCGCCGGCCTGGCCGCCAAGCTCGAGGCCG
>OUNO011279708.1_pt1 | contig 25721 bp, 27 predicted proteins | sample 1779811 | NCBI WGS metagenome assembly OUNO01 (sample SAMEA3914804, study PRJEB12502) | metagenome | biome: forest; material: soil | place: Canada | collected 2010-06-25 | depth 0.3 m | reverse complement strand
ACCAGGTCGCTATTCGGTGGAATGTTGGCTGCAGCCCGGGCAGAACCATAGGCGAGGACTGACGGGATGATCAGACGGCGAGTACCGCCGACTTTCATACCAGGGACACCCTGCGTCCACCCAGCAATCACCTGGTTCAGACCAAATGTCACAGGATTCGTCATGTCATGACTGGACTGAAAAATAGTGCCGTCCTTTACCAACGCACCCGTGTAATGCGCGGTAATCTTGGCGCCTTCGGCGACGACGTCACCGGTACCGACAACCGTATCAATGATCTGCAGATCGGGCACCGAATCCATCGGCGTAAAGTTTGCTAATTTTGTTCCTTCGAGTACTTGTGAATTATTCATATACCTATTATAGAGGATGGGATGCAAAACGCCCGCGCATATTTCAGCGCGGGCTTCGACACCTCCCTCTTTGGAACCGAGCGTTTAGACCTTTGCCACGTGTTTGCGACCGTTTCGATCACGAACTCGTTTGGGCAATGGCACAGGGACAATCAACTTCTTGTGCTTTTTCAGCCAGTCCCAATCGACAGGGAACTGCAGCTTTGGTCGCACGAACATGTTGTACCGCAAGGCGATTGACCTACGGTCGTCTTGGACCTGCGGGTCGTTGTCGCGACTGCTCATCGCCGACTGCATTTGCTGGACGGTGATTTCCAAATCAACCGGCTGGCTGATGCCGTTCGGGTGGGCAAACTGCCATGTCGTAAACGAGTAATTTGCCATGATGCGTCCTTCGCTAGATGGGTGATGCCAGCCATAGATATGGCCATAAGTATGTTATACCACAAAATATCATAATGTTAAATGCATTTTAGCCGAGTTAAGTGAAGATTAACTACAGCCTCATAAAAGTTAGTATAAGAGGTATAATAAGAAAGTAAGAAAAAGGAGGTGTCATGAGTCTACAGATACAAACGGCGGCAATCGACGCACGCGCAACCACTCGGCTGTGGCAAATCGCTGCGGCAGCAGGATTTGCGATACTCGCAGTGATCATGGCGGTCGTTCAAGTGAACGCAGTATCGTCCCCGGTAGCGTATACCAACGTTGCGCTGACGCAACAAGAAATTGATACCAATTGGGCGCCTGACCGTACAACGCCATCGGGAGGATTTAGCTCGGTCACATTTGGCGGCCGTTCCAACGTACTACAGATGGGTATCAACAAGGATAATGCTTCGACACTTGGTGCACCCAACACATTTTATCTGACAGAAGGCTTGCAGAGGCAAATTCCACTCAGTGATAGCGTCAAGGCTGATCTGTATGTTGATAGTGACTGGACGACGAATAACAAGACGGTTCGCGCCGGATTGTGGGGAGTCGGCAAAGATAACAGCAACGTTATCCAGTCGTATCCAATCGTCGAATTTACGACTGAAGGATTTACCGGTTGGCGAAAATGGGATGTTGATCACTGGGTAAACTTGCCGGGCGTTCCGTACCAAACAAACAGCTGGAATACGCTGGAACTAACACACGACAGCGATACGAACACCTACGCTGTAAAGATCAACGGTGCTGTCGTCTCTTCGATCACTGACGAAACCAGCACCAAACTCGGTGCGGTGATTTTGAACAGTCGCAATTACGGTTCTAGTGCGGCAAGCTATACCGTCCACTGGAGCAAATTGGCCTACGGCAATGTGCTAACAAGCCCTCAGTCAAAAGACGACTGCAAAGGCACTAGCTGGCAAACATTCGGCTTCAAGAACCAAGGTCTTTGTCTGCAGCAAGCGAACACCGGTAAAGACAGCCGCCTGTAAGTTACCAAATATCTCTTAATACGGCACACAACGCCCGCACCGGTGGCTTCGGTGCGGGTGAGTACGGTGATAGATTAAGTTAATGGTTGACTTTATTTACTATTATAAGTATAGTACGACTAACTTCTAAGCGACGAGGCGGAGGAGTACATTAGCAGGCAGGCAGAATCGTTAGGAGCGATCATGACTAGCATGAATGATACCGAACGACGGATCACCGTAGTCCACATGGCCGACAGCTTCAAGCGCATGTACCAGACGTCGATGCCATTCGACCGTCACCTGGGCAACTTCAAGGAGTGCAAGCAGACACTGAGGGATCACCCGCAGATCGCCGACATCGATGAGGCGTCGGACAAGGTCTTGTGGATCACCCTCAAGTGGGCCGAGGTTTCGGAGAAGGCAGAACGGGATCTCCTCGATCTGTTCGTTCTCGGAACGACCGGCCACACGTGCGACGTCGAGGTCTACGACCGCAAAACGGTCGACGGCGAGCCGGATGTGCAACTCCGCGAACGTGGCAAGGTGAGCATGGACAGCGGCCAAAATCGACGCTATCACGTCATCGAGATGGCGCGCGCCTAAGTCCCACACGTGCTGCGGCAGGCAAACGGAAATCCGTTGGGCCCGTCCGCGCGGTTTCCTAACAGATTTCTGTCTGTCTGCTGCAGTCACACTTAAAAATATATAGTACATATAAGTCACGCGGATACCGCGTCATTTTTATGTAAAATCAAAAAATCTGCCTCGAATCTAACTCCAAAACGAAAATACCCCCTCCTGAGGTATCTCCGTTCATAGGAAAAGTCAGGTGGGGGTGGTGACCGCTCGGTCAGCGAGAGGATATGGTATCCCTCTGAAGGTGCTCGTCCGTGAGCCCGATCTGTTCGAAGACGTCGCGCCTAGCCTTCAGCTTGTCGTTGAGCTCTTTGACGAAGTTCTCCATCGGCTCTGTCGGCTTGAGGTACCTGCACTTGGCCTGCAAGTTCGCCAGCTCGATGTTCATCGGCACCGTCGCGCTGTCGGCGACATACTGGATGTAGTTCTGCTTGACCATCTGCAGCTGCGTCTCCTTGGGCACCCCAAAGACGATGTCGTGGTCCTTGAGCCACTGCTCGACGATTCCCGCCACCGACATTGACCAATTGAAGTCGGCATTCATGGCGACCGACGACTTGGTCTCGCTGAGCTTGGCGTCCGTCGCCTTGATGCGTTTGCCATAGAAGCGCTGTCGCGTCTTCAGAACCGCACCAGGAAAATCCTTGGCGAGCTGTGCCGTGAAGAAGATGATGGCCATTACGCAAGCCACGGTCTCCAATATATTTTGCAAGGTTCTACCTTTCTCGATTCTGTGCGCACGGTAGTGCGTTAAGGTAGTTATAGCATATAATATGCCGTACGTCCATCAAAACGAAAATACCCCCTCCTGAGGTAAATCCGTCGAGGGATAATTCTCAGTTGGGGGACTACTACGATCAGTGGTTATGCCGGCCTCCGCGATTGTGACGTGGCACCTTGGTATCGCCACGTCTTTTTGTCTCGCCGCGCAAGTAACTGCACGGTCTCGTCAGGAGTCAGGAGTATGAATTCATCGAACTGTGGCTGTTTAATCTGCCTCAGATTGACGTACTTTTCCTTCAGGCTCGCCCACACAAGTTCACAAAAAAAATCTTCTGCATGCGTGCGCCGTTTCAAGTTGTCGCTGTTCAGCCCGTCTGCAAGCTTTGCCTTGATAAGGACTGGAGCTAGGAAAAGGGTTGTTTTGACAGGCTCGTACGATACAAAGTGTGAAAACTTTTTCGGCATTCGTGCCACCTCTGGTAGTAGGGGAAAGGACAATCACGGAAGAACTGTGACGTTAAGGTAACGATAACATAATTTTATATGATAGTAAATTGACTTTTCATAGTGTTTGTGCTATAATTATGACAGTCCGTGAGTTTCAACGACGAAACTCTCGGTGCACCCTAGCATTACAACCTACGTAGATGGAGCATGGAAAATGAAGTTTTCTACTCGCGTCGCACTTCTGGTCGCCGCTGCCACCACCGCTGTTGTCGCCACCATGGCTCAGACGCCGGTCGCATCTGCAGCGACGGGCTACATGGAAGACACGTTGCCGATCCAGTCCGCCGCCGAACTGACCAACATGTTCGAGAACTCGATCGATCGCCAGTTGGCCGGACGGGTCCACATTCAGTGGATCAATGTCCTCGGCACCGACGATCAGGCCGCAGCACAGGCCGCCTATCCGACGGCCGTCGTGGTCGACATGGAGTCGGTGGCAGAGCTGCGGGTCAGCTCGCAGCTGGCACCGCTGGCACAGATCACGATCCAGGTCATCAAGTTCCTCGACGGACAGACGGGCATCGAGCCCATTGTTTCGGCGATGGACGGGGCGGCTTACTTCGTCGGAGCAACCATCAAGGGCTTTGCCGATGGATTCCGGGCCACCGTGCCCGATCAGGATCTGGCGGCCCTCAACCAGGTGGTGATTGACGGCGTCAGTGCGTCGGAGGTCACGGTACCAACCGTGGAAAAGGCGTTCAGCCTGGGGTACACCCAGGGTTTCACCAGCTGAAACATCCGTCGGTTCTGAACAAACCAGTAGTTGCATGTTGGGGTGGCCCTCGGGATTAATTTCCCGAGGGCCATTTCCTTTTTGGGGAAAAATATCCCCGTGGAGTGTGCTATAATTTCAGAGTACATTTCATTAATCAAACATATCCAGAGTGCAGCGAGAGACCTAGCTTTATGACCTGCCGGCAACCTGTTTCCTAACAAGGTGCCACTTCTAGCCCTAGCGGGAAGATAGTATATCTTAGACTCCTTTGTCTTTCTGCGCGGGCGGAAAGATGTGTGAAGGGAGTTATTTTTATTATGCCAACAGCAGAGGCGGTCGAACCGGAGGTCATACCAAGGCCGGGCTATTTGGATATGGAAGACCCGCTGGATGGGTTCGACTGGCTGGAATTCAGGCAGACACTCGACCGTATCAATAGCGAACTGGCGAATGCGGCGACCTTTTTGGTGCTGTTCACGTCCGAACAATTAGAAGATCTGAGTGACGACGACAAAGAGCTGTTAAAAACACTGGACACCGCATCACACGAAGAGGCGAAACAGTCAGAGGCGCTGGTCAAATATTTTGCGGGCGCAGTCGATGGCATGGGCCGTGCCCTGTCGTGGTGTCTATGGACAGATAGGCAAGCGGCGGCCGATGCGTTGCATGGACCCGAGCACAAACAAGCGATCCAACACGCCAAGAGCGGCAAGTTCTATAAGAATTACACCGTCAAATTCTACACCGTCACGGCGGATGACGAAAAAGGCTTTGTCTTTACTCCGATGCAAACCGGCCACAAAATAGAAGAAAGTTCAAAATGAAACGCCGCGCGAAAATCCGCGCGGCTTGGTTGTTTCACCCGATCTAGGAATAGAATCCTGGAGGTGTCCAGGTCTCTGGTGGAATCGGCCGCAGTTCGTATCGGCCGATATTGGTCTTGCGACTCAGCCCGAACGCATCGACGACTCGTTTGCGCAGTGTCGTCAGAGCTTTCGCTCGAATACCCGCATCGCCGCTGTCCAACTGATCACGAAGCGCTCGTTCGATTTGAATCGTTGTAATGCGATGGTTGCGTATGACGCGGTGCGTCGGCCCGGAAGGCAACCGTATCACCTCCTTTTCTAGTGGATGAAAGAGCAATCACATCTGTGACGCTAAGAATATTATACAACAATTTATCAAAAATATAAATCCCATCAGAACGAAAATAGCGCACCGAACTAGCGGGTGCGCTATGTTCGGTGCGCAGATGCGCACACTCAGGCGAACAGGTTGGACACGCTGGCGGCGTAGTACATAACAGCCACCGACGCGATGCAGAACGCGATGATCGGGAGGCCATAGTCCAGCCGTGATCCCGGGTCCCTTTGACCTCGCCGACGGAAGTACATGACGACCAGCCAGACAATCGACGCGATGGCCAGCAAGGCAAAAACGCTGCCGGCATACGCCGGCCACCACGATTCGTAAGTAATGGTGTATGCCTGGCCCCATGTGCCGTTGTGGACGGTCCAAAACGACACCTTACCGTACGCGGCGTACTGCCAATTCGGATCGTTCTGCGAACTGCGGATCGCGGCGGTTATCACGACGCGGCTGATCACGACCGACAGGGCGGCGATGGCACACGCAATCGTGGTACTCCAGACGAAAACCCGTTTCCAGTTGATCGGCTCGACGCCACCTTCTGTTCCCTCGATGTGCTCAATCGTAGCGGTCATGATACCTCTTCCAAATAGGGGACGATTGTTAGTCCACCTAACCATGGATAGCCGCGCTAGTCAATAATGTCCAAAGAAAGCCGAATGATCCACGCCTGATAAAAAGTCAGGCGGTGAAAGCGGCCGCGTACAGAACGCGGCCTTTTGTTATTCCGTCGTCGAGAGGTTGGCTTCGTCTGGACATCATTGTCCGACGAGTCCTAGGGTGCCATCAGCTGGCAGTACCGACAATTGGCACCCGTGTGCAACACAACTTCTTGAACGTCGTCCCAGCATAGCCGTGAAAGCAACGTCCCATCGTGGTGATACGCCTGTTCATAAAGCCGTTCACAGACATAGTGCTTGGCACGTTGCTGTCTGTACGCAAGACCTCGCATTTTTTTCGGATCACGATTGTCATTCTCGTCATCCGGTTTGTAAATCGCAAGTTCTGCATAACGGCCATACAAATAAAGGAGTAGGGTAAAGCTTTCCCTACCTCTATAAATCAGGCGTACATGGTAGTTCGGTGGATACGATAATCCACACATTGCACCATCCTCTCAACTATAAAACAACTCGGCGAAAGCCATGGAATAGTAATAGCACAAAAGGTATGGTCGCACCAGCATTTTGCGAAAAAATTAAACACCCGCATCGATGGATTCGATGCGGGGTAGAGCTGACCCGGGCGGCGAGGCGAGGTGTTGGTCGTACCTGGCCCTCTTAGGATGCGCGGGGTATGGCGCTGGCAGACCGCGGACGGGTTTTCGGTTTCAACTGCAACAATAGGTGCAGAAGCAGCTGAAAGTTCCGTTTGGTCCTTTTGGGCCGGACGTCGTCCTCTAGTATCCAGCCTTTGTACTTGTACAGCGACGCGATGGTTACTTCCGCCAAATGCGCCGCTTCGGGCCAGAGCATCCTGCAGTTGCATTCAAGCGCGACGCGACCACCGCACACCGTGCAGTAGGCCTCGAATCCGACACGTTGCCCGTCGTAGGAGCAGATGATGTTCCACAAATTGGCAACGTTCTTTTTCAGCGAGACGCTGTTCGCTTCGTACTCGTCGCTGAGGGCAAAGATATCCAGCATGTCCTGCTTGGTCACCCTGCCGCTGGCCAGACGACGGCCCAGTACGCTAACCGGCTTGTTAGCCATTGTTCCTCCCAAGGTCCTCCGAAAGGTGCGATTGTTCATCGTTGAACAAACAAAGACCACACACTGTAGTCATAACTCATTAATACCACATATCCGTTAAATAATCAAGGTCAGGCGGCTGACTTGGCCACGATTTTATAAAATAGAACGCCGCGCGAATTTCGCGCGGCTAGTGCTTGCCTCCTTAGGCTAGGATGTCGAACAGGGTGTCAGTGCCGGGGGTCGGCGGTTTGGGCGGTGAGTGCGTGATGTCTTTCCACAAGAACTGGTCGTACACCGTATAGATCGCGCGCCGGCCGGCCAGGTTGCACGTATGCCCCACAAGGTTGTACATCCTGGTGCGAATGCCGTTCTGGATGGTGACATCGCCCGCGTCCGCCTGTCTGACCGTTCCAGCGACGTAGTTGAATTCGATCGAGAACCCGGATGGGTTATGCGTGAACTCGTACGTCTGTATGCCCGTGGGCTCTGTCATCGCTCTGCCTTTCCGGAGAGGACAAACGAGGCTGCGATCTGCAGCCCATACCTTATTTATAACATATCATGAAATGCCCCCTCCAGGCGGTCTTGTAAAAAGCCGGGAGGGGGGTCGTTCGCCAGAGAGATGGCGCGTGATCAGGGTTTTGACCGATTCGTTATCGGGCGGATGTCGAGCAGCGGATAAAGGTCATCCACGCTGACATTGCCGTAACCCGGCCAATCCTGGTACTGTTTGGGGCCCTCTGATTGGAAGGCCTGACAGATGAGCCGTTTCGCGATTTCGAACTTACGAGGCTCGTACTCCAGGCGGTCTTGGATGATCTTTTCACGGATAAATACCTTGACCGACCAGCCATCGACGCGATGGATAATGCGATAATTCTCGGCTGGCATGCAACCACTTCCTCTCGGGAACATGAGGCTGCGATCTGCAGTCCATGAATTAGTAATACCACAGTCACTATGAAAAACTAAATTACCTCCTAAAAGTTAACTTTACGCGGATAGATGCTATACTTTGTATATGAAAGCAATTTGGAAAAACACGGTTATCGCAGAAGCACCGAAAGAAGATCTAATCAGAATAGAAGGAAATTGGTATTTTTCACCGGATGATATCAACCAGGAATACTTTAAAGATAGCGACCACCAGACAGTCTGTCACTGGAAAGGCGAGGCAAGTTATTTCGATGTCGTCGTCGACGGCCAAACGAATGATTTTGGCGCGTGGTTTTACGACGAGCCGATGGACGGGTCAATCGAACGCGTCGGTAAAGACTTTACGAATTATGTGGCGTTTTGGAACGGCATTACTGTGACGGAATAGCGTAGCACACAGCCCCGATAAAACTGTGTTATTTACCTCTTGTCATACTGCAATTCATACCTCATAATAACGCTTAAGCCTGTCAGCTTAAAAGGGGAGGCATTTATTAAACCATTGCCATTAACACCGTTCTGGCAACGCCGCATCAGCGAAGCGGTCGCTGCCTTTTGCCTGTTAATTATTGGCCTGTACATATGGTTGACCATGGCTGGCATCAGCCATCCGGGCAGCGAATTTTATATCAGCCCTCTCGCCGCAGCGATCAGCGTTGGCGGCGCCGTTTTGGCTGCGCTGGCATATTTTGTCGTGCCAGAATCGTTCAAAAGCCCGACTATCTATGCATCGTATTGGGTACTGCTGTTCGCGATCGGCGCCCTGACAATGCAGACAGGCGCGACATCATCGCCCTTTATCGCCACCTGGATGATCGCCGCTATTTTTGCCGGTATATTCGGCCCCTCCACTTTGGCAATACTGTTTATCTCGTTTAACGTGTACGTCGGGGTGTTGATTGTTGGCGGCCATATGACAAACCAGCTTATCCTGGGCGTTATTTTGGCGGGCGAATTACCAATATTTGTCAGTTATATCCTATGGCATGGCAAATCAGGCAGCGAAAAGTCCAAAGAACGGGCGTATTACGACCTGGCCAACGAATTGAATCAAGTATCAAACAAATCCGATGTCGTGATTAGCGCCATCAGCGACGGGGTGATCGCTATTAATAATCAGGGACAAATCGAGCTGATCAACCCCGCAGCGCAGCGAATTGTCGGTTGGGACCACCAGGATGCGCTGAATCTGGATTACAAATCCGTCTTGCAACTACTGACCGCTGACGGGCATGAGGTCGACAAAACAACCGACCCAGTGTTCGAGGTTCTGACGACAAATCAGCCGACTCGGCGCAATGATCTGCAGATACAAACGAGTTCGGGCAAAAAACTATCCATCCAAGTCGTCGTATCACCAATCGGGCGGCTAGGGGCAGGGGCGATCATCGTGTTCCGTGACATTACCAAAGAACAGGCCGAAGAAAAGGCCCAAGCAGAATTTATCAGCACGGCTAGCCACGAGATGCGCACGCCCGTCGCGTCAATCGAGGGATATCTAGGGCTGGCACTGAACCCCGCGACCGCGACAATTGACGAAAAGGCCCGCGATTTTATCACCAAAGCTCACCAATCGGCCGAACACCTCGGACACCTGTTTACGGACCTATTGGACGTCACCAAGGCCGACGACGGCCGTTTGTCCAACAACCCTAAGGTGCTGAACGTCGTTGCCTTTACGACCGATATTATCGATGGGTTGCGCCCCAAGGCAGACGAGAAAAACCTCCGACTATTCTTTAAGCCAGTGACTGAGGACAGCGGCGGGCTGCGCAATGTCGAACCAGTCTATTACGTTGATGTCGACAATGACCACCTGCGCGAAATCCTGGCCAACCTGATCGAAAACGCCATCAAATATACTCCTGCCGGCGAAGTTGTCATCGATGTTCAAGGCGACGACGAGCATGTCGTGGTCAGTGTTACGGACAGTGGTATCGGTATCCCAGCCGAGGACATCCCGCATTTGTTCCAAAAATTCTACCGCGTCGACAACAGCGACACCCGCGAAATCGGCGGGACCGGGCTGGGGCTCTACCTTTGCCGTCGCCTGATCGAAGCGATGGGCGGACGTATCTGGGTCGACAGTGAATACAAAAAAGGGTCGACTTTTTCGGTTGAATTGCCACGCATTTCTCATGAGGACGCTAACCGCCGGATAGAAACGTCGTCGTCGGGCGGTATCCATCCTAGCGAGACAAAGTCCTATATTGCCAATGACGAATCGGCAGACGGCGCGACCGAACAGCAGCGATCTCTGGCGCTGAAAACACCGATTATCCTCAACCTCAAAACACCAGCCGTACCAGCCCAGCCAGCAGCAGCGGCGCCTGTTCAAGCGGCCGATCCGTTAATTGGAAGTGCGACACCGACCATGGGGATAGAGCCACAACAGACATTGCGACCACAAAACGCCATGGTACTGCCACCCAAACTGCAGGCCATGCAATCAACCCTTCAGACAGCACCGGCGCCGACACCAGCACCGACGCCAGCGTCCGCACCAGCCCAACCAGCTTTACCGCCTCAAGCCCAGCCTGTCACCGACCCAGTATCACGACCTCTGGCGGTTCCGAAACGATGAAAAACGTAAGAAGTATAGCATTTTTCAAAACGCTTTAGTAGAATAGGGATAATATGACAAAAATACTATTGGTAGAAGACGACAAGAGTTTGCGTGAGATTTACGGCGTGCGACTGCTCGCTGAGGGCTATGACATCGTATCAGCGGGTGACGGCGAAGAAGCATTGGCAATGGCCATCAAGGAAAAACCGACACTTATTATTAGTGACGTCATGATGCCAAAAATCAGCGGGTTTGACATGCTGGACATCCTGCGCAGCACCACCGAAACGCGCGATATCAAAGTGATCATGATGACCGCGCTATCCAGCGAAGACCAACGTGCTCGCGGCGAACAATTGGGCGCCGACCGTTATTTGGTCAAATCGCAAGTCGGCATCGAAGATGTCGTCCGGACTGTCCACGAAGTTCTGGCCGATACCGCTGGTATTGCTGGCGTTCCGGCCGCTGCCGCCGCTCCCGCAGCCGATGCACCTGCAGCGCCCGCTGTGGATGCACCTGCGCCAGTGCCACCAGTAACACCTCCAGCTGACGACGTCGCCCCTGCGACTGATGCTAGTGCCGATAGTGATAGTTCAGCTGTTTCAGCTGCCGACGAACCTCCTGTCACCACATCTGCTCCTGGTAACGACACTGCCGGCCCATTACCGCCACAACCGAACGAAATTGGAAGTGCCCTGCCGCAACCGACTGCGCCGTTTTCGTCACCACGACCCAGCAACCTTGGCGAACAAGTCGTCCACCCTGAAGAAACACCTGAACCAGTCGTTTCATCGGAGGTGAGCGACCAAATCGCTAAAGAATTACAAGCATCCGCAGAGCCTGTCGCTAATTCACAAGTTGATGACGCCATCAGTGACAAAGATGTCGAACCTGTCGAGCATGCCGTCGACGCTCCTGTCGAATCAACACCGACGTCACCAGTGACGGGGCTTCCATCAGTCCCACCAACACCGGATGATGAACCAAAACCAGAAATCTCTGGAACCAGCACCCCAATCTCCTAGGGGCAGTATGCTATCATAGCTCGAGATATGAGCACCGATGATACGGATACGATTCGCTTAAATAAGTTTATTGCCCTGCATGCGGGTATTTCGCGTCGTGAGGCCGATAACCTGATCGCAGACGGCAAGGTGACTATTGATGACCAGACGGCGGTCCTGGGCGCTCGTGTGCGGCCAGGCGACAATGTCAGACTGCAGGGCAAGCCCCTGGATACGTCAACACCCTATGAATATCTGATGCTGAACAAACCAATTGGCTATGTCAGTTCGCGTCGGGCGCAGGATGACAACCCGACGATCTATAGCCTGTTGCCCGAAAAATATCACAGCCTTAAACCAGTCGGGCGGCTCGACAAAGACAGCAGCGGGTTGATATTGCTGACCAACGACGGCGATTTTGCCCAACAAATGACGCATCCTAGTTACGGTAAGGCAAAACAGTACCAGGTTAGCTTGGAAAGTAACCTCGAACCGCTTCATCAACAGATGATTAGTGATATTGGCATCGATCTTGACGATGGCAAAAGCAAATTAACGTTAGAGCACCCGACAGATGATCGCCATGATTGGATCATTAGCATGCACGAAGGTCGCAACCGCCAAATCCGCCGCACGTTCGGCGCACTTGGCTATACCGTTAAAACGCTGCATAGGACTCATTTTGGTAATTATTCCCTTGGTGATCTCGCCGAAGGCAAGTATCAAGAGGTTACGGTAGCCTAGGCGGCTACCTCGTCATCGGGCACTGATTTTTCTCGGCGATTTCGCAGAATCAATTCAGCGATATGATCCAATGGCACTTCGGGGCTATCGGACAGATACTGTGGTCGCTCTACAGCTGCTTGCTGAGGATAGTCGTACCATGCCGCAAGTTGCTCCTTGGCGGACGCTAGGTCGTCTTCGATTTCTTTGGCTGTCTGTGGGTATTGTTCTGCCATAACTGCCGTCACTATAGAAGTCGCTGTTATATTTGTCAATCAGCGATTTCGATGTCCATCTGATCGATCTGTTCCTTTATCCAATCATCGAGCAAAATACGCATTTCACCCCACGTATATTGATGGGTAATCTGCAGGTCGTAAAGATACGAGTCTCTATACGATTCAACTTCATAGGTGGACATGGGAACGCTATGGCGTGCCAGCTCCATAGTATGCCAAAAATTCATAGCAACCTTGCGAAAAGCTTCCGCAAAATGATCGGGCCTCAGAATATCGTCTTTAAAAGATTCAACGCCGTCGGGATTTGCTGTCAATTCGTCAAAACGCCGCTCAAATTCTGATTGTGGTCGTTGTTCCATTGCTACTATTTTTCAATTTTTAATCTCTATTGTCAATACCTTCCATATCTGTTATAATCAACAATCTATGGCAAGCCAACTTCCTACCGTTGCAATCATTGGCCAAGCGAACGTTGGTAAAAGTTCGCTTTTTAACCGTATGGTGCGATCACAGCAAGCAATCGTCGCCCGCGAAGCCGGTACGACGCGTGACAGCGTGCTGGGCAGGGTAGAATACGACTTCCACCAGTTCTGGCTGGTTGATACCGCCGGGCTGAAAGATGCAGCTGACGAATTCGAAGCCAGTATCCAAGAGCAAATTACTGAGGCGGCAGACGCTGCTGACGTTATTTTGGTCGTCGTTGACAGTACGCAGTACCCTAGTGACGAAGACCGTTTGGTCGCCAAAAAAGCCTTGAAAAGCAAAAAACCGGTCATCTTGGTCACGAACAAAGTCGATCTGAAAGACAGCCTGAAAAACGATGAGTTCAAGCGTCTGGGTATCAAAACGATTATCCGAACGTCCGCCGAACACAAAAGCGGCATCACTGATGTCCTAAAAGAGATCGTCACATATATTCCCGCAGCCAGCGAACAAGTCGCCGACGATGTCCTTCGCATCGCCCTGATCGGCCGCCCAAATGTCGGCAAATCATACCTGTTCAACACCATGGCTGGCAAACAACAGGCGATTGTCGCCAACGTCGCCGGTACGACCCGCGACGTCAACCACATCTCTCTGCGCTATTCTGGCCGTAGTATCGAACTGTTGGACACCGCCGGTATGCGCAAACCTGGCAAACAAGAGGTCGGAATTGAAAAATTCAGCGTATTGCGTACCTTGCAGGCGATCGAACAAGCCGATATTTGTTTCCTGTTGATGGACGTCAACGAACTGAATACCCAACTGGACCAGCGCCTGGCCGGTATCATCGACGATGCAGGCAAGGGCATGGCAATCGTTGTCAGCAAATGGGACAGCGTCCAGGACAAAGACGCCTATACCCGCGATGCGTTGGCGCCGAAAATCTCTCGTGCGTTCAAATTCACCCCATGGGCACCACTGATTTTCACCTCATCAGTCACTGGCCAAAACGTCACGAAATTATTCGACCTGGCACTGGATATCGACACGCGCCGCAAACAAGAAACCAAAACCCGCGTCTTAAACGACCTGTTGCAACAAGCCGTCCAAAAGCATCCGCCGGCTGGGCTCAAGAACACGCATCCGAAACTGCGCTATATGGTTCAAACCGACACCACACCACCGTGGTTCGTCATCCACGGCAGCAACCTCAAATTCGTCCACTGGTCATACAAACGCTACCTGGAGCGCGCCCTCCGCGAAACCTACGATTATTCGGGCACCCCGATCAAATTCAGCTATATCGACGAAAAACAAGTCAAAGCCAACAAAGAACGCATTGCCCAAGGCAAAGATCCGGTCACCAAAGCTTCTAAAAAAGCCAAAGAATTAGAGAAAAAAACGATATCCAGCTAGACGCGCGGGTCGATCTGATCGTCAATCGCGGCTGAGTGATTGTTTGTAGTGAATGTGTCTCTGCAGAGCTTTTCATAAATAGCAGCTTAAGCGTATAATAATAAACGTTAAGTATAATAACTTTTTTTTGGGGGGAGGGTAGCCACGATGAAGTTGTCGCGAATTATGCAAAGCATCCGGACTTTATATAAAAAAAGGGGAGTTCGAGGTGCTTTTTTAGTAGCTTTTATCGCCCTGACGATCACTATTACTACAGCGAATGATGCGCACGCGTTCCCACAAGGATTCGTGAACACACAGATCATTGGCACCGGACTCAGTGATGCCAGCGGGTTCGAATTCGCTCCCGATGGACGCATATTTATCCTTGAACGAACTGGCGCTATCAAAGTTTATAAAAACGGGCAGTTGCTACCGCAGCCATTTTATACTTTCAGTTCTGTTGCCGAGGGAGACCGTGGATTAATCGGCATTGCCTTCGACCCAGATTTTAACACGAATCATTTCGTGTATTTTTATTACACCGGTACCGATCTGTTTAATCATCTCGTCAGGTTCGATGCTAGCGCTGATGTCGCTCCGAACAACGGCACCGAACTATATACGACGCATGTTCCGAGCAATCAGCTGCACGTCGGCGGCAGCATCCGTTTTGGCCCTGATGGCAAAATGTACTTCGCGATCGGAGACAACGGCTATCCGCCAAATGCGCAGGATCTCAGCGTGCCGTTTGGAAAGATTTTGCGCATTAACAAAGACGGTTCAGTACCAAATGATAACCCGTTCGTCGGACAATCGGGCGCACTACCGGAAATATGGGCATATGGACTTCGTAACCCGTGGCGTTTCCAATTTGACTCAGCCACCGGCAAGATGTACGGCGGCGACGTCGGCAACGACACATGGGAAGAAGTCAACTTCATTGAAAAGGGCAAAAACTATGGCTGGCCGGCCGCAGAAGGACTGTGCTTACTCCAATGTACTGGACTAGTCGATCCGATATATACCTATAACCACAACGGTGCAAGCGCTGCAATCACCGGCGGACCCGTCTATCGAGCGACGCAATTCCCGGCAGAATACCAAGGCAAATATTTCTTTGCCGATTACGCCGTCCAATTCATCAACTACGGTACGCTTGACCCTACAAGTGGCAAACTGACTAATATTACGGAGTTTGAAAGATGGGCAGGCAGCGTCGTCGATCTCAAAGTCGGACCCGACGGCAACCTGTGGTACGTCACCTATATACCGGCGCGACTGTACAAAGTCAGCTTTACTAACGGCAACCAGGCACCGGTACTCAATGTCAGCGCCGATAAACTCAAAGGGTTGAGCCCACTGACCGTCAATTTCAGCTCGGAGGGCAGTTATGACCCAGAAGGCGTACCGCTGACATACTCGTGGGATCTTGGCGACGGTACAACCAACAATACACCCAGTCCGTCACACACCTACACGCATGACGGCACCTATACGGTCACGCTAACCATCAGTGATGGCGTCAACAACACACAAAGTGTTCCGATGATCATACAAGTAGGCTTGCCGCCGACGGTGCATATTGGCGCACCGGTGGATGGCAGCCATTACAATGCCGGGGACACGATTCATTACACCGCGGCTGCGCAAGATGGGGCAGGGTTTGACATGAATGACGCGCATATCGTCACGAAGGTTACCTTCCATCACGGCGACCACATTCATCCGTTCATCGACAGCCTGGTCGGGCGGACGAACACCTTCGTTATTCCAGACACCGGCGAACCGTCCAGCGATACCTGGTACGAAATCGCCACGACCGCGACTGACGACAACGGGCTAGCTGCTACAGATAGAGTCTTTATCTATCCGAACAAGGCGGACTTTACACTGAATAGCAACGTTCCAGGCATTCCGCTCAATCTGGATGGACAACCACGCACCACACCGACGACCGTAACTGGCGTGGTTAACTTCAAGCGCGAGATTTCAGCTCCTGATTTCTATACCGTAGGCAACACGAACTATCAGTTCGTCAGCTGGTCGGATGGCGGCGCCCGCACCCATACGATCACGACTCCGGCAACGGCAACAACATATACGGCAACGTATCAGGTCGCGACAACGGTGCCGCCTGAGCAAACCGGCAGTTTCGAGTCATTGAATGCAGAAGGTAATCCGGTTGGTATCCAAGGTAATCACTGGGGTGACAATACGACCCTCATGACCGTCGTCAACGACGCGCACGAGGGAAATCATTCAGGCCGCATCGACATCAGCAACTATGTCAGCGGCGATGCGCGTTGGTATCTTGACCCAGCGGATGTCATCGGCGGACAGACATACACATACCGGCACTGGTTCAAAAGCAGTGCCACGACCAAGATCGTCGCCGACGTAACCCTTGCAAACGGACAACATCAGTATATCTGGCTTGGCCTGCAAGATCCGAGCGCGGATTGGAAGAAGGCTGAATTCGAACTCGCGATGCCTGCGGGCGCGACAAAACTCGTGGTCAGCCAATATCTGATGTCTAATGGTTGGCTGCAAGTTGACGGCTTCAAGCTTGTCAGCGGCGTCCAACCACCGACCGACCCAGGACCGACCGGTAATAATCTCATCTCCAACCCGACAATTGCCAATCTCGCACCCGATACTGGTGCACCGAGTGATTGGACGCGCGGCAGCTGGGGCACAAATACAACGACGTATACCTGGGCTGGTCAGGGCAGAACGGATGCGAATGGCCTCAAGGTCGAAATGAGTGGCTACGTCACCGGCCAGGCGAAATGGATTTCGAAGGCAACGGCAGTCGACCCGACGAAAACCCACACGTTGTCGTACTGGTACCGCTCGACGATCGCCCATACCGCCGTACTCGATGTCACGCTTCAAGGCGGCCAACACCAATACATGTGGCTTGGCGAGTTAGCAAGTTCTGCCGACTGGAAACAGCAGACTTTCACACTTAATAATCTGCCGGCAGGAGCCCAGTCGGTCCGCCTTGAAGTCGGTATCCAAGGTAATGGCTGGTTGAATGCGGACGATTTCTCACTGGCCCCACCGGCGGGCACGACACCTCCGCCACCGAGCAATCTCATAGTCAACCCGACAATTGCCAATCTCGCACCTGATACCGGTGCACCGAGTGACTGGACGCGCGGCAGCTGGGGCACCAATACCACCACATATTCATGGCTCGGTCAGGGCAGGACAGATGCGAATGGCCTCAAAGTTGAAATGACTGGCTACACGAATGGCCAAGCGAAATGGCTGTCAAAACCTGCGACAATCGATCCAACGAAGACATATACATTGTCCTATTGGTACCTTTCAAGTATCAGCCATACAGCAACGCTCGATGTCACGCTCGCCGATGGTAGCCATCAATACATGTGGCTCGGAGAAATCGCCGCCGGAGCCGTTTGGCAACAACGGACATTCGCAATCAATAATCTGCCGGCAGGGGCCCAGTCTGCCCGCCTTGAAATCGGCATCCAAGGTAATGGCTGGCTGAATGCGGACGATTTCTCATTAATACAGCAAATATAAAGATTGTTGTAAAATAATCTTTACATAAGGTAAAGTTTACCTATAATAAGAATTAGGTTTACGGGGTGGTGCTATGCATCAGGATCGTAGGCTAGACTGGGGGGATAATTCCCGCTATGCCGAGCCTCTATCTAACGTATGCGACGACGCTTGCGGAAGTAACTCCTGACCTTAACAATTCGTACCTTCTACACGACGGGAGCAATCATGGGATCAGAAGTCCTGATGCCTGCTTTGACCATCGTGGTACCTACCTTCAATGAGGAGGGGAACGTATCGGATCTGGTCAAGAAAATCGTATCTGCGCTTTGCATCTTTGAGATGAACGTGCGAATACTGTTCGTCGACGATAGTTTGCCGGCGGACGCACATGGTCATAGCCTGACCGTTCTGGCTATCCAGCGCGCAGCTGCGTTGTATACCACCCTCAACGGACGCTTCAGTGTTGAAGTGATCCATCGTAAAGGGCCTGATCGCGTCGGCAGTTTGTCCGGTGCGGTTGCCCGTGGATTTCACGAAACCGACAGTGAGCTCGTTGCCGTCATGGACGGCGACGGCCAGCATCCTCCGATAGTCCTCAGAGCGATGATAGAGACGTTCCTCGATCGGGACGTCGACATCGTCATCGCAAGCCGCTATACCAATGGCGGTGACCCTGGGGGTCTGGACGGCGGGCTGCGTCGCTTCGTGTCAAAAGCTTCAACCTGGCTGGCCAAGGGACTGTTCCCTCGGCGGCTTTGTGATGTCAGCGACCCAATGACGGGTTATTTCATGGTGCGCCGCGACGTACTTCGATGCGATGCCTTGAACCCGCAAGGTTTCAAGATTTTGCTCGAGGTGCTCGTGACACACAAGCTGCGGATTTTCGAAGTGCCGATGCGCTTCGAAGACCGCCTGTCCGGTGAAAGCAAGGCGAGTTCCTCACAAGGGAAAACGTACTTGCGACAATTACTGCAACTCCGTTTCGGAATCTAGGGGGGAATCATGAAACAACGTTTGGCCGGAGTACCGCTCCGGCGCCTGTTGTTGTTCGGACTGGTAGGCGGTGTCGTATTCCTATGCGGCAACGGACTGCTTGTCCTGTTCGTCGAGCGTTTCGGGATTGGCGAGAAAGTGGGGGCAGCATTCCAGCTGCTCGTCACTATCATTGCCAGCTACTATCTCTCGAGGCATTTCGTCTGGCATGATAGGAATCCTGATAAGGGCACTATGACAAGGTTCGCGATCAGCCGTTTCACAACGGCAGCCTTGGCGTGGATTGCCTTCTCGGTTCTCGTGAGCGTACATGTTCACTATCTGCCAGCAAACGCGTTGGGCGTCTTCGTTTCGATGACGTTGAATTTCATCTGGACAGACCAGTGGGTATTCAGCGATCAGGTTTTCGATAAGGAAGGTGACCGCAAAGAGCTGACGTTGACATGGCGGGAAGCAATCCTGGTCGCCGCGGGCTTGGTGGTACTCTACAGTTTGCCTTGGTTATTTTTACCGGGGCTGATGATGCCGCTGACGCTCGTGTCGTTTGCAGGAATTGCCACCATCATGGCAGGGTTCTTCGCTCTGTCGGTCTACTATCCGCACCGGGACGACTGCCAATTCGGCAATTTACGTCTGCCCGAACCGGATGGAAAGTCCGATGTCGCGATTGCCGTCCTCATACCGGCGCGCCACGAAGAAGTGGTGCTACCAACGACAATCCTGCATGCCGCGTGGGGACAACGCCGTCACTCCAATCACACGATTCTCGTGGTCGTCAACGATGATGACCCCGGAACCGAGCATGTGGCACGGGTGGCAGCAATGGTCGCCAACACTTACATGCATTATGTCGGGGAGTTCTCGGAACTGCAAAGCTTTCTGAAAAGGGAGCTCGCCGCCTCACGGGGATACAACGTCGAAGTGCCTAAGGGAGTAGTGGAAGTTTTGGTGTACCCGCTGGGTAGCCAGAGCCCCACGAAACCGAAGCAGCTGAACTACGTGTTCGACCTCAAAAAGGACGAGTACGACGTGTTCACCATCCTGGATGCCGAGAGTATTGCCGCGGAAGATTTGTTGATCTATGTCGACAACGCTGTTCGCGTCAATCGTGGCATCGACATTTTCCAGGGCGGAATTCAGCTGATGCCACTCAAGCTGCCGCACGGCAGTGACGGATACTTCGCACGAGTGAAGCGGGATGCGACAAAGTGGTACACCTGGCACAACCTGCTGGAGTATTACCGCTGGTTCTCAGGTCAGATGATATTTCAGTCTGACATCGGTTTCATGCCTCTTGGAGGCAACACCGTGTTCATCCGAACGGGGCTACTCAAGGCCACGAACGGATGGCCGGATGAACTGACTGAGGACTGTGCACTCGGGGTCAGGGCTGCAGCGCTTCACGGCGCGAAAACCCTGGCGTTCTATATGCCCGAGCTGGCAACGCAGGAAGAGCCGCCGGACTCCATCAAGGGGTTCATAAAGCAGCGGGTGCGGTGGAACCAAGGCTTTCTGCAGACACTCATCCGAGGTCTGTGGCGAGTTCTGCCAAGTACCACACGCAAGTTGCTTGCACTGCTCGTGCTCACCGTGTCGTTCTTTCAGGCGATGATGGCCGTGTTCGTGCCATTGACACTGATTACGATGGTGGCTGTGAAGTCGCCGCCGTTTTTGGTGCTGTTGATGTTCGTACCGTTTCTGTTGGTGCTGCTGGCGATGTGCCTGCAGGTTATACATCTGCACGAATTCGGCGAGCAATACGACATCAAGATCGACCTGCACATGTACGTCTGGTTACCCCTGACGAACATTCTGTATCAGGTGTTGTTGTCGTACTGCGCGTTAAAGGCAGTCGTCCGGCACTTCAGAGGCGACACAACGTGGCAGAAAACGACCCACAGCGGCCACCACCTGAAAGGTGTGTTGCCACAATTCGAAGGGGGTGCCGCATGAGCACAATCCTGTCGCTCAGGCGATACAAGATGCCACCGATTGAGTTGTGCCAACCCACTCGATGGGAGTTATACTGGCACCGTCATGGAAAGAGTACCGCGATCGTTGCAGTGCTTCTGGCCGTGACGGTCGTCGTCGCGACCATCAACATAGCGGGTTTTCCGATGAGGTTCAAGGACGAAGGCGTCTACCTCTCCCAGGCATGGGCTATCCAAAGCCTGGGGCAGCTCGCAAACTACACCTACTGGTACGACCATCCGCCCGTCGGTTGGTTCCAGTTATCACTCTGGACCATCATGACCGACGGTTTCGGCAGGTATGCCAACAACCCACTGGTGGCAGGACGTGAATTCATGGTCGTCGTCCGTATGGCGATCGTGGTTCTGATGTTCATTCTGGCGCGTCGCATCGGTATGCGGCGACTGTGGGCTGGTTTTGCGATCGCTTTGTTCGCGCTCAGTCCGCTGTCGGTGCAGTTCGGCCGCTATGTCCTGCTGGATTCCATCGCGCTTCCGTGGATCATTGCCGGCTTCGTGCTGGCGTACAGTCCAAAACGGAGGATGACGGCGGCCATAGGTTCGGCTGTCTGTTTCACGGTGGGCGTGCTTACCAAGGAGACGATGATCGTTGTTGCACCCGCCCTCATCTGGGCGTTGTGGAGCAATTATCGCGGTTCTTCCAACCGTAAGTACGTGATGTGGAGCTGGCCAGTAGTCACACTGATGCTGATCGGCTTTTACCCGATGTACGCCTTCATCAAGTCTGAGTTTTTCGCAGGCGCGGGGCACGTCAGTTTGTTGCAGGCGATCGAGTGGCAGCTCGTCAACCGAGCCGGGAGCGGGAGCGTGTTCAACTCGGGCAGCGACGCCCATCACACAATGAATGTGTGGTTGAACAGCGATTACCTGCTACCGCTGATTGGTGCGGTGACAAGCGTGGTGGCGCTTGGCAGCAAGCGGCTTCGGCCAATTGCTGTCGCAACGCTCATCCAATTGTTGCTGCTGCTCAGAACAGGTTATCTGCCGTTTATGTATATCATCGGTCTCCTGCCTTTCATGGCATTGGTGGCAGGTGGTGTAGGTGACTGGCTGTGGCCTCGATTCAAAGTCTGGCAGCAGCAACATGGTTGGCGCCTGTACGCACAGAGCGCGTTTGCCGCTATCACAGCGGTGGCCGTCGTTCTGTTCATCGCCAAGGCTGCAAATCCGTGGCGGTACACGCTCGAATACCAGTTCACCGTCGATGCCGATCAACCCGAGCGGCAGGCGGTCAATTGGGTGACTGCGAACGTCCCGCGTGACGCAAAAGTGGTGGTCGAGGGTGAGTCATGGTTGGACTATGTCAGCCGTGGCTACTCCCGATCATCGGTCATCTGGGTCTATAAGATCGACACGGACCCGGAAGTGCAAAAGGCCCTTGGTATCTGGAAGAACATCGATTATCTGGTGCTCAGCGGTGTGACGCTTGTCTCCCAAGACAAGACGACATTCCCGCAAGTGTTCCAGGCGGTCGACAACGCCCAGGAGATCAAGACCTTCGGCACAGGCGAGGACAGGATCGTGGTTATGAAGGTACGAAAGTGACAATGTAGTCCAGTCGTAAACGCCCTGGTGCTCCGGAGAAATTTTCTCCGGATGCACTGGGGTGCTTCAATTTTTGCCACTCTTTCATTCAGTTTGGTCGTCAATCGCGCGGCGCTTCTGTTCGGAACGCGGAATCGAGCGCGGATCAGTCTGATGAATCCCACCACCACCGGTTTTGCGCATCGCCAGCTGTTCACGCGTCATTTTGAACATCGATGCCAGAGTCGGATTGATTTTTTTACGTCGCTGGGATTTCTTACGAGCCATTATCAAAATACTCCTTTACCGCACGTTTTTGTAATTCTTTTCTCGGGTCTTTTTTATCAGCTCGCTCATGGGTTTGATGACGACGGACGTGCTCCTCTCGGTCTCGTAGCTGTTCAGGGGTAAGACGTCTGAAATTCATTGCACGCCGTTTCTTCCGTACTTCGGGATTTTCGACGATTTCATTTTTTTGGGGATATACACGTCTACCCATGGCATTCTCCTAACGCTATTGTAACGCCATTAGCCACGCGAGCAAGTATGTACGCGAATTGGCACTGTCAATGTATTGATCGGTCAGTGTGCTGGCTTTGTCCAGTGCCGCTTTGGGATCGACCAGGCCTTTATACATCAATAGGTAGTCACCGAGTGGTACATTGTAATTACCGTCTGGTACGGCTTCAGCCAGTTGCGCTGCAACGCTCCCACTCGACAGGTCAGCCTGTGTCGGACTCATCGGAATCAGTTGAATGCCTAATTTGGCAGCCGGAGCAGCGCTAAAGAACGTCGCGTAGTCGCGTTTGCCGCCCCAATTCAGTGATGCAATCGTGTGTTGATAGCCGGGTTGCGACGGGGCGGCCAACCAGTAGGCATTGGCGCTCTTGGTCTCGCTGCTGAGTAACCACGACGCTTCATCGGCTAAGTGTTGATTATGCGTCGCGTCCGCCCATAGCGACGTGGCCGCCCAGGCATTGATGGCCTCTGACGATGATTCTTGATTATTGCCATCGGCAAACGGCGATCCGCCCGACGCCCAGGAATGACTGGCATAGGGGTCAAAGACGCGTCGCAGCGGCAGATCCTGGCCGCTATCATAATTGGCAATGTCAGCCACTAACAGGTTGACCATGGCACCATGCTTTTTAACGAATTGGTTATCGTACCGTGCCAAAATACTGGCGGCGTAGATAAAATAACCGTAGTGAAAATTATGATCATTGAATTGTTCGGAACCAAATGATGGCGTGACGCCCACGATGCCTTGGACGGCGCTGTCATAGTAAAACGAGCGCGGCGTTTCGGCGCTGATATCCGGCCTGAACCATGCCAACAGTTCCAGGCCAAGTTTTTGCTGCAATTGCTGCGCCGTTTCGGTGGCCCCAAGTTGCTTTGCCAGATCCAACAGCTGGGCCGCTCGGTAGACGGCTTTGCCTCCGGCGTAACTGTCGCTAACAAAATTCAACTGTTGGCTGTCGCGGACTAGTTGCTGCGTCAGTTCTGACTTTTGCGCCGAATCCAAACCGCCAACATCGAGTTGTCGTTTGGCGGTGACACGTGGCACTGCAAATGCCAGTTGGTTCGTGCCGGTTACTAGTTTCATATCACCATAAATCGATGAATAGTGAGCAGCGACGGTCTGTGTCACTGCCTGGTGAGGCAGGGCAGCGACCGCCGTCGGTTGGTCGTTGGCGGTGTGGTAGCGAATGGTTGTCGTCGCATTCCGATCATCGACCGAATACGACACGTCTGCTTTAGCCAGCCGGTTGGCAGCATACTGGCCGAGTACGTCAGATTGTCCGACCGGCAACGCGTAATAGGTCGCCAAACCGCCTGCTGGTATCGTTTGCGTCACCAGCGAGGCACTTTGCTTTTGACTTGCGCCGCCATTGACAGCAAAAAAGTAGCTTGCCCCGTTAGACGCCCCCCTGATTTTGTCACCATCGGTCTGCGGGTTCGTCACGGTAGTGGTGATGGTCGTCGGGCTGGTTGCAGCAAAAAAGACATAGGGCGAACCAGCGGCAAGTGTCAACGTACCAAGCGGTTGTCCGCTGCTATCACGATAGGTCAGATCGACGCTGACCTCGTCATAGCGCGTCACTTGGTAGTCGCTCGCATTTGCGATCGAGGCGCTGATACCGGCTGCATACGCGCCACTGATCGTATCGGCAGTCGCTTTCACTTGCGGCAAGCCGACGTGAAAGCCGGTCTCTGACGCCAAAAAACTAGCAGGCAGTGGAAAGACGGGCTGAGGCACCTTGTTGAGCGCCAGTCCGCTAAACCATTTGTTGGTAGGGGCTGCCAGTCCTGGCGTCACATGCGAACGGTCAAGCCCGCTACTATCCGCTGTCGGCAGTCGACCGAGCGTCGCACCGTCCACTAACGACGCTACGGCAGAAGGTGTTTGATTGTGTGGTCGCACCAACGGCCAGGCCACGGCTACGAACACCACCACGACCAGGCAGATAAGGCTCGTGATGATGATACGCCGAGTCGTCATAAGCTAACGTGAAACTCCTGATTGTGGCCGAATAAGCGAGTTGATAGCCTGAACGATCGTGTTGTACCAGGTATCAGTATCAAGTTGCCATGTCGTCTCGACTGGTGTCCCGGGCACGAAAACCGCCGTATTAACATCTTTCGGATTAAGGCGTGCTTTGACGATCGTTTCAACTTGCTTTTCGGAATCACTATGGCCCAGCGACACGTCGAAGATCTTACCCTCGGCCGTGCGGTTATCGGGCAGTGTCACCACGACAACACTGTCATAGTTAATACGGGCGTAGTCTGGCGACGACAATTTATAGGTCGCCAGTACATACAACGACCCGTCGAGTGATACAGACGCTATCTCGCTATTGGCTGGCACGAACGATCCGATTTGGTAATTAATTTTACGTACCGTCCCTTGTTTGCTGGCCGTCACGAGTACATCACCATCGGAGGTCAGACCAAATAGCAATGTACCACTCGTCACTTGTCTTTGTGACAGCGACGTTGCTAATGCCGCGCTACGAATCTCGAATAGTTTGTCGCCTTTTTGCACTTTTTGGCCAGCTTGAACATAGGATTTATCCAAGATGCCTGAATAATCAACGCCGACCGAATAGGCATCGGCGGCCAGTTGGGCCGTATGTGACGCAACGCGCGACATCGAATAGTTAAGATAAACGAACAACGCGCCCACCAGTCCGATCGTCA
>OUNO010002984.1_pt2 | contig 25749 bp, 15 predicted proteins | sample 1779811 | NCBI WGS metagenome assembly OUNO01 (sample SAMEA3914804, study PRJEB12502) | metagenome | biome: forest; material: soil | place: Canada | collected 2010-06-25 | depth 0.3 m | reverse complement strand
GTGCAGTTCACCAACTACCGCTGATTTACGCTCAGAAACGGGCCTGAGTCCGCACAGAGTCCGCAGGATCGGCCGTGGACGCCATGAGGTTGGCCGCTGCTGCCCGCGTCCGGTCCTCTGCCTTCGGCCAGAGGTGGCTGTAAACGTTCAACGTGATCGATGCTGAGGAGTGACCCAAAGCGTGTTGCACGGTCACGACGTCGCACCCCTCGGCGATCAATCCCGACGCGAAGTAGTGCCGCAGGTCGTGCAGTGTGAACGCTTCCATGCCCACCTTTGCGCGCAGGCTCCGCCATTGGTTCCCTGCACTGTTCCGGTTGTAGACGTAGCCGTTGAGTGAGAACAGCCAGCGCTCCTCCCCCATCGGCGGGTACTTCTCGACGTGAGCGGCGAGTACCTTCAGGAGATCATCGGGCAGGTAAACCGTCCGGGCAGACTCGTACTTCGGCGAGACCTCGACGGTCTTCGAGTTCACCTGGCCCTGGATTTGGCGACGGATCGACAGAGTTCGCCTGAGGAAGTCGATGTCGCTCAACTGGATGCCTGCCGCCTCTCCCAGTCGCAGGCCGGCGAACGCACACACAGCGACGAACGCTTGGAAATGATCCGGAGCGCTGAGCAGCGCAGCACCGACCTGATCCGGAGTCGGGACCTTGATCTTTCCCTCCGACTTGGCAACACGAGGTGGGGTGATACCTGCCGTCGGATCCTGCCGGATCACACGCGCCTTGACGGCAGCTAGGAAGGCCATGCGGACGTAGTTGTAGCGGGTACGTCTGGTCGAGGCCGCCAGTCCCGCTTTCCGCTTCGGTCCTGGTTTGGTCATGGCCTTCATCCACGCCTCGACGTGGAGCTGGGTGATCCTGTTCATCGGGACGTCGGCAAACGTGACCGAGGCGAGGGTCATTGCTGCCGTCTCCGCGGTCCCGTCGGTCCACACCTGGACCTCCGACCATCGCGTGAACCACTGCCGGAAGGTTGTCTTCCCTGCCGCGGGGTCGACATAGTCGCCGCGAACCACAGAAGCTGTGACCTCATCGAGCCATTGTTGAGCCAGGGCCTTCTTTGCGAAGTGACGGGCGTGCTCCTTGCCTGCCTCGTCTCGGTATCGGGCGCGATAGCGCTCGATCGTGACCGTCTTCTCTTTGCCTGTCTTGTCATCAATCACGACGCGCGTGGAGGTGCGCTTAGTTAAGCTGGCCATGCCCCATCCTCCTCCTGGTCACGGATTAGAACCACTCTCACCGGGAGGCCTGTGGACTATCCGATTGGTTCTCGAGCCAGCGGAGAACGTCTGTCTGCCAGTAGCGGACGGAGCGGCCGACGCGGAAGCCTCGGGGTCCGGTGCCGAGGTGGCGCCAGTAGCGCAGGGTGGCGACGGGGACGCGGACGACGTCGGCGACTTCCTGCATCGACATCAGTTCGTCGCCTGCGTGTGGCGTCTCGGGCGACTGGGTCTGGTGGGTGATGGTGCTCATGTCAATCTCCTCATGGTCGTTCCGTTGTTGCCGACGAGGACCGTGACTGGTCCCCGTGGACTCTGGAGTGTTCTGGCCAGCATTCTGCTCAGGGGGTGTTACCGCCTTCGTTCCTCCCAACCCCTCTGGATGCCGATTTTCGAGGGGGAACGCCCTGTTTCCGCAGGTCAGGGTGGCATACCCCCAAAAGTTGTCGAAAACTTTCGAAGTCGGCGACTTTCTGGGTTTTCAACGACTTCCAACACCTGCGTGATGCTCGCGAAGCCTCTTGCCGGGATGTCGACTTGGCGGACGTTCCCCCTGGGGGAACGTTGCTGTTTTCGCAGGTCAAGGCACGTTCCCCCCTCCCAGTCGACGCTCCGGCTCACGGGGCCTCAGAAGCCGATGCCCGGCCCGGAACTGGGCGGGCGCGAATAGACGCTGGGTTGGGTCATGCGCCGCCGGCGCTCAAGTGCTTCGGCCTCTTCGCGCTCATGGTCGTGGCGGGCGCGGTCGTATCGGGAGTTGTCGTGCGACTCGTACTTGCCGGCTTCCTCGGCTGCAAGGTCGGCGGCATGGGCGGGGCCGAGGTCGGCCCGGTCCCGACTGAACACGGCGGCCCATTGGTGTCGGGCGTCATCGAGATCCTCCGCCACCAGGTGCGCGGTGTTGCTATCGCGGCCGCGGGTCATCGCGACATACGCCGACGCCGCACCGGTGTGTTCCCCAAGAACGAGGTGAGCCGCAGTTGTGGTTTCGCCTTGAGCGCCGTAGACGGTCGAGGCATAGGCCAGTTCGATGTCCTTGAGGGCATACCAATACGGGACCTCGCGTCTGCCCACTGCTCCGGAGAGGTGAACGCTGCCCCGGTCACCCATGCCGGTTACGGTCCAGATGTCCCTGTTGGCCACACCGAGGTCGTAGTCGTTGCGTCTGGTGGAGACCTTGTCACCGACCCCGACCAGTTCACCGGCGTTGGTGATGATCGGCTCGGAGTTGTCGACTTTGCCGGCCAGGACGAGTCGTTCGCGGATCGCCCGATTCAGATCCGCAACCTGCTCGCGAGTATCGGCCACCACCAGCGCACCGCTGGCCGCTGCCTGATCAGCGAGTACTGCGGTGCGCGACGCCTCATCCGCATGGAGAACGATCTGGCCACGCCCGACCAACTGATCGAACACCGCCTCGGGATGCTTCCCCGTACGCATCTCTAGACTGAGGTCGGCGTAGTCGGGGTCGGCGAACCGGTGCACCCGATCCAGGATCACCGACGCTTCAGGATCGACCCGGGTTGCGGCGAGGTCCAACACTCCGCCCCTGCCCACGGCAGGCAACTGGTGCCGGTCCCCCACCAGCGCAATACGGGCACCCGTCTCGTCGGCAACACGAACCAGGGCGCGCGCGGCGTCTTGGTCGAGCATTCCGGCCTCGTCGATCAGCAACAAATCACCCCGTCCCAGTCGTGCCTGATCCGACATGACAGAGCGCCCCCGAGACCATGTGCCGTCCTCATCCCAACGGAAGCCGTACTGGTGGGCGAGCCACGCGGCCGAATGCGCCGACACACCAGCTTCGGTCGCAACGACGTGGGCGGCCTTCAACGTCGGCGTCACCACAATCATCCGGTGGCCCGTCTGATCGATGATGCTCTGCGTGCCCGCAAGGGTGGCGGTCTTTCCCGCACCCGCAGCACCCTCGACCACAACGAGTCGGTACTTGCCAGCCAGCACAGCTACGGCCCGCATCTGCGCCTCGTCGAGGTTCCCGCCTTCGATCTTCGCCGGGATACCAGGCAAGGAGCCACGGACGCCGAACGACTCAGCCAGGTCGGCCTCAACCCTCAACACCTCTCGGGACGTCAGGGCCCGAATGTGCTCAGGGGTTCCCTGCTGATCTAGCAGCGGGACGCAAGTCTCAACAGCCCGAGCGGTGAGGTCTTCGGCCAACTCGATCCGCACCGGCGGATCGGCGACCAAGCCTTGGCCGGCGATGAGGAGTTCGACCTGTCCGCGAATGTCGGCGGCGTTCCACCCCGACCGTTTCGCCCCCAACCGTGACAGCACGGTTGCGACCGCTGCGTCGCGATCCAGGGCACCCGGCCGCGCCGCGTCCAGTGCCACCGCGAGGGTGGGTGGGCGGAATCCGAGCTGACGCAGCTCGTCAACCCAGCTGTTGGTGATCACGGCACCGTCGGTCGGGATCACCTTGTCCGGGCGCGCCTCGGCCCACGCCCGCCGATCCCACGTCCGGAGCAACTCTGGCCCCGGCTCCTGTCCGGGATGGGTGTCACGCCACGCGGCCTCGTAGCGTTCGATGTTCGCGCCGATCTGCCGTGCCCTGGCCGAGAACGCGCCCACGTACCCGGCCAGCTCCTTCACCTCGCCCGTCTCGTGGTCGATGGTGAACCCGCGGTCGGCCAGGACCTGACGGAACTGTGGGTCGCACATCACCGCCGCATGACCAATCCCATTGACCGCATCGATCATGTCCCGGACCCCGACTGTGTGGAGGCCTCGCCACTTGCCTTCTGCCCAAACCCTTGCGTTGATCTGCACATGCAAATGACGATGCGGATCCCCAGCACGCGACGTGTAATGACGCACCACGGCCGCCTCAAGGCGTTCGACCGGCACCTGAACCTGCCGACCTCGCGGCCCGACCCGCGTCGTCGCGTGCTGAGCCAACCAGCCAATGACCTGATGTGCGGCTCTGTCCTGGGCCGCGTCATACGCCTCGGCCACCGCTGGGTCGACAGCAGCTGCGAGCGACCACGTCTTCGGCCCATTCACCACCACCTCGACAAACCGCACCGCGTTCGCGTCCGTGCGCAACCGACCACGCGGCTCGTTCGTGACCGGATCGAGCCCGGCGACCCATGCCTCATAGGCGTCGCCATCGAGGGTTCCGACAGACTCGACGCCATGGGGGGTGGCGGCGAAACGCTCCGCCAACCCAGTTCCCTCAGCCAGGTAGTAGTCGTCAACCCGGGCGTGGTCAGCCTCGACATAGTTGCGCGCCGCAGCCGGGTTCCCGCGGTAGACCTTCACACCACCATGCACGACCAATCGCCCCCAACGATTTCCAACAACATGCCCAAAAATGCGTCGAGGGCCGCCCGACCACGGGCGACCCACTACCTACATTCGTAGCATGCGTGCCGGATAGAAGGAAGGAATTGAAAGGGGCAGTTCAGGCTGGGAATCGTTGAGTCCCGGGGTTGTTCAGGAAGTCACTTGAAGCAAGTGATAGACAGCGACTTAAGGCTGGTGTGCCATCGCCTTTTGAAGCGCCGACTCCATTTGGTCGCCGAGCTGGATAGAGCCGCCCGTTGGCGCACCTCTTGTTGATTCCTTGGCGGACGGTCCAGTAGAGAAATGCTCAGCCAGATCCATCAAACCCAGAGGCGCAATACCGCCAATGCACTGATTCGGCCCTGTAGGCAGTCGCTACTCGTCAACGGAATTGGTCGCATAATGTCCGCCGAGTCAATACCGATAGCCCATCGGCTTGTCATTTGCACAAATCCTCTCGCCGAGCTCGCTGGACCTTCGCATCTGACAGATTCACCCGTTCATCGCCAATGACAAGTCACGATTCTCGAGTCATCTGTAGGCACCTTCGCCGACATGCTCTTTCCCTCAGTCCACCTCAAGCTTCGGGGTTAGCTTCCGGACATCGACAGAAACACTTGACAGACATAGAAGCGTCGGGGGTCGGGGCAGGTCCACCAACGTCCGGCGCCAGGCACGTTCCCCTTCAAGCACAACCATGAACCCAACGAGCAGGGCTGCTAGCCGGTCATCTGACTCGTGCCACCGTGAGGTTGCCCGCGAAGGATGACTCAACCATCACCCTTACGTCGGCCGCATACATCCAGAAGTCAGGAAACGTCTCAAGGATGTCTGATAGGACACCCAACATCCGCACTCTCTCTACGGTGACGCTCGGAACCGCCAGACTCCCCCAAATGAGACCTAACGGGTCCGAATCAGGCATCCAGCGTGCGAGCGCACGCTCGATCTCCTCACGGCCCACATCCTCAGACTCCAGCACTGACCCCTGGGGAACTCCTTTCCAGTTCACGGACCCATCATCGCGCCGGGGGAACCGCCCCAGACTTTGGCTCTCAAGCTTCATATGCTCACTTAGAGTCAGAAGCACCACACCGGGTCTTCCAACCCATGTGCTTCGGCGACCTTCGACGGTCTCAATCCGCGCCGGTCGCACCATCGACCCCGGCAAGAAATCCGGCCGAGTGCCATACACGGCCGCGACGCTCATGAGTTTCCCCCCAGTAGCCGCGCAAAGTCGTCCTCAGAACCACTCCAAGGTACCGCCCACGACTGGGCTCCCATTCCCCTCCCGATCTCGACATTGATGTAGGCCCCTTCACCGGGTCGTAGTCCATCCGGAAGCGCTTGAACACGCCGTCGACGCGGGTCGTGAAACCCGTAACCTTCCCGTAAGTAGTTGGAGCATTCTCGAGCCGACCAACATACGGCTGGCGCGTGGCCGGATCGACCTTCCCAAGCAGGTCAAGCGCCTTGTGGTAGATCGGCGTGTCGTAGTCGTAGAGGCTGACACAGGAGCCCGCATAGCCTGCGTCGCTGGATGCCACCGCTGGCGACACCACTACGGCCAAGAGCACAGGGATGGCGAAGCCGAGCAACCGCACAACGCTTGCGAACCTATTCAGCCAGATCACTCCAAGCCGTGCCTAGGGCTGCCACCGGCGCGAAACTTTGTGCAAGGTCTCGCGAGTCAGTGATCACCAGGCAATCTGGAATGTAGGCGGGCCCGCTCGGCAACAGCTCACCGAGTGCGATGACAAGATGCCTTCCTGACGCGAAGTGCAGGTTCATCGCCCACGGAAGCTCAGCTGGCGGTTGAGCGTGGGAGAAACAGCAGTCCTCCAGGCGATCCCCGACCAAAGAACCCCACCGGGTCGACACGTCAACGATCTCCACTTCTGGGCTGGGATCGTGCAACTCGGGGCCCCCGAGCACGAGGCCCTCGTGCTCCGTGATTGAAGACCACGAGACGCGCGTAGGTGACGCACGCAGCCACTCCAGCGTGAGGCCCATGGATACCTCATCGGCCGATTCGGTAGGCGGGGGTTCAGACTCCCAGGACAACAACTCGTAGTGGATGCCGACAAGGGTGTCTCCGATTGGCATGCGCGCGTCGGTCATGGTTTGAAGACCCCGAAGTACTGGAACGCACCATCGGCATCAAAGGCGGCGCCACGGCCGTCTGGCGCGATGTAGTACCTACCACCTGCAAAGTTGCCGCCCGAAATCCCCCGAGTGACGGTGCCAGGAGAAGTCAAGATGTCGTCAAGTTGGTGTTGGCCGAGACGGTTGAGATCAGCCACGGATCCCTTGGCAGTCGGGAATGCGCCTTGGCCTCCGTGCTGCGAGAACTTCCGACCAGCCTGTGTTAGGCCGCCCTTCGACGCCCGCGCGCCAGACTGCGACAGCTCGTCGAGACCCCACTTCGCCGCAGTGTTTGCGGCCTTCTTTTCTGCGAAACGCGCTATTACTCCGGCCAAACCTCGAGCACCGAGGCGGGCTCCGGTCCCCGCGCCGCCTCCAATCGGAATCACGTCGAATATGGAGCCTCCGAGTCCGTACGCCGAGGATTTTCCAGTGGCACCGGTGAGCTCGTCGTACTTGTTTGAAAGTGCCTCACCTGGCTTCACTCCAGCCGCCCGAAGGGTCAGACCGCCAGGGTTGGCAAGCATCGCGAGGTCGCTAAGGTCACCTGCATGGTTAATGATGCCGCCGAAGACATTCGTCCAAACTTTTGGCGAAGATTGATCGTATCCCGACTGGTTGAAGCGCCAGTGCACGGTTGAACATTCCGAACACCAGCGACCGTCGGGTGTGACGTTCGAGAGATCGGCACCCTGGCCTCCATCGACTCTGAGTCCGCTCGGATCTGCCGACGTGACCGGCGTGTTGTTGGCGTAGGCGTAGCCGTTCATCGACTGGGGGTCGGCAAGGTCCAACACGGGGTCTACTGACAGGAATCGGCCGAGTTTGGGGTCGAATTCCCGGGCACCGAGATGAGTCGTGCCGGTTGAGCTGTCTTTGGTCTTGTCGAGGTAGCCATGATCATTGGGCCATCCAGCGACCGTTTGCAGGTCTTCGCCAAACGGGCTGAATCGACGCTTCTGCACGACGAGGCTGGCGCCGTCGATGGCGAGTTGGCCGGAGTTGTTACGGTCCGCTAGAACAACCGTGAGTCCATTTGCGGTTCTGGTGGCGACCGGCTGTCCACCGGCGCTGTAGTTTCGGATCAGGGTCTTCGTTCCGGCTTTGATCTTGTATTCGCTGCTCCCGACATACAGAGTTGTGGAGTTGTCTGCCCCGTCTGATTTCAGGATTCTGTTGCCGTCCGCGTCGTAGACGTACCTGGTGGTGGCGGAGTTCACGACATCGGTCTGGTGCCCTTCGGCATCCCAGTGGATGGTTTGGTCTCCTGAGGTCGCACCAGTTCTGGACTTCGTGTTGCCAACGTCGTCGTAATCAAGTGTTTCGGACTGGGGCGATGTCCCGGTGGATGCGACCGTGGTGACGGCATGCGGCCGCGGCGAACCGGGGCTCGGATAGGTCGAGGTATGAGTGGTGCTTGAAGACCCACCCGCTCCGCGGACCTGAATCCACTGGGTCCTGTTGCCCGACTGGGAGTAGGTGTACTTGTCCCAGTATGGCGACTGCGTGCCCAGCGTCGACACGGTCGGCGCCGCGCATGTTGCGGTACTCGACGCCCAGGCCTGGGTCATGCGCCGCAGGTTGTCGTAGGTGAAGCACTGTTTGAACGTAGAGGCGCTCCCACCGGTGCTGTCGCCGTTGGCGTAGTCGTTGAGGCTTGTCACGTTCCCGGTTTCGTCATAGCCGTAGCGTTGATCCATCTGCGTGGTGGTCGCGGACGTCTGTAATGATACGGCCTGACGGGTAAGCCGCCCGGTGGCGTCGTCATACTCGCGACTGTCGTAAACGGACTTGCCGATCGTCGGCCCGAGCACGCGCTGCGCTACCTCGCCGAATGGTGTGTAGGTCGTGCCGGCGACCAATGCGCCTGCACCAGTCATCGTGTCGAGGTTGCCGAGGTTGTCGTAGGTGTAGTTCAGGGGTTCGTTGGTGACACCGGTTCCAGCAGTCGAGGGTTGGGTGACCTGTTTGGGTGACCCGTCCTCGTAGTACGACATCGTCGATGTGTAACCGGCAGCCTTGTACAGCCCACCGACGAGAGTGTTGTTCGGCAGCATGAGTTTGGTACCAGTGGGACGACCGGCATCGTCATAGTCGGTCACCGAGTTCGTGTATTGATCGGCCCCGTCATATCTGGTCGACGACGACAATTGCCCGGCCTGCACGGTGTCATAGGCCCACGATGCTCGTAGCGACCCGCTTGCATTGTTGTCTCTTAGCTGGGTCTTGCGGCCCAGATCATCATAGACGGTCCATAGCGTCTTGTTGCTCGCATCGGTGGTCGACTCGACCCTGCCCAACACGTCGTATGTTGTGGCAGTCGTGCCCTTGTCCGGATCGTTAGCGGACCTTTGGTTGCCGCGGATGTCATAGCCGTACGTCCAGGTCGAGCCGGCACTTGTGACGGTCTTCAGCCTCCCGGCCGGGGTGTAGGTGTACGTCGTGTCGGTGTACACAGGGCTGGTCGTGTCGGGCCCGTCGTACTGTTTGAGGCTGACCGTTTGGCCGCGGGCATCGGTCGTCGTGGTCGTTGGGGTGCCACCGGTAGGCGGCTTGACGCTGACGCTGACGTTGCCGTAGGTCGTCTGGGAAGCCGACTTCTGCTTCCCATACGACATCAATGCCTGCGTGGTGGGCCGGCCCGCGCGGTCGTAGGTGAAGTCGGTGTACGACGGGATGGTGTTTGCCGACGCGGACACCAAGGTGCCGTCAACGGGCTGTTCGTTGTAGTAGGGGCCGCGTTTGGATTCCAGCCAGCCGTGCGAGTCGTACCGGTTCTCGGTGATCAGCCGACCGCCGTCCGGCCCGGCTGCTGGGGCTTGGGTTTGACGTTCGCGCAGGAGGCCGTCATAGAACACTCGGCTCGTGGTGGTTCCGCCGTTGGCGTTCAGCACACTGGTACTGGCTTGGCTTCCCGTGGACACGGTGACGTAGTCGAACGCGTAGTTGGGGATAAGGGACGTGGACCGTCCCGGTGTCCAGACCTTGATGAGGCGTCCGACATAGTCGTACTCGAGGGTCGTGGTATGACCGGCGACGTCGGTGGTCTGCGTAGGAGTGCCCCATTTGCGGTGCAGCGTGGTGCTGGTGGTCTGGCCTAGCGGGTTGGTAGTCGAAACGTTGGTGACAATGTTGTCATTGTCGATGTTGTTCTCGTCTTCGTCGCCTTGGTCACTGCCGAGCGTGTATTGGGTTTCCGTCGTCTTGCCGGCCGCATCCTTGACCGAAGTGACCCGCCCGGCCGGATCGTAGGTCATCTCCGCGTCGGTGACCCACTGATTGCTCCAGCCTTTGGCGGTCTCGACCTTGGTGAGGTTGCGCCGGGTCAGGGGGCCGCCGACAGCTTGATTGTCGTAGTAGTTGCGGACCGAGGAGATGACGTCGTCGTCGCTGTCGACCGCCATGGCGCAGTCGCCGCGGTGGGTCAGTTGGGTAGCGACCTGGTTCGGTACGGAAGGCCCGCTGACGGTGGCGTAGGTCGTCTCGGTGCACCTGTCGTCGTCGGTCGTGGCCTTGTCGCCGTCGTCGAACACCTTGACCGGTCGCCCGGACCCGTCAAACACGGTGTCGGTGTGCGTGACGCGGTCGATCTCGCCAGTGACCGTCATGGAAATGGTCGTGTCGACGGCGCCGGTGCGCAGGTATCGGGCGAAGTAGCCGTTTTCGGAGGCGGTGGCGTTGCTCAGCCAGTGCGTGTTGACTGTGTTGCTGATCTGGTGGTCACCTCCGTCCAGGGAGGTGCGGGTCCGGCGCACGAACCCAGCCGTTCCTTCCACATCCGGGATGGTGGGGCTGAACGTTTTTGTCCCGTCAGCGGACTTGTCGACGACGCTCGCCGTTCGCGTGGTCCCGTTGGGGCCGCGATCGCCGTCCATGCCACGCATGAAGGCCGATTCTGACCAGGTGCGGGCTCCGGCTCCGCCGACTTCGGTGACGACTTTGGCGAACCCTCGCCAATCGTTCCAGGTGCGGTACTTAAACGGAACCAGGTTCGACTCGTCGTAATGCCAGGCCCCACCGTCTTTGTAGGTGTACTTGGTGACAACGTTCGGTGATCGGCCGACCACGTCGGACTCGACGACGCTATCGACCACGTATTTGTGGAAGAACTCGATCTGTGGGTCTTCGGCCCAGTCGGGTTGGTACGACGACGCGTAGCAGAGCTTGTTGTTGTTGTACGGCGCGGCATCGGAGGGTTTGTCGGCCCATGAGCACGCGTACGCCGATTCTTGGGAGTTGTAGTTGATGCTGATGACTCCGCCGACGCCGTTGCGGATTGCGGCGACCCGCCATTTGACGAAGGGAGCGATCGCGTCGCCGGTGGTGTCGACCCGGTTGGCCAGTTGGGTGCCACTGAAACTGGTCGTGGGTTGGACGATGTTGAGGTTGGTGTGCTCGATGCTGCCCAGCCATAACGTCCGGGTGGTGGTGTCGCCGGTGCGGGGGAAAGAGTGGTTCAGTGTCCAGGTCTGGGCCGTGATGTAGCCGTCATTGGTGCTGTTGCGGACCAGGTTGGTGATCGTGGCCGTGCGGTACAGGGTGAAGAAGGTCGGCGCCTTCGGGCAGTGAGCGTCGACATCGGTGTCGTAACACAGTTGGTCGTATGGCACATCGGGCCACTCGTCGGCGCTGTCCGAATTCAGGTCGTCGATGTTGCAGTGGCCGCTGGAGTTCGGGATGGTGCAGCGACCGTCCTGGTCGAAGTCAACCCGATACGGTGCTGACTTGTTGTGCAGGTCGCGAGTGGTCGTGCTGCCGTACTCGATGTGCTCCAGGCGTGCCCCCCGGTCATACAGGCTGCGGACCGTGTCGTCCTCGGCGCCGTACCGATTCTGTTCTTGCTGGTAGAACAACGACATGGTGTTGTCGTTGGGATCGACCACGTAGTCAAGGCTCCACCGCCATCCCTCTCTCGACCAGGAGTCCGCGAACGACGTGGCATGCCAGGGTTCGAGGGAATGGTTGCCGTACACGCGCACCTTGGAGACCGAGTCGGTGGACCGGGTGTCCCCATCGAACCGCTTGTTGCGGCCGAAATAGTACTTCGTCCCATCCGGTGTCACCGCAACCCAGAACTCCTCCTGGTAGCGGGTACTTTGGTCGATGTAGCCGTTGACCCGGTAGATGTTGGTGCCGTCGTCGCTGAGCAGCCGCCAGTGCGTGCCGTCATCATTCGTGACCAGCCTGGAGGACTTGCCGCCCAATGACAGCGTCAGGTTCCGGTTCGACCAGCACAAGTCGGTGCTGTCGACCGGTGCGTTTTCGGCGCCTTCTTTGTCGTCCTTGCATGGGACGTAGGAGCGCTCGATGAATCCGGGATCGAGGTCGAATCCTTCACCGATCCGGGACGCCTGGTTGTTCGATGACGCGGTGCGCCCGTCAACGGCGCCTGAGGAGTACGACAACGCCAGATCCGGGTTGGGACCTTGGGCAGCCGGCGTGACACCCAACGGGTAGGACCAACTGAACTCACCGGTATTGCCCCCGGCATGCCACGACGAGCTCAGCGACAACGGGGACGCGGTGAAGGCGCCGGTGCTGCCCGCCGACCCTGCCGTCAGCGCCACCGCGGACGACCCCGGGCTCGTGGCCACCGGGATAACATTCACGGCCGGGGCGAACGCCGAAGGGGTCTGCCCCTGATCGAGGGCTGGTGCTTGCGCCGTCTGGTCGGCGTACGCGTCCGCAGGTACGGTGACGGTGACGGTCTGGTTCTCGGTGTCATTGGCGGACTTCAGCGGTGTCACCGTCGCACAGTTCAGGGTGTCGCCGGTGCAGTCGGTCAGCAGAACAGCCTGCAACCTGCTGGCCCAGTCGCCACCATAGGCGCCGGCAAAATCGGCGTAGCTGAGCTGAACATCCACATCCGAGGTATACGGATCGTCAGTTGGAGCCGGATCCTCGCCAGGATCGGTCGGGATCGTCGGCGGGTCCGTGGGATCGGGAGTCTCCGGTGTGATGGTCGGCGACGGTTCGCTCGGGGCCGGTGTCTCCGTGGGCGCTGGCGTCGTCGGGTCGTCGACCGGGCTGAACAACCCCGACGAGACAGTCCTGTTGAACCAGGCCTGACCCACTCCATCGGTCGACGGAGCCGGAGACTCCGGGGTCGTTGGCGCTTCGGGGGTGGTGGGCGATGCGGTGGGGGTTGGTGTGGTGATGCGGTACGCGGCGCCGAGGCCGGCGGCGCTGTTTTCGGGCAGCTTGCCGACCGGTTCGACAGAGATCGTCTCCGGCGCACCGGTGGGGTCGTCGGTGGTGGCCAGGGGTTGGTCGGGGTCGGCGCCCTCCGGGGCGTCTTCGGTGACCGGGATCTCGACGGCGTCCTCGGGTTTGGGCCACGTGACCTCTGGCAGGGGGACGGTCTTGGTCGACTCCGCGCCCACGTCGGGCAGGTTGGCCCCCGTCGGCACATCCGTGACATCGACGGAATCGGTCGCGGCGACGTCAGGTGCGGTGGTGACAGCTGCCGAGGTGCCCGGTGTGGCGACGATCAGGGACGCCGCAACGACAGGGCCGAGCAGCAGCAACACGCCCCGGCGGATTCGCTGATGCCCGGGACGGCGGCGAGAGCGGTTGCGGTTCAGTTTGCGCATAGCGTCAGTCCGTCGTCGTTGGTGGTTCTGGTCACGTAGCAGCGTTCGTCATCTTTGGCGTGCAACTGCACTGCCGCCGGGCTGTCGAGCACCCCGGGCATGACGGTGATGGTGTCGATGTTGCCGACCCATTTGCCGGTGTAGGCGCTGGCGGCTCGTTCGGCGCCGATCACAAGAGGTGCGGTGCTGGTGGTGGTCGGTGCCGTGAGGGTTGCGTTGGTCTTGTCGATGGTGCCGTCGGCGAAGACATACAGCCTTGCCTTCCCTGTTGCCGAGATGCTCGCGATCAGGTGAACCATTCGCCGGCTGGTGCCCAGGGCGTCCTGGATGACGGTGCGGTTCGACGTCACGTACGTGTAGCCGCTAGCGCCGCGCACACCGAACCGGTAGCACTTCAGCGCCGAGTTCGTCCCAGTACACGGCCCCACCCCGAGGACGAAGACGCTTTGCGTTGACGTTCCCTGGCTGACCGCCGTCATGTCAGCCATCGGTGGTGTCGGGCTGCCGGCCGCCAGTTGTGGATCGACCCACGCTGAGACAGTGAATGCTTTCGACGTGTCGACGGCCGTCGAGGTCGACGTCACCGGGCTGTCAGTTCCGGACAGGTGCATGAGCTTGTCGACAAGCGGGGTCGGTGTGCCTTCGAGGCGGTACGTGCCCCGGTCGGCCAGCAAGCTGCTCGCCGTTGTCAGGGTGTTGGTGCCCACGGCGTCGGTGAAGATCGACGTCGAGTCGGGTTGTGCGTTCAACAAGTAGCGGGCACTGAACACGCCCACACCCGCCGAGGTATCGAACGTTAAAACCTGAGGAACGCTGCGATTGCCCTGCGCGTCATACGCCCACACCCTGAGCGTGTTTGGTCCGGCCCGGTCAGGCTTGATCGCCACCGTGACCCTCTTGTCGGCCGGGGTTCCCGGGATGATCACCTGGTTCGCTGCCGACGTCGAGTTCAGGGACCACCGGTAGGACGCCACGTTCGCCGGCACGATGGTGCCGGTCTCCTGCGGCTTGAGGGTGACGTTGACGCTGTCATCGACCTGCCACACCGTTCCCGCGGGGACGTCGAGGCCGGGTCTAGGGACGAGGGTGTCGCTGATCGCAAACACACATTGTGCGGACCACGGGCCGTAGTTGTCCGGGTCGTTGGCCTTAACCGCACGCGCCCGCCACACATACGTACCAGCCGGCAGGGGTGCGCCGCCGGCGCCGCTGATCCTGGTCGCGGACACGAACTGGGTGCCGGCCAAGGTGGTGGCGCCTCCGGCTTTGGAGGTACCGCCAACATCCTCGGACCAGACCGTCGCCTCGCCCGCAGTGATCGTCGGACCGGCAAAAGCTTGGAACTCCATGCGGAGGTTGTCGTTGTCCAGGTCGAGACTGCCGACTTGGGCGCTGGCTCGCGGTGCCAGAGCACCGATCGTCACAGCGGTTGGCGCGGTCAGGCAGGTGGCGTCCGGGTCGACCAGAGCCAAACCTGTCGGGGTCTTCGGCGGGAACACATACACGATGCTCAACGTGGCGTCCTGGCTCATCCAGACCCAGCTGGAGGAACTGCTCTCATCATCCGAAGTCAGCCGCAACGTCAACTTCGTGACGGTGCTTGTGCCGACGTTCGCATTTGCTGCAGCCTGGGCACCGTCCTCAACATCGAACTCCAACGGCCTGCTCGGGTAGGTGCACGACGACCCCGTGGCGGCGTTGCGCTCACTCAATTCAGAGGAGCCACTGATCGGGCCGGGTTGGTTGCTCCAGTTCGTGGACGGCGTGATCTGGTTCGTCCGCCACACCGACACCATGTGCGTGCTGCAGTCGGCCGAACCCAATGCCCGGTCAGTGAAAGTGGCCTTCGTCAGGTTCGCCCCAGCGAGGTCTGCCACCTCGAACTTCCAGAACAACCGCTGCGTGTATCCACTGCCAACAGAGCCCAACCACTGCGCGTCATTAGAGTTCGACCACTTGTAGTACACCGTCGACGGTGAATGCTGACTTACCATCGCCCAGTCGAACTTCGGTGGTGCGATCTGTGGATCGATGAACACCGGATACGTCACATCGCCGCCCTGCAGCAGCGAAGCCTTCGGCGACAAGGTCAACCGATCTGCGGCCACATCCAGCTTCACCGCGGCAACCTGATCTCCACGACCAGGTCCTTGGACACGCGCCTCGTCAGCTGCAGCGCCCGTCACGTGCCGGAACTTCATGTCCACGACTTCGCCGCTGGAGTCCCACATCTGGGGACGCGGTGCGACCGCGACCTCACGGCCGCGAGCGTCAAGCACCTGCAGGCCGCCATCACGTCCGCCCAGACTGCCGTCTTTGACCTTCGCCTCGAAGGCGAAGCGGCGCAGCGCCGGGTTGGCGGCCGCCTTCGCGTTCTTGACAACAAGGACCTGCGACGGTCCGCCAGCATCAACGGTCAGCTTCAGGTCAACATCGGGCACCACGTCGGCGTACGTCGCTGTCGGCCCGTCGAGTGTCGGTGCCGGGAGCTTCGTCGGCCACGACAAGGCAGTCTTGACTCCTCCGGTGGTCATCGACAGCAAGAACGTGTCGCCCCCGGGACCGAACGTCACATGATTCGGAGCTGCGATCGGAGCCAATGAACCGTCAGAGGCTTTGGCCAAGGTGTAGTCGACGCTCGTCCACCCGTTGGAGGTCTTCACCCACTTCGGGAACGCCGAGTACTCCCGACGAAACGATCCGTTCGGGTTCGCCCAAGTCCGTTGCACTTCTGTGTGCTGGGCCACGACCTCGACCGGCTTGCCCGACTCCCGTGCCTGACGAAGTTCCGCGAGCTCCACGAAATCAGATTTGTGACGTAAGACAACCAGTGACGCCCCGGCGGTCGCCAAAACCACGACCAAAGACACCACGACGTACCGCCTACGCCTCGACGGCAAACGCTTGCGCTTAGACACCCAACAGCCCCGTACCGCGATGAGCAGCATCCACCGACGCAAGACCGTCGAACACAAGCAACCCTGAATGCCTGCTAAGAAACTCTCAGAAGTCAAGGAGCATGGCACAGCCCTGTGCTGGCCCACGGGCGAATCGGCACCTTCGAGGGATTCAATCACCCGCAATCAGAGAAGATGACTCATCGTAACCAGACTGATCTAGCCTTAACTAACTACCGATCGGGCCGAATGACGGCTCTGACACCGCCTCAGCCCCTCTAGCACTCATTTGCCTGTGCGAGCCCAGAAGAGCAGACGCGGCGAATTGACGCGGGTCGCTATACCGAGCGGACTGTCAGGTCTCGCGTCTCTTTCGTTGGACGGGAGATCTCAACGTTTCGTCAGTCGGGGTTCACCTATTCCCTTAGTCTTCTTCGACAGGATCTGGCGCATGATGGGGTGTGTTGACAATCGAAAATGATGTGGCCGTGGATGAAGCACCTCGGCGATGGGTTTTCTGGCGATCCGTCGTCGCTGTCGCCGTCCCTGCTGCTCTCACGGCAAGCCCGGTGGCGTTCGATGGCGGAATCGGTCGTGGGTCGGTACATGCTTGGGAGACTAGACGATGCTGAATGACCTGAATCCATACGTGACCTCGTTCATCATCGGCATCACCTGGGGATGGATCGGGTCCATCTCGCTCGCGATCTGGCTCCTATTTGTCTATCAGGCACCGGACAGTCGTAGAACACGCACGACGGTGCTGAGAGACATGAAGCGGGCACTGTTTGTTCCTTTCAGAGTGGTTCGCGAAGCTCGGCTATGGGGCGAGCAAGGGCGTGCTCACAATCGAGGGACGCCTCGCAACACGTGGATTCGTGCGGCGGTGAATGCCGCGTTCGTCGTGCTCATCGGGTTCACGGCATGGTTCGTCCTCATAGGCTTGACCAGTCCGCTGTTCACGACCACTCAACAGTCAGCGATAGGCATCGCCTGGCCCTTTGCGATACCGGCAGTTCCGATATTTCTGGGTTCCATCCGGACATTTCGACGCGCGTAGGGAATTCAACCCGCAATCGAGTGATTGGTCCCGATCCCTGTCCAGCCCCGGACAGTTGGTTCGTTGAGGTTCACCGGATGGACGGTGGAAGGCTCGAGTCAGCAGTTGCTGCGCTGAGGTAACTGGCCACTGCCCCTGCGGCACCTCGCCACTCGGGGCGCACGCGGCAAATTGACGCGCCTGCACACTGACATCAGTTCCCGCAGCAGTCCCGGATACGAGACTATTGAGTGTGATTTCCACGAATGCAAAAGGGTGGCTGACTTCCGCCGCGCCAGGTCGCGCCGATAGCTGGTCCCTTGAAGTTGGCTGCGTTCTGATCCTTTTGATCGGGTCACTGCTTTGGATCCGTTGGAATCAGTTCAGCCGGAACTACTCGCCGCAATGGCCGAGCAATCGGGAGGATTCGGAAGTCCGCGCGGGCTGCCCCAGTGTGGCAATTGGAGCCGACCTCTGGCGCTCGTGGTACGAGGCCGCTTCCGCCCTCGACAGCCCCATTCGAAGCGCGGGAAACCGCGCGTTTGTCGTATCCACCGTCGCGCTGGCCGTTCCTGGTCTGCTGCTCTTGAATACCGGCTTGAAACTTTCTGTCCTAATCTACGCGCCGATACTTGCCTACTATCTGCAGCAGTCTGTTACAGACGTCTACAGAAAGAGAAAATTCGCGACCACCGCGAACGAGATGCGGAACTGGCTCGTACCCGCGTTACTCGGCAAGGTGGACGACAAGGAACTATTCGTCCTGGCACTCAATGCGAGCGTCTTTGTGGGGCCGGTACAAATTTGGGCCACGACGTCCGGAGCCAAAGTCGTGCTCGAGACTAACGAGCTTGCCAGGTGGCGCCGCGGACCAATTTGGTACCAGGGTTGACGCGATCTAATGAGCCGCACGGGAGGATAGGGAGCTTGCTTGTGATTCCCTACTGACCGCTGGCGCTAACCATCGGGCGTTTCGCAATGCCCCGACAGCGCACCCAAAGCTCGCTCCTGGGTTGTGCGCTTCAAATTTCGAACAAGCCTATTCTGGGCGCCGTGTTGCGGCGGAATGACCCATGTGTCGAGCGAGCAATCTCTCCGTCTGGCTACGCATCAGACTGTAGGTCCGGCACCTCTGTGCGGACCTGCCTATTTGTTCGGCATTTGAGTCGTCAGGATCGGGCCCGAGGCGCGCTCGCCGCCTCGGGCTGCGGCGTCAAGCTGCTGCATCCGGTATAGCCGCCCTTTCGAGGCGGTCAAATGCCATGGGATGCGCTCTGTGTGTTGCCTGGTCGGGGTTCGCACCTGGCGTGGCGGCTGGGGGTTCGGAGCACAGAGTGGGATCGTCAGTTCATGGCAGATCAATCCGAGGACCTCGCACCTGATCCATCTGGGTGGCAGCCTCGAACAAAGTCCGAAGACAGCCTCGCTCAGGCCTTCTTTCACCGCTGCGAAGGCGTCGAGCAAATTCTCTTGCTCCGCGCGCAGCTCGAGAAGAAGATGAACATCGATAACTTCGACTCAGGCATGGGCGTTGAGGACATCTTCCGTGAGGAGCTGGCCAAGATCCTTCCCCGCCGTTACTCGGTTCGTGCGGGAGTGCTGTCCGACAGCACGGGAAAGTCAGCCGGAGACTGTGACGTCGTCATCTTCAACGACACCTGGTTTCCGAGCATCAAGGCCGGGGCGACAGAAGGGTCCCGTCGGTGGCACTTCCCAATTGAGGGCGCCTATGGAGTCGTCGAGATCAAGCAGACTCTGAGCGCCGCGACACTTGACGAGGCAATGAAGAAATTGGTCATCGCGTCGCGTCTGGGCCCGCCAAGTGCAGACGACCAGCGGGATGTCGAGAACCGACCCTCGGACGAAGACCCCGCGACCCGGATGCAGCCCATGTTCACCGCAGTAGTCGCGATGGACTTGGAGGGTGACCTCGAAGACATTGTCGGAAGGTTTATCCGCACGAACGGACAGCTCCCTCGCAGGCAAGTGGTCAACGCCCTTTGCGTCCTCGGTCATGGTTTTGTGACCTGGGGGTATGAGGCTCAGCCTCCGCCCATCCCACCTCAGACGGCCTTCTTCACGTCAGACGAGGAGGAAACCCCATTGTTTCCTCTCTTCGTCCGTGGTCCTGAGATCTGTTCCCTGTATGAGCTCGTGACCGTCATGCTCGGACACATCTACGGGCGGGTCCTCCCTGCTGAGGACGTGGCGGTCCTTTACGGCGCTAACCAGAAGGCGCAGCGACCTTTGACCGAGCAGTGGGACATGCAGCCCGACGCCTTCTGGATCGCAAAAACTGGAAGCGAGAATCCATGGGCTCCCTCCGAGTCGTGAGAGGCTGCCGCGCGACACTGTGAGCGTCCCAAGGTTGACCTGCACCTCCGATCTGATCGTTACTCAGATTCGCTCCGAGAGGGACATTCGCGGCTACTAGACGATTGCGGTAGGACCGGTGTCTGGCCGGATGGACGCGGGTGTTCTCCGCCGTCCAGGTCGCACGAAAAGGCCCGGCGCCAAGTTCCATCAGGGACATGGGGCCGATTCGCGCTGACGATCGCCTAGCGATCCGAATGGCTGCGCCACTGCTTCTTGAGCAGGCCAATCAAACAAAACTGAGCCCATCAGACAAAAGGACTGAAAAGCTTCGAAGAGGCCGGTGCCGGCATCGCTTCGAGGCCGTAGGCGCAAGGCTGGACAGGGGGCCTTTTCGATGTCAATCCTGCTTGAAGAGCGCGAGGCTGAAATGCCGCAAAGCTCGACCCGCTTCGGATCACGAGGAGCACTCAGTGTGCCTCAGCGGCGGATGCAAGAATCTGTTGATCGCGGTGGAAAAAACTTCGTTGCAGGGCAAACGAATCGTATGCCCGCGTTGCGTTCTAGCTCGGGGCATCGCTGCCGTGCCAGTTCCCAACTGGTTCGCTTCAGACTTGCCTGGACGGCCCCTTTGCTGCATTGATCGTCTGTGCGTGCGCGTCGATATCCGGCCCGGTAAATAGCCGGTGGAATGCTTCGTCCAGAACTCTTGCACCGTCCAGAACTTCGATAGTGGTCAGGTCTGAGTCTTCGTGCGTACCGGCATTTCCGAGCCACTTGACTGCGAACAACAGGTCAGCGACGGGCGGACGGTTGGGATCGGCGGCCAGCCACTCGTTGATGCGTTCGTGCGCGTTCCGGAACTGTCCGGTTGAGCGGGTCGCCACGATTCCCTCGGAGGTCAAGAAGCGCTCCACCGTCCCGCGTAGCGCGGTTGCCGCGAGGCCGGGATCGGCGAACAGCACACGAGACGCGCGCAGCACGCCCTCGCGAACTTCATCGGGAGCCGACTTTGGGATAGGCATCATCAACATGGGCGGGTGCAAATGAGTAAGGGTGTAGTAGGACGAGTAAGGGGGGCCGTAGTTCTCGAACTCGTAGTCGCGGTTGGACTTCTGGGAGTAGTCGACGCGGTAGTCCCCGGTGCCGTGCACTGCCTGCTGACATTCGGGGTTCTCGCACTGCCCACGAACGACGAATGTGCCGGAGATCCATTCTGGCTCAAACGCAGGGTGATTGCGCGCTGAGGCTGAGTCATGGCTTTCGTCTTCGGTGGGTGGTGCGAATCCGATGTATCCGGTCTGACAGCTGGGGCATGCAGGGCGAGGCCATGGTTGGCCGGATTCGATGGTCTTGGCGAGGTCGGAGAGTGCGGGGTCCACTGGCATGCGTGGAGCCTAGTAGGGCTAAACGGCATTTGTGCTGTTTAGTAGGCGCGGAACGCAACCTGGCGAGGGTGCTTGCCCGACTGGTGCGAGTCCGCTAGAACCACCGTGTGGAACCGACTACCTCTACTTCCCTCGGTAAACAGTTCTCTGTCGGGAGCCGTATTGGGACCAAAGATCTTCAGCAAGCGTGGTCCTATCGGAATGCATTCGGGTCGCGAAATTCGCTTCGCAGTATGCCGATCTGGCCGTCGAGCGACTACCGCATGAACGACCAAAGCACGTGACACGCCAGCGGAAATCACAGAATAGAACAGGTGTTCGGATACATTTTAGGCCTCGTGTCGGTGCTTCCCGCCACACTGAAGCTCCATTGCATTAACTTGCATCTAAGGATCGAACGCCGTGATTTCCAACCCACTGTCGGATCAGCTAGCCCTTGCGGACCTTTTGCCCAATGCGGGACATCCTCGCACCCTGCGGCAATGCGAGCTGCAAGTGACACGGTCGAGCAGCCCGGAAAGCGACACGCTGTGGGAACTAGAGCCGGCAACGAATGCCAAGCACAGGCTCTACCGCAGTTACCTGGACGCTTGGTTTCCAATCCTGCTGCAGAACGAGTACACACGGCGCGTCACCTACGTCGACGCTTTCGCAGGGCCAGGAGAATACCTCGGCGGCGACCAGGGCTCTCCAATCTTCGCGATTGAACGCCTCCTTGGCCACGCGGCCCGAACTAGGATGCGCCTGTCTCGCGACCGGGTCACGATGATCTTCATCGAAGCCCGTCGCGACCGCTACGAGCACCTAATGAGACTGCTCGTCGACAAATTTGGCGCGCTCGAGAACCTCCCCATTAACGTCGTGGTCAAGCGCGGCAACGCCGAGTCCGACCTCATGCCACTTCTTGACAAGCACGGCGCCTGGGGCAACCCGATCCTGGCAGTCTTCGACAGTTGGGGAAACGTTTCTGTTCCTTGGAACGACATGCGTCGCATCGGTCGCAACCCGAGCAGTGAGATAATCGTGACATTCGGACCCAACTGGTTCTCCCGCCAGGAAGGTCCCAGCCGAGCCCAGCTCGACGCCGTCTTCGGCGGACCCGAGTTCTGGACACTGAGCGACCCCGCCTGGACTCCGGAACAGCGGTGGCGCAACTGGTTCACTACCTACCGTTCGGCGGTCATTCGCGCTGGCTATAGCTATCCCCTCATGTTTGAGGTCTGCCCATCAACAGGTCAGCCGCTGTACCTGGTATTCGGAACTGCTCACCCCAAGGGTGTTGAGGCATTCAAAACTGCCATGTGGGAGGTCGATTTCGAGAACGGCATGCGGTTTAACGATCCGCGCACCACTGCAGGCAAGGCCGACGCGTTTGCTCGAGTGCAGGGATCACTATTCGAGGACGAGAACGCACCCGACCAAGACCTCCTCGACTCGGTGGCCTACGCCCTTAGCGTTAAACCCCGCACCCTCGACGAGATTAAGGAGTTCCTCCAGAACGAGACTCCTCGTTGGCTGAGCAAACATGCTCGCGAAGCAGTGAAATACATGCTGGCCGACGGCATGATCGTGCGCGAAGATCGCCGAGGTCGACTCACTGGGATCAGCGGGTTGCGGCTCGCTCAGTGACCGAAGCCGGGTACTCTCGCGGAAGTTCGATTGGCCACACGTCGGCATCGTGGCCCTTGCCGGAGATACCCCACTCACGGGCCAAGATCGTGCCGGCCTGTTTGAAGAAGTACGCCACTCCAGCCTCTCGACACTGATCACGCAATTCGGTAGCCCACTCGGGTTTCATCGGTCGTGAACCGTGTCCGGATTCACCACCCACGATCATCCAGTCGATCCCGTCCAGGTTGAGACCGGGAAGGCTAGTCAGTAAGGGTTCGCACGATAAGAATCGGGTCGCGACCGGTACGTGACGAAGATGGTCAACACGGTTGGTCACCTCGTTCGACTCTACGGTCACCCCCATCCATACGTTGGCCGGCCACTCGAGCTTGTCGGCGAGCCGCGCCATTCGGTGGGCCCGCTTGGTGAGCACCTGATAGGTGTGTTGCGGCGTTTCCCGCATGACGTCGAAGATGTCGCGAACGAACGAGACAGGTACCTTCGCGTGGAACAGGTCGCTCATCGAGTTCACGAACACAACTTTCGGAGTGCGCCACCTATACGGCTGAGTCAGGGCGGACGGATGCAGCGTCACACCAAACCCAGGTCCCGAAGTCCGCGGGTCGCCGTCATTCTGGTACTTCTCCAGCCCCATGGCTTTCAGGCGCTTCGAGAGCACCAGGGCATAACAGTGGTCACATCCAGCCGCGACGCGGTCGCAGCCAGTCACAGGGTTCCACGTGACTTCAGTCCATTCGATCGAGCTGTGCGTGGCCATCGCTACTTCCCTGTTCATCGAACGTGTGTTCGAATCATTCTAAGATACCCCGGACCCTCGTCCCATCCTGACATGCATCTGCGGCGTGTCGGGGCACCGGCAGCCGATGATCTTGCCACGTAGGATCACCACGGCGCGCGACTTCAACTCTGTCTTCAACTCGCCGGGCGGCTGCAGGCGATGGGAAACCTAGTATCTGTGCCTAGGCGGGCATGATCACCAGGTTGTAGAGGTCGTCGACGCCCTTTGGGTCGGTGGTTGTCCCTCCTGCCGCATGCACCTTGTTGATTGCGGCGCGGAAATGCATCGTCCGTACGAGACCGACTAAGTCGTCGGCCAGGACTTCGGCGGAACGGTCGATAATCTTAAAGGGTTGGCCTTTGGCAAGCTCGGTCGTGATCCGATCCGCGAGAGTGTCGACCCACTGGGTGCTGAGCTTTTTCTCCTCGACCTTCCAGGTCTTTTCCCAGTCGGCCGCGACGCCAAACAGGTCGTCCTCGGCAGCCTCCTCGGCGTGATACTTGCGCCAATACTCCAAGCCCTTTGACGTGCATTCGCCGAACGTGACCATGCCGTGGACGCTCCGGGTAGCGAATACCAGGTAGTACAGGGGCTTCAGATCTACGCGTGGCTTGACGTCGATGACCCATGTTCCGAGCGCGCCCGCGACCTCGCGGAGCTTCGCCGCGTACCCCTCGACTACGGCCAGTTCGGCAGCCATCTTCTGATCTTCCGAAGCGTCCTTACTGGCGCACTTCTCAAGCCACACAGCTCGCCACCAATCGCCGCCGAATGCCGCGTCGAGCGTCTTCAGCGAGTTCTCTACCGCCTTGTCGCTGTAGAGCATTCCGGCGAAGCGGCGGAGGCTGGCGGTCAAGTTGATGAGGACCTCGGTGGCGGGTGCGCCGATGCCTCCGGGACGATCGAAGATTGCGGCAACCTCCTCCAGCGGGATGGGCAGGCCGCACGGGTCTAGGTAAACGAAGACCGGGATGTCCTTGACTGCGTCGAGGAGTACTGGAAGGTGCTTGGAGATGTCGTTGTCTGTAATCGTGTATTCCACCCCGTCGCCCTCTGCATCGGCCACGGCTCGAAGTTTGGCCACCGTATCCTTCGCGTCTTCGACGAAGTGCAACTCAACTCTGCGCGGCCGGCTCATCGCGGCCAGCTCCTTTGCCTTACGCAGGAGCATCGCGCCGGACCCCTCGGAGCCGTCTTCGTAGCGACCCGGTCCGGCGTAGCCATCGATAAACGCGACCCGATTGTCCTTTGACGTGCTGCCAGTCTTGCTTCCGAAGGGCGTGGCGTAACTGTTGATGACGGCGTGCTTTAGCACCGCCGCCGACTTCTTGCTTTTATGAAACTTGCTGGTATCGCTAGACAAAGTGGTGCCCCCGGAAAGTGATGCGCGGTTAGGGATCAGGCTAAGCGAGCGGAGTCCCGAAAGTGTGGAGATTGCGGGGTTGGCGCAACGTGACCTAGATGGTCTTGCTACAGGGACGTCCAGTAGTCGACATGGTTCCACGCTTCTGTTCCACCGGCGGAGGGAGCCGATTAGTAGAGCGGATCCAGAGAATGATTCGGGATGACGGTGCCCCGGTGGGCGAACCGCCGCGGACGAAGACGACTCGGTCGTGCCGCGTCTCGCGGTCACGAGGTAGCTAGCCCCGGATGCGGTTGCGAGCCGGCGCACGCCACCTACTTGGTTTGCCGCGAGCACGTGGCGCGCCTGCCTTGGACGGTAGGACCGGAATGGAGGGAGGGTCGCCAAGTTGATCGGATCCGACGACGCCTCTATGTGGGCGAAACGAAGCACTTCGAGCGCGGGCGCACGGACCTTTGGTGTTGACGGTTAAGGACCTTTGCCTTCGGCCCGCAGCGCAAGTTGCCGGATCGGAATCACCTCGCTGAACGCCCGGATCATCGCTGCGCGAGTCCGCAAAAAGTCCGCACGACACTCAATCCCCGCCACCCGTGACCAACGAATATCCGCAGGTCAGAGCACATGTCCGTTGATTGCCAATCGAAGCCATGCCCGCGGGTTCGATTCACCAACTACCGCTGAACTCAAGGAAGGCCGAGGATGTGGTCGAACAGCAGGTTCGGCCAGGCGCTGAGGACGACCAACGAGGCGGCGCCGACGGCCACACCCGTACGGGCGATGCGGACCGCGTACGGCGGGGACGGGCTGACGTACGGCTCGCCGACGGGTGACTCGAAGAGCTTGACGAACAGTCGCAGGTAGTACGCCAACCCCAGCGCGACGTTGACGGCCATGATCGTCGCGAGGACGTAGTAGTGCGCATCCACGACCGGTCGCAGGACGACGTACTTGGTCAGCAGGCCGATGACCGCCGGCGGGAAACCCGCGAGGGTCAGCAGCGAGAAGCCCAGCGAGCAGCCGAGCAACAGGTCCGTACGGGCGAGGCCGGCGAGCTCGTCGAAGGACGTGCTGCC
>OUNO010004844.1_pt1 | contig 25811 bp, 19 predicted proteins | sample 1779811 | NCBI WGS metagenome assembly OUNO01 (sample SAMEA3914804, study PRJEB12502) | metagenome | biome: forest; material: soil | place: Canada | collected 2010-06-25 | depth 0.3 m | reverse complement strand
GTCGAGCGTGAGCTCGCCGCCACCGCTACCCGCGCTTCCGCCATTGCCGGCAGCACCACCCGTGGCACCCGCGCTGCCTGCCGCGCCTGCGCCGCCCGCGCCGCCCGCGCCTGCGCCGCCCGCGCCGCCCGCGCCGGCGCCGCCGCTACCCCCGCTGCTCGTCGTCCAGGTCACGGTCAACTTGGGGCGCTGCGCCTTCGTGCCGTATTCGCTGGAGCGGAACTCGAGGCGATTGGTGGTGGACGGCCCCACCAAGAACAAGCCGTGATTACCGGACGGGCTCTGCGCCCACGCTTGAACGAGCGCAATGCCCGCCGCGTTCAAGTGGATCGTGTAGCTGCCCGTAGGATCGGCCGAGAATTGTCCGAGCACCGTGGTGCCGCGGTCGCTCGCGCCCGTGCCGCCCGAGACCTGCCAATTCTTGCTCGAGTCGTACACCTTCCAGGTGGCTTTGCTCTCGTTCCAGGCCGCTTTCGCTTCGTAGAACGAGAATGTCTCTTCGCTCTTGTCCGAGACCTGCAGTGTGATGCTCGCGGCGGTCACGACCGCGTTCGTCGGAACCGTCCCGCTCACGTCCCAAGAGAGCAACGATTCGAGCTGGTCGTCACCCGCCACGGACAGCGACGAGTCGCTGCCGTTGTTGGTGCTCTGCGAGCCGCCGTCGAGCATCGTGTCGCGCGTGCCCGAGTAGCTCGTGGTGGGCAATTGCCCGTCTTGAAAGCTGACCGTGGTGCTCAGCGCTTGCTCTTGTGAGGCCGTGTCCTCGACTGCCGCTGAACAGCCGAAAGCGCTGCTCAGCAACAAACAACACGAGCCGAGGATAGTGAACGAACGAATTCGGAGGATTGCCGCGATACCACTCATGGCGGCACCACTATCTGATTGCGAATGGCGACTGCGAAACGTTTCGAAGAACCGCGACTCGGTCACGAGACGCAGTGGTGACGAACGAATGGCAGGGAACGGCGCTACAGCGGGTCCTTCGCGTCGTTGAACTTCGGAACGCCCATCGTGGGCCGGAGGTTCATCGGCTTGCCCATGGTGTGCTTGATGAACGGTGGTGACGGGGGCGGGCGCGGCGTCGTTGTTTGCTTCGCGCCGATGAGCGCGGGTTCGAGCGCGGGCACTTGCGCCGCGGAGGAGGCACTCGGCGTCGGCGCTGCGCCGGCATCCAAGACCAGCGGCGCCGCGATCGGCGAGCCCGTCACTTGATTCTCGGTGGCGGGTTCCTGGTTACCGCAGGCCGCGAGCGCGGCGAGCGCGGCCGTTGCGACGACGCGCGCCGCGCGGCTCGCTGGCTTCCGATCTCTGTGCACTACCGCACCATCGGGCGCGACTTGGAGTCGCACGCACACATCGCGGCGTTCGAGCAGTGACACGGCCTGCGCTTCGCTGAGCTCGCTCAGCGCGTGCACGTCCTTGTCGCACAGCGCGCAGTGCCGCACGTGCGCGTTGCCCGTCATGGCTTCCCAATCCGCCGCGCAGGGCGTCGGAATGTCGATCACGATCGGTAACTGTCGGATACTTTTGGCCATGCTCGCTCCAGGTCGTTGGACCCAGAGTGAGTACGCACCATTGGCTCGATCGATCTGAGGCCCGTCAGTCCTGCGCGTCTTCGGTCAAGGAGCCGGCGATGCTCGCGGCACCTACATTCGGCCCGCGCAGCGTCAACACGGCGTAGTTGCGGCGCGGTGTCAGCGATTCGTGGCGATAGCGGAAGCGCGCATCGAGATCGTGTGTGGAGCCGAGCAGCACGCTCTTGATGCCGAAGAAGGCCAGCGCTCCGGGCGGGCTATTGGTGATCGGGCTGGTGATGAATTGACGAAATGCCGGCTGCCAGGCGCCGTGCGGGCCAACGGCTTCGAGCACGGTTTGCCCGCCCACGTGCACGTCTCCACCCACGACGCTGACCTCGCGCCCGGCCGCGCCCGCCTTCCATTGCACGAGCAGGTCGACGAGCTGAAGCTGTTCGGCGCGATGTCCAGGGTAGGACCACTGATCCCGAAGATCGCTGGCGACGAGCCCGGCCGCTGCTGCAACGGCCTCGCCCACGTACAGCAAGGGCACGCTGGTGATGACGACCAATGCCTTGACCGACGCGAAGGCCGCTGACGCGAGCGTTCCCCGCAGCCATGCCCACTGCTTGGCACCCAAGTAAGGCAGCGTTGGATCATAATCGAAAGTTCGACAGCCCCGTTGGTCGAGGAACACGATGCCGACGCCGCCGTACACGTGAGCGTGGGCTTCGTGGTCGGCGTTCAGATCGGGCGCGGTCCACAGTTGACGCTGGAAGTCTTGAAAGACCCGGCGCGCGATGCCGCCGACCCACGCCTCGTTCGACGTTGGGTCGCGGTCGGCGCCGTGCGAGCCCCAGCCATTGCGCACCTCGTGATCGTCCCAAATCATCAAGTTGGAAGTCGTGGCCAGCACTTGGCGCGTTGCCTCGTAGTTCCAGGTGTATTCGTAAAGACGGCGGAAGCGAGCCGCGATGGCGTCGAACACGGCCTGCGTGCGGCCGGACTTGGCGTCGTGCATCGACTGTCCGAACGCCGTGTCCGCGTACACCTGATCACCGATGTGCAGCACCGTCGACACGTTGCCGGGCTGCACTTGCTCCGTCAGCAGCTGGCTCCACAGCCGCGATTCGCCCTGGCGCACCGTGAAGTTGCAGCTCACCGCAGCGACCGTCAGCTGTTCGATGCCGGGCGTGCGAGTCACGACGCGGCCTACCCGACCCGGCACCGGGATGCCGTCGAGCAGCACGCTCAGCGCGTAGACCGTTGCCGGGCTCAAGCCGCTGACGAGCACGCCGACCACCGGCTTGTCGGCAGTGGCGAGCGCGCTGGCGCTCAGCGCGGCGCCTGCCGCCGAGCTGAGCACGACCGTGACCTGGCCGAGGCGATCCGGCTGTACCACGACGCGCGCCGACGTTTCCGTCACTTCACCGACGATGGGCCCCACGAATTGCATGTCGATGCACCGCTAGCAGGCGGTCATCGCCGAAACAAGCCGGCGCCGTGAGCATTTCTTCACGACCAGAGCATGCTGCGCATTTCGTCGGCGAGCCGCAGTGCTTCATCGGGCGACGGCAGACCGGCGAGATCGGCGAAGGCGCACACGCTTTCGGCCGCGAGCGCAGCGCACAGCTCGCGCGCAGCACCTCGTTTGGCACGCGCCACGTTTTCTCGCGCACCCGGGTCGAGCCGCGTTTCGAGCCAGCGCCCGACGCTCCACGACAGCGCGGCGTGGCGAGTTTCGTCACGCGCGATGCGTTGCATTGCGGCGCGCACGCCCGGGTGCCGCGCTTGCTCTGCTTGGCGCGTCGCGAGCAGCGCGCCGTAAGTCTCGCGCACGCATCCCTCGACGGCATTCTCGATCGCCATTGCTTCGAGGCTACGCTGGGGACCGCGATCGATGCTGGCTCGGGGCGGCTTGCCACCGAAGCGTCGCGCGAGCGCGCCGGTGCTGCGCGTGTGGCGCACTTCATCGCGTGCAGCGCGTGCGGCGGCGCGCACCAGCTTCTTGGGGGCTCCCTTCGCGCGCAGCTCGTCGCGCAAGACGCGGAACGCCGTCACCGACGCTGCCTCCAAATGCGCAATCTGCGCGAAGTATTCGCCGAGCGCGTTTCCAGAGATGGCTTCTGGCTCGCATAAGCCTGCCGGGCGACGGCCGATCGCGCAGCCGGGATTGCACAGCAAGGTGACCGTGCCGTCGTTCATGGCGGTCACGCTGCACACCGGGTGCCCCGGATCGCAGACGGCTTGGCACACCGTCGTCGTCAGCACCGTGCCCCCCTGTGATTCAGCGGGTAGGCACGTCTTGGGGATCGTGGTGCTGAACGGGCTGCAGAACGAGTCCGGATGATTGCTCTTGCACTCGTCGGGGACGCCGCCTCCGACGCCTGCCACTCCGGCGCTGCCCGAGGAGCCAGCGCCGCCCGCTCCCGCGCTCGCGCCGCCCGCTCCCGCGGAAGCGGACCCGGCGCTGCCTGCCGTGCTCGCTCCTCCGGCTCCGGCGCTCGGCGTGCCTGCCGCTCCGCCCTGGCTCTTACCGCTCGACCCGCCGTCTGCGCTGAAGTCACCCGCGGAAGAGCCGCCGCAAGCAGCGCCCAAGAGGGCCAAGGGGAGCGGTGCCGAGAGCAACACGCTGCGTAGGATTCGTCGTAGTCGTTGGTCGTTCATGATCAGCCCTCCATTGGAATAGGTAGTGGCTGGCGACCAATGCACGGCTTGTACCGCGGGAGCCATTTGGCGCGTCCGTGCCCGAATCCGGCGCTGAAACCGGAGTGCGTGCGAGCCGCGTGGGCGCGCGACGTGGCGCAACCTGAGCCACGCTTCGGACGTTGCTGTCGTGCCAAGCAACGGTTGGCAATGCGCTGAAATTGGCCATGCTTTTGAAGCAATTCGCGATCGCATCCAAGGCGCGCATTTTCTTGCAACTGATCTGCGCCGCACCTCGCACTACCAGCCAAACAGTGATTGCACAGCCGGGAGCCGCGAGCTCCCCGGGCTGTCGTGTGCCGTTTTGGCCGCAGAATTGGTGAGGATCTTCTGGACAGCAACACTTTGGAGGCACGAGGCTTCGAGGAACGTGTCGCGTCGTTCGAACCGCTCGGCGCGGCGAGCACGCTCGGCGCGGCCGAGCCTGCAGTCGAGCGTCCGACCTTCGATGCGGTCTATGCCGAAACGTTCCCTTCCGTATGGCGCATGGCCTTGCGGCTCGGCGTATCGAACGATCACCTGGAGGACGTGCTGCAAGACGTCTACCTCACGGTATTTCGCAAGCTTGCTCAGTTCGAGGGGCGGTGCACCGCCAAAACCTGGACGCTCGCCATCACCGTGCGGGTCGTGTGCAACCACCGTCGGATGCGCCAGCGCAAAGGCGCCGGGCACGCGCTGTCTTCCAACGTGGGCGATCCCGAGCTGATCGCGGACAGCGCACCCGACCCACACGAGCAGCTCGCGCGGGCCGAAGCGATGCGCGCCGTGCACGAGCTGATCGCCGGTATGGACGAACGGCGCGCCAAGGTCTTCATGTTGGTCGAGCTCGGCGGGATGCGCGTGAGCGAAATCGCCAAGGCGCTCGGAACGAACGTGAATACCACGCAAGCGCGCCTGCGCGCCGCGCGGCGCGACTTCGAACGCAATTTGCAGCGCCGCCAAGCGCGCACGCGGTACTGAGGGCCCGCGGCTCGGACGAGACTCAGACCAGACCCGACATCGCGCCGGTGCAGTACTTCGCCGTGCCGAACGTCTTTCGATCGTCGCCGAACAGGTTCAAGATCGAGACGAGCAAGTTGTTGTGTGACTCGCCCTTCTTCTTGAGCCAACGCCCCGCGCTGCCGGTGTTCAGCCCGCCGCCGCCGGCCAACAAGAACGGCATGTTCTGCTTGTTGTGCGTGGGCGGCTCTTGCAGCTCGCTGCCGAAGAAGACCACGGTCTCGTCGAGCAAGGTGTGGTCGTCGATCAGCACGCCATCCAGCGCCTGCAGCAGGTACAGGTGCTGCTTGGAGTACCACGTGCCAATCGCCTCGCACTCGGCGGGCTGAAAGCCACCGTCGTGTTGATAGAAGTGGTGATGCTGGCCCTTGTTCAGGTTCAGCCAAGGGAAGGTATGCTTGGCCTCGGTATCGCTCCATTGCAGCGTGCCCACCGGCGCGATCTTGCAGGCGAAGGCCATCACCATCATATCCATGAAGAATTTACCGATTTTGGGGATCGCGGCGTCCGTGCCGCCGTCCACCACCATGCCGTCGTCGGAGTAGGCAGGGTGCGGGTTGTAGTCGGAGGTGCTCACGTCCGGCACCTGGCTACAGATCGAGGATGATTGGGTGATGGCGGCCAGGCTCGTCTCCAGATCTCGAATCTTGGTCAGGTGCTCCTGGAGGCGCAGCTTGTCGGCGGCGCCCAGCTTTCCCGCGAGCGTCTCGTAGCGCTTGTCGACGAAGTCCAGGATGGACTGCTTGCGCTTCAGCGCGGCCGCCGCAGCCGCATCCGAACCGCCACTCGAGAGCGAGCCGAAGAGGTCTTTCCAGATCACCTGAGGGTCGACGGCAGGGCCGATCGGGCTGTTGTTGTCTGCGTCGAAGTTCACGCAGTTGATCGGTGAAAGGCTGCCGTGCGATTTGCCCGTGGCCCAGCGCACTGCGGCCTGAATGCTTTTCTTCTTGTTGTTGGCGTACAGCTTCTTGGCGATGATCTGATCGATGGACGGCCCCGTGGCATAACCCAGGGTACCGCCATTGGACGCCTGCGTGGAGCCGGTGAGGAAGGCAATGATCCCCGCTTGGTGCTGCTCGCCGACGGCGCTCACCATGTCCGGGCCATCGATCACGAGCAGCTTCTTCTGGATGGGCGCGAGCGGTGCGAGGATCGGGCTCAGCTTGAAGTCGGTCTCGGTCCCGGTCGGAGCCCATTTGTCGACGCCGTTCGCGTCCTTCCGCACGGTGCCTCCGGGCTGGAATACGGCCAGGAAATGAGTGGCGGGTTTGCTCGCCGAGGCCGCGCGCGCCGGCTGCTCGGGATGCATGATCTCGAGCCAGGGCAACGCGATCGCGATGCTGCCGGCTCCGCGGATGAAGGTGCGCCGATTCAAACGAAAGTGAGGCATGGTTCTGTCACCCTTGCGTGGGCAGGTAGAGGAACGCTCGCGTCTGCGTCAGATCAATGAGCAATTCCTTGACGTTGTAGCCGGAGGCCTTGAAGGCATTGCTGACCTGCTCTTGGAGGCACGCCTCCTCCGGGCTTTGGTGCAGCGTGCGACCGTAGCCATATTCGAGCCAGTGCTGAGCGAAGCAGCGCTGAGCGATCTCGCTCTGCGCCAGCTGCTGCGCAATGCCGATGCCTCCGACGACGGTGCCATCGGCTCCTGGGATCTTGCCGCTCGCGTCGATGGTCTCTCCGCCTTCTTGAGTGCGGTATTGGCCCACGGCGTCGTAGTTTTCGAAGGCGAACCCGACCGGATCCATCAGGCTGTGGCAGCCGCGACAGACGGCCTGCTGAGAGTGCGCCGTGAAACGCTCGCGCGCCGTCGTTCCGGTCACGTTCTCCGGAACTTTGACCTGCGCCAAGATCGCCGGATCGGAGGGCAGGCCGATGTTCATGCACATCAGCTTGTTCACGATGAACGAGCCGCGCAGCACGGGGTTCGTGGAATTCGTGACCGTGCTTCCGGTCATCACCGCGCCTTGCGTGAGTAGTCCGAGCCGCTTCGTGGTGTCGAGCGGCACTTGCTGGAAGGTGTTGCCCGTGACGCCGCTCACGCCGTAGTAGTTGGCTAGCGGCTCGTTCAGGAACGTGTAGTCCGCTGTCAGGATCGAGGGCCACGTGCCCTTGCCCACGAACACTTCGTGCTCCAAGAACGTCTCCGTTTCTTGGCGCATGTAAGCGCCGATCTGCGGCGAGAACTTGGGGTACATCGTCGGATCTCGCGCCAGATCCGTGAGCGTGGTCAGTGGGAAGAGGCTATCGAAGAAGTACTTCACCACGCCGTGTGAGCGCGGGTCGTCCAGCAAGCGCTGGGCACTCTTCAACACGCCGTCCGAGGTCAGCAGCTCACCACTGGCGGCCGCGCTGCGTAGGGCGTCATCAGGACCCACGCCCCAAAATAGAAACGAGAGGCGCGTGGCCATCTCGTCGCCGCTCGGGCGACGCTTCGACGGGTCAGTCGGGTCAGGGACTCCGAGCTCGATGCGGTACAGAAAGTCCGGCGACTGCAGGACGGCCTCGATGATCGCGGCCAGGCCGGAGCCGAACGTGGCCTGCGCGGTCACTGCCTTCTCGAGCGACAACAGGCCAGCCGCTTCGTCGGCCGCGAGCGGTCGACGATAGGCCTTGCTTACGAAGCCTTGCATGAACGTCTGCGCGCAGGCGTCTTGCGTCGCGGCGGTGTTGGCACTGGCAGCGCAGGGCAAGAGCATGGCAAGCGTCGCTGCTTGCGTGGCGCGCGTAGCGATGTCCGCGGCGACCGTGTTGTAGCTCGAGACCAAATCGGCCGACACGGGCTGTTGCTCCGAGTCGTTGCTGAACAGATTGCCGATCAGCTCGGGGGGCAGATTGGTGCCGGGCGACGTCGTGTCGAGCAGCAAGGAAGCGACCGAAGCGTTGTACTCCGCGCGTGTCAGACGCCGCACGGGTGCCGCTGCGGGCAGCCCAGTCTGCCCGACGCACGCCGAGGGGCTGCCTGCGACGTTGCCCGCGCCCCCATTGACGGTCGCTCCTGCGTTGGAAGAGACCGCGCCGGCGGCGGAATTCATCGCGCCCGCGCTGCTGTTCTCGCTGCTCGTGTCGCTCGCGCCGTTGACGCAACTCGGCACGGTCAAAGCGCTGAACAAGGCGGTGATGAGGACGCTGCCTCGGATCCGGGATTCGATCGTGTTTTCCATGTCCGCAAATCCTCGAGCGCGCGCAGCACCACGCTCGCCGCGTGTCTAGGAACGCGATCGCTCGTTGGCTGTGGCGAGCAGCTCGTTGGCTGTGGGAGCTACGCAGCTCTCATCGAACAAAAGGTCGAACGGGTCGTGTCGATTTGGACAAAAAGTGTGTCTGCGACGGCTCCCGTGAGCGCTTTGCTCCGAGCCCGCTCGTTCTGGATAATGTCTCACAAAACGCGTTAGTCAACCGGTTGAATTTCGCGGCGAGCGAAGGCTGGACCGGCCTACCCTGGAGGCTGACGTTCGGACAAGGGGTGATGGGCGCGCGTTCGTGCGCTCTCGATGCCTCTTTCCGCGCCTGCGGTTCTGCCCCTCGAGCCGAAGCGATTTTTGTCTCATTTGGAGCGCTCGAATCGAGTGCTCGCCGATGACTTCGACCTACACGCTCGTTGCGCTCGTTGCGCTTGGTGCGTGCTGGCTGCTTCTATCCGGTTGTTCTGCAAGCGCACAAAATGGTGGCAGTGCAGGAAGCGCCAGCACGTTGATGGCAGGCGCTGCGTCGTTGGGGGGTGGTTCGCCGACCGGCGGAGCGGGCGCGAGGGGCTCCGCCGGTGCGAGCGCTGCAGCGAGGCGAGTGCCAGTTCAAGGGCGTGTTCATGCGCAGCGGGGGAGCTCGCTTCGCTGCAAAGCGCCGCGCTCGACACACTCGATTTCGAAATCGAAATCACTCACGATGGTCAGAGCTGGAAGCGTGCAGTCACGGGCGTTAATTTTGACGGGCGGGGTGCGCCGCGGACATTCACCCTGGGATGCGGGTTTCGAGCGGTGGAATAAAGCGATGGGCCGCTATCGGTGGGGCCATCGCCTTTTCGCTGGCCAGCAGCGGGTGCGGCAAAGCCCAGCTCACCCGCACGCAAGACCACCCAGGCACCGGCGGTGCGAATAGCGCGGGCAACGGGGCGAGCGGCGATGGCGCGGCTGCCGATAGCGGGGCCGGGGCCGGTGATGGCGGCGCTCCCAGCCTGAGCGCGGGCGCGAGCGAGCTCAGGCGCCTGACCGCTGCCGAGTACGCCGCGACCGTGTCGGACGTGCTCGGCACCACGACCGCGCCCAACCTCGCTGCCTTCACGCACGAAGTGGACGGCTTCGACAACAATGCCGCCGCTAACGGCGTCGACGACCAGCTCTACCTTCGCTACCTGCAAACCGCCGAAGCCTTGGCCGACGAAGTGTTCGCGTCCGAGGCGCTGCGCCCGCGCTTCGTGACGTGCGCGTTGGTCGACGACACCCAATGCGTGGGCCAGATCATCTCGCAGGCGGGTCTTCACCTGTTTCGCCGGCCGCTGTTGGAAGACGAGGTGGCTGGTTACCAAAAGGCCTACGCGCGTGCGCGTGTGCGCAACGAGAGCCACGAGGGCGCGCTGAAAGAAGTCCTGATCGCGCTTCTGGCGAGTGCGCAGTTCTTGTATCGCATGGAATTCGTGCCCACGGCCGACGGCACGCAGCCGATCAGCCCGTATGATCTGGCGACGCGGCTTTCCTATTTGCTCTGGAGCAGCGCACCCGACGACCCATTGCTCGACGCCGCAGCGCAAAGCGCGCTCGAGTCGGACGAGCAACTGACCGCCAGCGTGACGCGCTTGCTGGCAAGCCCGAAAGCGCGTCGTTTCTCGGAGAATTTTGGTGGTCAATGGCTGGGCGCGCGTGCCGTGACCAGCGCGCCGATCGACCTCAATGAGTTCCAGGGCTGGTCGCCTTCGGTGGCGGCCTCCGCGGCGCTCGAAATCGACGCCTACTTCGAGCAGTTCTTGCACAACGATTTGGACTTTCGCGGCTTCTTCGACAGCCGCGCGCACTTCGTCGACGGGAATCTCTCGAAGCTGTACGGGCTGAACGCCGCTGGTACGGAGTTGCAGCGGGTCGATCTCAATGGGGTCGACCGTCGCGGCTACTTGGGCTTGGTCGGTTTTCTAGTGCAGACCTCGTACCCCACGCGCGGCTCGCCGTCGCGGCGCGGTCAGCGGATCCTCGAGCGCTTGCTGTGCTCGCCCTTGCCGCCCGAGCCCGCCGACATGCCTCGCTACGACGGCGAAGCGCCGTTCATTCGTAGCTACCTGGCCCAGTTTGCCGGTGGCGCTGATTGTGTCCGTTGTCATGCGCCCATCGACGCGCTCGGGCTCGCGCTCGAGAACTACGACGCCATCGGTCAATACGCGACCGACTACTCCGTTGGCATGCCGATCGATGCTCGGGTGACTTTGCCCGCCTCGCTCGCACCGGCAGGTGACGCGAGCGTCAGCGGGCTGGCGGGCGTCAGCGCGGCGCTCGCACAAAATCCGGCATTTACCGCGTGTACGGCGCAAATGCTGTACAGCTATGGCTTCGGGCGCAGCCTCTCGGATCAGGACCGCACGAACGTGCAAGCGTTGCATGCCCAATGGCAGAGCGGGCCTTTGACGCTCCAGCAGCTGATCTTGCGCCTCGTGCTGTCGCCCACGTTCCGAAGCCGCAGTGACGGAGGTAGCCTGTGAGCGTCCATCGAAGTCGTTCTTCTTTGCCGTCGCGGCGCGCGGTGCTGCGCGGCGCCGGAGTGGCGCTCGCGTTGCCCTGGCTCGAGTCCTTGGTGCGACCGGCGCGCGCGCAGAGCTTGGCGCCGCCGAAGCGCTTCGTCGCCATTTACCTACCGAACGGTGCTCCCGAATACTGGACGCCGCCGCTGGCGGGTATCGGCCCCAATTGGCAATTGTCCTCCGTGCTCGAACCATTGCAGGATCTGAAGACGAAGGTCACCGTGGTCTCCGGGCTCGAAAATGGCTCGGCGTTCAACGCGAGTGGCTCCCCCTCGGTCGAGCCGTCACACGGCAGGCAATCGGGCGCTTGGCTGACCTGCGTCGATGCCGCAGTGGTCCGCAAGGCGCACGGGCTCGACGGCGCCAGCGTTCAGGTCAACGGCGTGTCCGCCGACCAAATCATGGCCCAGAGCCCGGCGTTCATGGGCAAAACACCGCTGCCTTCGGTGCAAATAGGCCTCTCCAGCGTGCTCAGCTATTGCGACGGCACGCAGTGCGCCAACAGCCGCAGCGTTTCGTGGGGGACCGAAACGACACCGCTGTACAAAGAAGTCGATCCGCTGCTCGTCTTCAATCTGCTCACTGGGGTCACCCCGCCCGACACGACCGTGCCGCCGCCCCGTCTAGCTGCGCGGCAAAGCGTGCTGGACGCCGTGCAGGAGACGGCGGGGGCCGTGCGCGCGCGCCTCAGTGGCTCCGACAAGCATCGCCTCGACGAATTCCTCGACTCCGTGCGCAAGGTCGAACAAAGCGTGAGCCTGCCCGTGTTCAGCTGCGGCACACTGCCGAACAAGCCCAACTTTCCGCCGGTCAGTGGCAGCTCGTATCGCCAGAACGTGGGCGAATACGACAAGAGCGTGCACTTCGACTTGATGAACGACCTCTTGGCTTGGGCGCTGCAATGCGACCAAACCCGGATTGCCTCGTTCATGCTCGAAGACGAGCGTTCGGAGTTCGTGTACGACTTCGTACCCAAGCGAACGTTCGATCCGCTCACGTCCCAGCCCGCCGAAGGCTTCTGTCCGGAGTGGCACGGCGGTGGCCAAAGTGGCTCCCAGGACGACTTCGCGAGCATCGTGCACTGGCATGTCGGCAAGGTCGCCGAGCTGTGCCGAAAGCTCGCCGCCATGCCCGAGCTCGATGGCACGAGTGTGCTCGACAACACGGTCATTTTCATGGGCGCCTGCATGCACGGCTCCAATCATTCCTGCGCTGATTTGCCGGCGCTCCTGGTGGGCGGTGGTGGCGGTCGCCTGCGCACCGATCGGCACCTCTCGCTCGGCAAGCGCCCGATGCGAGACCTCTATTTCACGCTCATGAACGGCGTCTACGACGTGGGTGTGAATGATTTTGGCGCGAACGCCACCGGCGCGCCGATCGCGATGATCAACGCGCTGCTCTGAGCCGGCTCGAGGGTCCGGCTTTAGCCTTCGAAGCGCGCTCGTACCGCGCCAGCATGACACGGCAGGCCCTCGTAGCCCGCGAGTGCTTCGACGGTCGGCCTGAGCCGAGCGAGCGCCGCAGAGTCGAGCGCGCCGAGCGTCATGGTCCTGAGCATGTCGCGCGCGGTGATGCCCGAGAGCGCGCGCGCCGCCCCGTTCGTCGGGAGTACTGCGGTGATGCCGATCGCGTAATTGGCAGCGGCGAATGGCGTGTGTGTGCCGAGTAGCACTTCGCCCGCGACGGCGCTGGCGAGCGCTTCACGCTCTGCCTCGGGGCCACACACGATCGACAAATGCTCGGGGGCAAACCTTGCCGCGAGCGCACAGGCCGCGCAAAACGTTGGGCTGACGACGAGCATGCCGCGCCCCTCGTCGCCGAACACACGACGTAGGTGGTCGCGCCGCGTACCAGGCGCCTGGTCGATGATGCTCGCGAGCTGCGCTGCTACGGCGCGCGCGAAAGGCTCCGAAGCAGTGGCCAGCAGCGACGCCGAATCCGAACCGTGCTCGGCTTCGCTGGCCAGATCCCAGGCTACCAGGCGTGGATCGGCCGTGTCGTCGGCGAGCACCGCGCAATCGGTCGGGCCGATACCGACCACCGTTTTCAACCCGTACATACCCGCCATGGCCATCGCGACGGCGATGCCGCCCGGCCCAGGCCCGAACACACCGGCCACGCGTGGCAAGCTCTCGGTGCCGTGAGTGGCGGCCGCGATCAGCGCCACGCCGTTGCCCACGTAACACTCCTGCGCGCCTGCCAAACGGGCGGCCGCCAAGGTGCCGGGATCGGCAGAACCGTCCGCGCGCGGTGGCATCAAGGCGATGATGCGTGGCACCCCCGCGACACGCGCCGCGCAGACCAACATCAAGGCCGTCGACAGGAGCGGCCCTTTGCGACACGGGATCCAGAGCGCCACGGAATCGAGAGCGCGATACAGCTCACCGACGCGCACCCCGGGCTCGAGCTCGCGCAGTGCGTCCTCGGGAACCAGCATTCGATTGACGCGCTCGATGCGGTCGCGCGCGCTCTCGATGGCGGTGCGGAGCTCGCTCGAGAGCTCGGCTATCGCTCGCTCGATCTCGGATTCTGCGACGGCCGAGCTGCGCAGTGAAACGCCATCGTGCGTTCGCGTCGCATCGAGCAACGCGCGGTCGCCGTGTCGTTTCACCTGTTCGAACAGCGTCTGCACGCTCGAGACCAGCGCGGTATCGACCAGCGCTTCACGGCGCGCGAAACGTCGTTCAATCAGCGCCGTGTCGCGTGGCCACACGAGCACGGGGATTTTCGTAGAGTCGACTTGTGTCGCGGTTTCCATGGGCATCTCCAAGCCGCGGCTGGAGCACGTGCCCGTTCACCGCGACGAAATTCGACGACCCGCTGCCTGGGAGGGAGCGGGCTCGAAACGTTGCGGTTTCTGGTGGGTAGAGGCCGGCTCACTCCGCGCGATGCGGATGATGCTCGGCATGATGACCGCTACGCGCACAGCTCCGCCCCGAGGGCGGCGGCTGAAGCGAGCTTGGGCGAGTCATCACGAGCGCAAACGTTCCACGCTTCGCAGCCGCGTGCAAGCGCGCCCCAGATCGACGCGGATCATGCGTGGCTCGCTCCACGCGCCGCTCCGACCAAACGCAGCGCCGGGGCGAGCTCGGAGCTTCGCATCTCGAGCAGCGCCAATTGGAAGGCCAGCGTCGATTCGGCCCCTTGATTTTCGTTCATTCGGTCGGGGTGCAGCCCGTCTCTACAACCGCCCGTCGCGGCGTCGTACAGCGAGCGCTGGGCGTGATTCTGCCCCAGAAACCAACCGAAGCTGCGGCGGGCATAGCGCAACCAGCGTTCGTCGTTGGTCAATCGCCGCGCTTCCAGGCAGGCCGAGACCATGGCCCAGGCGTCGATCGGTTGTTGGTCGAACTCGGCTTTTTCCTTGCCGCGCTCGTAGAAGCCGTTCGAACCGATCGGGGAGTAGTCGCCTTCCTTCAACGACTGCACCGAGACCAGCCATTCGAGCGAGCGCAGCCCGACAGCCTTCATCTGCTCGTCACCGCTCAGCGAGCTGGTCGAAAGGATCGCTTGGCATAGGCGCGCGTTCTCGTAGGTGGCCGAGCTCTCGAACCACGGCCAATCCAGCGTGCTGTTCTCCTGATAGAGAGCGAGCAGGCGCTCGGCGAGCGCGCTGCGTTGTGCTTCGACAACGGTGTCGCCTCGAAATGCGCGCAAGTATTCACCGATGCCGAGCAGGCCAAACGCCCAAGCGCGGGGGCTCGTGAACCCTGCCAAGGCGGGTAGCGCGCGCTGGAACAACATCCCTGCCAAGCTCTGTTTGCCCGGGTCTTGCGAACGACCGACCACCGCACCGAGCGCCCAAACGCCGCGGGCATGGCTGTCTTCCGACCCGGCAGCTTCGGTCCAAGAGCGCGTGTAGCTCATGAAATTTCTGAATCGCCCGCGCTCGTTGTCGAAGGCGTGGCTCACGAAAGCCAGGTAGCGCGAGGTGAGCGCGCGCACCGCGACGCTGTCGTCGCTGCCCGCGTCCTCGAGCATCACCATGAGCAGGAGTGCGCGGGCGTTGTCATCGAGGCAATAGCCCTCTTCGTAGCGTGGCACGTTGAAGAGTGCATGCTGGAGCAACCCCGTGGCGTCCGTCAGGCGTTGCACGTGCTCCAGGTTGCTCGCTGGCAATGCGATGTGCCGTTTGGCCAGCGTCTTGGCCTCGAACGCCGAGCGCCGCCTGGTCACGTGCTCCTCGCGTGCGCGGCTGAAGCTCCGGTAGTAGCTGGCCGCCACTTGCGGCCAGAACATATTGTTACCGTAGGCTGCGGCGCGCTTGCCGAGCGCGAGCCGCTCCGACTCGTTGCCGAGCAACCGACACACCTGTTCGGCGATCGCCGCAGGGTCACGCCAAGGCACCAGGATGCCGCGTCCGTCCGCCAGCATCTCGCGTGCGTAGGCGTAGGGCGTGGAGATGACTGCCTTGCCCGCGCCGACGGCATAGGCAAGCGTGCCCGAGGTCGTTTGCTCGGCCTTCAAGTAGGGAGTGACGTAGATGTCTGCGGCGGTCAGGAACTCGATCAGCTCGCTCTGCGTCACGAAGCGATCGTGGAAAATGATGTTCGAGTCCACGCCGAGCCGTTGCGCGCGACTCTCCAGCGCCAAGCGATAGGTCTCACCGTGTTGAGCCTTGACCTGGGGATGCGTGGCGCCGAGCACGATGTACAAAGCATCGGGAAAGCGCTCTCGGATCGCGGGCAGCGCGTCGATCACGTTCTCGATGCCCTTGTCCGGAGACAACAGACCAAAGGTGAGGATGACCGGCTTTCCTTCTACTCCCAACTGGTACTTGCTGCGTCGTGACGGAGGCGTAACCGGGATACCGTGTGGAATCAGGTCGATCTTTTCCAGAGGAACGCCGTGCACCTCGTGTAGCAGCTCGGCGCCACGCGCGCTCATCACGACCAACCGTTCGGACAGCTCCGTCAGCTCATCCATTACACCGCGATGCAAATCGCTTGGTTCGGGCAAGATCGTGTGCAGCGTGGTGACGATGGGCATGCGCAGCTCGCGCAGCAACGTGAGCACGTGCGCTCCCGCACCACCGCCGAAGATGCCGTATTCATGCTGCACACTCACCACGTCCACGCCATTGACGTTCAGGAAATCGGCGGCCCGCCGGTAGGAGGCCATGTCACTCTCGGCGATCTCGAAGCGCACGCGTTCTGGGTAAGTACGAGTTTGCCCTGGGTCGTTCATGGCCAGCACGAAGCAGTCGAGCTCTCGATGCTCGGTTGCGATCGCTTCGCTCAAGTCGGTCGTGAATGTCGCGATGCCGCAACGACGCGGCAAGTAGTTGCCCAGCATCGCGACGGTACGCACGCGGCCTCGGCTGTCAGGGATTTCCATCAAGCCACCGCGCTCCCCGAAGGCGCGAAATCCTTCAGGCAGGACATGCTGCGTGTTGCGACGAGAGAGGCCTGGTTCATGGATCGATCGCTTCCTCCGCGCGTTCGCGCGCGGTGAGTTCCGATTTCGTGGGCTCGAGACCGGGCGCAGAGCCGCGCCGCGCCTGGAAAACCGGCGGAAAACGTGGGGGACGAGCCACAGCGATGATCGCGACCTGGCCCGGGGCGCGAGCGTAGCACGAAATACGCGCTCGTCCTGATCGCTCGCTCACCCGGGAATGCTCACGGATTCGCAGTCAGCTCGCCCAGCAAGTCCGCCAGATTCACGCACGCAAAGCTACTTGCGTAGTCGCTCATCGCGTACGGGATCACCAAATCCTTGCCGTGGATTTGGCCGCCGCAGCTGTAGACGACGTTGGGCACATAGCCCTCGCGCTCCGCATGCTCCGGAGACAAGAGCGGCTCGCGCAGGCGACCGATCACCCGCCCGGGATCGTGCAAGTCCAAGAGGAACGCGCCGATCGAATATTTGCGCATCGGCCCGACCCCGTGACTTAGCACGAGCCAGCCAGCTTCGGTCTCGATCGGCGAGCCGCAGTTTCCGAGCTGGACGAATTCCCAGCCGAACGTTGGCTTGAGCAGCGTCTCGCGCGTGAACCAGAAGTGCAGCTCGTCGGAGAACATCAAAAAAATGTTCTCCCCGTCCTGACGCGACAACATCGCGTAGCGCCCGTTGACCTTGCGTGGGAAGAGCGCCATGCCCTTGTTCTGCACCTGAGGCCCATTCATGGTGCTGATCTTGAAACGCAGGAAATCCGTGGTTTCCAGGACCTGTGGGAACGTCACGCGGCCGTCGTAGGCGGTATACGTGGCGATGTACTTGGTCTGCCCGTCATCCTCCGTGAACTGTACGAAGCGCGCGTCCTCGATGCCGTTCGACTCGTTGGGCGAGTTCGGAAAGATGATGCGCTCCGACATCCGGTGCTCGGGCTCGTAGATGACCTCGTAGTTTGCCTCGGCCAGCGCCAAGATCGAACGGGCCGTCGTTTGCGGCAGTGCCTGTGACTGGCTGCGATACTCGAGCTCCACGGCGCGAACCGTCGCGCGCAGCTCGCGCATGTTGAACGTACTTCCCACGCGGGCCATGACTCGGCCCGAAAATGCGTCGGCGGAACCGAGCTCGAACAGCGTCCGCTCGAACAGTGCCTTGTCGTAGAACGGGTCGGGCACGGTCTGCGGCGTGGTCACGAACGGCGTCACCGGGTCGAGCGCGATCTCACCGGCGGCGTCGATCGTTCCCGAACGAAACGTGATCGACGAGATGTGGCCTTCTCCGGTCGCGCGCAAGCTGAGCACGAAGCGTCGTGAGCCTTCGGGAAGCCCGCTTTGGTCCGGATGCCAAATCATCGAAGGATTGAAGAGGGCGGCGGATTCTACCGAGTATTCCTGCGTAAAATACGAGCCGATCAGCATCCGCCGCTCTTCCGTGAGCGGCAGGTCGGAGACGAGGTGTCGCCGCAATTGCTCGAAGCGGAGCAGGAAAAATTGCTGCAAACGATGATGCCGTCCGCGAAATTCGGCCATCACTCGCTCGAGCAGATGGCTCACCTCGTCGTCTCGCAGGGACATGACGCGCGCGATGATGCGCATCACCCGGGCGTCGTCGGCTTGATTGAAGGGGCGAAACAGCACACGCGCCGAGTTCGGGCGAATGACGACATTCGTGCGGCGTACGATCATCGTGAGCCCGTATCACGTTGCCCGCTCGTGCGTTCAGCGCCCCCTGTTTCACGGCCTTTGTGCGTTGCGGCGGTGCAGAACCGGAGCCCTACGCTACAAGCTTGCCGTGTTCCCGGTCAGGACATAGGCCGTATCGATCGCTTGGCGAATCACGTCGGGCCGACGCATCAGGTCGGCGTACTCTTCGAGCGGTACGAATTCCGCCGAGCCGTTCTTGTGCAGCACATTCAGCCCCAAGGCATGTTCGCCGGCTTTCGTGCCTACGTAGAAGCCTGCGGGCGTCCAAGCCACCCAATCGCGGTCCGGGCCGGTGAACGCTACGGTGACCAGCTCGGAGCCGTCCGAGGCATTCAGCCAGTGGATGGTGCCGTCATCGAAGGCGACGACAGCGACTTGCGCGTCTTCACTCAAGTAGGCGGCACGCGTCGAGCCGGGGGTGCCGTGCTTCCAGATTCGCCGTCCGGAATCGTCGTAGCGGTACACGTTCCACTCGCAACCGAGCAGAAAGCCCGTGGTCGCAGCGATGGACAGCGCGCGACAAATCTCGAATGGCTCTACGTCGAGGCGCTGATCGCCCACGAACGGGTCGCGTGAATTGAGCCAGCTCTGCACCTCGATGCGCGGGCTCTGCGTGACCGCGCGGCCAAGCGCTCTCGGCGCTTCGTCGTCGATCCATCCCGGCTGACGCACGTCGAAGCGCAGGTTCGTCGCGTCTCCTCGACCCCAGATGAAGCCGACGCTCGAAGCATCCTTCGAGGCCAGGAAATGCTCGGTCGGGTGGGGCCAGAAATCCGGCGCGCTGTTCGAATGGGACCAGCCCACGCTGCCGTCCGGTCGAAGTAGCGCGATCAGCGGGTCTTGGGTGGCCAGGAGCACCTTGCCTCCCTTCAACGGGTGCAGGCACTCCGGCGTGTTTTCGTGCACGAGCCACGAGTCGAGCGGGCTGAAGTCGGCCTTCCAACGCAGGATCGGATTGTGCCCGTTGATCTTGTAGCGTCCGCTGGCGAGGATCTGAGAGCCCTCCTTGGCGAACGCGACCGTCGCGAGTGACGACGATTCCGGGATCGCCGGGCCCAATTCTCGCTCCGTAGTGAGCTTCGGAACGCTGAGCACGCGAATCAGCGCGGCGTCGATGAAGCCCACTGCGACTCGTTTGCCGGACGGGTCGAAGGCCACGCGGTACGGCCTCGTCGGAAACTCCGCTGTCGTGGCCAGGAGCTGGTGCTTGGCCGAATAGAGACGCACCTTGCGATCCCACGACGTCACCACCAAGTGACCGCTGGCGCTGAACGCGACGCCATAGATGTCGCCTGCGAAATCTTGGTCGTCGAAAATGGGCACGTAGTGCGCGGTCTCGTACACGCTGAGGCCGTGCTTGCCGTGAAAGCCAACGGCGAGGCGCTTCCCGTCATGGGAGTAACGGAGCGCGTGGATCGTGCCGCGATTCGGGCTGATCACTCTCGTCAAACGCCAGCTCGCAGCGTCGAACAGGTAGATGCCGCCGTCGAAGCCACCGATTGCGACTCGCTTACCGTCGGGCGAAACGGCGACGGCGAATAGCTCTCCCGTTTGTCCCGGACCGGGCAAGCGCATCACCGCGGTCTGCTTGCCATCGGCGAGCGACCAGACGCGCGCGGTCTTGTCCTCGGACACGGTGACGGCGAATGTCTCGGCCGCGTCTACGTCGGCATCGACCACGTCGGTTTGGTGCATGCCCGTCTCGAGCGCGAGGTTCAAGCCCTGCCGATCTGGGAAGCGGGCGTTCAAGCGCTCCTGCAGCTCGTGCACCGCACGGGCAGCCCCGGGCGCGCTCGCAGCGATCGGCGCCGGCTTCGGCGGAGCCTCGGGAAGGCTGGCACTGAGCGACGCAGCAGGCGCTGGCGTCGGAGCGTTCGCTGGCTTCGTGCTGCTGCGCGCCTCGCTGCATCCCAGCAACGTCCCCAAGAATGCGAGTCCCACGCTCGCCCAAGCGTTCGACCGTTTCCACATGGCCCGAGCGTGCCAGGCTCTCGCGCGTTTCGCGAGTGTCGCCGAGCAGCGCGCTGTTTCCCGGCGTTCGCGCCGCCTCTGCTGGCCGCTCTTGGCGGGTCGACTCGATTTGTTGGCTTCTCGATCCTCGCGTTCCTTGGCATGCTGCCGCGATGAAATCGGTTTGGGTATCGGCCGGGGTGGCGCTGGCGCTGGTTGTCTTGGTGAGCTGTGGTGACTCCACGGACAACGGCGGGCCAGCCCAGGGTGCGGAGCGTGGGGCTTGTTATGGGAACCACACTTGCAATGACGAACTCAGCTGCATCAGCGACTTGTGCGTCGACGCCAGCGGCATCGGTGGCGCTGATAACTCGGGTGGTGCGGGCGGTACCTCGAGCGCGGGTCGCGGCGGCAGCAGTGGCAGTAGCGGCCGCTCCGGCAACAGCGGTGGCGTTGGTGGCGCAGTTGGCGGAGGCGGTGGTGGCGAGGCAGGGCTGAGCGGCAGCGCTGGAGACGCCTCGAGTGACGGTGGGGCCGCTGGCGCGAGCAGCGCCGAGCCGACGAAGGCGGCGCTGCACATCACTTGGTCGCTGGAAGGCGCTGACAGCCACAATCCCTTGACCTGTACCGCAGCCGGCGGAAGCACGATCTCCATCCTGACCACCCCCAATGCGGGCTCCGATGTCGCTGAGGATTTGTTCGACTGCAGCGTGGGTCAGGGCAGCGTCGTGCTCGATTTCGGAGCCTATTCGGCGGTGACCTCGCTGCTCAACCAACAGATGCAGACCCTCGGCGACTCGAGCCAGCTCAAAGTCAACCTGACCGGTTCAGTCTGCGATCAGATCGTCTCGGGTCACTGCGTTCACGACTTTGCCGTCAAAGTTCTGATCGACGGAAAGTAAAGGCAGCGCCGGCGCTGCCCCGTCAGTTCCGGCTGCGACGAGGAAAGCAAAGCACTCGCCATTCGTAGCTCGAGCTCGATGTAAAAGCGTTGCGCGGCCGTTACTCGAGCGCGCGCTCCACCTGCGCGTCGTTCAAGATGTAAGGCACGAAAAAGAAGTCGCGGATGAAGCGGATTTGACCGCCCTCCAGCTGGAGCTCGATGAAGTAACGCGGCTCTGGGTCGCTCGCCGAGAGGTACGCGAGGATCGCCTCGTGGCCGTCCACGAATCCGGGCGCCAAGTGCCAGCCGCTGAACGCCGCGTAGTTCGAGAAGTAGGAAGACACGTTGTGCCCACGCCGCTGGGCGCGAGACACCAAATCGAGCTCGACGTCGGAGGCGAGCTGGGCGCGCAGCGCATCCCAATCGCGCGCGTTGAACAGCGTGATGAAGCGAGCCAGCGCGGGCGATGCGCGGCGCGCGCGGCTTTCGAGGGGCGCTTCGAGCACGAGCGCCGCGAGCCGCTTGCGCCCGCGGTGCAGCGCAGCCTTGACCCCGGGCACCTCGAGCTCGAGCAGCGCAGCGATCTCCTCGACCGAATGGCCGAGCACGTCCTTCAGGATCACGGCGCTGCGTTGTTGTGGCGCAAGCTCCGAAAATCGGGAGATCGCCAGCGCCGTGGCCTGCTCGCGAGCCAGCGCTTCTTCCGGGCTCGACTCTTCGCTGCTGAGATCCGGCACAGCCTCCAGTGGCTCGGCCATCCGGTGCTCGTAGCTGCGCAGTTGGTCGACCGCGCGGTTGTGCGCGATGCGAAACAGCCAAGGCCGCAGCGGCGGCATCTGCTCCAGCCCGGCCAGTGCGTAGAACGCGCGCGCCAACGTGTCTTGCACCACGTCTTCCGCGTCGGCGACCGAGCCGAGCATGCGCGCGCAGTAGCGGTGCAGCTCGGGCCGCACTTCGGCGACGAGCGCTAGGAAGCGCTCACGGCCTTCGAAAAATGGCAGCACCTCGGGATCGCGATCAGTCATGCCGAATCTTTGGGGTCGAGCGATGCGATCGCCGCTCCGCCCTTCAATCCAAAGGCTACACCGCTCGCGTACGCGGGATCGCTCAAGATCGTCGCCACTTGCTCGCCCACCTGCCGCATCGACAAGGGATTCGCGTAGGCCGCCCAAAATGCCTCGAGGCTGACGCCCTTCTGACCTGCGTAGTAGGCCGCACCGGTGTGCCCAACGTCCGTGCCCGAGACCAAATCCAGCGGTACCAGGGCCTGAAAGTGAATCCCCAAGCCGAGCGCCTGCGCCTCCGCATTGGCGTACTGGGCCATCAGCCACAACATGCGCTTCGCGCCCGAGTAGCCGCCAGAATACAACGCCCCTTGAATGGCGGCACCGCTCGAGCCGAGCAGCACGCGCGATCCGGGAGCGAGCGGCAAACGCAGCGCCGCCTGCACCCAGTGGAAGCCGGCCTTCACGTCGGTGTTCCAGGCAGTGCTGAAGCTGTCCCAGGACAGCTCCCGCAGTCCGCCCATCGACGGCGTTACCCCTGCATTCAGGATCAGCGCCTTGGGCCGCACGCGAGCGAGCACTCGCTCGGCCAGCTGAGCGTCCGTCGCGTCGCCTTCGATGGCCTCGACCCCGAGCCGCTTCGAGACCTTGCCCAACGCCTCGGCGCCCCGCGCCACGACGCTCACCAGGGCTCCCTGCGCCACCAGCGCTTCGACCATCCCGAGGCCCAGGCCCCGACTCCCGCCGACTACGACGACCTGCTGCTTCGCAATTGAGCTGTTCATGCAGCCAACACGAGCCAGCCCTGCGAAACGATGCAGGGGGACGTCGCTTTTTTCTCGAGTGGCGGCCGTGGTTAGAAGTCGCCGAAATCGCGAGCGAATATCAGGATGCTGTTCGCCGGTAGCGTAACGCCCGCGGAGCAAGGCAAGCCCTGCCACGGCGGTCCGTCGGCGCCGATGCGATAGCTGCGATCGTAAAACGTGCTCTCGTTATCCGGGGTGCTCGGATCTCTTGATCTGGTCGGAAAAGCCAGGCGCTACTCGCGCCTGCGTGAAATTCCATGTAGCTTGGAGCCGGGAGGAACCAACATGGTGGATACACGAAATCCGTATGCGGCTCCGCAGGCTGACGAGCTCCAGGTTCAGACGTTCGAATCGGAGGTCGAGCTCAAGAACGCGACGCTCGGGACGCGCTTCGCCAACTTCGCGCTCGATTCGATTTTTCGAACCCTTGCCGCGCTCGCCATGGTGTTGATCATGGCCCCGCTGCACTTACCCGAGCTCGGCTCGATCTTCATGATGGTCGCGATTTTGGGCTATCACCTGCTGTTCGAAGCACTGACCGGGCGAACGCCCGCGAAGTACATCACGGGCACGCGCGTCGTCGACATGATGGGCGGCAAGCCGAGCTTCTTACAGATCCTCGGCCGGAGCGCGTCGCGCTTCCTGCCGTTCGAGCCCTTCTCGTTCCTCGGCTCGTCCCAACGCGGCTGGCACGACAGCCTCTCGCGGACGCGCGTGGTTCGCGTTTAGTCGCGCCAGGCGGGTCTCGCCGGGTGGCGTGCGCGGCCCGCAAGGCTCTGGAGCCCTTCCGACGGCACCCCTTTCAAGGCGCGAGCCAGTGCGCGATCTCCGGGAACTTCCTCAGCGCGTCTTGGCCGTGTGCTTTCGCGAAGGCTTCGATGGCGTTGGTGAACGTGTTGCTCATGGCATTCTTGGGGTCAGTCCAGGTCGCGAGCTGGGCCGCGGCGTGGATGGGCGTCGCGGGGATTTGTGGGATGTCGCTGCGCGGCGGGCCGGAATCCAATGCTTCGGCTACTGACTTGATGCCGGCCGCAGCGCGCGCGGCGACCGCATCCGAATAGCTTTCGCCGGGGTGTCCGAAGCGATCCGCGAGCAGCGCGAGGATCGATGTGTGGTCGAGCGGCGTGTGCTTGGCGCTCGCGCGTTTGACCAAGGGTGACACGATCACGCTCGGAACCCGAACGCCCGTGCTCGTGAATTCCGGGTAGCTCACTCCGGGCGGGGGCGGGGATTTCACGGCCAACGGCGGCACGTGGTCGCGGAACCCGCCGTGCTCGTCATAGGTCAAGATCATTACCGTGCGTTGCCAGCGGCCCGGATTCGAAGTGAGCGCCTCGTAGACCTGGCGCACGAACGATTCGCCGAACGCCATCGGCAGCGGTGGATGGTTGTCACAGGAGTGGCCGCTGAGGTGTACCGGTGAATCGTCGTAGTCCGGCTCGATCACGATCACATGAGGCTGCTCATTCGCGGGCTCGTGTTGGAAATCGAACGAGAGCGCGGACAGACGACGGAACTTGTCGGTCAGCAGCGCCGGCCACATCTTCGGCATCAAGGCGAAGAACGAGATCCCCGCGGAGTAAACGCGCCACGGTACTTGGTGTCGGTCGAGCCAATCGAAGAGCGTGTCTTGATCCGGGAGCAGGCCCGAGATCGTGACATCACGCTCGCTGTAGCCACTCAGTGCCATCAGCCGATTCGGCTGAGTCGAGGCGGGCAAGGGCGCAAACCAGCGATCACACACGGCGTATTCACGAGCCAAGAAGCCCGTTGCGGGCAGATCGGGCGGGGTCAAGAGGCCCATCGGGGGCGGGTCGTTCACGCCGCTGGTTCCAGTGGCTTTCTCGTACGCCTCGACGAAGCCCGTCATGGTCGGGCCGCCCGTGATCACCGAGGGCGCCAATTGCATGGCCACGAAGTCTCGTTCGTGCGGCAGATCGTTGGTGAGCGGGCCATCCTTCATGATGAAGGGGAAAGCGAGCGTGCCGTTGCTCGCCGGATTGGCGTTGTTCGGATCGAGCAACGAGTGCACGCCGTCGATGTCGGTTCTGCCGCCGAACTGCGACAGGCACATCGTGCCGAGGATGTGGTCGAACGAGCGATTCTCCATCAGTACGATCACGATGGTGTCGACGCGCTGCCGCAGCTCATTGTTGTCCATGTTCATTGACTCGGGGTACAGGCGGTGGTCAGGCGAACACCGAGGTTACGTGGCACGGTTGGCGAGCCGCATTTCTCGTCACCGATCAGCGAAAGAGTGAGCTTCCAGTCTCCGCCAACGACCGTGTCGGCGAGCGCGTCGGACGTAGCGCCGGGTGCGAGGTCGGCCTGCTTTCCGCCGTGCTCCACGTGGTAGCCGTGCTTGTCGGCTTCCAAGGTGGTGATCCGAACGACGACCAACTGCGACTGCCAGTATTCGGGTGGCGCTTTCGCCGTGACCGAAAGCTGGCCGTCCGCGCAAGTCGCCGAAGGGTCTGCCACGGAGCCGCCAATCGGGATCACGCTACCCGCGGGCACGGTGACGTCCGCATCGCGAGCCGCGGAGCCCCAGATGTTTTTTACCTCGAAGTGGTAGCGCGTCGTCACCTGGGGCGTCGTCGTGGGCGTCGAGCCTTGGGCGGAAGGCGTGGCGTAGCTGAAGCCTGCGGGGGAGCTGATCTGCCCTTCCTTGGACGCGTCCCAGGACAGCGTGATGGGTGTGCCCGGGCAGCTCTCGTTCGGTAACGCCTTGAACGTATAAATCGAGGGCGAGCATCCCACGCAGAGCAGCAGCGTCGCGGCGTATCGCATCCGAGCGAGCCTAGGCGACCCGCGCGCGTCCGGACCATGGGCATTTTTTGGTCGTGCACGCGGGCCAGTGCGCGAAAACCGCCACGCGCCGCCGAAGGCTGTGACGAACTGCAAAGCGCAGCGTGACCATCCCAATCTCCCCAGCGGGAGATCGAGTATCCTGGGCGGATGAATGAGGAGATGCGCGCCAAAGTGTCGGCGCTGCTCGAGGCGATCGTCACTGCAGACGGCATCATTCGGCCCGAAGAGCGCGAGTTCGTGCGCCGGGCGGCGGCGCGCTATCGGTTACCGGAGCCCGAAGAGCCGCTCAGCCTCCGCACGCTCGGCACCGCCACCGCCGCGC
>OUNO010000124.1_pt3 | contig 25833 bp, 24 predicted proteins | sample 1779811 | NCBI WGS metagenome assembly OUNO01 (sample SAMEA3914804, study PRJEB12502) | metagenome | biome: forest; material: soil | place: Canada | collected 2010-06-25 | depth 0.3 m | reverse complement strand
TCGCCTGATCGCCGTAGACGTCTCTGACGAACAGCTCGAGCGCGCGGACGCGCTGGGCGACGCCGTCGGCCAGGAGCTGCCACCGCTGCGCGTCGATGACGCGCGGGACCGGGTCGATGCGGAACGCTTGCTCGCCGCCCGCCGAGCCGAAGGACACGCCGCGACGGCTCGCGTCGCGCGCGACGGCCGCGCTCAGCTCGCGCAGGTTGCGACCATCGATCCACTCGCGAACACGGCGATCGGGGTCGGCGGGATCGCACCCGTCCACAGCGCCCTCCTCGAACGCGTGCTTCCAGCCGGCAGGGCGCCGCTCGACGACGGGCGCCCCGCGCACCGTGCCGGCCCGCAACGCCCCGGCACATGGAGGGAGAGTTACCTGCGGCTCGGTCACGGTCACGTCATTCTGGGGTCCCCGGCTGTCGCGGTCGTTGGACCGCCGTCCAAAATCGCGTTACCGCGCGTATCGTCGATGCCAACGGACGTCGCGGCCCCAACTGCCACTGCGAAACTGCCCCCCCGGGCGCCCTGCGGGTGACGGCGCCCGGGGAGTGGCGTGCGGATGTTCAGTGGCGAGGGGCGCCGGGGAGCACCGGCGTGCCTTCGAGCTGAACCCCCTGGAGCGCGTTCGGATCGAGACCGAGCAGGTCGAGGATCGTGGGCGCGATTTGGGTCGTCTCGACGGACGGCCGATACGTGCCGGGCGCGACGACTCCCGGCGCGTAGAGGACGATCGGAACGTTGCGATCGGCCGGGTTGGCCCCGCCGTGCTCCGCGATCTTGCTGCCGCCGGTGTACACCACACCGACCTGTGTGACACCCCAGACGTCGGGGTGCCGCGGGTCGCCGACCGGCACGCCGAAGTAGCGTGCGGCGGCCCGGCCGGCGAAGACTTCGGTCAACCCCGAGTGGGCCAGCGTTCGCGTGCTCCCGTCATAGGCCACGCCCGTCGCCGAGTGGCTCCACAGGTAGTCCTTGACGAAGTCGGCGGCCTTCTGGGAGGTGTCGGACAGGTAGCTCTGCCAAGCGTCGTCGTCGACTCCGGCGACGATCAGGTTGCCGGCGCCGGGGTGAGCGGCATCCCAGGCGGCGTTGATCGCGTCGATGATCGGCCCATCCTTGATGCGGGTCAGGGCATTCGGGTCCTGCGGCGACTGGCCATGCTTGGCCGAGACGATGATGGCGGTCGAGCCGGCGAGGCCCTGGGCTACGAGCGCTTCGTCCATCGCCTGCAGCTTCGCGTTGATGAAGTCGAGCGCCCTCGCCAGCAGCGGCCCCGGCGTGGTGGTGCCCGGGAGGTAGCCGCCGTTCAAGCCATCGGAGCTCAGCAGCTTCTCGGCCGTTGAGACCGTCTGGAAGTTCATCCCGAAGATCGCCGGCACGCCGACCTGCGTCGTGCGGCTGTGGTCGTAGCCGTCGATCTCGTTGAGCACCGCCTGGACCTTGTAGGAGTCGTACTGCATCGTCGCCGCGTTGTCGCCCGTCCAGCTGATTTCGCCCGGGTAGGGGTTGCCGCTCGGTTCGAGCGCGATGCTGTCGATCTCAGGCGTGAACAGGTCGTCGATGCCGTTGCCCGATGGCCCGTTGAGGGAGTCGTAGGCGGGGTGCTTGTCCGACCACGCCGTCAGCAGCCCGTGTTCGTGGGCGACTTCGAAGATCGTGTTGACCTGGAGGTATTCGTGTGGGTAGATCGGCTGGCACGTCTGCGGGTTGACGGGCAGGGTCGCCGGGTTGAGGAGCGACCGCGGCTGACCGGTCATTTCCAGGATGCTCCCGGGCAGGCCGGTGAGACCCTGACCGGCGTCGAGCGCGGTTTCGTCTTTGTCGTCGGGTGAGTCGTAGATGACTTCGCCGCCGGTCGGCTGGCCGTGGCACGAGGTCGTCCCGGCAGGGAGGACGGCGTGGCTGTACTCGTCGTCGTAGTAGACACCGGCGGTGCGCGGGTTGGCGCCCGTGACCTGGGCGACCATGCCCGGAAACGAGTCAGACGGGATCGGCGTGTGCGCCCGTGCGAACTCGGCGCCACCGCCGACGAGCTTTGCCAGCTCCGTGGTGGGGTGATTGTGGACGTACCATTCGAGATCCGACTGGTGCAGGCCGTCGACAGAGATCAGCAGCACATGGGCGAGCGAGCTCCGATGAGGTCGTGCGGGGTTCCCGGACGGGTGCGCGAGGACCACCGTCGCGGGAGCTCCGATCGCGATGGCGCCAAGGGCAATCGCGGCGATTGCACCACGATGGACACGTCCGAGCATGTGAGACCTCCTCTGGGGATGAGCGGTTGTATGCCGTCTTACCCATGAGCCTCCGCGTCGAAGTTGCGGACCTGTGGCGATCTTGTAGCCATCTTGTAAACCGCGCGCTGAGCTACTGGTGGCGCTCGGCGATGCCGGTGACGAGCATGTCGATCACGGTGCGCATCTCCTCGCTTGCTGCGGCCTGATCCTCAGACCTGGCGATGTACAGACCCGCCTCGTCGAGCGCGCCGACGAAGACGTGGGCCAGGGCACGGACCGGTTGGGGCGGGATCCGCCCCAACTCGATCGCGTGCGACAGGAGGCTCTCGATCAGGCCGAGGGCGTAGCGCATGCCGATCTCGCGCCAGCGTGCCCAGCCGAGCACGGCCGGCCCGTCGAGCAGCACGATCTGCTGAACCTCCGGCTCGGCGCACTCGTCGAGCCAGGCGCTCGCGCCGAGTCTCATCACCTCGACCGGGTCGCTCACTCCGGCGGCGGCGATCAGCTCGCCGAGACCGCGGGCGAGATCCTCCTCGATGGCTTCATAGACCGCCTCGAACAGCTTCGTCTTGCCGCCGAACTGGTGATAGAGAGCTCCCCGCGTGACCCCGGCTGCGGCGACGATCGACTCGGTGCCGACGCCCGAGAACCCGTGCTCGGCGAACTGCAGGCGCGCGGCCCGCACGAGAGCCGCACGCGTGGCCGCGGATCGCTCCGCTTGTGATCGGCGGTTGACTTTCATACAGAGGGTACGTAAGTTACATGCAGACTGCACGTAAACTAGACCAGGGAGCAGACATGCCGAGCATCGACCTTCCCCACGGCACCGTCCAGTACCGCGCCGCCGGCCCCGAGAACACCGACACGCCGCCAGTGGTGTTCGTCCACGGCTTCCTCGTGAACGCCACGCTGTGGACCGACACGGCTGACGCGCTGGCGGCGGCCGGCGTCCGCTCATACGCGCCGGACTGGCCGCTGGGCTCACACACCATCCCGCTCGGCGCCGGCGCCGACCAGTCACCTCGCGGCATCGCCCGTCAGGTCATCGCCTTCCTGGAGGCGTTCGAGCTCGACGACGTGACGCTCGTGGGCAACGACACGGGCGGCGCGATCTGCCAGTTCGTGCTCGACACGGACGCTTCACGCATCGGTCGCATCGTGTTGACCAACTGCGATGCCTTCACCAGCTTCCCGCCCGCGCCCTTCGGGCCGCTGTTCAAGGCATTCCGCAGCCCGCTCAGGATCAGGACGCTAATGGCGCCGATGCGCGCAGCCGCCGTGCGACACTCGCCGGCCGGCTTTGGCCTGCTCGTCAACAAGCCCCTCGACGCCGAGCAGACACGAGCGTGGGTCGAGCCGTGCCTCAGCGATCCCGCGATCCGTCAGGACGTCGCCCGCTTCGCCCAGCAGGTCGACCCCGACGATCTCAACACCGCGTCGAAACGCCTCGGCGACTTCGACGGCCCGGCTCTGCTCGTATGGGGAGCCGGCGATCGGTTCTTCAAGCTCGACTTCGCGCGGCGGCTGCGCGACGCCTTCACCGACGCCCGACTGGTCGAGATCGACAAAGGCCGAACGTTCGTCCCACACGACGAGCCGACACGGCTGGCCGACGAGATCGCCGCGTTCGCACGCTGAGGACGTCCCACTCGCGGCCGCGACGGACCATGAGGCTCGCCTAGGCGCTCTCCTAGGCGCTCGCGAGCCACAGCTGCGCGGCGGCGTGGGCTCGATGTCCTCGCCAGCTCTCCGCCAGCGCCACCGCTTCGCGGGTCGTGACGGCGTGACCCGTCAGGCGCCCGAGCGCGCGCTGGAGGCCGACGTCGGCGGCCGGAAACGCGTCGGGCTCGCCGATGCGCAGGGCGATGTAGTGCGCCGTCCACGCTCCCAGCCCGGCCGTCGCACTGATCGCGTCTGTTAGCTCCGCGAGCGTCCTGCTGCGGTCGAACTCGATTTGCCCGTCGACGACCGCACGGGCGAAGGAGCCGATTGCGCGGGCGCGCGCCGTCGTCAGCCCGAGTCCGCCGAGGTCCGCCCGCGCGAGCTCCGATGGGGTCGGGAACAGGTGAGTGAGCCGGTGCTGTCGCAGGCCGGGCACGGGAGTCCCCGTCCGCGCGACGAGCCGGGCGACGATGCCGTTGGCTGCGGAGACGCTCACCTGCTGCCCGATGATCGCGCGGACGCCGATCTCAAACGGGTCCCAGACTCCCGGCGCGCGCACGCCCGCGCGAGCCCGGAGCAGCCCTCCCAACAATGCGTCGCCGCCGAGCCGCTCGACGATCGCCTCCATGTCGACGTCGAGACCGAAGATGCGCCGCGCCCGCTGCACGTGGTGGATCAGGCCCTCCCAGTGCGGCAGGTGCATGCGCAGCAGCAGGTGCTCATCCGAGCCCCGGCTGAGCTCGATCACACCTGGATCCCCGTCGATCTCGACCGTGCGCCGATAGGTGTCATCGGAGACGTCCTCGACGCCGGCGATGGCGCGAGCCGCGAAGTAGCCGAGCATGACGTCCCAGTCGAGCGGCCCGCGATACGGAAGGCGCAGAGCGAGCCCGCCGTCCGCCACCAGGCGATCGGCCACCCTACGGCGCCCCCTCAGCGCCGTGGGAGCTGCGCGGAACACGTCGTGGGACGCCCTGTTGAGCTGGCGAACGCTCCCAAACCCCGAAGCGAAGGCGACCTGCATGACGGTGAGGTCGGTGTCGTCGAGGAGCCGCCGGGCGAAGTGTGCCCGCCGCGAGCGGGCGAGCTGATCGGGGGTCGCGCCGACGTGCTCCACGAACAGCCGCCGCAAGTGGCGAGCGGAGATGCCGAGCTTCGCGGCGAGGTCGTGCTCGGTCAGGCCGTCGTCGAGCCCTCCGTCGAGGACCAGCTGAACCGCCCGGCAGACGAGCTCCGGACCCGACCAGCTCAACGGCGACTCGCTCCGATAGGGACGACAGAGCAGGCAGGCCCGATAGCCGGCGGCCTCTGCCGCCGCGGCCGTCGGGAACGGCCGGACGTTGCGCCGATGCGGACGGGCGCTGCATCCGGGACGGCAGTAGATCCCTTTTGTGACGACGCCCGAGTAACCGCTCATCCCGTCAATGATGCCCCCGCTCGGGCCTCGTCGTCGGACGGATTCGGACGAGCCGAGGGAAGCCACTACTACGTGCGACGCATTAATACGCGCGGCGTAGTATTCTGGGTCGATGGCGAAGGCGACTGAGCGCAAGCGACCGGCGCGTCCCAACGACCCGTCGCTGCTGATCCTCACGAGCCTGGCGTCGGGCCCCAAGCATGGCTATGCGCTGTTCCAGGACATCGAGGCGTTTGCCGGCCAGCCTCTTGGCCCGGGCACGCTGTACGGCGCGATCAGCCGACTCGAGGAGCGCGGCTTGATCGAGGCGCTCGCCCCCGCGGGCAGGACCCGTCCGTACCGTCTGACGGCGGCTGGCAGGGAGGCGCTCGAGACGACGCTGGCAGAGCTGCGCCAGCTCGTCGATGAGGGCACGGCGCGCCTCCAGCGGCGTCCGCAGCCCGCGACCGGTGCGGGGCTCGCATGAATGCCCGCTCCGCTCAGCGGTGGCTGGGTTGCTATCCGCGCGCCTGGCGCGAGCGCTACGGCGAGGAGCTCGTCGAGCTCGTGACGGCCATGAGCGGCGACGGGCAGCCGCCATGGCGGGCCCGACTGGATCTCCTTCGCGCCGGCGCTCGGGAGCACCTGCGTGAGTGGGGGCTCGGAGGCGGCAATGCCTCTCCGAGGGATCGGGTGCGGGCGGGACTGCTGCTGGTGCTCTGCGCGTGGGCCCTGTTTCTCGTCGGCGGCGCGATCCTGCAGCGGTTCTCGGAGAACTGGAGGCACGTGACGCCCGCCTCCGATCGCGCGCTGCCGGCCCTCGCCTACGACACGCTCGTGGCGGTTGCGGTGCTCGCGGGCGTCCTCGTGCTGATCGGCATCGCCTGGACGCTGCCGCGGACCACGAGGCTCCTGAGCGACGGAGGCTGGCGTCGGTTGCGGGCGCCGCTCGTGAGAGCGACACTCGCCGCGGTCGTGGCTCTCGGAGGGCTTGTCGTATTGAGCGTCTGGTCGCACCGCCTCGGCCCCGCGCAGCGCAACGGCGGCGACCTCGGCTACGAGCTCGCGTTCCTCGCGTGGGGGCTGGCGATGATCGGCGCGCTTGCGTCCTGGACGGCGGTCGCGATACACGTGGCGAGACGGATCGAGCTGTCTTCGCCGTCGCTCAGGATCGAGACGCTGCTCGCCGTCTCCGTGACGCTGTGTATGGCCGTCGTGCTCGTCGCGACCGCAGTCTGGTGGGGCGTGCTCGCACACACCGCCCCGTGGGCTCTCCATGGCAACGCGGCCCGAGCGCCCGCCTCGCCGGTGTCCGTGCAGCTGCTGATCGCCGGCCTGCTGATGATCCTCGCGACCGCTCTCGCCTGTGTAGGTGCCGAGTGCGCGCTGCGCGGGGCGGCACAGCTCTCACGCGACTGATCAGTGCGGCTCGCGCCACATCGTCGTGACGGCGTGCCGGCCGTCAGGGGTCGAAAAGCTCCCGATCTGTTTGAAGCCGACCCGTTCGTAGCGCTCGACGTTGGCTGGGTTGCTCGACTCTAGATACGCCGGCATCTCCTCCTCGTCGATCCGCGCGAGATTCTCGGCGAGCAGGCGCATCCCCACCCCTCGACCCCGATGCTCCGAGTGTGTTCCGAGCAAGCTCAGGTAGTAGTGCGGCTGATCGCTCGGGTGGGATTGCTCGAACTGCTCGAGCAGCTCGATGACCTCATGCGCTCGCGCTCTAAGCAGCTCGTGAAGCAGCGGCTCCATTCGCTGCTGATCCGCATCGCTCAACTCGCTTCCCGATGGAGGGATCCAGACGCTGGCAGCCTCGTAGTCGCCGAGGACCCAGACCGACCGATAGCGAAACGGGTTCCGCACCAGGAACCGCCACCAGACATCGAGCTTCTTGCCTCCGGGAAACGCCCAGCTCCACAGCGGGTCGCTCGTGAAGGCGGCCCAGAGCAGAGCGACCACCCGATCGACATCGGCCCCCGTCGCGACGCGAGCGTGAACGGAGTCGCGGTGAGTGCCGGCCTCGGCCACGATGAGGCAGTCTACGCGGGCCCTTCGCTTCGAAGCGGGGTGCTACGCCGCTCCCGACGGGGGCCGCTCACCGTCGTAGTAGCCGACCGTGTCGGTCATGCGGAACATGGCATTCAGACCACCGCCTGCCGGGAGTCGCTCGAACGCTCCGAGCTTGCCGGAGTCGGGGTAGATCACGACATCGGGCTCACCGCTTGTGCTGAATGACAGGAACCGCACCATCTCCTGTGTGCGGTTGACGAGCTGGTGGCCGCCGTCCTCGCCCCGCGGGAACGCGACCACCTCGCCCTCTTGGAGGTCGCGCCAGCCGTCGGGTGTGCGCAGGCTCGGCCGGCCGTCGAGGACGAGCAGCATCTCCTCCTCGGCGAAGTGGTGGTGGTAGGGATAGGCGGCCTCCCCGGGCGGGACCTCCCACAGGCTCAGTCCCAGCCGCTCGCTGCCGGCCTGGCGGCTGAGACGGGCGCGTTGACACCGAAAACCGGGGTGTTCGCGAGGCTCGTCGAAGACAGGCTCGTTGATGTTCGGCACGTTTGCTCCCATCGGCTGTCGGTTCCTTGGTTTGCGCGCGCAGTGGTGACGGTACCCTACATACTGCCCTATACTTGCTCCGCATGCGCAAGACCAGCGTCTATCTCAATGATGAGCAGTCCGCGCGCCTGGCTCGCCTTGCGCGCCAAGAGGGCCGCTCGCAGGCCGAGATCCTGCGCGAGGCCGTCGCGACATATGAGCCGCCGGCAGCGCGTGATCGGCACTTCGAGGTCGCTGCCGGCTTCCCCCGGACAGACGGCGATCCGCGCCCGATCTCCCTGATTCCCGACGAAGAGCTCCTACAAGGCTTCGGGACTTGACCCTGCTGATCGATGCCGGCCCGGTCGTGGCGCTCGCCGACCCCGACGAGCCGCAGCGGGCGAGCATCCTCGCGACGCTGAGAGACGAGCCGGGCGATCTCGTGATGCCGGCCCCGACGACGGCCGAGGTCGACTATCTGCTCGGCCAACGCTTCGGTCAAGCCGCACGCCGCGCATTCCTGCGAGACCTTGCACATGGCCGCTTCAACATCGCGTGTCTCGACCGAGACGACTACGAGAAGATCGGCGACCTCGACGTCCGCTACGCCGACCTGGGCCTCGGACTCGCCGATTGCGCACTCGTGGCCCTCGCCGACCGTTTTCGCACGACACGTCTGATGAGCTTCGACGAGCGCCACTTTCGCGCGGTGACGCCACTCGGCGGAGGAGCGTTCACGATCCTGCCGGCAGATGGCTGATCGATTCGGCCCGGACGCCCGCGGCGAGGTGTGGTGGGCTGACCTCGGCCTCGCACAGGGGTCGAGATAACGAACAAGGGGGGTGCGAAAGCGGGAGCGACGGGGGTTGAACCAGCCAATGACACCCCCGAGATTGAGCTACGGACATAGCGCGTGCGCCGGCCTGAGCCGGCGGCCGAGCTTCTGCAGGCGCTCGGTCGTCGTTCTACTGCCGGCCGGCGTCGCCAGTCGAGGTCCTGCCAGCATCATGAGGCTGGCCTTGTGCCGACCAAGGCAGCTCCTTGGGGCAGCACCTTGGCAGATGACCTCGGCTTCGGTGACTGCGAGCCCAGGGCCTACGCCTGGGCCGAACTGCATCCTCTATCAGCAACCGAAAATAGGTGGTCGCTAGCTCCTCAATCGTCGGCTCAGAGACCCCAACATCGGCGGCTGATTTCAGGACATACGCAAGAGCATCTGCGTCGCCGACGAAACGTCGCTGGCGGATACCGTGGTCAACGTCGTCAGCGACATCGCGCAGATTCTGCACGAGCGGCGAGGGCGCGCTCACGGACCTCAGCGCGCTGTCCGCACCAGATGCGTCTCGCAGGTTGTGACGCCTTGCAACCATGACCTAGGGGAGGATATCAAGAATCGCGAGAGCCTTCCACGAATTCTGAAACTCAGCTAGAGTAGAGGAGTGGATAAAGACGCTGTCAGGCGAACATCGAAGCTGCTCTTTGGGAGCAAGCATCGTCTTGAGATTGCCGCTGCCGTAGCCGCCGCTCCGGATGATCGGATCTATGGTCGAGCGATAGCCACTAGCACTGGCGTGGCCGACAATCAGGTTTGGGGCGAGCTGAGACGCATGGAGGACGCCAACCTTCTCGTACGCCTCCCAAAGGCGGATAACCAGCCGCAGGTTCTCTTCAGACGTGTACCAAGTGCGTTCTGGGATCTTGCATGGGAGATGGCGGGTGAGTCTGCGCCGCCAGCCACGGTGATCCGTCAGCTGGAGGAAGGCGAGTCGGCTTCCTTTGATGTGCGAGGTTCCCTACTTTCGCCCCTGGAGCCATGGATTCAATCCGGCCGGCCCCTGGTTGAGGATCGCGATTATCCGCATGCCGGAGTTCTGAAGAGCATCGTCGGCTTTCTGAACTCGGGCGGAGGGAGGCTCGTCATCGGCGCAGTCGAGGACGCCCGTTATCAAGGAAATCCCGATGCGATGTCACGGCTACACGAGTATCCGCGCATAGGCCATTACGTTGTAGTTGGCTTGCTAGACCCCACCTTCACAAAATCCGGATGGGACGTGTGGGAGAGAAAGTTCCGCAACCTCGTGGCCCACAGTATCGACCCAAGCCCCGGTGTACTCGTCGGTTGCGCACTCGTGGAGATCCACGGACAAGCCGTCTGCTCTGTCACGGTCGCCCCGCCTCGGTACGACGAGGCCTACTTCTTGCAAGCGGATAAACAATCAACTTACTACGTCCGTCAGGGGCCTCAGGTCGTTTCGCTACAGGGCTCCGAGATGCTCCGCCACTGGAAGGATCTCCAACACAGCCAGCAGGAACCATCCTCGAAGACGCCGTCTGGCTCCGTGACGAAACGCTCGTCGCACGTCAAAGGCTGACCGCCGCGGCTCATGCGCCAGCTATGGTCCCTGGGGCCCAGCGAAGACCGGCTGCACATCGAGACCCGACCAACTCAGAATGGCGTTAGAGCCGGCTGGCGCGGTTGCCCTAGTTAATGCCACTGCCAACGAGCACGTCCGATTCGCCCTGCCCGAGACTTTCAAGCCGAATCGTGTCGACGGTCCGAAGGAGGTGGCGAATATCGTTCGTGCGGATGAACGGTAGATGCCACAGTGCTCGCGCACCGCGCGAATAAGCGACAGCGTTGTACTCCCGTGGCTGAGCGACCACAACAGCAACGTCTGGCCGTGCGACGCAGAACAACGTAATCCCAACCGCCTGCATCTTTGACCCAAGAGGCACAACCGAGAGATTGCTCTGGAGACCGTAACGTCGATGCACGTCCTCCAGCGCGTACATCGCATCGCGATAGTCGAACGTGCCTACGATGTGCTGCTCATGACCCGACGGCACATCGTGCAGCTCAATCAGGGCTTCTTGACGCCAACTGTCCTCCTCGTGTAGCGGTCTACCGATCATCCACTCCAACGGAGCCTCAGCGAGCTCCATGATGAAGTCATTATCGACTTGCGAAATCGCCGCCCGAACGCGATCTCGATCGAATCCCGGAAAGACGATCACGTGATTGGGTAGCGCGACGACGTGGCGGCCAGCAAACTCGCTCGCAATTGTGACGTCGAGAACGCCGTGCGCCAACTGAGCGTCGGTGTCGCTCTGCCTCGCCTCATGCTCCTCCTGCGTCGGACGATACTGGTCAGCCTCGGCATAAAGCAAATGCAACTCGACGTCGGTATCTAGTAGAGCTGCAAGTGCTCGAATGATCAACGTATTTGAGGCCACACTTACGTCAAGAAAGACACGCGCGCCCACTTCACCTCCTGCATACTGAGCGACAAGCCCTCGAAGTTGCGCAGCGAGACCACCGCTATCGCACTCCAGTTCTGACGGTGGCCCGTGAGCGATCTTCGTAAGACACTCCTTGAGGGCGTGCTCATTGTGCTCATTGTCAGACGAATTAGTGGTGTACCGGAACATCACGGCACCGCGGACTCGCCTGTTCGCGTCAGCCAATGCACGCGGGACCGCGAGGCATCGCTCCTCGAAGCCCAAAACGCAGACTAGTAGGTCGGCGTCGCCCAGCTCATGGGCTTCAAGTGCGATAACAGGAGGAAGCTCGGCGACAGCATCGGCCAATGTGCGCACAATCAGGCGTTGACCGATCGGCGCCCTCATAGCGCCTCATCGAACTGCAGCTCGGACTGGTCGGGTAGATTGCGTTTTGGCCAGCGTCGGTACAGCTTATCGACAGCCTCTTGAGGCTTATGTAGCAAGAACTTGAACTCGGCTGGCGTGAGGCTCACAGGGCGATTCTTATCCAACGCAGCACGGAACGTTGGTAGATATACGCGACGCAGCTGCCACTGAAGAGTCTGTACGTTGCCGTGACGCCCCAGCCCCGCCTTCATCTCGATGAACACCGCGCGCCTCACCAGCTCGTCGAACAGCTGCGTGAGTGTGGCGTCTAGCTGCTCGGTGGCCTCAATCGAACCGTCTACCTCAAGTCGTGGGCACGTCGGGGGCACTGACCGCGTACTCGTCTGTTTAATCTCACGACCGTTGCGCAGAACATTCCCGATGAACGTGCCCAACGCCTGCACGAGCGCGTGCATCTCGGGCCCGGCAGGAACGTGGGTGCTCAGCAGGGCAACCTGGTCGCTGGACACGCTACGAATAACCTCGTGCTGTGCGGTCTTCGTTATAAGGTCACTATCCTCACGTGTCGTGTTTGCTGCCTCCAAAATCCGCCGATATATGAGAAGAAGCGTGCTGACGTCACCGGAGCACAAATCGGCCATACATTCCAAACCGTGGTACTGATTCCGAGCCTTATCATCGCGCAGCGCACGACTCAGAGTACGATACTCGCCCCAGTCACTTTGCCCGAGCAATGATGCTCCACGACCCTTCCAGCCCGCGGCTTCCAAGCGATTGTCCAGCAGCTTCAGAGCAAATTCGCGGGCACGACCAATATTGGGTCCGTCCGAGAGATCCAGGTATTCACGACCGATGTCTATCTCTATGAGCTCACGGGCGATGTCGATCGGCGCACCAGTTGAATCAGTTAGCTGCATGCCTCGCTTCTCGCTGGAGATCTTAAATAGCAACGAGTCGCGGCGCAGGCGGATGACCCTATTGAGCGCGACCTGCACATGCCGGTTGACACGCCGGGCCGTGAAGTCATCGACAAGGAACGCGATTCGATGGCTGCTAAAGAACGGTACGATCTTGACGAGGAGAGAGCAGAAGTCACCCAACATCGTCTCGGGGGTCGGTGCGTGGCATGCCTCGCCACGGCGCATAGCCACATTGCACCGCCAGCTCTCGCGCTCCACCAAATCCAATGCGTGCTCAAGCCCGCTTATGCCGGCCAATATTGGTGCCTGGGTTTGTAGATTTGCTGTTATGAAAGCCAAAATCGCACTCTGCTCTACCGGCCCGATTCGCCACGGTAGATCCTCATCATTTCGACCCACGATTTGCTGGTCGTAGTTGCGCATCACGATGAGTGTGTCCAGGACCTCCCGCAATAGCACAAGATTGAAGTAATGGACAAGGGCGTCCTCATGCTCGGCGGCCATCTCAGCGGTTCTGATCCAGCTGAACCTGCCCTCAAGCTCGATCGAGCATGAAATGTAAAAGCCGGCGATCTCGAATCGCTCAAGTTCAGGGCTGGTTCTTGCGAGCTGGGTCTTTAGGCTCAACCAACGAAATAGCGTGCTCTTCCCACAACCTCGAGGACCCGTTACGAGGCAAGGGTCTCGCCCGGCTACCTCAGAAATCCAAGGTGCTTCGGCGAACAACTCCAGAAAGGTCGAGTCATCGGCGATATGCTCACTTGAGATGAACTCGAACGGTGAGTTGATTGGGTGCCCGCCTTCCTTGGCCCGATAGGCAGAGCGGCTATCCGCTTCAGCAAATGCGTCATGTATGTGTCGCGGATCGCGCAGTGCACGACTCGGATCAGGATCCACCATCTGCGCTAGAAGAGCCCGCGCCTCGTCTAGGTAGCGCCGCTCCCGACGCGTCGCGCGACCATCTTCGACGACTATGTTGAAAATCGCGACTAGATGATCGACGACACGGTCAAGATCCTGCTTGGGCTTAGCGACGTCATCGAGCGACTTGAGACTGCCCAAATCGACGAGCTTGATCCGACGTGCCTTCTCAAACGCGCCGGGTGAAGGGAGAGCCAACATAACGTTGCCGGCGTGCAGGTCATCGTGCGCGAGCCCTGCAGCCGCGAGCGCTGCAAGTGGACGCACGATCTCTGTGGCATACCAGAGCAGGAACCGTGCGTTGACATCAGCGCGGTACTTGACCAGAAAGTCAGCGAGGGAGTCGCCCGGCACCCACTCCTGAACGAAGAAGACGCAGCGCAATCCCTCGTTTTCGCCGACGTCCAGGATGGTCGTCCCGCTTGACTCGATGCGCGCGAACCACTGCTGGTCGTCCTCAAGCCGCGACGCGTAGACGCGCTCCTCGTCAGATGAGCGCGCAAGGAAGTCTTCGTAGAGCGCGAACTTCGCCGCTCGTGGTCGGCCATCCTCGTTGTTGACCTTCCAGACGACGGACTTGAAGCCGTAGCCCGCGGGGCTCTCGGGCCAGTACTTGTGGCCGTCTAGCGCTATCTCCTCCGGGAGGTTCTGCGGGTTCATCAAATACTCGCGGGCAGAGAGAGTCATCTCGATGCGTGAGCACACGGCAGTATTCTCGCACCCGTGCCGGTCGCATCATGCGAACGCATTCCGCAAATTGATCTTCTGCGCGCGTGAGCTACAAGCCAGGCGGGATCCCTGGCGGGCTAGGCGCTGCGATACAAGCGCCACGATTCCGGAGACCACTCCGGCAAAACAGTGCGCGTTGCACGAGGCTGCATCCACCGGCGCTTAAACCAGTCCGCTAGCTCTCCTGCAGGTCTCAGTGTCGGTCGAAGTTCAGGATCGTCTCCGCGCATGAACTCCCGTGCATTTACCGCCAAAGGACAGACAAACATCTCGCGGCGCACTCCGTGATACAGCAAACGGTCACTAAATCCGAGCGCTGGCAGCGCCTTCTTGACGACCTCACGCCTATTGCGAAAGCCCGTACCCCAACGAGCGTCCTTCGCAGTCGGCCGGCAGAACTCAACTGCAAAGTCGGTGATCGAACGATGCAGGCCGTCTGAGAAATGGAACTCTCCTGAACCGCGGGTTTCCCCAACTGGGCGGAACATCAATTCGCCATCGGCACAGCGAAGGCGGTTGTAGATTGATGACCGTCCCAATGCGCTGGTAGTCGTCAGCATTGCTAGGCGTCCATCACGAGCCTGCTCGGCGATGAGCGAGGTACGGCCACCGTACTTGTCCCGCCACGCACTGCGAACCTCATCACTCATGGCAAGCATCGCAACCAGCTTGCCTGCGAGCAGATGACTGTATGGAGGAACCGCACCAAGCACAAATGCATCGGCGACATGGTGCAGCATCCGGCGCCGCGTAGGGACATCCCATCCGACCCACTGATCGCGTGCACCCAAAGCGAAAACAGGATCTCCGAGGCCGATAAGACCGACGAGCTTGTCGTTGGCTTGGTCGACGACCAGCAGTCTGAGCCGTCGCCCATAGCCCGATGAGACCGGAATCGACCAGTGCAGCGCAGCCCAACGAAACAGAAGCTCCTCCATCGACCCACGCTCGACGCTAACGAGCTTGGGCTCAAACGCCTCTACATCGATCTCCGTGTTGCTGGCGAGATGTGACGGGAGCCAACGCTCGTGACGCCGAAGCCCGTCGGCAGCGCGACTGCGCCGATGAGACACCGCCGCGCTATGCAGGTTGCGTAGCGCCTGCTTGTCGGTCGGATCGGGGGGAACGATCAAACCATCGACGAGATTGAATCCCTGCGCTCGGAGCGCCCGATGAATATCGCGCTGTAGACGCCGAACTGTTTGCGGGGGCGGAACCTTGAGCATCCTCCCGTTGTCGCTCGCGTCGCTCACATCGATCAGTCAACGACAATAGTTGTCAGATGGCGGCAACAGGGGTCTACAGTCCCAGCAGGCGCGGACCGATTGAGCTTAGGCTCTCCGGGGTGGCGTCGCCCTCCCTGATAGTCCGCCACAAAGAAAGACTGCATACCTACGGCGCGGGCGAGCACGGCGTCTCGGGCTAGTCCAGGCAGCAAATCCAGCCGACTCCTCATTCTTCTGCTTCAACCGCCATGCTGAGCTCGACCATCGTGACGCCGAGCGCATTGGCGATTTGGCGGATGGTGGACCAGGCGGGGCTGGCTTGACCCAACTCGATCCGGCCGAGCGATCCCGACGTGATGCCCGAGTGGTAGGCCAGGGCTTCTTGGCTGAGGCCGCGTTCTTCACGTAGGCGACGAAGGACTTTGGCCAGTGCGGGGTCTGCGGCGGGTGGCCGTGGCATCGCAGGAACCATCACATACGCTCCGTGTCGAGGTCCACGCTCTATACATTGCGTGGTTGACACCGCATGGTATAGCACGCTAAGGTAGCGCCAGCAAACATAGTGCCCCCGCGCCGTTGACGCGGCCGGGGGCGTGGCACCGTGAGCGTGAACTCCCGGCGCGTAGAACACCCTATCGATGCTGGGTCGGGTGTTTGGCTCGCTAAGAACCTCGTTCCGGGGCCTCCGACCACAAGGAGGAACCGATGAGCAAGCCTGTCCCTGTTGTGATCCCTGATGAGCTGGTGTTGGCCGCAGTCGAGCGAGCCGAGCGCCATAGCGGTAGGGATACTCCCGAGGTCCCTACGTGGGCTATCTATGCGCATCTCGGGCTCGCTAAGCGTTCGGGTGCGGCTCGCCGCGTCTACGCCCGCCTCGGCGTGCTGCAAGAGGCCGGGCTGCTTGCACCCGCGCGTCGCAGCGGCATCCCAATGTGGGTACTGACGAGAGCTGGTCGTCGTCGCCTTCAGCGTGCCGTGCGTGCGGGAGGCGTGGAGCTGGCTGAGTCTCCGCAGCACAGAGTGTGGCGCGAAGCGCGAGCTATGGCCGGTCGCGAGATCGAGCGTGTTCGCCACGAGCTGCGCGAGTGCTTGGAGCAGGCGCTGCTGCTGCTCGACGCGGACCCACCCGCGGACTCGGATGCGTGGTTTCAGCTTGGCGAGAGCCTGAAAGCACCATGCAGGCGGCTGGGCTCTGCCGTGCATTGCCTTTGGGAGTGGGGCGAGCCCGACGACGCCCACGCGGACATCGACAACGACCGGAGCCCTACCTACCGGATGGGGCGCCGCAACATCAGCCGATGGGCCGCCCGAACCTGAGTACCCAACAGCGATCTGCAAATTCGTTGGCACACGGAGGGCCTAGCCCGGATTAACCCTGTATGGACCCTCTGGCGAAATCTCGTGGCCGCTTTGGGCCTGCTCACGGCCTATACACAGAGATGCGTATATCGCCTGAGAAACCTGGCCCTCCCGGATACCCCCTGGGATGCCCTCACACCAGAGCCGCAGAAGGCGCGCGGCCTGTCCGGCCGGGTTTGCCGATCGCTCGTAGGCGATCGGCAAACCACGGTGGGCGGTGTTTGGCTTGGTGGTGCGGGGTTTGGGGGGTTGGGGCGCGCCCGACTCTCTACACCACCCAATCACTGTGTCATCTGCTGTTGGCGGTTGCGCTCTTTCAGGCCGCCCGAGTGCCCAGGACCTCTGCCCATGGCTGCTAACTGCGCTGGCGGCCGGGATCGTGTCGTGCGGGCTCGTCGTCCCCATGATGATGCTGCGGCCCGGCTGGCCGAGATCGACCGGCGACTACTCGGCGTGCTGTGCGCGCACCGCGTCGTGACACAAAACCAGCTCGCCCTGCTGTTCCCCCACGTCCCGGAGCGGACGCTTCGATACCGCACCCGCTGGCTGCACCAACTCGGGCTCGCGGGGCGCAGCCGCCCATACCGCGACCAAGGCTCAGCACCAAACCACCACTGGCCCACCAGACGCGCGGACTGCCTGATGCGCGGCGACCCCAGGCCGCGGGGTGGCGAGCGCAAGCAGCCCAACCCCGTGTTCCTCGCGCACGCCGCCGCGCTCACCGGCCTCTATGTCGCCCTCACAACCAAAGCGAGCGCGGCCGGTCTCACGGTGCAGGAGTACCGCCGCGAGGGCGACGCCCGCGAGACATTCAACCACCTCAGCAACGAGCGGGCGCTGGCCCCTGATGCGATGGTGATCGTCACGGACGCGGAGGGCCGGAAGTTCGGCGCGTTCGTGGAGATCGACCTCGGGACCATGTCCCACACGAGGCTACGGCAGAAGGCCGAGCTATACGCCGCCTACGCCACAAGTGGTGCGTGGCACGGCAGGCACCTGTTCCTGCCCGCGCTGCTGTTCCTCACGACCACCGACATCCGCGCTAGCAAGTTCCTGGCGGCTCTCGAGCGGGCGCTCTCCCACGGCCCACGCCGGAACGGACGGCACGCGTTCGTCGCCGGTTCCGCCGGGATCGCGTGGGCACCACGCCGGCTACTCACAAGCCCGTGTCTCGCTGACCTCGACGGTAACGCCGGGCTGGCGCTCCCCGATGTGCTGAGCGCCGCACGAGCACCATACGAGCAGGTGCTCACACGCCAGCGGGAACAAGACGAAGCCGACGAAGGGCGACGGCGCATGTTGCGAGATGACCCCCTGGCGATGCGCAAGCACCTCGCCAGCAACCTCGACGCGCTCACCACCTACACACAGGCCCTCGGTCCGGCCGGGGAGCAAGCGATCCAGTTGCTCGCCGCGTCGGCCGGCACGCCATCCCCGGAGGAGCGCACGGTCCTATATGCCATCGCGCGCGACCTCGACCTCGACGAGGCGCTACTCGAACCACACGCGCACGATCTCCCTGCGCCTGGCTCGACAGCGCGTAGCGAGATATCTCTCCTCACCGAGCACTCCCGCCACAGCCACGCAGAGCAGATCGAGACGCTCGCTGCTCGCCACGGCGACGGGCCATCCCTACGCTACGCACGCAGCACCCTGCGCGAGGGCGAGCTGCTCGACCGGCTCACCCTCAATCAACTCCCACGCGACGCCGAGCGTGACGTTGAAGGGCGACGCGAACAGGACAAGCTACGCCGCCACTACCTGGAGTCACGCGAGAACGCCGCACGCCAGCTCGCACGCAAAGCCGGGCCGCTCGGGCGGCTTACCCACCGCGCGGAGGACTTCCACGACCAGCTCGACCGCGAACACCTGCGGATCTGCCGTAGCTGCGGAGAGACGATCTACCCCGCACACGAGCCCGCTAGCCGCCGCTCCACAGCGGCCTGCCACTACTGCCAGGAAACCCATGACACCGACCCCTACGACCCGACCCGAATCGCAAGCAAGGAAAGCGAGGCATACCCGTGAGCGGCACCCAAGAGACCCGAGACAGCGGAGAAGTGCCGTGCCCGGCTCAAGGCAGACGCCGCGCCGCGAACGCCAACAGTGTGCTGCGTACTCGCTCGGCCCGTCGCAACGACGCCTGCGCGACAGGCCGACCAGTAAGGAGAGGAGCACCCGATGACACAGCAACCCCGTTCGATGCAGAGGGCGAACTCGAAGGGTTCGCGAGCTGGTTTGCCGACTGGTGGATTCGCCGGGGACGCGACCTCACCGCCGCCCACAGCCAAGGAGGACACGATGAGTAGCAAGGAGCTGGTCAAGCAGCGTGCTGTCGCCTACGTCCGTGAGTCCACCGAGGAGCAGGGCCAAGGGTTCTCGCCCGATGCCCAGCGTCAGGCGATCGCGAAGTTCGCGGCCGAGAACGACCTCGATCTCACGGGTGAGTACTGCGACTTCCACTCCGGCTGGCGGAAGTCCGAGGCGCGGCCGGAGTTCCAGCGGCTAATGGCCGACGCCGCCGCAGGGGACTTCGAGTGCGTGCTGGTGTTCCACACCTCGCGGTTCGCGCGCAACCAAGTCGAGTCGCGACGCTACAAGCAGCTCCTGCGCGAGCGGCTCGGAATCCGTGTCGTGTCCGTGACCCAGCCGATGGGCGAAGACCACACCGACCCCTCGTCGTTCCTCGCCGAGTCGATCCACGAGATGTTTGACGAGTACTACAGCGTGTCGCTGTCCTTCTGGACCCGTAGCGGGCTGCGCGAGAAGGCACGCCAAGGGCACCTCGTCGGTAGTCTCCCGTGGGGCTATGTCCGCGACCCCGACAGCAAGCTCGCCGTCCCGGACCCGGAGCGTGCTCCGCTCGTGCGGGAAATGTTCGAGCGCTACACCACGGGCCACGAGTCAGACCGCAGCCTCGCCGACTGGTTGAACGCGAAAGGCGCGCGCACCGCCCGCGACCGCCAGTTCAGCAAGGACACAGTGCGCGAGATGCTGTGCAACGCCGCCTACGCCGGATACGTCAGCGGACTACGCGACAAGACCCGCGCCATCAAAGGGCTGCACGAGGCGATCGTCACCGATGAGCTGTTCGAGAAGGTGCAGGAGATCCGCTCGTGGCGCACCCGCGTCGTGAAGCCCGGACGCCCATCGGAGGAGTACCTGCTGCGCAAGCTGCTGTGCTGCGACCGATGCGGCGCACGGATGCACGGCACGCGCGGCTCACGCGCAGGCATCCGCCGCTACCAGTGCTCCACTCGACGCCACCACGGCAACTGCACCCAGGCGATCGTCAAGGCCCAGCCGCTCGAGGACCAACTCGTCGCCTGGCTTCACGCCTTCCAGCCTGACGACAAGCTCCGCAACCTCGTGCTCGACACGATCCGCGGCGCGCCCCACGAGCGCCCCGGCCAGGACCAAGACCGCCGCCGCGTACTGCTGACCCAGCTCGATCGCCTGCAAGACCTCTACGTCCTCGGCGACCTCACCAAGCCCCGCTACATCATGCGCCGCCAGACCCTGGAGGAAGAGCTGCAACGCCTCGCCCCACCAGCCGACCCGGACCTCGACCGCGCCCAAGAACTCCTCGGCGACTTCGCCCGCTTCTGGCACGCCGAGCCCAACCCCGCCGAGCGGCGCAAGCTCCTCGCCAGCCTCTTCGACCACATCTGGCAGGACGACGGCCGGATCGTGGCTGTAAAACCCCGCCCAGCGTTCGCCCCCTACTTCAAGGCGATAGACGAGGCCAAACCCAAGCCCCCAAAAGCCGACGGGAAACGCGGGGTGACAAAAGCGGGAGCGACGGGACTCGAACCCGCGACCTCTGCCGTGACAGGGCAGCGCTCTAACCTACTGAGCTACGCCCCCGCGTCGCCCGGGACACCCGGGACGCGGGTTCCGCGCCTCACCAGTATGTCAAGACGTCGCGCCGGCCCTCGGGGAGACGAAAACTGGCCAGCCGGCCAGGGATCGATTAGGCTAGCTGGATGGCGCTCGTCGGTCCCCCTCCGATGCTGAGATCGAACCCCTTCTCGGTGCTCATGAGCGACCTGCGCGACGAGCGATCGGCGACGGTGCCCTTCCCGGCGGGCGAAACCCGGCTGTCGCTGGCGCGCACCCGGCGCTTCGCCGCCGAACCGCTGCCGATGCTGCTCGAGTCCTACGAGCGCTTCGGGCCCATCTTCACGCTGCGCCTGTTCCACAGCAATGTCGTCTTCATGCTCGGGCCGGCGGCCAACCACTACGTGACGGTGTCCCACGCGTCGAACTTCACCTGGCGCGACTCCCACTTCCGGGATCTCATCGGCCTGATGGGCGACGGTCTGCTGACGATCGACGGCGATTTCCACCGCCGCTCGCGCCTGATCATGCTGCCGGCCTTTCATCGCGACCACATCGCCGAGTCGGTCGAGGTCATCGTCGAGGAGACGGAGAGGGCGCTCGAGACCCTCACACCAGGCGAGACGATCGACGTGTACGCATGGACGCGCCACCTCGCCCTGCGGGTGGCCATGCGGGCGCTGTTCGGGCTGGACCCCGACGGCCCGCAGGCGCGCTCCATCGACGCGGCAGGTCTGTTCGAGGAGGCGCTTTCGTTCTATGCCAGCGACTACTTCCTGCGAGTGCTGCGGGGACCAGGCACGCCGTGGGGACGCCTGCAGAAGGCGGGCGGCAAGCTTGACCGCCTGATCTACGCCGAGATCTCAGGCCGTCGCTCGACCGGCGAGCGCGGGAGCGACATCCTCAGCCTGCTCCTGGACGCTCACGACGAGGACGGGAACCGCCTGAGCGACATGCAGATCCGCGACGAGGTCATGACGCTGATGTTCGCCGGCCACGACACGACGACGTCGACCGTGTCGTTCATGTTCTACGAGCTGGCCCGCCACCCCGACATCGTCGCGCGACTCCTCGCCGAGCAGGACGCCCAGCTGGCGGGCGGACGCCCGACGAGCGGTCAGCTCCTCGGTGGCGAGCTGACCGAGCTCGAGATGGTTCTCGACGAGACGCTGCGCAAGTACCCGCCGGCCTGGGTCGGGCCGCGCCGAGCGATCGACACCTTCGAGTTCGCCGGCCAGAGCGTGCCGGCTCGGGCCTTCGTCAACTACTGCTCGTGGGCATCGCACCATCTGCCCAACGTGTTCGCCGAGCCCGAGGAGTTCCGCCCCGAGCGCTTCGCCCCCGACGCCCGGGCGGCCCTGCCGAAGGGCGCCTACGTCCCCTTCGGCGGCGGCTCGAGGACCTGCATCGGGATGCGCTTCGGCCAACTGGAGGTGCGGACGATCGCGACGATGATCCTCTCGCGCCTGTCGCTCACGCTTCCGGACGACTTCGAGATGTCGATCCGCCAGATGCCGACGATCAGCCCGCGCGAGGGGCTGCCGATGCTGATAGCAACGCGCAGGCCCGTCCAGGCCGGCGAGGTACCGGCCGCCGCCTGAGCGAACCCGCCGCGCCCGAGCCGCGCCAGGCCGGCGCTCAGCGCAGGCTGGCGTCCATCGACAGGCTGTAACGACGCGGAGGCGTGCCTTCGACGCTCGCGCCGACGCCTTCGACGAAGACGTGGCGGTCGGAGAAGAGGGTCAGCTGGAAGCCTTCGACCAGCGCGCCCAGCGGATGGGCGATGAGCCTGCCGCCGAGCGCCTGGGCGACGGCCGGCACGGACGAGCCGACGCCGAACAGGCCGCCGCTGGCCTGGACCTCGACCCGACCGCCACCGCTCGAGACCAGGCGCACGCCGAAACCGGGTGGCAGTGCAGCCGCGACATCGGCCGCGCTCGCCTGCGCCCGCGCCCTGAGCAGGCGCCCGCGCTTGCTCAGCGTTGCGTCGCTGAGGCGCAGCGGACCGATCGTGACGTGCTCGGCACGTACGTCCATGCGCTCGACGCCGCGTCCTTCCCACAGCAGTGCGGCGGCGTGGGCAGGACTCAGCGCGAGCGTCCTCGCACGGACGCGAACGGAGTCGGCGCTCCCCCACAGCAGCTCGAGCGCTGGAAAGGCGCTGACGTCAACGCTGGCGACGCTGCCGTAGCGCCCGACGCGCGAGGAGATCGTGTGGGCTGCTATCCGAGGAAGCACGACCTGCGCCACGACGAGCAGCAGCAGCGCGGTCGCCGCGACCGCGAGCAGGATCCTCGTGCTCCTCAGGCGCCGCATCCCCGCCAGCTTGGCAGGAGATGCGGCGCGCCGGGAGGCCGGGCGTTAGCCGAGCCCGTTGGCGGTGAGGAACTGGCGAGCGACGCTCGCGGCGGACTGCTTGTCGATGCTGACCGCCTTGTTCATCTGCTGGATGGCCGGAATCGTCAGCAGCGCGCTGACCTTGTTGAGGGTTTCTGCAAACGCTGGACCCTCGGCCGTCAAGACCGTCTGCTTGACGACGGGCGCGACGTTCTGGAAGCCGAACACGTGCTTCGGGTCTGCCAGGACCTTGAACTTGCCACCCAGCAGCTGGGCGTCGGTCGTGAAGACGTCCTGGACCTCGACCTGGCTCGTTTCCAGCGCCTTGTAGGACAGTTCGATGGCGATCGGCTTGAACGTCGGGTCGACGCCGTACTCCTGCTTGAGGCCGAGCAGGCCCTCCTGGCGCGTGGCGAATTCCGGTGCCGCGCCGAGCTTGGCGCTCTTGCCCAGCGGCTTGAGGTCGGAGATGCTGGCGAGTTTGTGCTTGGTCGCGTAGCTCGGCAGCGCTGCGAGGGCGTCGGAGTCATAGAACGGCGTCGTGTCGAGCAGCGTGGCGCCGTGTTTCGCGAGGAACGCCTTGGCCTCTTCCGCGGCCGTGGCGGCGCTGGTCGGGTTGGTCTTCTGTTCGGCGACGGCCGACAGCAGGACGCCCGTGTACTCCGGGTAGAGGTCGACCTGGCCCGCCTGGAGCGCCTTGTAGATGATCTCGGTCGAGCCGACGTTGTCCTTGACGTTGACCGTGAAGCCCTTGGCCTGCAGGGCCTGGGCATAGAGCGCGCCGAGGATGTTCTCCTCGGGGAAGTTCTTGTCGCCGAGCGTGACCGCCGGCCTGCCCGCCCCCGGGCCGGAGCTCGTCGAGGGTGTGCTCGAGCTGCTCGAGGACGAGTTGCTGCTGCCGCATGCGCTCACCCCCATGCCCAGTGCGAGCACGCCCGCAACGGTCGCCATCGAGGTGCTCCATCTGCTCCATCGCCTGGTTGTCATCCGCCGCCTCCGGTGATTGTTGGGATTCTGATCGGAAAATATCGGGGTATCGGTCGCCGCCTGGCGCACGGCCGCGTCGGGCCTCGCCTAGAGGACCGCCGCGTCGGGCGCCGGCCCGGCAATCGCCTCGGCGTGGACGAAACGAAGGCCCCTGGGGGTCAGCGCGCGCTGGGCGAGCGTCAGGGCGCCCTCGACGGCGAGGGCGAGCGCCGCGACGCAGATTGCGCCGCCCAGGACGCCGGAGAAGTGGTAGCTGGTCTCATTCGCGATGACATCGCCGAGGCTGCCGCTGTAGCCGGCCAGCGACGCGATCGTCGTCGTGCTGAGAACGAACACGGCGGCCGTGCGGATGCCGGCGAAGATGAGCGGCACGGCCAGCGGCAGCTCGACGCGCCTGAGGATCTCCCAGCCGCTCATGCCCATGCCGCGCGCGGCGTCGACGAGGTCGGGCTCGACGCCGTCGACGGCCAGGTAGGCGTTCGTCACGATCGGCGGGACCGCGAGGATGACGAGCGCGAGCTCGACGACCGTCAGACCGAGGCCGAGGACGGCGTCGCCGATCGCCAGGACCGCGAGACTTGGCAGGGCGCGCCCGATGTTGCCGAGGTTGATGGCGAGGAACGATCCGCGGTGAACGTGACCGAGCCAGATGCCGATCGGCGCTGCGATCACGATCGAGATGGCCACGCCGATGGCGCCGACTCTCAGCGTCTCAAGGGCCAGATGGGTCAGGGTCGGGAGGTTCGGCTGGCCGGCGATGGCGCCGTTGTGCCCGATGAACCTGAACGCCTCGACGAATTGGTGCACGGCCTCGCCTCAGCTCGCCCGGGCTCGCGTCCAGGGCGTGAGCAGTCGCTGGGTCAGCACCAGCAGGCCGTCGGCCGCCAGGGCCAGGAGGATCGCCAGACCGCCGGCGGCGATCAGCTCGGTCTTGAACGGGCCCTCGCCGAGGGCGGTGTGGATCGGGACGCCCAGCCCCCGGTTGTAGACGAGGTAGACGATCGTCGCCAGGGCGATGATCGTCACGACCGCGATCCGAAGGCCGGCCACGATCGCCGGCAGGGCGAGCGGCAGCTCGACGCGCAGGAGCGCCTGCCGGCGCGTCATGCCCATGCCCTCGGCGGCGTCGAGGACCTCCTCGGGCACCGAGCGCAGACCGGCGAGGATGTTGCGAAAGAGGATCAGCAGCGTGTATGACACGAGCGCGATCTCGGCCGAGAAGACGTTCAGGCCGACGGGCGCCGCGAGCAGCTCGAACAGGGCCAGCGAGGGGATCGTGTACAGGATCGTCGTGACCACGATCGTCGGGCGCTCCAGTCGCCGGTAACGATGTGCCGCCAGCGCCAGCGCCATGGCGATGACGAAGCCGATGGACACGGCCACCGCCGCGAGGATCACGTGCTCGCGCAGCGCCGGCCACAGCACGGGTCCCCAGTTCTCGCGCAGCCAGTCTGTGCAGAAGAGGTGGTTGTGCACGACACAGCTCGAGCTGTGCGCGCCGTAGTTCGGGATGACCGGCCCGGCGGTCGCGAGCAGGGTTGCGCCGGCTGCCGTCACGGGCTCCGCCATCAGCCCGCCTCCGCGCCCGCGCCGTTCCCGGCGGCCTCGTCTGAGAGCAGGCGCTCGACGACGGTCAGGGTCAGCAGGCCCTCGACGCGCCCGTCGCCGTCGACCACCGTCAGCGGCCGGCCGTCGGAGGAGAGCAGCGTCGACAGCGCGTCGCGGACGGAGGTCTCGCGGGAGACCCGTCGGAGCCCGTCCGGACGCAGTCCGTTCGGCTCGACCAGCTCGAGCTCTGCGAGGGTCGTCAACGCCAGGCGCTTGAGGGCCCGGTCGGCGCCAACGAACTGGGCGACGAAGTCGTCGGCCGGCCGCGTCAGAATCTCGCGCGGCGTGTCGTACTGCGCGAGGACCCCGCCCTCGCGCAGGATGGCGATGCGGTCACCCATCTTGATGGCCTCGTCGATGTCGTGGGTGACGAAGACGACCGTCTTGCGGACCTTCTCCTGCAGGCGCAGGAACGCGTCCTGCAGGCGGGCGCGGTTGATCGGGTCGATCGCGCCGAACGGCTCGTCCAT
>OUNO010004856.1_pt1 | contig 25855 bp, 24 predicted proteins | sample 1779811 | NCBI WGS metagenome assembly OUNO01 (sample SAMEA3914804, study PRJEB12502) | metagenome | biome: forest; material: soil | place: Canada | collected 2010-06-25 | depth 0.3 m | reverse complement strand
GGCCGCTCCCTGACGGTCGCGATCGCCCGTCTGGAGATGGAGTATCCTGCGAACGGTCAGACCGTGGCCAAATCGCGCGCCGACGGCCCGGGGCCTGCCGGCGCTCCGAGGTAAGAGGCGCGTAGGCCGGTCTTGGGCAGGTCTCAGTAGGGTCGGTCGCCCTTGACCCACAGCCGATGCATGGTGCGGAAGTATTTGCTGTCGTCGTACAGCGTGCCGGTGTGCAGGGTGCAGCGGTTGTCCCACATCAAGAGGTCGCCGACCGCCCACTTGTGGCGATAGACGAACCGATCCTGCGTCATGAATTCGACCAACTCGTCGATGAGGGCGAGACCCTCGGGACCCGGCATGCCAACCACCTCGGTCACTGTACCGGTCGACGGCCACAACGCCTTGCGCCCGTCGGCCGGATGGGTGCGGACCAGGGGATGCACCACGTCGGGGTTGTCTCGCCGGATGTCCTCGGGCAGCTCGCGCGCGCCGTATTGGCGCGTGGACATGAAGTGCTGATAGCTGTGATGCAACCTCAGCTTCGATAGCGCAGCCTGCCGTTCCGACGTCAGGGCCTTCCAGGCCGCGCAGCCGTCCGCCAGCAGGGTGTCCGAACCCTCAGGCGGCACCTCCACGGCGTAGAGCATGGTGCACATCACCGGCTCGGCCTTGTAGCTGTAGTCGGTGTGCCAGCCGACGCCATCATTGTGCGCGCCGATCGGCACGCCATCGCGGGTGCGGTTGGAGAGGATGTAGATCTTGGGATACCCGGGCAGGGTGAATTCCTTGAGCGTGTGGCCTTCCGGCTCGCCAAAGGCGGAGATGAAGGCCATCAGGTCATCGGGACTCATCTTCTGGCCGCGCAGCAGGATCGCCCCGTGGCGTTGGAAGGCATCGACCACGGCGGCGCGTTCGGCCGCGCTCGCCCGGGCCAGATTGAGACCCAGAATCTCGGCCCCGAACCCCGCCTTCAACGCTTTGACGTTCAGACTGAGGTTAACATTCAGACTTGCGGCTTCCATTGCGCTCCTCGACTTTGACCACCGAGCCTAGAACTTGGCCTGTCAGCCGGTCTTGCCTTCAGGCGCCCAATCCCTTGCAGGGGCGGGCTCGTGGGCCGGAGGGTCTCCAAATCCGCGTGCGTCTTTGAGCAAGACCCTGGCAGTGCTAAGGCCTAGCGTTCTCTCACCTCTGATCTCTTGGGAAATTAAGCACGCATGAGCGAGAGATTGCTGAGCGATGAATTCGTGGCTGGACTGGACAGTTCAGACGGCGATATCACGACGGCGATCACCCTGCCTCCGGCTTGCTATACAGATAACGATTTCTACTTGTTCGAGCAAGAGGCGCTGTTCAACCATGAATGGCTGTGCATCGGGCGAGAATTTCAAGTAAAAGAGCCGGGGGACTATTTCACCACGCGGATCATCGGCGAGCCCCTCCTGGTCACACGCAATCGGGCAGGTGAACTCAAGGCCATGTCGGCGGTCTGCCAGCACCGGGCCATGCTGGTGGCCGAGGGGGCCGGCAATGCGCGGGGCTTCGTCTGCCCGTACCACCACTGGGTCTACTCCCTCGACGGCAAGTTGGTGAATGCGCCGGCCATGGAGCGCACCTGCGACTTTCACAAGGGATCGGTGCGCTTGCCGCCTCTGGCGCTGGAGGTCTGGCAGGGCTTCATCTTCGTCAATTTCGATCTCGCCGCCGCGCCTCTGGCGCCGCGGCTGGCCAAGGTGGCGAGCGCCATCGCCAACTTCGATCTCGCCGCCGCCGAAACCCTCGAGCCGATCACTGGACAGTTCCCGTGGAACTGGAAAGTCATGTTCGAGAACAACAATGACGGCTATCACGCCAGCAAGCTGCACCACGGCCCCCTGCACGACTTCGTGCCCAGTGAGCGGGCGACCTTTCCGGAGGCCGATCCGGCCGACGCCGGCTTCCTGCGCTTCAACGGGACTCTCCATGCCGACGCCAGCTTCAATCCCACCCAACGGGCGGTGCTGCCGGTTTTTCCCAAGCTGACGGAGGAAGACCGCGGCCGGATGACCTTCGCCAACATCCCCCCGACCCTGTCCCTGGTCATGACCAGCGATCTGGTGATCTATCTCATCCTGAGGGCGGGGAGCGCCGAGACGATGGAGCAGGACACCGGCCTGTTGGTGGCGCCGGGGGCGACCGCCGATCCGGCCTTCGGCCATCGCCTGGAGATGATCATGACTTCGGCCAAGAAGATCATCGCCCAGGACATGCACGTCGACGAACTGGTGCAGCAGGGCCTGCGCTCGCGTTTTGCGGCCCGCAGCCGCTACTCCTGGCAGGAAGGCGCGCAGGGCCAGTTCAATCGCTGGCTCGTCCGCCGCTATCGCCAGACCTGGGAGCGGGTGAGGGCGGGCTGACCCGTCACTGATTCGCAGACCGCGACCGGTGGACGAAACATCGGTATGCTGACTGCCGTGATGAAGGCATGGAAGTTCAGCACCGCGGCCTACCCGGCCGCCGAGCGCGCCGGCGCCTGGCGCGACGCCATGTTTCGCCTCGGGCTCCCGGTCGGCGAACTCTCCGAGGTCGAGCCGCCAAGCGCGTCGGTCACCTGCCTGACATCGCCGCTTGGCATGGAATTCGCCGTGATTGACGCCGGCGCCCAGACGATCAGCGGCCGAAGGGCCGACCTGCCGGCGGCCATCTGGCTGGCGGTGCTGCTGGAAGGTCGTGCGCGAATCGAGAGCGAGGGCCTGGATCAGGCCATGTCGCCAGGGGACATCGCCTATGGTCCCAGCGGCCGGGCCGCCGCCCTGGCCCTGGACACGACCTGCCGGTTGATGATGGTGCGCGCGCCGCGTGTCGCCCTCGACCATCGGCTGATTTCGGTTCGCGGGCTGAGGATCGGCCGCTTGGAGGCGGACAGCGGGCTGGCGGGCGTGTTTTCCGGCTTGCTGACGGCCACCGCCCATTCCCTGCCGAACCTGACCGTGGACCAGCTGCGGCCGGTCGAACTGGCGCTGACCGAGTTCCTGGCCGCCGCTCTGGCGGAAAGCACCCTGGGCGAGGCGTCAAGCGGCGGGATCTCACCGCACCTCCACCGGATCAGCCAGACCCTCGAGACCCTGCTGCCCGATCCGGATCTGTCCTTGCGCCGGCTGGCCGAAACGAGCGGCGTATCGCCGCGCTACATCCAGAAGCTGTTCGCAGCCGCAGACGACACCTTCGGCCATTATTTGCGCACGCGGCGGCTGGAGCGCTGCCGTATGGACCTGTCGAGCCCGCTGAGCGCGCGCCTGTCGATTTCCGAGATCTGCTTCCGCTGGGGCTTCAACGACTCGGCCCACTTCAGCCGGGCGTTTCGCAACCAGTATGGAATGTCGCCGCGCGAGTACCGTCGCGCCGCGGCCCTTGAGAGCGCCGCCGAGATTCAGAAGGGCGCGTCGCCCGCCACGGTGACCCGGAATCCGGAACGGGTCTGAGGGAAATAGTCCCAGACGGCCAGGTGCTGGGTGCAGCGATTGTCCCAGAAGGCCACCGAATGCGGCCGCCACCGGAACCGCACATGGAAGTTCGGGTTGGCGCAGTGCCGGTAGAGAAAGTCCAGGATCGCGGCGCTTTCGGTCTCGGGCAGTTCGACGACTTTGGTGGTGTAGGACGAGTTGACGAACAGCCCCTTGCGCCCGGTCACCGGATGGGTGCGGACGACCGGGTGGGTGCTGCACGGATAGCGTTTGTCCAGATCGGGAAACAGCGGGCGGTAGACATGGTCGCCGTCGTGCACGGCGGTCAGGCCGGCCAGATAGACCTTCATGCGCGGCGAGAGCGCGTCGTAAGCGGCGTACATGCTGGCGAACATGGTGTCGCCGCCCACCTCCGGGACCGTCGGCAGGTAGAGGATGCTGCCCATGGGCGGCTCTGCGTTGCAGGTGAGATCCGAGTGCCAGTCCTCGCCCGCCACATATCTCGATTGGGCGTCGGCGTGGATGGCGACGATCTCCGGATGGTCGGGAAGACCGGCGACGCCGGGGTGGATGGCCAGCTCGCCGAAGGCCCGCCCGAACGTCTTGAGGGTTTCGTAGTCGAGCCTCTGGTCGCGGAAGAAGATCACCTGATGCTCGGCCAGCGCCTCGCCGATCCAAATGATCTGACGGTTGGTTGGGCGGGCGAGGTCGACGCCGCCGATCTCCGCTCCGATGCGGGCGGTGAGGGGGACCACCTCGAGGGAATCGGTCATTTGGCGCGCGCCGGCTCGGGCGGCCGCATCAGCACAGTGGTGGCCAGCATGATGACGGCCGTCAGCGCGCACAGGTAGAAGACGCCGGCGAAGCTGCCCATGGTGTCGCGCGCCCAGCCGCCCACCGCCGGCCCGAGCGCCGCGGTGGTGCTCAGCAGGCACATGATGGAGTAGAGCTCGAGATAGGCGCGCCGGCCAAAATAGGTCAGCAGCAGCATGGTCGAGGCGACGAAGCTCAGGCCATAGCCGATCCCGACACCAACCGCGTAGACCGCCATCATCGCATAGCCGTGGGCGACGCCGAGCCCGATCATGCCGGCGATGGAGGAAATCAGGCAGACGATGAGCAAGGTCTTCGGCTTCACCTTTTCGCCGACGATGCCCCCGATCACCGATACGCTGGCGCCGATCAGCGCCTCGATGCTGAGCATGGCCGCGCCGGCGGTCTGGGAAATTCCGCGCTCGATCAGGTGCTCGACGGCAAAGCCATGGGCGGTGGTGTTGATCAGCAGGTACATCGTGTAGGCCCCGACGATCACATAGAACTGGCTGGCCCCGAGCGCCCGCCGGACGGTCCATTCGCCAAGGGCGCCGATCAGCTCGCCCGGGCCAACCTGCTCGGGCGGCGCTTCGTCGACCCCGAGGTGGTCCACGCGATCGGGCGTCGCGGCGGCCGCGAACAGCGACAGCACCGCGGAGGCGGCGACGAACAGCCACCAATAGGCGCGCCAGCCGGCCACCGGCGCGATGGCCACATAGATCAGGGGGGCGGCGACCCCGCCTAGGGTCCCGATGGTGAAATAGGCCCCGATCACCGTCGATCGGCGTTTGAATATGGCGGTCAGCACGTGGGTGCCGGCGACCGTGGTGCTGAAGGAAAAGGCGACCCCGACCACCGAGGTCCCGATGAGATAGACCAGCACCGAATGGGCAATCGCCAGGGCGGCGAAACCGATCACCAGCATGACACCGCCCGCGAGCAAGGTTGCACGCACGCCGATCCGCCGGACCGAGGCGGCGGCGGCCACACTGGTCAGGCCGCAGGTGACGCCCAGCAGGGTGAAGCCGAGCCCGGCCTGCTTCCAGTTCCAGTGCATCTCGCGCACCATGGCCGGCAGGACCACCCCCAGGCTGTTGAAGGTCCCGCCCGAAACCAGAAAGAACAGCAGGCTCAGCGCCGTGAAGGTGATCCAGGGATGTGTGAGCCGCAAGCGCATCAGGGGGCTATCTCTTATCCTCTCGATGAGGGAATCTCTCCCCCTCCCCCAGAGGGGGAGGAGATGAAAAGTGATGCACCAGATCGACCTGCCGGGCTGGGCGGTCGAGCGCGGCCGGTCCCTCAACGATTTTCCGGCGCTGGCGCTCGGGCGCACGGTCTTGCTCAACATCGATATGCAGAACGTGTTCGTGGCCGAGGGCCAGGTGTTCGCCAGCGCCCACGCCCGCGATATCGTCCCGGCGGTGAACCGCCTGGCCGCCGCCATGCGTGCGGCGGGCGCGCCGGTGATCTGGACGCGGACGACGCACACCTTCACCGGCCCGTGCGCCGCGCCGGACTGGCAATATGACAGCGCCGATCCGACCGTGGCGGCGGGCATCGCCGCCCTCCAGGCCGACGCCCCGGGGCACGCGCTCTATCCCCTCATGGACGTGGCCGAGAGCGATTTCGTCATCGACAAGTATCGTTACGGCGCCTTCGCTTGTCCGGCCGGCCATCTGGCCCGGACCCTCGACGACCTGGACGCGGAGCTCATCGTCCTTACCGGGACCTCGACCAACTGCTGCTGTGAGACCACCGCGCGCGAAGCCAACATGGCCGGCTACAAGGTGATCGTCGTCTCCGACGCCACCGCCGCGCTGACCGACGCGGAACATAACGCCGCCCTGCTCAATCTGCGGGTCAACTTCGCCGATGTGCGCCGCGCCGAGGAAGTGCTGGCCATGGTGGAGGCGCTGTAGGCTTGAAACCTCTCCCTTGGGGAGGGGGATCGCGCCGCCTGTTCTGGAACTCTGCGACTCTGCGCCTCTGCGGTTCATCTCACTTCGGGCGTATAACGGGCCGGCTTCGTAACCCCTCACCCTCCCATGGCTACGCCATGGGCCCCTCCCCCTCCCTATGGGAGAGGTTAGATTCAGAACGTGTACCCGATCGTGAAGATGACCTGGCGCGGGGGGATGTACTGGCGGCTGGTCTGGCCGGTGCCGAACGGGTCGGTGTACTGGGAGTTGATCCCGGCGACATTGAAGACATTGGTCGCGGCCAGATCCAGGCGCAGATGGCCGCCGCGCGGCAGATATTCGAGGTTGAGGTTGGTCACGGTGTAGGACGGCACACGGTCGAGGGTGGGCTCGTTAAAGATCCGCGCCCACTCCGAACCGCGGTAGACCACCTGCACGCGCGGCGACAAAGTACCGCCGATGAAGTCGAAAGAATAGGACGCATCGACCTCACCAGACACCGACGGCATGGCCGGCGGAGAATTGCCTTCGATGTTCTTGCCGGCGGCGATCACCGCCGCCCAGCATCTCCCGTCGAAGAAAGCGCCGCCGCCATTGAACTCGGTGCAGAAGGGATTGGTGGACTCGATGGCGTTCACCGAGGTGGAGTCGAGCGCAGGGGTATTGCCCGCAACGCTACCCTTCTCGAGGGCGATATTGCCGTTGAGATGCAGGCGGCTGTCCGGCGAGACGTAGGAAGCCTCACCCTCGACGCCGTAGATGTGGACATTGGGAATGTTGGCGATGCCGGCGTCGAACGGGATCGGATCGTCCTCAATGTACTGCATGTTCTTGTAGAGGTAATAGAAACCGCTGGCGTTGAAGCGTATCGTGCGGTCGAGGAAGTAGTTCTTCGAGCCGACTTCGAAGGCGGTGTTGGTCTCCGGCTCGAACACCGGCTGGATCACCACCTGACCGACGTCCCCGTTGACGCCGCCCGGCTTGTAGCCGCGAGAGGCGCTGGCATAGAGCATGTTGTCGGGCGTGGCGTCCCAGTCGAGTTCGGCACGCCAGGTCGGCGTGTGGTCCCATGAATGGTTGATCGCGGTCGAGGCCGGTCCTTCACCAGCTTCATGAAAGTTGAAGCTGGTGTCCTTGAAGTAATCGACATTATATCGCCCGCCGCCGGTGAGGCGCAGGGTCGGCAGGATGTGCCAGGTCGCCTGGGCGAACACCGAATACGACCGGCGAGTCACCACGGAGTCGTTGCCGTAGGCGAGGTTCCCCGGCGGATTGGTCTCGATGTCCGCCGGAATGCTGACGTCCGGATTGGGCGTATCGCCCCCCTCGAATTCGGCCACGAACTGGCGGCTGGTGGACGCCAGGGCGAAGCCGCCGATGATCCAGTCCACGGGTCCCCCGGGCTTGGACAGGATGTCGAACTCCTCGGTGTAGCTGCGCAGCTTGGTGTTCCAGCCGGCAACGTCATCATAGGCGTCCAGCAGTGAGATGGCGCTGCGGGAGCTATCCTCCTGCAGGACGCTGCTCATCTGCTGATAGGCGCTCACCGACCTGACGCTGAACCACGGCGCATCATACTGCAGGTTCAGGTGATAGAGCTGGGTGGTCAGCTCGTTCTTGGACGGATAGTCCTGGAAGATATCCCAAGCGCCCGGCTCGGGATCGTTGACGTTCTTCTGCGCCTGGCCGTGCTCGTTGGCCCGGTACCACTGGCCGGTCAGAATGGCCGAGAAATCCGTGATCGGCTGCCACTTGATCGCCGCCTTGGTGGCTGTGTTGTGGGCGTCGTCCTCGCGGAATCCGGGGATGGCCAGGTCGTTGGTAAAGCCATCGTGGTCGAAGTGCTGGGCCGACAGGCGGATGGCCAGCGTTTGGCCAATGGGGATATTCACCTCGCCGCGCTCGCGGAACAGATCGTAGGTGCCGACGCTGAAGTCGGCTTGGCCGCCAAACCTGCCAAGCTCCGGCTGGTCGGTGACGATGTTGATCGCCCCGCCGATCGAGCTCTGGCCATAGAGGGCGCCCTGGGGCCCGCGCAGCACCTCGATGTGGTCGATGTCGAACAGGGTCTGCTCGAGCGAGATGGTATTGATGATGTAGACGCCGTCCTCGAACAACGACACGCCCGGCACGGTGGTGAGGTCGTTCTCGGGGGTCTCGGAGCCGATGCCGCGGATGGTGACGATGTTTTCGAAACCGGAGGTCTTGGTCGACTCGAAGCTCGGCACGATGCTGTTGAGACCGGCGACGTCGGTGATGAATGACCTGTCGAGTTGCGCCGGCTGAACCGCCGTGATGGCGATCGGGGTCTTCTGGATGTCGGTCGACCGGCGTTCGGCCGTGACGATCACCGCTTGCACCGCGGTCGGACGGGCGATCGCCGCGGCATCGGCCGCGCGCGCCTGCCCATGCAAAGCCATGAGGCCGCCGAGCGAAGCGGTGGTCAGGAGAATGAGACGAGCCTTCGACATGATAACCCCCTCGCATGCGCGCCGCGACCGCCTGCTGATCGTTACGCCAGCCAATGTGGGGGCGCGGCTGCTGAAGTCGATGCTAAACCTGATTTGACGGCCGATTCTTGATCAGGCGTGCGGCCAAACTTGGCCCACCGCACACGGCGTCGCAAATGATTTAGGCGCCTCCCGCCTACTCCCGCGTATAGCTGTCGGGAACCTTGGGCTCAGGGCCGGCTTTGATCCACAGGACGATCTCGTTGCCCCATGGGTCGCGAAAGGCGGCGTTGAAGCCGTTGAACTCCTTCCAATAGTGCCGCGTCCACAGGATCTCGCCGCCCAGGCGCTCGGCGGTCTGCAAGATCTTGTCCTCGGATTGGCCGTCGCCGACCAGGATCCACACTCGCGCCCGGCGTCCGTCCCCGGCCAGGTGGCGCGGCGCGACCCCGGCCGGATCTGGGTGGGGTCGGGCGTTCTCGGCCTTGAAGATGCCGAGGTGCAGATTGCCGACCTCGCTGTCGGAGCCATCCTTGTTGGGGAAGACCCCGCCGGGCACCATGCGATGGAAGACCCCGGTCGGGCGGTGATCGTCCTGCCAGCCGAACACCTCGGCGTAGAACTTACCGGCTGCGACCGGATCGTCGGACGCCAGATCGACGAAGATCAGGGTGTTGGGTTGGGCCATGGCGACAGACTCCTAAAGTTTCAGGATGCGTATTCTTCACGCTTGGGCGTGAACACGTCGAGATTGAGCACCGCCTCTTCGCCGACCACCTCACCCCAATGGGTGGCGCCCGGCGGCACCACCAGCAAACCGCCCGGTCCCAGGCGCGTCACCGCCTCGCCGATATGGAAGTCGATGCAGCCTTCGAGGATGTAGACGATCTGCTCGTGCGGATGGCTGTGCGGGCGTGGTTCGTGCCGGGGCTGCAGACGGTTGAGCGACAGGGTCGCGCCATCGCCCGAGAAGGCCTTGCGTTCGACCCCTTCGCGCACCCGCTCCCAGGGGATCTGGTTCCAGTCGACGTTTTTGGGGTTCATGAATCTAGCTCCAATCTCCCCCTGCGCAGCGGGGGGAGGGCCGGCTGAAAGCCGGGAGGGGGGGCGAGAGACACGCTGGCGCAAGGCCCTTGCCCCCTCCACCCCTTCGGGGTCCCCCGTGAGCGGGGGAGGATCAATTCGGCGAGCACTCGCATCTACGCTGGCCCGTAGCCGCCGCCGCCAGGGGTCTCGAGCAGAACCACGTCGCCTGGGGCCATGGTCATCTTGCGCGCTTCGGAGACCGATTTGCCGTTGACCAGGAACCGACCCGCCGCGCCGGGCTCGCCGCCCGCCAGGCCTTCGGGTCCGCCATCCAGGCGGCTGGGCACCGCGTTCAACAACCACGGAGCGGCGGTGCGCATGTGGAAGCCGATGATCTGGCCGTCGCCGCCGCGCGAGCGCCCGGCGCCGCCGGAACCCGGGCGAAGTTCGCGCCGATCGAACACGATCGGCATGGACGCCTCCAGGATCTCCACCGGCACCGCGGCCACGCCGGTGGGATAGCAGGTGGCGCTGGGACCGGGCTTGGTCAGGCGCGCGCCCATGCCGCCGGAGTAGTTGAACATCGACGAGGTGAAGGCCTCGCCGCTGGCCGTCTTGCCCTGGATCTGGACCGTCCACACCGCGCCTGATCCCTCGGCGAGCACGCGGTCGGGGATCACCTGGGCCAGAGCCTTGAGGATGGGCATGGGGACGAACATGCCCACGACGTGGCGGGCGTTGAGCGGCGAGGGATAGGCGGCGTTGACGATCGAGCCTTGCGGCGCGGTGACCTTGATCGGCGCCAAAGAGCCGTAGTTGTTGGGCTGTTCGGGATTGAGGCAGCTGCGCACCGCGAAGGTGGAATAGGCGTGGGTGTAGTTCATGACCACATTGATGCCCAACGGGCTCGCGCCGCTGCTGCCGGTGAAGTCGATGGTGACGTCGCCGGCGACATTGTCCACAGTGACCGCCGCTTTCAGAACGATGACATCGCCGCCCGGCACGTCGAACTGGCTCTCGCCATGCCACGTGCCGGCCGGCAAAGCCCGGATGGCCCGCCGCGTCGCCTCTTCCGAGCGGCTGATGATCTCCTCGGAGAGGGCCTCGATGTCGGCGAGGCCGCTGCGCCGGCACAGGGCGATGAGGCGCTCGCCCCCTGACCGGCCGCTGGACACCTGGGCCGAAAGGTCGCCGAACACATGGTCTGGCGTGCGCACGTTGCGGCCGATGATGGCGTGCAGCAGGGCGTTGGGCTCTCCCGCCTCATAGAATTTCGACGGCGGGATCCACAGGCCTTCCTCGTGGATGTCGCGCGCGCCCGCGCCGATGCCGTAGCCGCCGATGTCGGTGTGGTGGATGGTCGAACCGATGTAGCCGATCAGCCGCTCGTCCCAGAAAATCGGAGTCAGAACCGTGATGTCGAAGAAATGCCCTGCCGACATCCACGGGTCGTTGGTGATGATGACGTCGCCCGGAACCAGCTGGTTGTGGAACAGTCCGGCCAGGGTCTTGCCGGCGGCGGCCAGGGAATTGATGTGGCCGGGGGTGCCGGTGTTGGCCTGGGCGACCATGCGGCCCTGGGCGTCGAACAAGCCGCTGGCCAGGTCCCCGGCCTCGCGAACGATCGGCGAAAAGGCGATGCGCTGCAGGGCCTTGGCCTGCTCGCTGACGATGCCGATGAGGTTCGACCACAGGATTTCCAGCTCTATGCCGTCCATGTCAGGCCTCCACTCTCCTGGCGGCGATGCAGCCGAGCGCATCGACCTCGGCGGTCCAGCCAGGAGGCAGGACGATGGTGGTCTCGCGTTCCTCGATAATGGCCGGCCCGATAAGGCGTTGGCCCTGGGCCAGGTCGGCGCGGTCGAACACCGGAACGGCCCCAGCGTCCTCCCACAGCGCCACGGGGCGGTGCGCGCGCGGAGCGGCCGCGTCGCGGGGCAGGGCGGCAATGTTGTCGAACGGCACCTCCGGTCCCGTGGCGGTGAGCCGCCAGCTGACGATCTCCAGAGGCACGTGCGAGGGGTTGACGCCGTATTGGGCAAGGTAGGCTGTCTCAAACGCCCGCCGTATCATCTCCACGTCGCGCCCCTCGCGCGGATCGCGCTCGAAATCGATTGTGAGTTCGTTCTGCTGGCCGAAGTAACGCAGATCCGCGCCGAACTTCAGGGTGACGGCGTCGCGGCGGCAACCGGCCTCTTCCAGGGCGGCCAGGCCCTCGCCGGCCATGTCAGCGAAGAGGGCGTCCACGACGGCCCAGTCGAGGGCCGTCAATTGGCCGAGAGCGCTGCGCACCAGGTCGAGGCGCACCGGGGTCACCAAAGTTCCGAACGCCGAGAGCACGCTGGCTTGAGGCGGGAAGATCACCGCCGTGCTCTCCAACAGCGCTCCGACCGCGCAGGCGTGCGCCGGCCCGGCCCCGCCGAACGCAAGGAGCGCCAGGCCGCGATAGTCCACCCCGCGGTCGGTTGCGTGGGCGCGCGCCGCCCCGGCCATGGTCTCGGCGACGATCCGATAGACTCCGGCCGCGGCGTGGACGGCGTCGATGTTCAAGGCCGCGCCCAGGGCGGCCAGGGTATCGCGGGCCGCCGCCGCGTCCAGGCGCATGTCCCCACCCAGGAAGTTGTCGGCGGCCAGCAAACCCAGAACCAGGTCGGCGTCGGTGACCGTGGGTTCGGTTCCGCCCAGGCCATAGCAGGCGGGCCCGGGCGCTGAGCCGGCGCTCTTGGGCCCCACCTTCATGAGCCCCAGAGGGTCTACGGAGGCGATGGAGCCGCCGCCGGCTCCGATCTCGATCATGTCGATGGACGGAATGGTCAAAGGCATGCCGCTGCCTTCCATGAAGCGGTAGACTCGGTCGACCTCGAGGCTGCCGGCCACCAGCGGCTTGCGGTTCTCGATCAGGCAGGCCTTGGCCGTGGTCCCACCCATGTCGAACGAAAGCAGGCGATCCAGGCCCAGACGCTCGGCGTACCAGCTGGCCGCCAGCGCGCCGGCCGCCGGCCCGCTCTCGATCATGCGCACCGGATGGCTGGCGGCGGTCTCGGCCCCAATGATCCCGCCCGAACTCAGCATGATCAGGGCGCGGTTGGGGATGCGCGCCGCCTCCAGCCCCCGGGCGAGGCCGGTGAGATAGGGCTGGCTGATCGGCATGGCGTAGGCGTTGACGGCGGTGGTCGAGGCGCGGGGATATTCGCGGATTTGGGGGGCGACGCGAGACGACAGAGAGATGTGAAGCGTTGGCGCATGCTCCTTGAGCAGGGCTCCGACGGCTCGCTCGTTTTCCGGGTTGCGGAATGCGTTCAGCAGGCAGACTGCGACCGAGACCACGCCGGCGTCTTGCAGCCGCCGGGCCAGGGCCGCCACCTCGTCCGGATCCACCGGGCGCTCGATGCCCCCGTCGGCGAGGGTGCGCTCATCGAGCTCGAAGGTCAGCTCGCGCGGAATCAGCGGCGGGGCGAACTCGATCTGCGGATCGTACATCTCGTAGCGGTGCTCATTGCGGATCGACAGGACGTCGGCGAAGCCGCGGGTGGTGATCAGGGCGGTGGCCGAGCCTTTGCGCTCGATCAGGGCATTGGTGACGATGGTGGTGGCGTGGACCACCAGGCCGGTGACCTCCTCGGAGGCCACCCCGGCCTTGGCGAGGACCTTGTCGACGCCGCCGAAGAAGCCGGCCAGCAGGTCATCGTGGGTGGTGAGCACCTTGTCTACCGCCAAGCGCCCGTCCGCGCCGCGCAGGACCACGTCGGTGAAGGTGCCGCCGATGTCGATGGCCAGGGACCAGGTCATGCCGCTTTCGCCCGCCAGCCAAGGTTCGCTGAAGCCGCCGCCGCCGCCGCCGTGATCGCCGCGATCTGCTCGCTCGCCGGCTGGGCCGGAATGGCCTGCGCCCCGCCGACCAGGGCGATGGTCCCGCGCCAGGCGCCGGCATGGTCGAACACTGGCGCGGCGAGGGCGCCGACGCCCAGCATCATCTGGTCCGGCGCGCTGGCCCAGCCTCGCGTGCGCGCCGCCTCGACCGCGGCGACGAGCGCATTGGGGTCGGTAAGGGTGGCAGGGGTCCACGCCTTCAGGGGACGGACAACCGCCTTTGCCAGCAGAGCGGGCGGACCGAACGCCAGGGCGATTTGGCCGTGGGCGGTGGCGTGGAGATCGAGCGCCGTGCCCGGCCGCACGCCGAACTCGATCGGATTGCGCCCAGGCAGCAGCTCCAGAACCACCACCGCGCCTTCGACGAGGGCCGAAGCCGTCACCGCCTGGCCGGTCGCTTCGCGCAAGGCCGCCATGGCCGGGCGCATGGCGGTGAGGACATCGAACCGGTCGCGCACCGCTTCGCCCAGCACCATCAGCTTGACGGCGATCTCATAGCGTTCGCTCGCGGGATCCTGGCGCACGTAACCCCGGCCGATGAGGGCGCGCAGATGGCGATGGGCCCGGGCCTTGGAGACGCCGAGTTCGCGGGCGATGTCGCTGACGCCGCGGGGGCGGGGCGAGGCGGCTAGCAGCTCCATGAGGGTGAGCACCAGGTCGACCGACGCCAGGCCGGACACGGTTGGCATGGGGGTCAGCGCAGTTATCGGCGTCGATTGAGTCATTTGTTCCGCTAGTTGGAACGATGGTTCGTTCAGTGGCCCAAATAGGCGCCGCGAATTGGGGTGGTCAAGAGGCGATGATACGGTGATGACGATTGCATGACGGAGAATCCGCGAAAGCCTGTCCACGGCCTCGATGTCGACGCCCAGACGCGCTGCGCCCATTGGCGCTCGCCGCTGGATATCGTCGCCATCCGCATAAAGTGTTGCGGGGTCTACTACGCCTGCAAGGATTGCCACGAGGCCCTGGCCGGCCATCCCATCGAAGTCTGGCCGCCCGATGAGTGGGATCGGCTGGCGGTCATGTGCGGGGCCTGCGGGGCTGAGCTGGCCATCGCCGCCTATCTGGCCTCGTCAGATGCCTGTCCAGCCTGTCACGCGCCGTTCAATCCCGGCTGCCGCTTGCATCGCCGCTTCTATTTCGAGACGGCGTGACCATAATCGGCCTCCACAGGGAGGCGTCGCAGCCATGATCGAGGGATTTCGTAATCGGGTGCGCGCCGGCGAGGTTGTCCTCGGCGCCTTTATCAAAACCGCTCACCACGCGGTCGGCGAGGTCATGGCGCGCTCGGGTATCGATTTCACCATCCTCGACGCCGAGCATTCGCCGTTCGATCTGGAGGGGACCGACCGGGTGGTCCTCGGTGCGACCGCCGCGGGACTGCCCTGCCTGGTCCGTCCCGCCGGCCATTGGCTGCCGTTCATCGGCCAGTGTCTGGACCTGGGCGCGGCCGGGATCCTAGCCCCGCACGTGATCGATGGCGTCACGGCGACCTCGTTGGCGGCGGCGGCGAAATACGCATCCGGAAAGAGGGGGTTTTCCCCCGCGACCCGCGCTGGCGACTACGGCACGGTCCCGTTCGCGCCCTACCGCGCCCGGGCGGACGCCGAAAGCTCGCTGTGGTGCCAGATCGAGGACGCCGAGGCCCTGGGTCATCTCGATGAGATCGCCGCCGCGGACGGGGTCGATTGCCTGTTCCTGGGGCGCGCCGATCTGGGGCTCTCCCTCGGGGTCGAGAGCCCGGACGACCCGAAGATGCGCGAGGCGATCGCCGCCACTGCCGAGGCCGCCCGCCGCCATGGCAAGGCGCTCGGCTTTTTTCTCGGCGATCCGGCGGAGTTCGGCGCCCTGCTGGAACTCGGGGCCACCGTTCTGGTCTGTGGCGCCGATCAGAGCTGGCTGATCAGCCAAGGGCAAGCGATCCGCCAGGCCCTCACTCAGGCGACCGAGGCGCTATCCGAGCGCTAAACCGCTTCCGCCTTGGCCCCCCAGACTTCGCGGGCCTTCTCGTAGACGCCCTGGTCGTAGGAAAACTCGATGGTGTTGCCGTCGGGGTCCTTGATGAAGCACACGTAGCCGATCGGATCGGGCAGCTGCATGGGACCGAGCGCCAAGCACCCTTCGGCCTTGGCCCGGCCGGCGAATTCGTCGACCATCTCCTTGGTCGGCAGCTCGATCCCGATGTGGGCGAATGGGCCAAGCGGCGGGTGCGCCGCCGGGGCGAACGGGTCCTTGCCCTCAAAGAACTCGCCGCACACCAGCACGAACGGCGCATCGGCCTGGGACGCATCGCCGATCCAGGCGCCGCGGCCGGCCGCGTCCTGATGGCGCGCCAGCAGGGTAAGGTGGGTGTGGCGCTCGTACCAGGCGATGGTGGCGTCGATGTCCCTCACCTTGAGCGCGATGTGGGTCCAGGACGGCTTGCGTGGACGGAATTTGTGGATGCTGTCGTCAGCCAACGGCGCCTCCTTCATGATCTTGCCCGATCATGCCACCGATGACGCACGCCACTCTTGATTTAGGACGCACATGTTGCGGCCTCAGCTGCTTTGGAGAAAGGTCCGCCAGCCGCCGAAATGAGTGATGTCGCGGGCGCCGGCGACCGCACGCGGTTCGGCGACGAACCCCTTGACCGCCTCGCCGGTCTCCAGATCGACCGTGCCGATGGCCAGGGGCGGCGGGACCTCGGCGACAAAGCTGCCGAAGGCGGCGAGGTCCAACTCATAGACCTCGACCGCGATGGCCACGCCGTCTTCGTCCCCGACGTGAACCAGGGCGGGCTTGAGCGGTGAGCCACCGGCCATGGCGTAGAGCTTGTAGGCGGCCGCCGTCCTGCCGGCGCCGACAAGGCGCGCGTTGCGAGAGGCGAGCTGCCAATGGAGCGGCATGCCCGAAAGATGGGCCCCCACCACCGCCAGCTTCACCATTTGTGGACGTGCGCCAAGATCGAGCGGCGGCCGCGACCCCGGCATCCGCTCGGCGAGGCGTTCGGCAAGCGCCAGCAGGCGCGCCTCGCTCCACGCCGGGCCCAGGAAGCTGACGCCAAAGCCGGTGGCGTTGGACCGGAAGCCGGCCGGCGCGGCTACGGCGGCCATGTCCAGCAGGTTCACGAAATTGGTGTAGGTCCCCAGGTTGGCGTTGAGGGCGAAGGGCTCGGCGAGTACTTCGGCGATACGGTAGATGGCCGGCGCGGTGGGCAGCATCAGAGCGTCGACGTCCGCCCACAGTGACTGGGCGTCGCGCTTGTAGCCTTGCAGGGCGTGGAGGCCTTCGAAAGCGTCCACGGCCGAAATGCCGACGCCGGCCTGGACGATCGCCCGCACCACCGGATGGATAGCCGCCGGATTGCGCTCGAGGACTGCGCCCAGAGCGACCGCCCGCTCGGCGATCCAGGGGCCTTCATAGAGCAGGCGGCCGCAGGCCAGCAGCGGGGCGATGTCGACCTCGACGAGGCGCGCGCCGCCATCAGCCATGGCCTTCAACGCCGCTTCAAAGAGGCGCTCCGATTGGGCGTCGCCAAACCAGGCGAGATCGCCGGAGCGCGGAACGCCGATGGCCTCGGCCGCGGCAGGCATCGTCTCCGCCCGGCGAGAGAACGGGTCGGCCACATCGAAGGCGGCCAGTTCGGCGTCGACCGCCGCGGCATCGGCGGCCGAGTGGGTGAATAGGCTGACACAATCGAGCGAGCGGCAGGCCGGGACGAGGCCGCGAGTGCTCCAGCGGCCGGGCGTAGGCTTGAAGCCGATCAGGCCATTGAAGGCGGCCGGCACGCGGCCAGAGCCGGCGGTGTCGCTGCCAAAGGCAAAGCCGACGATCCCTGCGGCGACCGCCACGGCCGATCCGGAACTGGAACCGCCGGCGATCCAGGCGCGATCAAACACGCAGCCCGGGGCGCCGTACGGACTTCGGGTCCCGGTGAGGCCGGTGGCGAACTGGTCCAGGTTGGTCTTGCCGATAGGGATAGCCCCGGCGGCGATGAGGCGGGCGACGACCTCGCAGTCCTGGTCCGGCGCATAGGTGAAGGCGGGGCAGGCGGCCGTTGTCGCCAGGCCGGCGACGTCGAGGTTGTCCTTCACGGCGAACGGGACGCCGGCAAGGGGCAGGCTCTCACCCCGCGCCAGACGCGCGTCGACCTGACGCGCCCGCGTCAGAACTTCGCTAGCGCTGAAGCGGCCGATCCAGGTCTGGGGCTGGACGGCGTCGTAGTCCCGAACCCGGGAGAGACAGTCTTCAGCGACCTCCACAGCCGAGCGGGCGCCCTCGCGCACCGCGGCCGCGGTCGCGGCCACGTCGAGTGGACGCGTCACTCCCATGCCGCTAGGTCGGTCGGACTGGGAAAGCCGCCCTTGTGGTAGAGCAGGGGCGGACCGGTCGCGGCGTGTTCGATGTGAACCCCGCGTCCGATGACGACCTTATGGTCGCCGGCGGCGTGGGCCTGCTCGAGGGCGCAGTCGATAAACATGCAGGCCGCGTCCAGCTGCGGCGCGCCGCCGTCGCGGGCGCGCCAGTCGAGGGTCGCGAACCGGTCGGTCACGATGGGCTTGCCGAACAACCTGGCCAGTTCGCCGCTATGGGCGCTCAGGATGTTGACGCCGAACAGGCCAGACCGCTCGACAGGGTTGAGGGCCGGATTGGCCAGGTCCAGGCAGATGAGCAGTAGCGGCGGATCGAGCGACACTGAGCAGAAGGCGTTCACCGTCGTGCCTACCGGGGCGCCATCGGACCAGCTGGTGACGATGGTCACGCCGGAGGGAAACCGGCCCATGGCGGCGCGCCATTCGGCGGCTGTGACCTGACCGCTCCCAGTCACTGAACCGGCCAGGTGGTGAGGGTCGGAAGACCGGTCCTGGCGATCACCGCCGCTCCGGCCTGGCGGGCGTCGGCCAGCAGCTTGGCTTCGTCGATGCGGGTGGCGCGGCCGGCCTCGATCACCTTCACCCCGTCGATCCAGACGCTGTGCACGCCGCGCGCCGGGGCGCAGAGCGCCAGTTGGGCCGCCGGATCGAATAGCGGGCCCCACTCGGGGAGGTCGGTGTCGTGGAGCACGAAGTCGGCCTTCTTGCCGACCTCCAACGAGCCGATGAGGCTCTCCATGCCGAGCGCCCGGGCGCCGTTCACCGTGGCCATTTCGAGGATGGCGGCCGGGCCATAGAGGTGCTCGTCCTGGCGGGCGTCGCGGAACACCCCGGCCATCAGGCGCGCGGCTCCCAGGATGTCGGCGGCGACTCCGTCGGTGCCCAGGGCGACATTCACTCCACGCTCGGTCATCTCCGGATAGAGGCCGATGCGCGACAGGCCAAAACCGCCCTGGATCGCCGCATGCGGACAGAGGATGGCGTTGGCGCCGGTTTCGGCGATCAGCTCCGCCTCCGCCTGGTCGATAGCGGCCAGGTGGGTGAGGCAGACATTGGCCCCCAGCACGCCGATGTCGGCCAAGTGCTCCACCGGCCGGCGATTGTACGTCGCCAGGAACCACTGCGGATCGGCGGCCCGCGGACTCATATGGGCCGATACGCCCAGGCCGTGCTCGTCGGCCAGCGCCTTGGCGGCGCGCCAGACCGCGTCGGGGTTGGTCGAATGGCCGACCAGCACCGGCCACGCCGCCAGCCTGGCGGCGCCGTCGTCCGGCCAGCGGGCGATCTCAGCGGTGAGCGCCGCGATGGCGGCGGCCGAGACCGCGGCCTCGTCGTCGGCGGGATTCCAGGCGCGGCCCTCGACCCATTCGCCGACCCGTCCGCGGACGCCGGTTTCGATGAGGCCCTCCATCACCGCGTCGAGGTGAGTGACGGTGCCGGCTTCCAGAAACGACGTCGTACCGGAGGCCATCATGGCCAGAGCCGCGCACTGGGCGGCCAACGCCTCCTCGGCGGCGGACTGAGCCCGGAAAATCGGGATCACCCAGCGCGAGAGGCGTTCGGACGGGCTGACCTCGGGTCCGCCGCGCGCGAAGCCGCGGGTGAGGGGATCGCCGGTGATGTGGATGTGGCCGTCGACAAAACCGGGTGCGGCGACAAAACGGTGGCCGTCGAGAGTGTTCTTAGCCCTCACCTGGCGGACCAGGGTCTCCCGCTTGCCCACGGCGACGATGCGGTCGCCGGCGATCGCCAAGGCCCCGTCGGCCAGGACCCGCCGCTCGGCGTCCATGGTGACGAGCGTGACTCCGGAGATCAGGAGATCGGCGTTGATGACCAGTTCGGTCGGCCGGGGCTCGGTCATCGGATCTCCCCCTGCGAAGCGGGGGGAGCGCCGGCCCCCGGGTCCGGCGAACGCCGGCCCGAGGATAAACTCCGCTCGGGCAGGGGGGCGAGGGCAGCGCGCCGACGCTCTGTCACTCGCTCCCTCCGCCCCTTTGGGGTCCCCCTCCCCGTGAACGGGGGAGGATCAATGGCGGCGCGTCCAAAGTCCTAGCCGAAACGATAGCCGGAAATGCGCGCCTGCATCACCTCGTCGGTGAACACTCGCTCGCCCGGCTCTTCGGCGGCCGCGCCGGCGGCGATCATGAGCGGCAGCAGATGCTCCTCCCTGGGGTGTGCATTGCGCGCAGCCGGCGCCTGCGACCAGCGGACCAAATCCTCCCGGCGGGCGGGGGGACTCGCCTTGGTGAGTGCGTCCGTCAGCCACCGGTCGAAAACGTTGGAGGGCTCGGTCGCCGCCGGCGTGCTGAAGCTGTGCATGTTGTGATAGCTCATGCCGCTGCCGACGATCAGCACCCCTTCCCGGCGAAGGCTCTCCAGCGCGCGGCCGGCGGCGAGGTGCTCGGCCGGGTCGAGGCCGGTCTTGAGCGACAGCGGCACGACGGGAATGTCCGCGTCCGGATAGATCAGCAGGAACGGGACGAACACCCCGTGGTCGAACCCGCGCGTGGGATCGGTCCGGGCGGGAAGGCCGGCGGCGGTCAGCAGCTCGACGATCCTCTCGGCCAACGCCGGTGCGCCTGGCGCCGGATAGCGCAGCTCATAGGTGTGCGGCGGAAAGCCGCTGTAGTCGTAGATCATGGCCGGGTGCGGGCTGCTGGCGGCGGTGAAGGCGCTTTCCTCCCAGTGACCGGAGACGACCACGATCGCTTTAGGCCGCCGGGGCAGGGTGTCGGCGAGGCCCCGCAGCCAGGCCGCGGTGGCGTTCCAGGTGTCGGCGGGCTCGCCGCGTACGCTCCAGTCCATGAAGAAGCACGGCCCACCCCCATGGGGAATGTAGAAGGTCGGAAGGGCGGCGGTGGCGTTCATCGAGTGTCCTGAGTATGGCAAGGGTGGCTTGCCAAGAGATAGTGTGGGCGCGCCCGCCGGCCAGTCTTGCACCTGAGCGCGTTAAACTTGGCCTGGCCTGCACGGAGCCGGCGTGGCCCTTGTCTGGCCCGCCAGCCCCGCGTTAGGACGCCGGTCATGACCAACTGGCTGATCACCGGCATCAGCGGCGGCCTCGGCCGCGAGATCGCCAGGGCTGCGCTGGCGCGCGGCGACGCCGTGGCCGGAACGGTGCGCCGGCCGGAGGATCAGGCGGCGTTCGACGCCCTGGCCCCCGGGCGCGCTCACGGGCTTCAGCTCGATCTGGCCCGAGCGGCCGACGCGGCGGCCGCGGTCCAGGCGGCGACCCGTCAGCTCGGAAGCATCGACGTGCTGGTCAACAACGCCGGCTATGGGCTGGTCGGGGCGGTGGAAGAAGCCAGCCTCGAGGAGATCCGCGCCCAGTTCGAGGTCAATGTGTTCGGAGCGGTGGCGATGATCCAGGCGGTGCTGCCGGCCATGCGCGCCCGCCGCGCCGGGCGCATCGTCAATATCAGCTCGGTGAGTGGGATCGCCGTGTGGGCCGGGACGGGCGTCTATTGCGCCAGCAAACATGCGCTGGAGGCGATTGGCGAGACGCTCGCCGACGAGGTCGCCCCTTTCGGCGTCAAGGTGATCAACGTCGCACCCGGCGGCATGCGCACAGACTACGCCGGGCGCTCGCTGGTGCGGTCCACGGCGCGCATCGACGCCTATGACGAGGGTCCGGCCCATCACGCCGAGACTATTCTCGCCGACCATGCCGGCGGGGAGGGGGGCGATCCTGTCAAGGTGGCCCGGGTGATCCTCGACGCCGTCGATATGGAGGAGCCGCCGAAGCGCCTGCTCCTGGGCGCCGACGCCCTGCACTATGCCGAGCAGCACATCGAAGGATTGCAGGCCGACATCGCCCGATGGCGTGAGATCAGCCTTTCCACCGGATTCTGAGGTCGGGGCCGATCCTCAGGGGATCAGGACGGCGGCGCCCTGGAAGCGTCCGTGGCGCAGATCGTCCAGCGCCTGGTTGGCGCGTTCCAGCGGATAGGCATGAGTCTCGGTGCGAACGCCGGCGGCCCGGGCGATCGGAAAGAACGTCTGGCCGTCGCTGCGGGTCAGATTGGCCACGGAGACGATCTCGCGCTCCTCCCACAACAGGCGGTAGGGCAGGCTCGGGATGTCGCTCATGTGGATGCCGGCGCAGACCACGCGTCCGCCCTTGCGCACCGCCTTCAGGGCGGCCGGGACCAGCGCGCCGACCGGCGCGAACAGTATGGCGGCGTCGAGCGGCTCGGCCGGCGCTTCGCCTGAGGCGCCGGCCCACGCCGCGCCCAGACGCCGGGCGAAAGCCTGGGTCGCCTCATCGCCGTCGCGGGTGAAGGCGAACACTGTTCGCCCCTGCCAGATGGCGACCTGGGCGATGATGTGGGCGGCGGCGCCGAATCCATAGAGGCCGAGATTCTTGGCCTCGCCGGCCTTGCCCAGGGCGCGCCAGCCGATCAGGCCGGCGCACAGCAGCGGGGCCATGGCGACGTCGCCGCCATCCTCGCCGAGCGGGAAGGCGAACCGGGCGTCGGCAATGGCGCAGGTCGCATAGCCGCCGTCGCGCGTGTAGCCGGTGAAGAGAGGCGCATCGCAGAGGTTTTCCGCCCCGCTCAGGCAATAGGCGCACACTCCGCAGGTGTGACCGAGCCAAGGCACGCCCACCCGCTGGCCAAGCTCCAGGCCAGTGACGCCGGCGCCGATGGCGTCCACCCGTCCCACGATCTCGTGCCCGGGGACGATGGGCGTGCGCACATCGGGAAGTTCGCCATCGCAAACGTGCAAGTCCGTGCGGCAGACGCCGCAGGCGCTGATCCGGACGCGGATTTCCCCGGATCCGGGAGTTGGCTCGGGGATTTCGCGCGGGACCAGCGGCGCGCCCACCTGTTCGAGCACCATGGCCCGCATCGAGCGCCTCCAAATCAAGTCACGCAGGGACGCATTGGGCCGCCGAATGGGCCCGCGGCGCAAGAGTTTGAAGCGCCCTAGCTTCAGGCGCTGGCGCCCTTGAAGGCGCCGCACCGCCCGGTGCATGACAGGCGGAGTGCTCCAGGAGGCGGCCGTGCTCACCTATGACCTCTACTGGTCGTTCCGATCGCCCTATTCCTACATGGTGGTCCCCAGGTTGCTGACGCTGGAGCGGGAATTCGAGGTCACCTGTCTGGTGCGGCCGGTCTACCCCCTGGCGGTGCGCACGCCGGAGTTCTTCGACAGTCTCGATCCGTTGTGGTTTTCCTACTTCCTGGTCGACATCCATCGCGAAGCCGCATTCCTGGGCCTGCCGTTCCGCTGGCCAAGGCCCGACCCGGTCAGCCGCGGACCGGACGGACGCTACGCCAAGGAGCAGCCCTACATCCACCGGCTCACCCATCTGGGCGTCGCCGCCGCTGAGCGCGGTCGGGGGCTCGCATTCCTCAAGGAGGTGAGTCACCTCATCTGGAGCGGCGAAGTCGACGGCTGGAACGAGGGCGACCATCTGGACCGCGCGGCCGCGCGCGCCGGTCTTGATCCCACCGAACTGACGGGATCTGTCGATGCCGCGCCGGAGCGTTACGCAGCCGCCGTTGAGGAAAGTCAGGGCGCCCAGAGGTCCGGCGGACATTATGGAGTGCCGACCACGGTGTTTGGCGGTGAGCCGTTTTTCGGCCAGGACCGCTTCGGTCAGATGAAGTGGCGAATGGAAGCCGCCGGGCTTCAACCTCGTGTTGGCGTTGTCAGCTGATGCAACTCGTCGCCAGGGCGGCGGCGTCGGCGATGAGGCGGTCGCGGGTGACCTGCGTGGCCGTGGATCCGGCCAGATAGGCGGCCATGGCGAAGCGCCGCCCGCTCGCCAGGGTCACGATGCCGATGTCGTTGGTGGCTGGGGTCAGACCAAGATCGGTGGCCGCCGTGCCGGTCTTGTGCGCCAGAGATGCTCCCGGAGGCAGGCCGGCGCGGAGCCGTGTCTGGCCGGTGGAGCTGTCGGTCATCAGCCGCAGCAGCAACCGCGTCGAGGGCGCCGACAGGAGCTGACCCAGCGCCAGGCGGCTCAGAAAGGCGAGGGTTGAGGGCACGGTCGCAGTATCGCGCGGGTCAGCCAGGTAACGGGCGGCGGCGGCCTCGCGCGTCTCTGCGGGCACGGCGTCGCGCGCGGCCTCCCAGGCGCGTGGATCGATCCACCCAGGTTGAAACGCGGGCATGGCGGCGATTTCGGGCTGCAGGTCGCGTTCATAGCGGCTGACGTTTATGTCGGTGACGCCCTTGGCGCGCAGCCACGCGGTGACGGCGGCTGGTCCTCCGATGCGCTGCATGATCGTGTCGGCGGCGGTGTTGTCGCCGCGCTGAACCGCCAAGGCGATGAGATCCACCGCCGGCAAGACCATCCTGCCTCCCGATGGCGGTTTGGCCCAAGCCGCATTGATCCCGATATTCCCGACCGACAGATCCTCCTCGGTCAGGGTCATCGGCTCGGACAGTCTGAGGCGGCCGGCATCGGCCTCGGAAAGAGCGGCGGCGGCCAGGAAGGCCTTGAAAACGCTCTGAAGCGGGAAGCGGGCCGACGGCTCGGAGACCCATGCAAGATCGGGGGTGATCAGGTCGACGCCAAAACCGAACGCCGCGGGCTTTGCGCGAGCGGCCAGGTCGACGAAGCCCGCGCTGAGCCGGTGCGTGTCAAGGTTGGCCGGGCCAAGGGGCGGCGCGGGCCGCTGGGGCGCGCAACCCCAGAGCGCGGCGCTGGCGGCGAGACCGGAAACGGCGAAACGGCGGGCGGGGTCCATGCGGTCGGGCGAATCCTTGGCGTGTCCGTGATCATATCCGGCGTGCGTGGAAATGGGCTATGGGCCAGCGCATGAACGCGCCCTGCGTCATCCTCAAGGACGCCCAGTTGGCCGAGAACATCGGTGCGGCGGCGCGGGTGATGGCCAATTTCGGCCTGGCGGACCTGCGCCTTGTGAACCCCAGGGATGGCTGGCCGCAGGAGCGGGCCTGGGCAAGCGCGTCGGGCGCCAACTGGCCGCTGGACGACGCCAAGGTCTTCGATCGCCTGGAGGACGCCATCGCCGATCTCACCCTGGTGCTGGCCACCACCGCCCGGCCGCGCGACGCCAACTTGCCGGTCATGAGCCCGCGCCAAGGGGCGGGCTCTCTGCGCGCGGCGGCCGCAAGCGGCCAGGCGTGCGGCGTCCTCTTCGGCGGCGAACGCGCCGGCCTGGAAAGCGACGATATCGCCCTCTGTCACGGGGTTGTCACCGCGCCGGTCGATGAGCGGTTCGCCTCTCTCAACCTCGCCCAGACCGTGGCCCTGGTCGCCTATGAGTGGCGGATGACGGGCGAGCCAGGTGCGCCGGCAGGTTTCGATGCGGCGCCGGCCCCCGCGCCGCACGCCGCGATCCTCGGCTTCTATGAGCAGCTCGAAGGCGAGCTCGACGCCGCTGGCTTTTTTCACCCGGCCGAGAAGCGACCCTCTATGGTCAGGAACCTGCGTATAGCGCTCGGACGGGCCCGCTTTACCGAACAGGAGGTGCGCACCCTGCGCGGCGTCGTCACCGCCCTTTCAAAAGGGCGTGGCAAGGTTCTGGAGAAGCTGGCGGCGAAGAAAGCGGCCGGTGAGACCTCGAGAACCAACGATGCCTGATTCCAGGCTCCTCGCATTCCAGGCTCCTCCCAAGGTCGAAATGCACCGGACAGATCATGTGCTACCTGCACCGGACAGATCGTCTGCTCCCTACACGCCTGGCTCCTCGCCTGGCTCCTCGCCTGTTGGGAGCAGCTGAAGTTGTCCGGTTTATGTAGCACGTGATCTGTCCGGTTGTTGTGTCCGAGCGAGGCTGGAGGGAGAGCCCGGAGGGCTCGACTGGAAGTCTCGCTCGGACGCGGGTCTTGGAAGGGGTTCATGCAGCGGCCCTTTGCGGCTGATCGTTGGTGTCATGGTCGGCGAGGTTCCATCGCGCGAGGCATCGGGGGCCGTGGAAGATGGCCAGGTCGCCGTCCGGGTAGTGGTGAACGCGAACCTTGGCTCTGACGAAGTGAGCCCTGGCGGGATGGGGCGGGATCTGTAGCCG
>OUNO011323010.1_pt1 | contig 25915 bp, 27 predicted proteins | sample 1779811 | NCBI WGS metagenome assembly OUNO01 (sample SAMEA3914804, study PRJEB12502) | metagenome | biome: forest; material: soil | place: Canada | collected 2010-06-25 | depth 0.3 m | reverse complement strand
GCGCGCGGGCGTCGGCGCCGTGGCCAGCCAAGCCGTGCCAAACCCCGCGCTGAGAGCGGAGTGCCTGGATCGGCTGGCGAACGGCGCGCGCCCTGAGGAGGCGCTTCGGCAAGCCCTGGCGACGGACACGCAGGCCCAGCGGCGCCAGGTCGGGTTGATCGACGCCGGCGGTCGGACGGCCGCTCACACGGGCGCCAAGTGCGAAGACGCCCGCGGCCACGTCATCGAATCCGACTGCGTGGTCGCCGGAAACACGCTCGTCTCTGAAGATGTCCTTCGCGCGGTCGCCTCGTCCTGGAGCGAGACGAGCGACGGCGACCTGGCCGAGCGCATGCTGGGGGCGCTGGACGCCGGCCAAGCCGCCGGGGGCGACCGGCGTGGGCGCCAATCCGCAGCCCTGCTGGTAGGCAACGCCAACCCATTGCTGGCGCTCGACCTTCGCGTCGACGATCACAGCGATCCCCTCGTCGAGTTGCGTCGACTGCTGGGCCTGTACCGCGAGCGATATGAGCCGGTCCTCAGGTCGTTGCCCGCGCCGGGCGGGGAATGACGCCCGATTTCGCCCTCGCGCCCCGGGCCGGGCCTGCTTAAGGTTGGTCATGGCAACCTCGACAATCGATCGCTCTCCCACTGAAGTCGTGCGGGCGTTCTGGGCCGCGTTCCGCAGCGGTGACGTGCAGCGTGCATTTGGGTTCTGGTCGGCCGACGCCGTCTGGCGCCTCACGGGACGGCACGCTCGCGCTGGCGACTACACGCCGAGCGATTACGCAGAGATGCTCGCGGGCTTCAGCGCCGAATTTCCGGAATACAGCGGCGAGTTCCTCAACGCGCGAAACCTGGGAGAACTCGCACTCTTCGACGTTCGCTCGCGCAATGGCCCCGCCCCCGGCGAGTCCCAGGGGATTATCATCTATCGGGTGCGGGATGGCCTGATCAAGGAGGGTTGGGCGATCGCCGCCAACCACGGCGGCCGCTATCCCTTCTGATCGGAGCGCGATCCCTAGGCGTCTGACGTGTTGTCCCGCAGGAACTGGGCGTAGGCCGCTTCACTGAGGGTTCCCGCCGCCAGATCGATCACCGCCTGCGCCGCCGCCGCCTCGTCAGCGTGGAACAACCCGCCGTTGAGTTCCACGAACAGGATCCCGAGCACGAAGCCGGTCCTCTTGTTCCCATCAATGAACGGGTGATCGCGGACGACGCCGTAAGTGTAGGCGCCGGCCAGATCGGCCAGATCGACGTCCTGATCATAACCCGAGCGTTGCTGGGCCCTGGCCATCGCCGAGCTCAGGACGCCGAGGTCGCGCACGCCCAACGCTCCGCCGTGGACCATTAATACCCGTTCATGAATGCCCAGCGCATCGCCCACATCGAGCCACGTCCATGCCCTCACCTGGCAAGGACGCGCAGCGTGTTGCGATACCGCCGTATGATCTCCTCGGCCTTTTCCATCCTGGCGGCGAAAGCCGGATCATAGGGCGTCAGTCGATAGCCGCCGTCGGGCGTCTCGACCGCATAGACAAGGTCGCCTTTGGCCACGTTCAACCGCGCCAACATCTCCTTGGGGATGACGACGCCGGTGGACGTGCCCACCGCAGTCAGTTTCAGGGTCGGCATCGAAACTCCTCGGCATACCTATTTGTATTATAATGTCCCCGGAGTGGTGATGGAAGGGTCTGCGCCTGAGCCTAGTTGGGCGCGGACGCGGTGAGACGCCAAATCCACCGCCGGTCTCGCTTCTAGATCTCGCCGATGTTGGCAGTCGGACGGCCTACCCCTCGACTGAGGTAGGCCTGAAGATCCCGGCCAGGTTCGTCGTCAAAGATTTCCCCGACGGTCAGGCCATCCATCCGATCGAGTCGAAAGGCCCGAAAGTCGGCGCGCAGCGGGCACCAGCCGATCAGCAGCCAGCCATCGGAGAAGGCGGTCAGCGCCAGCGGCCTGACCGATCGGTTGGTTTGATGTCCCTGGGCGTTCACGTAGGCGAAACCGACGCTCCGCCGTGACCTCAGCGCCGCGCGCAACGTCGATCCGAATCCTGGGGAGCGACGTTCCGGCCTCTGACTTGATCGGACCGGGCGAGCGGAGGGAGCGGCGATCGGCTCGGTCAACCAGGCGAGGTCGATCTTGCCCCGCGCCGCCCGCGCCGCGGCGGCGAGCTCTGGATCGCCCACTTGTTCTACATAGGCGAGGCCGAGGGCTAGAGCCTCCAGCTCGTCGTGATCGAAGGCGATGGGCGGGAGGTCCACCCGCCCGCGGAGCATGAAGCCCACGCCCGCCTGCCCCTCTATCGGCAAGCCCTGCGCCTGCATGGCGGCGATGTCCCGGTACACGGTCCGAACCGACACCTCGAGCTGTGTGGCCAGGTCTTCCGCTCTGACGAGAGGCTTGGCCTTCAGGCAGCCGATCAATTCGATGAGGCGGTCCGCCCGGCGCATGGCCATCTCTCCTGACACCACGCTGTCAGGAAGGAGCGTCTATGGCAATGACCTGAAGGAGATTTCCATGATCACGACTGTCCTCAGCCGCTACCCCACGCCGCCGTGCGCTCAGCTACTGGGCCTGGACATACTGGAGGCCGACGCGGCGAGGGGCTGGGTTCGTATCGGCTTTGTCGCGACGCCGGAATTCTGCAACGCGACGGGCGCCATCCAGGGCGGTTTGCTGAGCGCGATGTTGGACGACACCACGGGACCCGCCGTCCTAATCGCGACCAACGCCGAGCTCCATCCCACCACGATCGATATGACCGTCAGCTTTCTCGCATCGGCGCGGCCCGGGCCCCTGTTCGGCGAAGCCAGGGTGCTTCACCTTGGCAAGACCATCGGCTTCATCGAAGCCAGTCTCACCGACGCTCACGGCGCGACAATCGCCAGGGCGACGTCGAGCGTTCGACTGAGGCCGATGCAGAAGGCGCCGGCATGAAGGGGGCGGCCGCTGTTTAAGGTGTGGCGTCTCCACCGCCTCTGGCGATACCGTGAGCGACGAAATTCACCGCATCGACGCGGGTCATTGCCTGCTCGTCGAGAAGTTGCGCGGCGCGGCTTTCCTGCTCGGAGAATATGGCCACAAGCACCTGTGCTCCTGTAACTGATTGGCCGCCCGAGGCCTGTACATGAAGCACTGCGCGCTGGATCACACGCTGAAAGCCAGCAGTTGGCCTCGCCTCGTCACTCGCTTGTCTCTTCGGCTCGTTGTCGAGGTAACCTGAGAGTTCACTCCTAAGTGCGTCAAGATCAACGTCGCACGCCCGCATCACGGCCGAAGCATCGTTGTCGCCTACGAGCGCGAGAAGAAGATGTTCCAGTGTCGTATATTCGAGGCTTCGCTGCGTGGCGTTGGTAACCGCTCTGTGCAGCGTCGACTTCAGCTCAGTGGAAAATCCGACCCGTTCGGGTGATTGGATGTCGGCGCTCGAAGGTGGCGCCGCGGAAGGGCTCCGCCGTGGCGCACCTGGGTCCGCGCGGATCGCGGCGGACAACGTGTTCCAGTCGGCCACGCCAAACGCCTTAGCAATCAGTTCGAGGCTTTGACTGACGGTGACCTTGAGGCCGTTAACGGCGAGAGCCGCACGGATCGTGTGCGCCATAGCTTTGGCGTCGCGGAAGTCGCGCATGTCTTCGTCCTTTGCTTGAACGAACCAGAAGCGCCAGGAGCTTGCATTGCTGGCCCGTTCGTTCGGGCAAAGGGGCGAAGAGAGCCTCGATACGTTCACCGTACCCAAAAAGGGCGCAAGCAGCAGGTCGTATCAACCTGAGCCAACGGTGTCCGAGGGACCGGTCGGTGTCAACTACCCCTGGTATTTGAGAGAGATCGCTACGTCTCAAGACGTCGTCGCCGGCTTATGCGGCCAGATCAGTGCGCGGCCCCGGCGTCCCGCGCCATCTTTTCGGCGATCTGACCTTTCTCAACGACCAATTCCGTCTCCAGGTTCGTCCAGTAGAGCGCCTTGAGGTAGGCGAGGTCGCTGTCGGTCAAGCCGTCCGGCTTGGACCTGCCCCCGCACTTGGTCGACAGCAGATCAAGGATGCTCGGCAGGGCGTCGCATCCGTCGAGGGACCGGGACTGGGACAGGGCGAGCAAGGCGATGTAGTCGGCGATGGGGCCGATCGGGCGGCCGTTCAGGGCGTTGGCGTCGGCGACGATCAGAACATTGACGAACAGGCTGCTGAGACAATGGGTGAACCGGCTGTCGCAGTCGTTATTCTCCGGCGTCTGGGCCAATGTCTCCATGGCCTGCAGCCACCATTTGACTGCGTGACCTCCAACTCGCTCGCACCCGTCCCTCCCGAAACATCCGTCGACCACTGGCCTCTGTCGTTTTTCGTGCCAGAGAGATACCAGGCCTGAATCGGGCGATCGATTTTCGTCAACGCCCGGGTCTGCTACGCAAAATGGTAGCCGAGAAACGCGCTCTGTTTGCGGGCAACCTTATTGACCAGCGCTTGTGGATCGTCCGTGAACAGGATGTCGACGTTGGGCTTGCACGCGGACCGTTCGGCAGGGTCGCCCCGACTTCGGCCGCCAGCGCCGTGACCCTGGACGACACAAACGCGTTCATGTCTGGCGACAGGCCCATGGTGATCGGACAGATTGGATCGGTCCACCGCGCGAGCTGACCGGTTACTTTCGCTGGCGCCCCATGGGACTGGACGAAATCCAGCGCCTCCTCGTAGCGCGGCCGTGGCTTTTTCGGGGGAGCGATGACGGTCACGCCCTCGACCGGCGTAGCCGGAGATTGCGCGGCGTTCGCCGGGCGCCTTTCGCTCGGTGGCAGCGATTGAGCCCACGCTGCGGGAGCCGCGCCGATGGCGATCCACAGGCAAAATCCTGTAAGGGCCGAGCGTCCGGGCCACCCGATGGACGATCTCACGGCATTGGCCGGCGACCGAACCATGCGTCGTCTCCCGCGCGTTGGAACGACTGCAGCAGCCGAACGCGGAGGCTCCTCAGCCGCAGTCGTGCGTGTGAGAAAATGTGGCATGCCGCCGCGGTGGGGACAAGTTCGTGCAGGAGACCGCCAATCGATGGCCGTGCGGAGGAGATTTGGCAGCTTGGACAGTTTATCCGGACCGGCGATTTGATGGACAAGGCCCCAACCGAAGGCATACGTCGCCTATGAGGCTGTTGGCCGGTTTCACGCGAATGCGCGCCCTGGGCGCCGGAATCATCGGTTTAATCGCCATGGCGGCAACGGCGGCGGAGACGAAGCCTGGGCCCGCGGCGGTCGTCGCCTATCGCCTGACGCCGGAGGTTCGAAACGGCGCGGTGACCGCCCTGGACGTCGAGATCAGGTTGCGCGCGGACGCCACTGGCCGGACGCTTCTCGACCTGCCGGACAGGGGAATGGGTCAGAAAGACCGCTGGCGGTTCATCTCCAATCTCCACGTCGATGGCGCCTCGGTTAGCGAGGACGGTCCGGCGAAGCGAATCCTGAGTTCGAAACCGGGCGCGCCCATTGCAATCAGCTACCGCGTCCACTCCGCCTATGCGAGCGATCCTACTGGCGCCGATGCCAACCCGTACAAGGGCGCCGTCATTCGTCCGACCTGGTTCTCCAGCCTCGGCGGCTTCGTGTTCATTACGCCGGAGCGCCGGGACAATGCTCCGGCCACGTTCCGCTGGGGTCCCCTGCCCAAAGGCTGGGCCGTCGGCTCCGATCTCGATCCAGTCACGGCGGGAAGACCGATGACGGTCGCCAGCGTCGTCGACAGCACCCTGCTCGGCGGCGCCGACGTGAAACTTTACGCAAGGCCGATACCCGGCGGCGTGCTGCGGGTCGCGACACGCGGCGGGTGGACGTTCCCGGAACGCCGGCTGATAGACGACATCGCCACCGTGGTCGGGGCCCAGCGAGCTTTTTGGGGCGGCGCCAGCGGCCCCTATTTTGTGAGCGTGATGCCGCTGGCGGTCCCGCCCTACTACACTTCACTGGGCGGAACGGCCCGGTTCGAGGGTTTCGCCCTCTACGGCACGAGCAATGCCGAGGAGGCCGAATTTCGGCGCCTTCTCGCTCACGAACACACCCATAACTGGATCCCGTTTCAGCAGGGCGACCTTCCTGAAGGCGCGGCGCAGCCGGGGGCCTACTGGTACAGCGAAGGCTTCACCGACTTCTATGCCGACCGGACCCAACTCCGCACGGCCCTATGGACGCCGCGGGACTTCATCGCCCATCTCAACGAGGTCCTACGTGACTACGATATTTCGCCGGCGCAGCGGGCGCCCAACAGCCGGATCGTGGCCGACTTCTGGAAAAACCCGGATGTCAGCGCTCTGGCCTATCAGCGCGGCTATCTCCTGGCGTTCATCTGGGATGGGGAGATACGGCGCGCGACGCACGATTCAGCCGATCTCGACCAGGTCATGTTCGCCATGCGCGACCGTTACCTGGCCGCGCCGGCGAAGGCCAAACCCGGCGTCATCGCCAATTTCGAGACCACAGCCCGCGACCTGACCGGCGTCGACGTGCGGCCGGACGTCCAACGGTTCGCGATCCAGGGCGATGCGATCAGCCTGCCGCGCGATCTCTTCGGCGCCTGTGCGACGATCGCCGCCGTGACCGTTCCCGCCTTCGATCTGGGCTTCGACGCGCCCGGGTCGGCCGCTAGCGGCGTGTTTGCCGGGGTGGATCCATCGGGTCCGGCCTACGCGGCCGGGCTCAGAAACGGGATGAAGAGAATCGCTAGGGAAGGCGGCGAGCCGGGCGACTCGCGCGTCGAGATCATCTACCGCGTGCTCGATCAGAGCGGCGTCGAGCGGACAATACGCTACCAGCCCCAGGGCAGGACCAACGTCACATTCCAGCAGGCGACACTCAGGCCCGAGGCCGCGAAGCGTTCAGCATCTTGCGCGGCGCTCCTGAGCGGGGCCGTTCCTCGACCAAGACCGATCACGCGGTAGATGTAGCGGGGGCCTCGATCCAGCCGACGGTCTGGAAATGGGCTGGCTCGGGAAAGGGGTTGCGCTCCACCGTCATGCCGATCGTGCGCATCACAGCGGCGGAGGCGAGGTTGTCATTTTCGGTGGTGGCGACGATGCGCTTCAGCCTGAGCCGGTCAAAGGCATGTTCGACCATGGCGCGGGCGGCTTCGCTAGCGATCCCGCGCCGTTGATGTTTGGGCTTTACGACCCAGAAGAGGCCCATCTCGAAGGTGTTGCGCGCGTGTTCGACCCGGCCGAACGCCGGCAGCTGTTCGTACGGCTCCACGGCCGGCACATAGCCGACGACGCCAACGAATTCGCCGGTCGCCCGGTCGATGACCGCCCGCTCGCCCAGCGGCGGCTGATAGAGCCTGGCCAACTCGCGGGTGTTGACCACGGCCCACTCGAACCAGTTTCGCCGTCGTTCGACGACCTCAGCGTCAGGCAGGCCCGCGTTGAACCAGCCGATCGCCCGATAGAGCGCCTGGCAGGCGTCGTGGTCGCCGGGTTGAAACGCGCGGATACGAAGCCGCGGCGTGTCCAGAACGGGCATGAACAGCCCATCGTCGGGCGTTTGAAGAGAGGACAAAGCTTCAAGTCTTTCGTCAGACGTCGATAGGCGCCCGCGAGTCCGGCTTAAACCGGGTTGGTTCGATGGTCGTGCGTGAAGTAGATCCACATGAACATCAGCGCCGCCGCAACGATCAGCACCGAACCGACGATAGCCCCGATCTCCTGGCGCGTGGCCACGACGAGGATGATGCCGGGCGCAAAGATAAGCACCCCGACCACGTGAACGATGCACTGCGCCCAGGTCAGTCTCGACGTCGCCAGCTTGGGATAGGCCCGGTGGATCAGGCCGTAGAGCGTCGAGGTGACAAACCCCACCAGGTTCCAGTGAGCGTGAGCATCCTGGAACTGGAAGTTCTTGGTGATTCCCATCCACACGCCGAACGCCATGCCGATGACGAGAAAGATCAACCCAAGGCCGATGAAGACCACGTGCACTCGCATTGCATCCTCCCGCTGTAGTCGGCCCCTAGTTGGGCTGAGCACGGGGTGATTCGGGGTCACTTCCCAATCATTTCCGGGCCGCGTGATGACTTCGTAGCCGGTGGCCGCCGGCACGCTTCAATCCATCCGCTCGACCCACTGGGCGCGGGAGGAGCCCGGCTCAAAGGGGTCGCCGAAATACTGCGTCTCGCGCACCACCATGGCGCCCTCGAACTCCATGATGCTCACGACGAGGACGGTGTGCTCGTCATAAGTGAGGATGAGTTCGCTGATCCAGAGGTCGCCGCCGCCGAGTACGCGGCGCACGTTGAACCGCTTCCGGTTTGGCTGCGCCATGCGCGAGGCCTGGATGTTGCGCGGACCGCGGATGCGCTCGCCCGATTGGGGATACTCAAGGACTGCGTTGTCCGCGTAGATCGCGTGCTCGGCTACGAAGTCGTTGGCGTCCGAGGCTGCCCAATGCCGCTGCAACGCGGCCCGCACATCGTCGTCACGCATGAGCATTGGTCGCCATCCATAGCCATGGAGCCTCCGCGATGGAGGGCCTCCGCAATCAGCCGGGTTTGGCCCCCACACGCGCCTGGGCTTCGGCCAGCATCTTTTGGAAGCGGGGATCATCGCGCAACCCTGCAATGTCCGGATCGGTCTTCGCGCTATCAATGTTGCCACCGGGGTCCCGCTCCAGCACTGGCCCCAGCATGCCCAGCGCCGCATCGAGGTCGCCCAACGAAGTCGCGAGGGCACGGGCGAGTTGTAGCGGATGTTCAGGTTGTCGGGATCGATCAGCAAGGCGCGGTTCATCCAATCCTTCGCCCGTTCGGCAGGGAAAGGTCACGGAGGCCTCCGGTGACGGCCGGCATCCGCGCAGCGTTTCAGAAGGGGGCTCGCCAAGCGGGATCAGCATCTAAACCCCAAAGGAGCGTGATAGACCACAGATCGACACACGAAGGATGCGATCGTGAGTACCAAGAGAGTGGTTGCGGTTTCGTTGGCGATCAGCCTGCTGGCGGGCTCGGGCGCGGCGGCGCAGACCCTGAGTCCAGCGGGCGCGAAAGCGCGCCTGGAGGCAGTCCCACAGGCCTATATGCCGAACAACGCCTTCATGGGCGCCGTCCTGGTCGCCCGCGGCGATGACATCCTCCTGGATCGTGGATACGGAAAGGCCGACGTGGAATGGGGGCTCGACAACGCCCCCGACGTGGAATTTCGCCTGGGCTCGCTCACCAAGCAATTTACCGCAACGCTGGTTCTGATGCTCCAGGAAGACGGAAAGCTGAAGCTTACCGATCCCGTGAACAAATATCTTCCCGATGCTCCGAAGTCTTGGAGCTCCATCACCATCGTCCAACTCCTCGGTCACGTGTCGGGCATCGCGAACTTTACGGATGACGAACGGTTTACGGTTTGGCGGATGAGCTCGCACACGCTGGCGGAAGAGCTTGCCTTCATCGAGGCCAAACCGACCAGGTTCGAGCCCGGGAGCAAATTTGAATACAGCAATTCGAACTACGAAGTGCTGGGCGCGATAATCGAGAAGGTCAGCGGTCGATCCTACGCAGAAATGCTCGAGCAACGCATCTTCCGGCCACTGGGGATGAAGAATACCGGCTTGGACGAAGATGAGCTTATCCTGGGGAAACGCGCCCAGGGCTACCAGACGGGCAAGGGTGGCCTGGAGCACGCACGCTCGGAATCAATGACGGTGCCGTGGGCGGCCGGTTCCATCTATTCGACGACGGGCGACCTGCTGCGTTGGGAGCGCGGGCTCTTCGGGGGCAAGCTCATCTCGCCGGCTTCTGTGCGGCTGATGACCACGCCCGGAAAGGGTGACTACGGTCTTGGCCTGGGCGTAAGCAAACGCGACGGGCGGACGGTCATCGATCACAACGGCGGGATCGAAGGGTTCAATACCTTTCTGGCCTATGAGCCGGACCAACGGATCGCCGTGGCCGTCCTTAGTAATGTCAATGGCATCGCGCCCGGTGTCATGGGACTTCAGTTACTTGACGTCGCATCAGGCAAATCGGTCACGCTTCCGACTGAACGCAAGCCCATACTTATTTCGCCGGGCGAGTTGGGAAAGTTCGAAGGCGAATTTCGACTGCCGGAGGGGACGCCGGTCATCATGGCCAAGGGGCCAAAGGCCCTGACCATGAAGCGAGGCGTCGACGGCGCTCCCCGTGAACTCTTCTACGAGGGGGCAAACCGCGGTCGCGCCCTGTTTTACGAACCAACGCGGTATCTGGAGGTGGAGTTCGTGTCTGATGGCTCTGGGAAGATGAGCTCAGTCATTCTGCATTTTTCCGGTGGGGATGAGACTGCGAAACGGAGCACGACGACCGCTCCCCACGCGTAACGACCAGCGCTTCGCCGCCACCGTGATCGCACGCCTTTTGTAGAGCCAAGCGCGCGCTGATAGACCGCCGTTCTTTCGGATCGAGGGCGGAAATGCGCACGTACATGATTTTGGGCGCCCTGGCGGTGGCCTATGCGGCGGTGCTCAGCACCCTGGTGGCGTCCGGCGCGGTCGGGAGCCAGCGATCGGCTTCGCTCGACACCCTGAACGGCGGGCGGATCAACGTGCGCGAGCCGGACGGGACCCTGCGCCTCGTCGTGTCCAACAAGGCCGAGTTCCCCGGCATCATCGTCAAGGGCCAGGAGATTCCCCACCACAGTCGGCGCGACGTTGCCGGGATGATCTTCTTCAACGACGAGGGCACAGAGAACGGCGGCCTCATCTTTGGCGGCGCCAAGAAGAACGGCGTTGTCCGTTCCGGCGGTCACCTGAGCTTCGACCAGTACGAGCAGGACCAGGTGGTCAGCCTCGAACAGACCGAGGAGGGCGCCGAGCGTGTGGCCGGTCTCGGCATTTCCGACCGGCCAGACCCATCCATGGACTTCCGGGCTCTGTCACGGCTCGAGTCCGAGCAAGACGGCCCCGCCAAGCGGGCGGAGCTGGCAAGGCTTTCGGCCGCCGGCGCTTTCGGCGAACCCCGGCTCTTCCTTGGGAAGACGGATTACGGCGCGGTGCTTTCGCTGCGTGACGCCGGCGGCCGCAAGCGGTTGGTGCTCAAAGTCACGGCGGCGGGCGAGGCCTCGATCCAGTTCCTCGACGAGGCCGGCAAGGTGGTCGGGACGGTGACGCCGCAGTCATGAGCGCCCTGAGCTATGGCGCCGTTCGGGCGCCAACCCCATCTGCACCCCACGCCGCAACCCTTGGAGCCTTGTCTTGTCAATCTCACTGTATGAAATCTCGATCCCGACCTATCGCCGGGGCCTGCAGAACCTCTCGAGTTTCCTCGACAAGGCCGAGGCTCACGCCCGTACCGCGGGCGCCGACCTTGCGACCTACGCCGAAGCGCGGCTCGCCCCGGACATGTATCCGTTCACACGTCAGGTGCAGTTGGCGAGCGACGCCGCCAAGGGCGGAGCCGCGCGGCTGGCTGGCGTCGAGGCGCCGTCGATGCCCGATACAGAAACGAGCTTTCCGCAACTCAAAGAACGGATTGCCAAGACGATCGCCTTCCTCGACACGATCACCAAGGAGCAGGTGGACAGTCGCCACGGCGCGACGATCGAATTGCCGCTGCCCGGCCGGACGATGACCTTCACCGCTCCGGACTTTCTGATGCAATTCTCGTTGGGCAACTTCCTGTTCCACCTGACAACCGCCTATGCGTTGCTACGCAGCCAGGGCGTGCCGCTGGGCAAGATGGACTTTCTGGCCGGCGGCCAGACGGCGGCCGCCTAGGTAGGCCTCAGCCCGGGGGAACGTCCGCCCGCGACCGGCGCGCGTCAGTTCGCCTTCCGCTTGCAGTTTTCCAGGCGTGTCGCGGTCCCCTCGACCTGCCGGCCGTCAGTCCAAAACCGGGCGGCGCCACCAGATTCACGCCGGCCGACACCTTCGATCCGTCCGAGCTTCTTGATATCGATGTGGATCAGCTCGCCGGGGTGCTCACGCTCATAGCGGACCACCGGCTCAGGCGGCTCAAGATCCTTGATCCGCCTGAGGCCGGCGCGCCTGCGGATGTGGCTCACCGTGGCCGGCGAGTCCCCGCTCTCCCTGGCGATCCGCTGACCGGTGAAGCGCTGGCGGCGCAAGGCGATAACCCTTTGGGCCGTTTCGGACGGCGTGGGTCGATAGAGCCTATGCGGCCGTGAGGAACGGTCGCCAAGCCTGATCGGCCGTCCGCCTCGAAGCGGCCCACCCACTTGCTCACGGTCTTGATCGTCACGCCGAAGGCGTCAGTCACAGCCCTCAGCGACTGGCGTTTCTCCACAACCCGGGCCACCAGCTCGGCTCGACCACGGGGCGTCAGTCGGGCACTCTTATGCACGTTCATCCGGACCCTCCTCGGACACTGAAGTTTCGCAACCCCAGCTTCCCCGGTCCGGTCCGGATGGACAACCTATCGAGAGCTCACATCTAGTGTCCCGTCGCAGAGATTATGACGGTTTGATCTAAGCCGAGAATGAGCAGTTCCTGGGGTGCGACGAGCAGGTGGATGCTGCGAGCGACGCCGGGCTGCTTTTCGATCAGACCCAGCTGGTCGAGCGTCTTGAGCATCTGGTGGACTGACGGGGCGGTGACCTTGAAGTAGCGCTGGAAGTCGGCCTCCGGATGGCCGAATCCTATCCCACGCCCTCGCTCAACGAGTCATAATCACTGCGTCCGGACACTAGTGGCAAAACGGCTGTTTGGGTCTCCGGTCAGTGGACCCAGCCAAGCGCGGCCGCGACGCCCCAGAGGCCAAGGATCAGGTAGACGGCGGCAGCGCCGATTCGAAGCGCCGAGATCGGCAACACCTTGGTCACGTTGTGACCGAGGAAAACCGCCGGGATATTCGCCAGCATCATCCCGGTCGTTGTCCCGGCCGCCACGATCGGAACGTCGTGGAAACGGGCGGCGAGAGCGGCGGTGGCGATCTGCGTCTTGTCGCCCATCTCCACCAGGAAGAAGGTGATGGCGGTGGTCAGGAACACGCCGACGCGCAACTTCCCTGGCTTGCCATCTTCGTCCGCCTTGTCGGGCACGAGCGCCCAAACCGCCATGGCGATGAAGGACAGGGCGAGCGCGAGCTTGAACCAGGACGTGTTCAGGAAGGCCGAAAGGTAGAAGCCGGCCAAGGCGGCAAGCGAGTGGTTGGCGATCGTCGCCACGGCGATACCGGCCAGGATCGGGACGGGACGCCTGAACCGGCTGGCCAGCATCACCGTCAAGAGTTGCGTGCGATCGCCCATTTCCGCGAGGGCGACCAGCACCACGGAGATGACGTAGGTTTCCATCGGGGATTCCGGCTGGTCGAGAGTGGCGACGGCGCGCGGACAACCCTAAGCTGACAGGTCGGGCACGGGCATGATCATGATCAGACAGGGGTTCCCGGGTCCCCAGATGGTGGTGAACTCTTCCAGCGGCCGAAAGCCTACGGCTTCGTAAAACGCCCGCGTCTGATGGTAGGGTTCGTACCCCGCCGACGGACCTTGGGTCTTCACGGTCAAATAAGACTTTCCCAGCCCGTGGGTGACGCCGCAGGCTTGCCGGATCAGCGCCTTGCCCACGCCCCGTCTGTGGGCATGGGAACGAACAGCCAGGAGATGGACGTCTATCGCGGAGAAACCGTGATCGATCAGGACCATGAGGCCGAGGGCCTCACCAGAGTCCTCCGCCACCCAGGCCTGCTCACGCTCGGCGAGCTCGGCGTAGCCGGCGTTGGATTGCGGTATTCCAAACCACTCGGGCAGTTCGGCGAGTATCGAGGCGCACTCAGCGCCGGCGGCACGGCACACAATCTTCACAGTCATCGGGGCGCGGTGTCCGTGAGGCGCGCCCAGGCGACGGCCTTCTCGGCCAGGGCCCATGTGGCGTCGATCAGGGGAATCGGCGCATCGGCCGGCCCCAGCAACAGGGGGACCTCGGTGCAGCCGGCCACGATCGCTTCGGCCCCGGCCGCAGCCACATCGCGGGCGCACGCGCCGAACGCCGTTCGCTCCGCCGCCCCCATCGCGCCGCCCTTGATCCGGTAGAGGGCGTCCATGAACGCCGCCTGGGCGTCGGCGCCCGGAAGGACCGTTGTCCAGCCGCGCTCGGCGAACGCGTCCTGGTAGACGCCGGCGTCCAGGCAGCCCTGGCCGGCGAGGAGGCCAATGTGCCGCGCGCCAGGTGAGGCCGACGCCAGGGCGTCGCAGGCCGCGTCGATCATGCTCAGCACCGGAATCCCGGCCGCGGCGGCGATCTCCGCCTGCCAGGCGTGGGCGGTGTTGCAGGCGATGACCAGGACGTCCGCGCCGGCGGCGGCCAGTCCGGCGGCCATCGCGGCCAGCACCGGTCCGGGGGAGGGCCCGTCTCCGCGCGTCGCCGCATTGCGATCGGGAACGGCCGGGTTGCAATCGACGATCAGGCGGACGCGATCCTGTTCGATCGGCGCGGAATCGGCGGCGTAGACCTTGGCCATGAAGTCCAGGGTGGCGGCCGGACCCATGCCCCCCAGGACACCGATGACCTTCATGCTTTCAGCCGTTGGCCCTCAGGGCGTCCTGATAGACGTAGAGGGCGGGCGAGCCGCCGGTATGCAGGAACAGCACCTTCTCGCCGGCCCGCCAGCGGCCGTCCCGCGCCAGGCCGATCAATCCGGCCATGGCCTTGCCGGTATAGACGGGATCAAGGAGCACGCCTTCCAGGGCGGCTGTCATCCTGACGGCCTCGACCATCTCCGGGCTCGGCAGGGAGTAGCCAGGACCCACCCAGTCATCGAGCACAGCGACGTCGCGGCGGGTCGGCGACGCGGTCCCTAGCACGTCGGCGCAGTCCTTGGTGAGCGAGCGGACCAGACTCTCCTGCTCGACCCTCGGCCGGCGAACGCTGATGCCGGTGACCGGTATGCCGGTGTTGAGGCCGACCAGCCCGGCCAACAGGCCGGCGTGGGTGCCGGCGCTGCCGCTGGCGCACACGATGTGATCGAGGCTGAGCTGGGCGTCGAACAGCTGGCCCATCAGCTCCTGGGCGCAGGCGGCGTAGCCCACGGCCCCGAGCGCGTTGGAGCCGCCGCCCGGGATCACATAGGCCTTGCGGCCTTTCTTGGCGAGATCGTCGACGATGGCCTGCATGGCGGCGGCCAGATCGGTGTCGGCTTCCACCACCTGAACAGCCTCCACGCCCAGGAGATCGAACAGCAGGTTGTTACCGCTGGCCTTGGCGTCATAACTGCCGGCCACCCTCTGCTCGAGCACCAGGCGGCACTTGAGGCCCTCTTTGGCCGCGGCGGCCGCGGTCAGGCGGCAATGGTTGGACTGGATCGCCCCGGTGGTGACTAGGGTGTCGAAGCCCTTGGCCATGGCGTCGGCGACCAGGAATTCGAGCTTGCGCGTCTTGTTGCCGCCGCCGGCCAGTCCCAACAGGTCATCGCGCTTGATCCAAATCTCGGGTCCGCCCAACTCGCGGCTCAGGCGTGTGAGGGGCTCGATCGGCGTCGGGCCAGGCGTATATCGCCGGCGAGGAAAGCGGGTCAGGTTCATATGCGTCGTCCCCCATTGCGATCCCAGGAGAGGGTCGATTGCCTCCGTTGCGTGGCCGCTCCGTGGCGCCCCCGCCCCAGACCGGAAATCACTAACTCAAATCCTGGCCAAAGTCCCAGGCGGCGCCGGCGGTTTCGATCGCCGCCAGCTTGGCGTCGAACGCCGTCCAGTCGTCCCGCTCGGCGATGGCGGCCCAGATGGCTTCGATCTCGTCATACAGCAGCTCTTCCGGTTCGCGGCGAGCGAACCAGGTGTGAGCCAGGCGCTCGGGGCGATCGGGCTCGCGGCCAGCGAATAGGGCGCGGAAAGCGGTGAACGCCTCACCGCCGTAGAGGGGGGCCCTTGGCCCGGCCAGGGCTCGCGCCTCCGATGCGCCGAACCAGTCGAAGAAGAACGGCTCCCACCGCAACGGCTCGCCACCCTCCGCCAGGGCGAGGAAGGCGGCGTTGGCCAGCTCCACGTCTGCATCGGGTCCAGCCGGCTTCACGCCCAGCCGCCGGGCCATGGCCAGGGCGAGCGCGCCGCGGTAGGCGGCCGCAAAGCCGTTCAACGCCTCCACCAGGGGTTCGGGCTCGCTCACCGCCGTCAGCGCCCCGGCGAACTGGCGCAGGTTCCAGAACACCGCCTCCGGCTGGCGGCCAAAACTGTATAGTCCCGAGTGGTCGAAATAGGCGGCCACGAAATTGGGATCGTTGCGCGGCAAGAAGCGGTACGGCCCGTAGTCGAAGCTCTCGCCGGTGATGTTCATGTTGTCGGTGTTGAGCACGCCGTGGACGAAGCCGGCGGCCATCCAAGCGGCGGTCAGGCGCGCGGCGCGCGGAACCACAGCGCCCAGAAGGACTGTGGCCGGGTTATCCCCGCCGGCGAGGTCCGGGTAATAGGTCTCCATCACATGGCCGACGAGCTGGCCGACCAGATCGCCTCGCTCCAGCGCTGCGTGGCGCTGGAAGGTGCCGAAGCGGATGTGGCTCCAGGACAGGCGGGTCAGCACCGCCGACCGGGTGGGGCTGGGTTCGTCGCCGCGCTGCAGCCCCTCACCGGTCTCGATCAGGGAGAAAGAGCGCGAGGTCGGAACCCCCAGCGCCTCCAGCATGGCGGTGGCCAGGACTTCGCGCACGCCGCCTTTCAGGGTGAGCCGCCCGTCGCCATCACGCGACCAGGGCGTGCGGCCCGAACCCTTGGTCCCGAGATCGAGCAGGCGGCCCGGCTCTTTCACTTCGCGCAGCTGGGCGAACAGGAAGCCCCGCCCGTCGCCGAGGTCAGGGTTGTACACGCGGAACTGATGGCCGTGGTAGCGCATGGCCAGCGGCGTGCGCTGGTTGCCGGGCAGGGGCTCGAACCGGGTGAAATGCGCCAGCCATTCAGCCTCGGTGAGCGTCTCCAGACCGACGCTGGCGGCCACCCGCTGGTTGCGAAAGCGCAGGATTTCCTTCGGAAAGCGCGCCGGGGCGACCTCGTCGGCGAATTCCAGGCCGAGCGCGGCGAAGCGCGGGTCGGGGCGATAGGCGGGCGAGACCGGCATGGGGCCAGATGGACCGGCGGGGCGGGTCGCCGCAAGCGCGGGTTTCGCTTTCAAGCTCGACGTTGGGCATGATACCGGCGGCGTATGGCCGGACGCCTGACGCTGGATTTCCTGAAGACCGAGACCTCCGCCGGACTGGCCCCGGTCGGCGCGGCGTGCATCGCCCTCATCCTGGCCAACTCGCCCCTGGCGGCCGATTATTTTGCGCTGCTGGCCAAGCCGATCGCGATCCAGTTCGGCGCCTTCGCCCAGACATCGTCCGTGGAGGCCTGGGTCAAGGACGGCCTGATGGCGGCGTTCTTCCTGATCGTCGGCCTGGAGATCAAATTCGAGGTCCTGCGCGGGGAACTCTCCAGCCCCCGACGGCTGGCGACTCCGCTGCTGGCCGCGGTGGGCGGCATGGTGGTCCCGGCGCTGATCTATCTGGCGTTCAATCTGGGTCCGGGCGGCGCGCTGCGAGGCTGGCCGGCGCCCACGCCGACGGACATCGCCTTCGCCTTGGCGGCGCTGTCGATCGCCGCGCCGGCCATACCCGCCTCGCTCCGGTTATTCCTGCTGACCTTGGCCATCGCCGACGACTTCGGGGCGGTGGCGCTGATCGGCGTTCTGTACACGGCGAAAATTCATTGGGCGGCCCTGGCCAGCGCCGCGGCGGTGCTGGTCCTGCTCGCTTCGCTGTCGCGCATGAGGCGCGCGCCGCTTCTTCTGTACGCGGTCGGATTCGTCCTGGTTTGGGGGTGCTGTCTGAAATCGGGGGTCAACACCTCGGTGGCCGGGGTCGCCTGCGCCCTCACCGTGCCCGTCGGAGCGCGCCGACCGGGCGGCGAGAGCATGCTCACCCTGTTCATGGACGCCCTGCACCCCTGGGTCGCCTACGGCGTGCTGCCTCTGTTCGCCTTCTCCGCCGCCGGGTTTCGGCTTAGCGGCTTGGGGGCCGAGGCCGTCCTCTCGCCGGTCGCGGTGGGGATCGCTCTGGCCCTGCTCCTCGGCAAGCCGATCGGCGTGTTCGGCGTCACCGCCCTGGCGGCTATCACGCGGCTCGGTCGCCGGCCGGCTGGATCGACCTGGCTCGAACTGCTGGGCGTGGCCATCCTCACCGGTGTTGGTTTCACCATGAGCCTGTTTCTAGGCAGCCTGGCCTTCGGCGCCGGCGACGCTCTAGCCCAGAGGGAGGTAAGGCTGGGCGTCATCGCCGGCTCACTGGCCTCGGCCGTTGCCGGCGCGGCCCTGCTGGCCTGGACCGCGCGGCGGCGCGCCGCCGCCGAGGGCCCGCCGGCGCTTTGAGACCAACTGATTTTGAACCATCGCGCGTCGGTCGGGCATTACCAAAAGCGTCGCCGTGTGCGTGTGCGGGCGCCCGTCTGCCGGCGGCGTGAAGGCGGCGGGCGCCCCCCCCCGACATTCGTTCACCGCGCCCGGCGTGGTGAACGAATGTCGAAGAGCCCGCTTAGAGGCGTGCTGTCATGGCGATGAACAGCCACCGGCCGAGCGCGTCATAGGCCCCCGGATAGGTGTTGGCGTTGGCCGCGGTACCGGCCATAAAATCGGCGCCGATAATCGGCGGATCGACGTCGAACAGATTATTCACCCCGACCCGGATCTCGACGTGGCGGTTCATCCGCCAGGCCAGGCTCAGGTCAATATAGCTGCGCGCGCCCAGTCGAGTGTCGGCGGCGTCGAATGGCATGTTCAGGAAGGGGTCGGAGGAGGCCGCCGAGACGGTCACCGGGCCGACATAGCGCCACGCCGCCGTGAGGTCGACGTTCCACGGCGTATCCCAGGTCACTCGCAGAGTGTGCCGCCAGTGGGGCTCCGGGTCGCCGCAGGCGTCTCCAAAGTAGCCGGCGCAGTCGAAAGCCGGCGTGCCGGGCGCGGTCACGGTCGTGCGATCCAGCACATAGGATCCGATCAGGCGCACGCCGGCCGTCCCCAGGCCTTGTCCGCGCCAGGCCGGCAAGGCGTGCTGAACGCTCATGTCCACATCGACGCCCCGGGTCTCGAGCGAGGCGGCGTTCTGCGCCACGTCGCTAACGTAGCCGGCGTTGCTGATCCACAGCGACCCGGTCCCCGGCGCGCGGTGCACCTGGCTGCACAGGAAAGAATTGCCGGTCTGCAGGCACTGTTCGATCGTCGTGTCGGGGTCGAAGGCGGTAATGACGTCGTTCACCCGGATGTCGAAGTAGTCCACCGCCAGGCTCAGCCCGGGGATCATGCGCGGCGCGATCACGGCCCCGAGTGTCGCCGTGACGGCGACTTCGGGCCGCAGATTGGGGTTGCCGCCTTCGAGGGAATTGTAGAAGCCGTCACTGGGCGTGACATGGCCGTATTCGGCCGCGGTGACTCCGGTGCGGGCGCAGTTGGCCTCGGTGGCGAACGGGTCCATCTCATCAACGACCGGATTTGCGCCGGCGCAGGGATCATGGCCGAGGCCGACGCCCAAGGCTGGCGGTGTGAACAGCTCGACGACATTGGGCGCGCGGACGGCGCGGCTGTAGCTGGCGCGCAGGCGCAGATCGGGGATCGGCGCCCATTCGAGCCCGGCTTTGTAGGTCGCTGCCCCGCCAATGTTTTGGTACCAGGAATAGCGAGCGCTGGCATCGATCGTCAGGTCGTCCAGCAGTACACCGCGATCCTGGGCCAGAGGCGCGCGCGCTTCGCCATAGACCTCGTAGACGTCGAAATGGCCGTTCACCGGCGGTGACGCGACGCCGGCGCTGGAGAGATCACCGGTGGCCAGTTCGGCGTCTGGTGAATAGTTGAGGCCTTCGCGACGATATTCGGCCCCGAGCGCTACGCCCACGCCGCTCGTCGCCCACGGACTCTTCACGCCATAGCGGCCAAGCTCGCCGGTCACATTGGCGCTAACAACCGCCTCGTCGGTTTCGCCGGTGGCCACGCCGGGGGTTTCGATATAGGCCAGCGCCGCCGGGGTGACGCCGCCGACCGCGAAAATGTCGTACGGCGCGCAACCGGGATTGCCCGAGGCGCAGACCAGCGCCCCGGACGAATTACGCACAACGTTGAGCGCGTCGGCCGCGCGCGACAGGGAGATGTCGCGCAAATCGGTCTGCGAGATATCGACGGCCGAGACTTGGGCGGAGATATCGTAATTCCAGCCACCGAGCTCGCCGCGGGCGCCGGCGACCACCCGATAGTCCATGTGGGTCAGCAAGTATTGACGGCTGCCAGCCTCGACGTTGCGACGGCCGATCGAGATCAGAGTGTCGCCGCCGGGAGGGACGTCCGCGTCGGCGCAGAAGCTCTTCACTTCGGCGGCCGACAACATCGGGTTGGAACAAGCGATGGTGAACAACGACCCAACAAACAAACCGCTGGGAGCCAACTGGGCGGTGGTGTCGTCGTACATGAACATGCCGTCGACATAGAGATCGACGGACGGGCGGATCTGGTAGTGGGCGAATGCGCCGGCCGTGTAGCGCTCGTCCGGGCGTTGGAAATACTCGTGCGGCTCGTAGTTGTAGGAGTCGCGTACCGGGTCGAATGGCCGCAAGGTATTCCCGGGCGCGGTGGGATCAAGGGTCAGATCGCTGGTCATGCCGGTCGTCTGATCGAGCACCACGAAATGGCCCAGAGCGGTGCTCCCGGTCGAGCCTTCACAGATCAGGTTGGCGCCGCTCGCGGCCAGGGCGCAGGCGCTGAAGTCGCGGGACGCCTGGGTGATCGCCGCGGCGGTGCGGTAGCCGCCGTAGACGGTCAGGTTGCCCTTGCCGTCCGGCGAATTGATCCCGGCCACGACCGTGACTTCGCTGGTGAAGCCGTCAGTGACGTTCCTGGGCGCCTCGGCGAAGCCCTGGCCGGCCAGCACCGCCTGGATGCCCGTCTGGCCGTTGTCGTGGTTGTACACGCCCGCCTGGGCGTCCATCCTCACGCCAGAGAAGTTCCGCTTCATGATGAAGTTGACCACGCCGGCAATGGCGTCGGAGCCGTAGATCGCCGACTGACCACCGGTGACGACGTCGATCCGGTCCACCAGGGCGTCAGGAATGAAGTTGAGGTCGGGGGCCACCGAGCCCGAGGTCGGGTCGCCGGGCATCAGGCGCTTGCCGTCGATGAGCACCAAAGTCCGCTCGGGACCCAGATCGCGCAGGTTCACCGTGGCCGTACCCGTCGCGCTGTTGGTGACAGTGGAGTTCTGGTCGACGAACACCTGCGGCAATTGATTGAGGACGTCCTCGATCCGCATCGCGCCCTGGGATCGGATCTCGGTGCGATCCACCTGGGTGAGCGGGCTCACGCTGGTCCGGTCGGGTTGGGGAATCCGTGAGCCGGTGATGACGACTTCGCCGACCGTGGTGAACGGGGCCGGCGCCGTGATGTCCTGAGTCGGGGCGGCGGACGCCCAGGCGATTGCCGCCACCCCGGCCGCGCCGGGCGCGCATCTCCAGACCCTGGAGAGGAAGAACGCCATCATGGCGAAGAGTTCGGCCCCCCGACCGTCAGCGGCTCACATGGTCATCCATGATTGAGAGCTCGCCTCGTCCCGGAGTGGGCCCCCAACCGGTCGAGCGGTCAAGCATTTTCGGCCCCTGCGCCGGTTACGCTCGGAGCTTCGCCGCCACGGCGCGGCAGTCGAAGGGCCGGTCCTTCGCCTCGCAGAAATCCGGCCAATGGTTCGTGCGCTTCCAAAACTCGACCAGGCCCAGCTTCGCGGCCAGGGGCATGAAGCGGGGGTCGCGCCGCATGCCTTCGGCCGTCGGGCGAAACAGCACCTCGGTGTCGAGAGGATCGGCCGGCGTCGAGCGCACCGCCATGGCGAAGGCGGCCTCGGTCGCCCCGACGCCGACCAGATCCCGGATCGCTCTGTTCAGGTCGCTCCGGCCCGCCGCGAGATCCGCCAAGACGTCCTTGGCATAGGCCGCTGTCTTCGCCGGATCATGGCTGCGCCGCACCAGGCTGAATCGCCGCCACTTCTCAATCATTGGCGCCTCCCAATCGGCCGGCCGCGATCTGGGATCGTCGATGAGCGCCAGCGCGCGACCCGGATCGCCCCACCGGGCTTCCAGCATTATGCGCTCGGCCGTGCGATCGCTCGGATCGGGCCACAGTCGCGCGGTCTGTTCGGTCAGCGTGCGCGCTTCCATGAGCCGTCCGGCCGATGCGAGGGCGCTGGCGAGATTGACGGTGAAGTCGGGATGCAGCGGATCAAGGAGCACCGCTCGTCGGTAGTAGGCGATCGCTTCGTCGTTGCGTCCCGCCTCGCCGAACAGATCGCCCTGCATCATGTTCAGGAGGATGTTGTTCGGCGAAACCGACAGCCCCTTCAGCAACAGCCCCTGCCGCTCCTCGAGGTGGCCCGGCGCCAGTATGAGGTTGAACGCTGCATAGGCCATGCTGGCCTTCGGATCGAGCTGCAATGCCCGGTCGGCCGCGGTCCGGGCGTCCCGCCGCGCCGCCGCCGCCTGGTCGGGGGGCATATCCTGGACCGCCAGCGCGGTGACCATGCCCAGATTCGCCCAGGCGTTGGCGAACCCGGGCTCACGCGTGACCACCTGCCGAAACAGATCGCGGACCTTGTCCGGCCCCTCGCTGCCGACCGCGTCGCAGGCGCGCAGATAGAGGCTGAGGCTCTCGGGGGGGACCCGGCCGCCGAAAGTGCCGGCGTCGACCGTACAATGCAGGACACCGGCGACCTCGGTGGCGACCTGTGTCTGCAACGCCTCGGCTTGGGCCGCCGGTCGGGTGAACTCGGCCGACCACAGCACGTCGTGCCGCCGCGCATCGGCCATGGCGAGCGTGACGTGCAGAGCATCCCCCTCGCGCCGGACTCGGCCGCCAAGCGAAAAGGCGGCGCCCAGCCGGACGGCCGCCGCGTCGCGTTGCGGGCCGGTCAGGCCCGGATCCGTCAGGCGGGACTTCATGTCGACCCTGGCCAGGGTGCTGGCGATCGCGTCGGCGACGCCGTCGGCGACGCTGCGCGCCGAAACATCGCCGGGCGTTGTGTCGAACGGCGTCACGGCGACGCCTTCGCCCGCCTGGGGCCAACCGGGCATTCCGATGGCGAACCAAGTCCCTCCGGCCAGGGCGAGGACAGCCACCAGCGCCGCCGTCGCCGCCGTCCGCGGACCCAGGCGTGGGCGCCAGCGTCGTTTAGCCGTCACCTGAGCTGGCGGTTCGGACGCCAGTAGCTCCGAAAGGCCGGCGATCAGTTTGGCCCAGGCCGCGCTCGAGGTGTCGCCGCGCCAGGCGGCGAAGTCAGCGCACTGGGTCTGGTTGAAGGGCATCGGCGGCAGGCTGCCATCGAGCGTGACCTGCAGCAGCTTGTGCTCGCCGCGCGCCAAATCGGCCTCGGCCCGCACCCAATCCGAAGCGGCCGCCTCCTTCGACCACAGCACGAGCACCGCCCGGGCCGCTCTCAGGTTGGCCTCGATCTCCGGCTGGTAAGGCCGATGGATCGGCAAAGCGGCCATGTCCCGCCACACCGAATAGCCCAGGCCCGACAGCGCCTTATCGAACACCTCGGCCTGGCGCTGCGAGGCCCGGGCGTAAGAGATGAAGATGTCCGCCATGCCGCCCCCGCCCGACCTCCGGCGTCAAGCTTGTGGCGCCATGTGATCGGACGCAACCGGCGCCATGAGCCCGGTGGCGTCTCCCCGGGGATGAGCGGTCGTGAGGTCCCTCCCCGCGGGCGGGGGAGGGACCTATGTCAGATGGCCTATTCGGCGGCCGCCTGCTTGGGCGCGCCGCCGATCACCGCCTTGACCTCGAGATATTCGGCGAAGCCGAAGTCGCCCCATTCGCGGCCGTTTCCGCTCATCTTGTAGCCGCCGAACGGCGCGGTCATATCCATGGCCCCGCCGTTGATCGCCACCTGTCCGGCGCGCAGCTTCGAAGCCACGTCGCGCACCTTGGCCATGTCGGTCCCGGAAACGTAGGCGGCCAGGCCGTATTCGGTGTCGTTGCCGACCTTCACCGCCTCGTCGACGGTGTCGTAGCCGAGGATCGAGACCACCGGGCCGAAGATCTCCTCCTTGGCGACGGTCATGTCGTTGTTGACGTTAGCGAACACGGTCGGCTTCACATAGAAGCCCTTGTCCAGGCCCTCGGGCCGGCCGGTCCCGCCGGTGACCAGGGTCGCGCCCTCGTCGATGCCGGCCTTGATCAGGCGCTGGATCTTCTCCCACTGGGTCTTGTTGACCACCGGACCGATCTGGAAGTTGCCATTGGGATCGCCGACCGTGGTCGACTCCGCCGATTGCTTGGCGATGGCGATGGCCTCGCCCATCATCTTGCCCGGCACCAGCATGCGCGTGGGCGCGTTGCACGACTGGCCGGAGTTCTGCATCACGTGCTGGACGCCACCGCCCACCGCGGCTGTAAAGTCGGCGTCCTCCAGGATGATGTTCGGGCTCTTGCCGCCCAGTTCTTGGGCGACGCGCTTGACCGTGGGCGCAGCGGCCTTGGCCACCTCGATCCCGGCCCGGGTCGAGCCCGTGAACGAGACCATGTCGATCCCCGGATGGCTGGAGATGGCGGCGCCCACCTCGGCGCCGGCGCCGTTGATGAGGTTGAACACGCCCGCCGGCACGCCTGCCGCCTGCATGACTTCAGCCCAGATGATGGCCGAGAACGGCGCCTCCTCCGACGGCTTGAGCACCATGGTGCAGCCGGTGGCCAGGGCCGGGATCACCTTGCAGGCGATCTGATTGATCGGCCAGTTCCACGGCGTGATCATGCCGCACACGCCGATCGGCTCCCTGACGATGCGCGTCTGACCGCGGTCTTCCTCGAACTGGAAGTTCTTCAGCACGGCGATGCCGGTGGCGATGTGGGCGATGCCGATCGGCGCCTGAGCGCGCTGCGCGAGGCTCGCCGGCGCGCCCATTTCCTCGGTGATGGCGTGGGCGATATCGCCGAAACGCTTCTGATATTCCGCCTGGATGCGCTCCAGCAGATCGATGCGCTCTTCGCGGCTGGTTTTGGAAAAGGTTTCGAAGGCCTTGCGGGCGGCCTTGACCGCCTTGTCGACGTCGGCGGCCGAGCCGGCCGAGATGCGTCCGGCAACCTCCTCGGTGGCGGGATTGATGACGTCCAGGCTCTTGGGCGTCACCGGATCGACCCACTCACCGTCGATGTAGAATTTCATATATTCGCGCATGCCGATCTCCCTTGGGCCGAATTGGTTCGGACCCGTGGCTGTCGCCTCCCGGGTCCGTCGCCTTTTACCTTAGTGATCGCGGTTCACTTCGGGAAGGGGCGCCTGCGCCGTCAGCCGGGGTGACGCAAATTTCGGAGGGATTGCCCATGGGGTTGACCGGGCAGGGGCGGGCGCCTTTGATGCGCCCCTTTTGCCCGCCACGGACCCCTGATGGCCGAAGATCCAAAAATCGAGGACCCCAAGGACTGGGAGGTCGCCACCCGTCTCATCCGCGGCGGCCTGGCGCGCTCGGCCCACGGCGAGATCGCCGAGGCGCTCTATCTCACCCAGAGCTTCGCCTATGACAGCGCCGAGGCCGCCGACGCCCGCTTCGGCGGCGACGACAGCGGCTTCATCTATGCCCGCTACGGCAATCCGACCGTGAAGATGTTCGAAGACCGCCTCGCCCTCCTGGAGGGGGCCGAAGCGTGCCGGGCCACGGCTTCCGGGATGGCGGCTGTCCATCTGGCCCTGACCGGGCTTCTGCGCGCCGGGGATCATGTGGTCTCGGGCAAGGCCCTGTTCGGCTCGTGCCGCTGGATTCTCAATGTCTGGGCGCCGCGGTTCGGCGTCGAAACCACCCTGGTCGACGGTCCGGACCTGGAGGCCTGGCGCGGCGCGGTGCGGCCCAACACCAGGGTGTTCTTCCTGGAGAGCCCGGCCAACCCCCTGCTGGAGATGTGCGACATCGCCGCCATCTCATCCGTCGCGCGCGATGCCGGGGCGAGGGTCGTGGTCGACAACGTGTTCGCGACCCCGATCTTCCAGTCGCCGTTGAAGCTCGGAGCCGA
>OUNO010004848.1_pt1 | contig 26022 bp, 25 predicted proteins | sample 1779811 | NCBI WGS metagenome assembly OUNO01 (sample SAMEA3914804, study PRJEB12502) | metagenome | biome: forest; material: soil | place: Canada | collected 2010-06-25 | depth 0.3 m | reverse complement strand
TCGGCGGCGCGGGCGAGGAACGCGAGCCCCTCCTGGAGCTCGGCGCGGGCGAGGTTGGCGCCGAGGCAGTAGTGGATGCCGGCGCCGAACGTCAGCGGCCGAGCGCGGGCGCGGTCGGCGGTGATGTCGAACGTATCGGCTCCGCCGCCGCCGGCGGCCGTGTCGTCGAGATCTCGGTTGCCGGTGAAGGCGCAGACCATGACGACAGTGCCCTCGGGAAAGGTGACGTCGCGGTAGTCGACGTCCTCGGTCAGGATCCGCGCGGTGAACGGCGTGATCGGCTCGAAGCGCAGGGCCTCCTCGACCGCCTGCTCGGCCAGCGACGGATCGGCGACCAGCCGGGCCCACTGGTCGGGGTGTTCGGCGAGCAGTCTGACGGCGTGGGCGAGCTGGCTCTGGCTCGTGTCGACGCCGCCCACGAGGACGTTGAAGACGAGGTTGATGCACTCGACGTCGGACAGCCGCTCGCCCTCCTCTTCGGCGGCGATCAGCTTCGAGATCAGGTCGTCGCCCGGTGTCTGGCGGCGTGTGCGGACGAGCGCCTCGGCGTACTCGTAGAACTCCTCGACGGCCTTCTCGATCCCGTCCCTCTCGGTTGCCATGCTCGTCGCGTCGAACTGCTTCTGGATCCAGTTCGACCACTGGTGCAGGCGCGGCGCGTCCTGCAGCGGCGCGCCCATGACCTCGGCGATGACCTGCGACGGGTAGGGCTTCGCGAAGGCCTCGACGAACTCGCATGTGACGGTCCCCTCGCCGGCCGGCGAGGCGGACGAGGCAGCGTCGAGCAGCTCCTGCAGGAACAGCCGCATGGCCGGCCGGAAGCGCTCGACGGCTCGCGGTGACAGGGCCGGATTGACGAGGCTGCGCAGGCGCGAGTGGTCGGATCCATTGACCTGCAGGATGTTGCGCCTCATCTGTTCGTGGAGCGGCCCGTCGGTCACGCCGAAGATCTCGGCGATCTTCATGCCCGGGAAGATGGCGGCGCGGGTGCGAAGGAAGAACTCGCCCGCATCGCGGTCAAGTGTCATGTAGCCGTACGGGGCCTGGGCCAGCCAGCCGGTCCGCCGCACGTCGGCCATGGCCCGGTGGAAGCGTTCCCCGCGCATCGACGGATCTGTGTAGTCGAAGGCGGGGAGCTCCAGCTCGGTGACGACCGTCATGGCGACGCTACTTCTTCTTCGGGCTCACGGCCTGCTTGAGCGTGGCGCCGGCGGAGAACTTGGGGGCCTTGGACGCTTTGATTTTGACGCGCTCGCCCGTCCGCGGGTTGACGCCCTGGCGGGCTGCCCGTTTGACGACGGAGAACTTGCCGAAGCCGGTGATGCTCACCTCGTCGCCTTTTTTGAGCGTCTTGGTGACCGTGTCCAGGAGAGACTCGATCGCCCGGGATGAGTCTGCCTTCGACAGACCGCTGTCGGATGCGATGGCCTCGATCAGCTGGGACTTGTTCATGTGCTTCCTTTCGGATTGGATGTCACCGGCGAGCGGCAGGGTACCTTGCCAGCTTCTTGCCCGGGTTCAGGAGCCCCTTGGGGTCGAAGGCCCGCTTGATCTGTTCGTGGCGATCGAGGGCCGCGGCGTCCCATTGGGACTCCAGGCGCCCGCGCTTGAGCCAGCCGACGCCGTGCTCACCGGCGATCGATCCCCCGAGTGCCACGACGAGGGCGAACAGCTCCTCGCCGAGCGCCTCGGCGGCGTCGAGCTCGGAATCGCTCTGGGGGTCGACGAGCACCGTCGCGTGGACGTTACCCTCGCCACCATGTCCCCAGGCGCACGAGCGCAGGCCGCGGGCGCTCGCCAGCTCCTCGAAGCCGGCCAGGCCCTCGGCCAGTCGCTCGACGGGGAAGGCCACGTCCTGGCTCACCTTCGCGCCCCGCACACCGCTGACGACGCCGTTGATCCCGTCGCGCCAGCGCCATAGAGCGGCGGCGTCCACCGGCTCGTCGACGGCGACAGTCACATCGGCGAGCGCCTCGAGCAGCGCCGCCCGCTGCTCTGCCGCGCCGGTCGGCGAGCCGTCCACCTCGGCCACCAGCGCGAACCCGGCGTCGGGCGGCGGGCCCGACACCTCGCCGTCACGACGACGTGTCTGCGGATAGGAGGCGGCCAGCATCGACAGCGTGTCGCCGTCGAGGAAATCGAGCACCGACGGCCTCAGCCCGGCCGCGAGGACGGCCTCGATCGCCGCGCACCCGGCGGCCCTGTCGCGCAGGAACAGCACGAGCGCCAGCGCCGACTCGGGTGCCGGCAGCAGCCGGAGCCTCACCGCCGTGATCACGCCGAGCGTTCCCTCGGAGCCAATCAGCAGGCTCTTGAGGTCATAGCCGGCCACGTCCTTGCCGGCCCACCCGCCGACCTGCACCAGGTCGCCGGGGGCGAGCACCACCTCCAGGCCCGCCACCCATGAGCCGGTCACGCCGTACTTCAGCGCGTGCGGGCCGCCGGCGTTGGTCGCGACGTTGCCGCCGATCTGCGACTGCTCCGACGCACCTGGATCGGGAGCGAACATCAGGCCGTTCTCGCGCGCGAGTCGTTGCACGTGACGCGTCGCCACGCCCGCCTCGGGCAGCATCCGCCACAGCGCCGGCTCGAGCTCGCGGACGCGCCTGACGCGCTCGAGCGAGCAGACGACGCCGCCCTCGGTCGCCACGGCGCCGCCCATCATCCCGGTGCCGCCGCCACGGGGCACGACGGCGACGTCATGGGCGTAGCACCAGCCGACGACCGCCGCGACCTCCTCGGCGCTGCCCGGCAGGACGACCGCCTCGGCCTTCCCGTCGACGCCCCGGCGTCGCGACGCGTCGCTGTTGTAGGGCGAGCCGACCGGCGCGCCGAGCACGTGCTCGGCGCCGACGATCCGGCTGAGCTCACTGCGCATCACTCAGGGCGAGGCTAGCGCGGCGAGTAGGATTCATGCGTGTAATGGCCGTCAGCGCAAAGCCCGCCGGGGAGGCGAGCGAGTCGAGCTTCCGCACGCTCTCCGGCGAGCCTGTGCGCGAGCTCTACACGCCCGCCGACCTACCCGAGGGCGTCGGCGGTCCCGATGACCCGATCGGGCTCCCGGGCGAGTACCCCTACACGCGCGGGATCCACTCCTCGATGTACCGCGGCCGGCTGTGGACGATGCGCCAGTTCGCGGGCTTCGGGACGAGCGAGGAGACCAACGAGCGCTTCCACTACCTGCTCGCGCACGGCCAGACCGGCCTCTCGACCGCCTTCGACATGCCGTCCCTGATGGGTCACGACTCCGACCACGCCCGCTCGCTCGGCGAGGTCGGCAGGGAGGGCGTCGCCGTCGACACGCTCGATGACATGCAGACGCTGTTCTCAGGGATCGACCTCGGCGAGGTGTCCGTGTCGATGACCATCAACGCGCCCGCCGCGATCATGCTGGCCTACTTCGTCGCAGCGGCCGAGCTGGACGGCGACGGGCACGGCGGCGCCGTCGCGCCGGAGCACCTGTCCGGAACGATCCAGGCCGACATCCTGAAGGAGTACATAGCCCAGAAGGAGTGGTGCTTCCCGATCGATCCGGCCATGCGCCTGTGCGGCGACATGATCGAGTGGTGCACCCGGCACATGCCGCGCTGGCACCCGATCTCGATCTCGGGCTATCACATCCGCGAGGCTGGCTCGACCGCCCAGCAGGAGCTGGCCTTCACGCTGAAGGACGGCCTCACCTACGTCGAGCAGGCTGTCGAGCGCGGCCTCGACGTCGATGACTTCGCGCCGCGGCTGTCGTTCTTCTTCAACGCCCAGATCGACTTCTTCGAGGAGATCGCCAAGTACCGCGCCGCCCGGCGCATCTGGGCGCGGGAGATGCGCGAGACATTTCACGCGAAGAGCCCGCGGTCTTGGCAGATGCGCTTCCACACCCAGACCGCCGGCGTCAGCCTGACGGCCCAGCAGCCTCTGAACAACATCGTCCGCACGGCCATCGAGGCGCTGGCGGGAGTTCTCGGCGGGACCCAGTCGCTGCACACGAACTCCTACGACGAGGCCCTCGCGCTGCCGACCGAGGAGGCCGTCACGATCGCGTTGCGCACCCAGCAGGTGATCGCCCACGAGACGGGCGTGACCAACACCGTCGACCCGCTCGGCGGCTCCTACCTCGTCGAGGCCCTCACCGACGAGATGGAGCGGCGCTGCTACGACTACTTCGCCAAGATCGACGAGCTCGGCGGCATGGTCGAGGCCGTCAAGCGCAACTATCCGCAGCGCGAGATCGCCGACGCCGCGTTCACCCTCCAGCAGGAGATCGACGAGGGCCAACGCGTCGTGGTCGGCGTCAACCGCTACGCCGCCACCGACGAGGAGGCCATCCCCACGCTGCGCGTCGATCCCGACCTCGAGCGCAAGCAGATCGGTCGCCTTCAGGCCGCCCGGGCAGCCCGCGACGGTGCTCTCGTCGAGCGCTCCCTGGCGGCGCTGCGCGAGGACGCCGCCCAAGCGAACCGAAACCTGATGGAGCCGCTGCTGGCCTGTGCCCGCGCCCATGCCAGCGAGGGCGAGATCATCGAGTCCCTGCAGCAGGTCTTCGGCGACTACACCGAGACCCCGGTCTTCTAGCCGTTACGCACGCAACTTCTGCGGCCGCTGTCGTGTCCAGACCTTAGGATCCCGACCGCCCCGCACCACGACGCCGCACCCTCTGGGGGACGCCGCCCGATGACTCACCGCACGCCCGCCCGATGACTCGCCGCACGCGCCTCGCGGCCCTGATCGCGCTCTTCGCGGCGCTGGCCGTCTGCCCCGGCGCGCTCGCCGCCGGCGTCGTCGTCTCGCCGCTGCCGGGCACGCCGAGCGCCATGCCGGAGACCCAGATCAGCTTTCTCGGCGCGAGCGCCGGCTCGCTCGGCTCGATCTCGGTCGTCGGCTCGGTCAGCGGCAGGCACTCGGGGCGCCTGCGCTCCTACTCATCCGCCGTCGGCGCCAGCTTCCAGCCGAGGACGCCGTTCATCCCTGGCGAGCGCGTCACCGTCCACGCCGTCCTGCGGGGCGCGCGCGGGAGCCGCTCGACGCTGAGTACGTCGTTCACGGTCGCCCATCCGGTCGCCATCGCCATGACCGAGTTCCCGGTCACGCCCGGCACCCCGGCGGACGTCCAGAGCTTCCACTCCTCGACCCTCCATCCGCCTGTCGTCATCGTCCACCAGCCGGCGAGCGCCGCGAGTGCGCCGGGATACGTGTTCGCCGCGCCCTTCCTTGGCCCGGGCCAGTACGGCCCGATGATCTTCGACAGCGCCGGGAACCTCGTCTGGTTCCATCCGCTGAAACCAGAACAGGATGCCGCCGACTTCCGCACCCAGCTGTTCCGCGGCAAGAACGACCTCACCTGGTGGCAGGGCCGCACGATCCAGCTCGGCTACGGTCTCGGCGAGGACGTCATCGCCAACGCCAACTACAAGGTCGTTGCGGTCGTCCGCGCCGGCAACGGCCTGCAGGCCGACGAGCACGAGTTCACCGTCCTGCCCCAGGGAGCCGCCTACGTCCTCGCCTACAGCCCCGTCCAGGCCGACCTGTCAGCGGCCGGCGGCTCGCCTGCCGGCGTTGCGGTCGAGGGCGTGATCCAGGAGATCGACATCCACACCGGCCTGGTCATGTGGGAGTGGCACAGCCTCTCTCATGTCGGCGTCGCCGAGTCCGTCTCGAAACTCCCGGGTGTGGCGACGGCGCCCTATGACTACTTCCACATCAACTCGCTCTTCGCCGACGGCCACGGCAACCTCCTGATCTCAGCGCGCAACACCTCGACGCTGTACTCGCTCAACCCGCGCACCGGCGGCGTCAGGTGGCGGCTGGGTGGCAAGCGCAGCACGTTCACGCTCGGAGCCGGCGCGCAGTTTGCCTTCCAGCACGACGCCGAGATCCTCTCCAACGGCGACATCAGCCTGTTCGACGACGAGGGTGCCCCGCCGGTCAAGCCGCCCTCGCGCGGAGAGATCGTCCGGCTCGACGAGAAGGCCAAGACGGCTACGCTCGTGACCCAGTTCATCCGCACGATCGGGCCCCTCGCGACGGGCAGCCAGGGCAACGTCCAGCTGCTTCCGGGGGGCGGCCGGATGATCGGCTGGGGCGGCCTGCCCAACTTCACCGAATTCGACGGCCAGGGCCAGGTCATCTACGACGCCCAGCTGCCCCACGGCGAGAACAGCTACCGCGTCTACCGTGAGCCCTGGAACGGGCAGCCCGGCCACGCGCCGGCGATCGCGGCGGTCTCCTCGGGCGCGACAACGAGCGTCTATGCGAGTTGGAACGGCGCGACGACGGTCGCCTCTTGGCAGCTGCTGACCGGGTCGAGCGCCACCCAGATGACGGCCGTCTCGACAACGCCGCGGACGGGCTTCGAGACGACGATCCCCGCGCCGTCGGCCCCGTTCTTCCAGGTGCGCGCCCTCAGCGCCTCGGGCCGGGTGCTGGGCACCTCGAAGACCGCGGCCCCGGCCAGCGGATGAGCAACCGACGGGGGCGCCGGCGAACGCATCTGTCGAGGCTGACGGCCCTCGCGGCCACGGCCGGTATCGCTGTCCTCGCGCTCGACTCGCACGACATCGTCGCCGAGCGTGTCGCCTTCCGCACCCCGAGCGCCGAAGTCTGCGTCCCCCGGACGCTCAACCGTTCGGCTCTGCTGGCCGGCACCGACGTCGCCGTATCGCCGCTGCCGGGCTCATACGACGCCGGCCCCCACACCCAGATCAGCATGCTCGGCGCCCCGCTCGGCGCGTTCTCCGGCGTCCGCGTAAGCGGCTCCTCGAGCGGCTCCCACGCCGGCAGCCTCGTCGGCTACTCGCAGGGCGACGGCGCCAGCTTCGTGGCGAAGGCGCCGTTCCAGATAGGCGAGACGGTGAAGGTCCGCGGCACCGTGAGCTCTCAGGGACACGCCCGGCGCTTCGCCTACAGCTTCGTCGTCGCCCGGCCGGACACGCGGCTCTTCACGGCCGGCTCGCTCGGCGAACGCGACCCCAACGAGAAGCAGCACTTCCGCTCCGCGCCGACGCTGCTGGCGCCGCTGGTGGCCGTCACGGCGCGCTCTGCCCAGACGGAGCCCGGCGACATCTTCGCCGCGCCCTACGCCGGTCCCGGGCCGAGCGGCCCGATGATCTTCGACGACGCCGGCAACCTCGTTTGGTTCGACCCGCTCCCGCGCGGCACCGAAGCCACAAACCTCCAGGTCCAGCAGGACGGCGGCGCCCCGGTGCTGACGTGGTGGCAGGGGAGGATCACGCCTCAGGGCTTCGGCCAGGGCGAAGAGATGCTCGCCGACGGCTCGTACCGTCAGATCGGCCGTGTCCACGCCGGCAACGGCTTCCAAGCCGACCTGCACGACTTTCACCTGATGCCGGGCGGCATCGCCCTCCTGACCGTCTTCGACCCGATCGACTGCGACCTCTCGTCGCGTGGCGGACGGTCCGGGGCGGCGGTGACCGACGCCATCATGCAGGAACTCGACGTCGGCACCGGCCTCGTCCGCCGCGAGTGGCACAGCCTCGACCACGTCGCGCTCGGCGACTCATACAGCTCGGGCCGGAACGCCAGCACGCAGTGGCCGTTCGACTACTTCCACCTCAACTCGATCGACCAGCTCCCCAACGGGCGCACGCTCATCTCGGCCCGCAACACCTCTGCCCTATACGAACTCGACACCGCGAGCGGGCGCATCCTCACGCGGATCGGCGGCCGGCACTCCGACGTCCACCTGCGCCCGGGCGCGGCGACGGCGTATCAGCACGACGCCAAAGTCCTACCCAACGGCACGATCAGCATCTTCGACAACGGCGCCGTCCCGAAGGTCCACTCTCAGACCCGTGGCCTGATCGTGTCCGTCGACCCTCTCGCCAAGACAGACTCGGTGCTCGCCCAGATCGTCCATCCGACTCCCCCCCTGTCCTCCGCCAGTCAGGGCAACCTCCAGAGCCTGGCCAACGGGGATCTGTTCATGGGCTGGGGCTCGCAGCCCTACTTCTCCGAGTACAGCGCTGCCGGCAAGCTGCTCTTCGACGCTCACATGCATGGCTCCTACCAGTCCTATCGCGCCTACCGCTTCGCCTGGACGGGGGCGCCAGTCGCACCTCCTGCGGTGGCGGCTGCCCCCGCATCCGGGGCCACCCCGGCGACCGTCTATGCCAGCTGGAACGGCGATACGCGCACCGCGTCCTGGAAGGTCCTCGGCGGCCCGTCGGCGAGCGCTCTGAGCCCGGTCGCGAGCGCGCCGCGGACAGGCTTCGAGACGGCCATCGCCCTGCCGGCGCGGCAGCCTTTCGTGGCCGTCCAGGCCCTCGACGCCGGCGGCGCCGTGCTCGGCACGTCGAAGACCATCGGCGGTTGATAGGGGCCCGCCGGGCTCGGCCAAGCGGCGTATGCTCTATTGATAATCTCGACTTTACAAGTATCAACTGGGAGGTTTGACAGAAGTGGTGGATGAGAGCGGATCCACCCACCAGCAGCCCCCCGAGCCGCTGCCGGAGGAGTCGGATCACACCGACGCCGGCGAGGGCTACCGGCCGCTGCCGACCGGAACGCACGGCCTCGACCCGGATCTCGTCAAGGACGATCAGCGCCGACGCCTGCGCCGGGCCATGATCGAGCTGATCGCCGAGAAGGGCTACCCGTCGGTTCGCATCGTCGACCTCGCCAGGCTCGCGCATGTCTCCCAGCCGACCTTCTACAACCTCTTCCGAGACAAGCATCACCTCTTCCTCAGCGCCTACGAGGACATCACCAGGCGCACTGCCACGACCGTCGTCGGGGCCTATCAGGGCGAGGGCCCCCAGGGTGAGCGCCTGATCGCCGCGATGCGGGCGTTCGCCGAGCTCGCCGTCGCCGAGCCGCAGGCGATGTCGCTGCTGATGCTCGGCGGCTTCGGCGCCGGCGCCAAGGCGCTCGAACGCCGGCGCGCCTCGATCGAGGCGCTCGAGGCGAGCATCCTCGCGACGCGCGACGGCCGCGTGGCTGAAGGCGAGGCCGACCTCACCGTCAAGGCGATCCTCGGCGGCATCCGCGAGGTCACCGCCTCGCGGCTGCGCGACGGGCGCGAGAGCGAGCTGCCCGGCCTGGTCGAGGATTTCGCCGCGTGGGCCTCCTCCTACCCGCGGCGCTTGCCCGAGGGCCTGGCGGCGCCATCGGTCAGCGCCACTGATCCGCCGACGGGTGCGCCGCCGGCGTCCGAGCGCGCCCGTCGCGCCGAAGGCCGCCTGCCGAGCGGCCGCAGCGACCTGCCGCGCCAGGTCATCGTCAGGAGCCAGCGCGAGCGCATCGTCGATGCCACCGCCGCCATCGTCGCCGAGAAGGGCCTGGCCGGTCTGACGATCCCCGAGATCGCCAAGCGGGCGAACGTGTCCAACCAGACCTTCTACAGCATCTATGCCTCGAAGCACGAGGCCTACCTCGGCGCCCAGAAAGTCGGCCTGCACCAGGCGTTCCAAGTCGCGGTCGAGGCGTATGACACGCATGCGGGAGATTGGCCGGCCGCCGTCGCGGCGGGCATTCACGCCCTCATCGACTACCTCTCCTCCGAGCCCGCCCACGCCCATCTGATCCTCGTCGACACGTTCGCGGCCAGCCCCGACGCGATCGAGATCCGCAACTCGGCCCTGGACGGCTTCGGCGCGTACCTACAGCCCGGATATGAGCTGGCAGCCGATCCCCCGGTTCCGGGCATCGCCGCCGAGGCCATCGCCGGCGGCATCTGGCAGGTGCTCCACCACTACATCGAGAGTCACTGCATCGCGCGCCTCCCGGGCGCCGCGCCGCAGCTCGTCTACTTCGCGCTGACTCCCTTCGTCGGGCCCGAGGCGGCTGCCGCGCAGGCCCGCTCCCAGCCGGCGCCCGTCGCCTGAGGCGGCCGCCCGGCTCAGCTCGCGCTCAGCGGCCGGCCGAGCGGACGAGCGCGTAGGCGGCCTTGCCTTCGCGCTTGGCACGCGCGACCGCTCCGGTGCCGACGAGCCGACTGAGGTTGGCGCGGATGCTCGCGCCGTTCATGGCCGTCACGGCCGAGAGCTCGGCCGCCGTGTGCGAGCCGTGCTCGAGGGCCGCGAGGATCGCCTGCTGCGCGGCTCCCCGCACGGCGCGTCCCGGTCTGGCTCCGACCCGCCGCGCCTTCGGCGCGGAGGTGGCGGCACCGGCGCTGCGCGCACCGCCGGCGGCTCGCTTGGCGGAGGCCACGCGCGGCGCGGACGCGGCCGCATCGTCCTCGAGCGCCGCGGCCGCTGTCAGCAGACGCTCGTACTCGGCCACCAGCGGGCGCAGGGCCGCGCGGCGGGCGTCGATGTCGGCCGTCACGCGCGCCAGCAGATCGTCGCTCATTGGTCTGTCCCCACGGCGTCCATCATGAGTAGATCCTCAGCTCGATCGTCTGTTTCTATCACGTCGCCAAGGTAAGGGTGCCGTCTCTCGGTGCCCGCGCGCCGCGGACGGGCGCGGGCTAGCGGGGAGCGCGCAGATAGGCCAGCACGGCCAGCACGCGGCGGTGATCGTCGTCGCACAGGCCCAGGTCGAGCTTGGCGAAGATGCCGGTTATGTGCTTCTCGACCGCCCCGGGCGTCACGACCAGGGCCTCGGCGATGGCAGTGTTGGAGCGCCCCTCGGCCATCAGCGCAAGCACCTCCCGCTCCCGCGCCGTCAGTCCGGAGAGCGCCGAGGTCCCCCCGTCCCGTGGCGCCATCAGCTCGGCGACGACCTGCCGGTCGAGGACCGTCCCGCCCGCCGCCACTCGGCGCAGGGCGTCGAGGAATGCCCTCACGTCGCCGACGCGCTCCTTGAGCAGGTAGCCGATCCCGGCCGTGTCCTCGCCGATGAGCTCGCTCGCGTAGGCCGTCTCAACGTACTGCGACAGGACGAGCACGCCGAGCGCGGGTTGACGCCGTCGCGCCTCGATCGCCGCACGCAGGCCCTCGTCGCGAAAGGTCGGCGGCAGGCGGACGTCGACGATCGCCAGGTCCGGCGCGTGACCGGCGATCGCCCGCAGCAGGCCGGGACCGTCCTCGACCTGCGCCACAACCTCGATGTCGTTCTCGCGCAGCAGCGCCACGAGGCCCTCGCGCAGCAGCGCGAGATCCTCCGCGATCACTACCCGCACGGCAGCCTCGCCTCGACGACGGTGCCCTCGCCCTCGGCGCTGCGGACGCTCAGGCTGCCGTCGAGCGCCTCGACCCGGGCACACAGGCCTGCGAGGCCCGAGCCGGCCGGGTCGGCTCCCCCACAGCCGTCGTCCCCTACGAGGACCGTCAGCGCGCGGTGCTCGTCGCTGAGGATCACCCAGCTCCGACGGGCGTTGGCGTGCTTGGCCGTGTTCGTCAACGCCTCCGCCACGACGAAGTAGGCCGCGCTCTCGACGGCCGGCGCCAGGCTGCGGTGCATGTTCGGGTGGATCGAGGTGCCGAGCCCGTAGCGGGCCGCCAGGGACTCGATGGCGGCCACGAGCCCCCGGTCGGCCAGCAACGGCGGCACGATGCCACGGGCGAGGTCGCGCAGCTCGGCGATCGCCTGGCGCGCCTCGGTCTGGGCAGCGCCGATCATGCGACGGATCTCCGGCTGGTCGTGGACGCGCAGCTCAGCTCGGCCCAGCTGCAGCGTCAGGGCGACCAGCCGTGCCTGCGCGCCGTCGTGGAGATCGCGCTCGATGCGTCGAAGCTCGGCGGCCTGGGCGTCGACGGCCTGCCGTCGCGTCCTCGTCAGGAGGTCGATGCGCGCGCGCAGCGCCCGTCTGCCCTGGGCGACCAGGACCCGGTCGTGGAGGGCAATCAGCGAGTAGCCACTGCCGGTAGTCGCCAGCCCGAGCAGCGCCCACGCCGGCCAGAACGTGTGGACGCCGGCGAGGAGCCAGGTCAGCAGCCAGGTGAAGAGGAGGATGACCGCCGCCACCCCGACGAGCGCCCAGACGCAGGCCACACGCCTGACGGCCCCCGGCTGGCGCCTCCAGGCCCAACCGGCGGTGAAGTCGAGTAGGACGAGGTCGCCGAGGCCGAGCCAGGCCCACGCCGGCCAGAAGTAGCCCTGCCCGTCGAGCGCCCAGATCGCGAGGAGCACGACCGCCGCGAGCAGGGCCAGGCGCCGCACCAGCGAGCGGGCGTATTCGCCGATCGACAGTCCTGCCGCGAGTGTCGGCATCCAGCGCCGGGTGGGTGCGCTGCGCGTCAGGGACAGCTGCATCGGAAGCCTCGCGCGCGGATCCATCGCGCCCATCGTCTCACGCAGCCGCCCGACGGGCGCGAGTAGGCTCACAGCGCCTTGGCGGCCCTCCGCTCGGCACCGACCCGCTGCACGTCCCAGACCAGCCCTCCGCGCTCCATCGCCGCGATGGCCAGCCCGGAGAGATCGAGCTCGCGGCGTCCCATGCCGTGGAACGCCGAGGTGGGGAATGCGTGGTGGTTGTTGTGCCAGGCCTCGCCGAAGGACAGCGGTGCCAGCCAGCCCAGGTTGTGCGACTGATCGTCGGTAGCGAAGCGCCGGCGCCCGAAGAAGTGGCACAGCGAGTTGATGCTGTACGTCACGTGGTGCAGGGCGAAGATCCGTACCGCGCCCCCCCACAGCAGGCCGTCGAGCCCGGCGCCCACGCTCCCCCCGATCAGCGCCCCCAGGCCGAACGGGATGGCCAGCCCGAGCAGGCTCCACACCACGAAGGTCCGGTCGACGAACAGGACGACCGGGTCGGCCAGCAGGTCCGGCGCGAACCGCTCGCGGGCACCGCGCTGGCTGTGGTCGAACAGCCAGCCCACGTGGGCGTGGGCCAAGCCGCGCGTGGCCCCGCGCCAGCCGCCGCCGTGATCGACGTGGGGGCTGTGGGGGTCGCCCAGCCGGTCCGAGTAGGCGTGGTGCTTGCGGTGATCGGCCACCCACGAGATGACCGGTCCCTCTACGGCCATCGTGCCCATCACGGCGAGCAGGCCGCGCATCCACGCGGAGGTCTTGAAGCTGCGGTGCGTCAACATGCGGTGAAAGCCGATCGTCACGCCGAACCCGGTCGGCAGGTACATGATCAGGAAGATTCCGACATCGCGCAGGCGCAGCTCGCGGTTCCAGAGCTCCCACCCGGCGAAAAGAACGAGCAGCGGTGGCACCGCCGTGATCAGCGCCGTCGCCGCGCGGTCGAGACCGACGAGGACCGGCACCTGGATCTCCTCCGGCTTCGGACCCTCGGCGGGCGGGGGTTCGGCGAGCTTTCCCGCGGCTGTGGCCATGTCTCCTCGATCCTGAGCGTCCGGGACGGCTTTGTCGATGCGGACGGCCACCGACCCGGCGCGGGCAGGCCCCCTTCCCGGGGCTCTGGTCAACCCCCGGCCCGCACCCGCTCTCCGACACGCTCGCTACTGTTGATGGAGCGATGAGGACGGCAGCACCTTGAGCCGGGCCGACGGCAGCGAGCTTCGCGAGCTGACCCTCCACGGACACCGGTTCGCCTATCGCCAGGCAGGCAGCGGGCCGGTCCTCGTGCTCATCCACGGCATCACCTCCGATTCGGACACATGGAGACGGGTCATGCCCTACCTGGCGCGCCGCTTCACGGTCATCGCGCCCGACCTGCCCGGCCATGGCGGCTCGGCGAAGCCACGAGGCGACTACTCCCTCGGCGCTCATGCGAGCGCCGTGCGCGACCTCGTCGTCGCGCTCGGCCACGATCGCGCGACGTTCGTAGGGCACTCGCTCGGCGGCGGCATCGCCATGCAGCTCTCGTATCAGTACCCCGAGCGCTGCGAGCGGCTCGTCCTCGTCGACAGCGGCGGCCTCGGCCGCGAGGTCAGCATCCTCCTGCGGGCCGCCACGCTACCCGGCTCGGAGCTCGTCATCCCTCTTCTCGCGGCCAGTCGCCTACTCGATGCCGGCCGCCTCGCGGGGTCGCTGCTGCGCCGTGTCGGCCTGCGGGCGGGCACCGATATCGAGGAGATGGCCAAAGGTCACGCCACGCTCTCCGACGGCGAGGCCAGGGGGGCCTTCGTCCACACGCTCCGCGCCGTCGTCGACCTCGGCGGTCAGAGAGTCAACGCGTCAAATCGCCTGTACCTCGCGGTGCGAATGCCGCTTCTGCTGATCTGGGGCGAGCACGATTCGCTGATACCGGTCTCCCACGGACGCGCGGCACACGATCAGATCGCCGGCAGCCGCCTGGAGGTGTTCGCCGACTCGGGCCACTTCCCCCAGCTCGACGAGCCCGAGCGCTTCATCGCCGTCCTCGACGACTTCATCGACTCGACCGACCCGGCCGTCCACGACACCGACGACTGGCGCGCGCTGCTCAAGGCCGGTTAAGGGGAAGCCCGCCGGCGCTCAGGCCGGCCGCACGTCTAGCACGATCTTGCCCACCGCGCGGCGCTCGTCGAGTGCCTTGAGCGCGTCCGCCGCCCGCTCGAGCGCAAAGCGCTCGCCGACGACCGGCCGGACGTAGCCTTCGTCGACCATGCGGTTGATGTGGGCGCCGATCTCACGATTGAGATCGGGCCGCGCCATCACGTAGGCGCCCCAGCCCGCACCGACGACCTCGGTGTTGCCGAGCAGGAGACGGTTGACCTTGACCTCGGGGATCGATCCCCCGGTGAACCCGACGACGACGACGCGGCCGTCCTCGCGCAGTGAGCGCAGGCTATCGGTGAAGCGATCCCCGCCCACCGGATCGAGCACGACATCGACACCCCCGCCCGACAGCTCCTTGACCTCGTCCTTCCAGCCGTCGCCCAGCATCACGACCTGTCCGGCGCCGGCCTGCTCGGCGACCCGCGCCTTGGCCTCGCTCGACACGAGCGCGATCGTGCTCGCCCCGACAGCAGCCGCGACCTGGAGGCTTGCGGTGCCCACGCCACCGGCGGCGCCGTGGACGAGCACCGTCTCCCCCTCCTTCAGGCGTCCGCGCATGACGAGCGAGAAATAGGCCGTGTGGTAGTTGAGGATCAGGCCGGCGCCCTGCGCAAAGTCGAGCTCGTCCGACAGCGCGAAGGTGAAGAACTCCGGCGCCACGGCGGTCTCGGCGAACCCGCCCAGTGCGCAGAAGGCCGCCACCCGCTGGCCGGGTTGTACGGACGCGCCGGGCGGCGCGCTTCGGACGACGCCCGCCACCTCGCTGCCGGGAACGAACGGCAGCGGCGGTTTCATCTGATACTGGCCGCGCGTCTGGAGCAGCTCAGGGAAGGACACGCCCGCGGCGTGAACCTCCACGACGACCCCGGTGCCCGGCGTCAGCATGTGCGAGGCCTCGGGCTCGGGCAGCTCACGCAGTGCGAGGCCGGTGTCGGGGCCCGACTCCTCGACGATCTGCATGGCTCGCATCGGCGCCATTATGTCCGAGCGGCCGTCGAGACGGCACGCGGCCGCTGGGCGTCAGTCGACGCGCAGCACGGCCTTGCCGGCGATCCGCCGCTCCAGCAGGGCGTCAATCGCATCCGGCGCCTCGCGCCAGGATGCCTCGTGGTCGATCGAGCAGTCGAGGCGGCCGGCCGCGACCAGGCCGGCCAGGCGGGCGAGGTGCTGCGCGCCCGAGCGCTCGCGCTCGAGAACGCCGAACACATACAGGCCGTGGAGACGGGCCCCCGGCGCGCGCGCGAAGAAGGCGCGAGCGGGAAACTCGACCGGCGCCGGGTCGCTGGACGCGAACGACACGATCGCGCCGAACGGCGCCACCCGCTGCATGGCCACGCCGAGCGTCGCGCCGCCGACACCCTCGACGATGGCGTCGAACTCGGGCCCCGCGCCGGCGAGCTCGTCGATCACCTCGTCGGCGCCGAGCTCGATCAGCCCGCGGGCACGCTGCGGGCTCGAGGACACGGCGGTGACGTCGCCGCCCGCGAGCTTCGCGAGCTGTACCGCGAAGCGTCCGACTCCGCCGCTCGCGCCGGTCACGAGGACCCTGCGACCGAGCACCGGCCCGATCATCTCCAGCGCGATGAGCGCCGTGAGGCCGGCGACAGGAAGCGTCGCCGCCTGGACGTCGGACACGGCGTCGGGCAGCGACGCGAGGACGCCGGTGTCGACGACCGCCTGCTCCGCCCAGGCGCCGCGCTCCGTCAGACCGACGACGCGCGTTCCGGCCGGCGGGCCGCTGCCGTCCTCGGCTGCCCGCTCGACCACGCCGGCGAGGTCCCAGCCCGTGAGCTCCCCGTCCTCCATCTCCGCCAGGCGACGCGTCTCGCCGCGGTTGAGCGAGAAGGCACGGACACGCACGAGCGCCTCGCCCGAGCGCGGCACCGGCGCGGGCACCTCGCGCAACTCGACGTTGCCGGGCGACCCCGGCGCGGCGGTCAGGGCGACCATGCGCCGATGCCGGCCGCGTCGGGCGGCCTCGCGTCGGCCCGTAGCCACGTCACGCCCGCCGTCACCGCCGAGACGAGCAGCACCGACGGCCAGCCGCCTATTCCGAGCGCGAGGACGTGCGAGAGGATGAAGGCCGTGAGCGCCACGCTGGCGAGCGTCGTCGCCGTGCGGGGGCCGTGGCGGTGTGTCCAGGCGCGAACGCACCACATGCCGCCGATCAGCATGACCACGCCGCCGAGCGGTCGCGAGCCCGAGCCGACGGCGACGGCGTAGCCGACGATCAGCGAGCCGGCGGCCACGGGCGCCGTGGGTATTGCGCGCATCCCAGCACCCTAGCGGCGCACCCTGCCGGGACGCGACGCTGAGGCGCGCCCCGCGAGGCCATCGACGAGGCATAATGCAATCGGGGGTAGATGTCGGTGAATTTCTCACTCATCGTGTGGCTATTTGGTGCTTGGCCGATGGCCGGGGCCTGACTTCGCCCATGGTCGCGAGAGCTCATCCCGCCCCCACCCCCGAGACCCGCGCGAGGGACGGTGTCGCCCAGATGCGCGGAGCCGAGACGGTCGAGATCGTGCTCGCCGACGAGCGCGCCGCGACTCGGCGCAGCCTCCGTCTGCTGCTCGACGGCGAGGTGGGCCTCGTCGTCGTCGCCGAGGCCGACGACCATGTCTCGGTGGCCCGCCGGGTCGGCGATCACCGGCCCGCCGTGGTGGTGCTCGATCTGGGGCTCGACGCGTCGGGTGTCGAAGCGATCCGTGCGCTCAGCGAGGGTGCGCCGCAGACCAGGATCGTCGTCCTGACTCGAGAGGAGGCGCCTCTGTTCGCACAGCGCGCGCTGACAGCCGGCGCGAGCGCCTACGTCGCCAAGGACATGGCCGAGACCGAGCTCGCGCAGGCGATCCGCGCGGTCGCGAACGGCGAGGAGTGGGTGAGCCCACAGATCGCCGCTCGCCTGGACGAACTGCACCGCGGACTTACCGACAACAAGCTGTCCCCGCGCGAGGTCGAGGTCCTGCGTCTGATCTCCTTCGGGCACACGAGTGTCGAAATCGCGCGCCTGCTGCATCTCTCGCCTCGCACGATCGAGACCCACCGAGCCCACGTGCACAAGAAGCTCGGCCTCCGCTCGCGCGCCGAGCTCGTGCGCTACGCGCTACGGCGAGGCCTGATCGGCTTCTGAGGCGGCGGGCACGTCCTCGTCGGGAGCGAGGATGAAGAGCTCGACGTTGTAGTCCGGATCGTGGTGGGCCGCGCTCATGAAGGCGACGACGTCGCGACGCAGCTCCTCGCTGACGACCTGCTTGAAGCGAGGGCCCATGACGTCTTGGAATTCGGCGCGGACTTCCAGGACGGTCTTGCCCCGGCCCTGCTCGATCAACGTCCTCTCGGCCTGCGTGTAGCCGCCCGCGAGCACGACGACCACGAGATCGCCGGAGTGATACGTGCGTGCCTTCGTCGGCCCCTTGCCGTAGTACTCCTTCAACAGGCCGACGATCCGCCGTGAGATCGCGGCCATCGCGGTGCCGTGATCCGAGCGGTGGTCATCGCGGCCTACGGCCGTCGCCACGTGTTGGTCGCTCATGAGCCTCAGAGGGCTCGTCTGGCTGTGCAAGCCGCGAGGCGCGAAGACGGCCCGGAAGCCGCACGCGGGGCACGCTCATCGAGATGAGGGTGGAGGTCGGGCGTCAACGATGTTCCAGAAACCAGCGCGCCGCCGACGACGGCCATCGTGGGGGCCCGTCGGACACGGGTCCTCAGACCTGGTGTTGCGATCGCCGGACACTTCCCGGTGACGATCTCATGAGACATGCCTGCTCCGTGGGTCGACGTGCCGATCCGAGCGTTCGATTTCCACCCTTGAAGAAGACAGTCGCCCGCTGCGGTGCGATGTGTCGAGAAAGCCCCCTTCGAAACCCGCTCGCCGTGTCCAACGCTAGCACGACCCGCCCGCCGTCAATACCGGTGCGCCTCGCCGCGCGGCTCACGGACCGCCGCTGCCGCCGGGCGCCTCGAAGCCCGCCGCGAGCAGCGCGGCTCGACCGGGGGCGGCGAGGAGCCCGGCGACGAACGCCCGCGCCTGCTGCTCGTGGTGAGTGCCCTTGACGACGACGACGGCGTAGCTCACCCGCGGCTGGAGGGACGCCGGCAGCTGGATCGCGCGCAGCCTGCCGCCGGTGGCGGCGACGTCGCTGGCGTAGATGAAGCCGGCGTCGACCGCGCCCGCGAGGAGCTTGCCGACGATGTCGGTCACGTTCGGCTCGCGGTCGCGCACGTTGGCCAGCATCGCGAAGCGCTGCGCCGGCGCCAGCCGCGCGATCGCGCTGTCGGCGTAGATGCCGACCGGCGACGTCGGAGTGCCGAACGCGATCGTCACGCCGGCTCGGGCGGCATCGCCGAGGGCCCTCAGATGTGACCCCGACGCGACCGCGAGAACGAGGCGGTTGGCGGCGAAGACGACCGGCTGCTCGGCGAGTCCTTCGGCGTGGAGGGCGTCCGGGAGCTCTGTGTTGGCCGAAGCGAAGACGTCCGGCCTCGCGCCCTGGCGGATCTGCGCGGCGTCCACGTCGGAGGCGGCGAACGAGAAGCTGACGTCCGCCGCCGAGAAGCTCGTGGCGTAGCGCGTGAACGCCCGCCGCAGGGATACCGCCGCCGTGACCTCCAGCCGCGGCCGTCCGGCGCCGCAGGCCAACACCGCCACGCCGCAGAGCGGCGCGAGCAGCAGAGCCGTCGCGATTCGGGTCCGCCGCCTCAAGATGAGCCCTAGTCCGAGAGCGCCGGCCCGCTCACCGGCGGGCCGATTTCCTCATCGCGCGTTGCGCCGCGCTTTGACGGGCACCGGCGGGTAGCGCTTGCGCTCCTCGCGGGTCATCTTGCGGATGGTCAGCGAGCCTTCCTTCAGCTGACGCTGAACATCCTCCAGTTTCACACGACGCCGCTCAGCCGCACGATCTGCCTGGGTGAGCATACCTTCAGGTTAGCGCGCCGCGAGGCCTGGACCGCCCGCTGCACCCTTCCTGCCGGTCCGCCGCAGGACGTCGCGGGCTTGGCCGAACGTGACGAGCCGCCCGCTCTCCTCGTCCCACAGCTTGAGGCGGACGGAACGCATGCCGTCCATCATCGAGAGCGTCGGCACGTCGTGGAAGATCGGGTTCTCGTCGTGGGCGCGCTGGAGGTTGTAGTTGGGGATGCGCGCGCTGAGGTGGTGGACGTGATGCAGTCCGATGTTGCCGGAGAAGAACTGGAGCACCTTGGGAAGCTTCAGATAGGAGCTCCCGCGCAGCGCCGCGTCGGCGTAGGTCCAGCCCTCGGCGCTCTCCCAGTAGGCGTCCTCGAACTGGTGCTGGACGTAGAAGAGCCAGATCCCCGCCGAGCCCGCCATCAGGACTGTCGGAGCCTGGACGAGCAGATAGTCGCGCCAGCCGATCAGCCAGCACAGGGCGCCGACGAGGGCCGCCAGGGCGACGTTGGTCCACATGACACTGCGGCGCATCCGCGGCCGCGCCGAGCGGGAGACGAGGCGCGGGCCGACGAGCAGGGCGACGATCGGGCCGACGCCGAACATGATGAGTGGGTTGCGGAACAGCCGATAGCCGACCTGCCCTTTGCGCGGCAGCTCTCCGTACTCGCAGACGGTCAGCGTGCGAACGTCACCTGCTCCGCGCCGGTCGAGATCCCCGGACGTCGCGTGATGCTTTGCGTGGTCGTGGCGCCAGCGCACGAACGGTGAGTAGACGAACAGGCCGAGGAACGTCCCGAGCCAAGTGTTCGCGCGCTTCGAGCCCAGGAACGAGCCGTGCGAGCAGTCGTGGAAGAGGATGAACGTCCGCACGAGGAAGCCTGAGGCTGGGACGGCGATGAGCAGGGTCAGCAGGTAGGAGACTTTCAGGCTCTCGAACATGAGCGTGGACAGCGCGAGGTAGGGCACGACCGATGTCGCGAGATCCAGGACGCTGCGCCCAAGATGCGGATGCGTGTAGGGGGCGAGTGTCTCCCGCCAGTCGGCGCCCGTCGGCTGCTCTGTCCCGGCGTTGACGGCACGGGTCGCCGATCCTGAGGTGCTCATTGATCCCCTTGCCACGCGAGTGGCTTTCGCCAGAACGTGAACGCGCCAGCGGCTGATCGACCACAGACGGTAACACTCCGCGCCGTCGTCTGTCGCGGCTCTGGACAGTTGTGGTCGGCGCTCAGCTCTCGGCGTCCAGGCGCATGCCCATCCATACGTGGGGCATGCCCGCATCGTCGAACACGTCCGATTCGACGGCGAAGCCGGCGTGCATGTAGAGCTCGGTCGCCTGCACCTGGGCCGCGAGACGAGCCTCGACACAGCCACGGCGTCGGGCGTCGAGGAGCGCGAGCTCCAACATCCGCGAGGCGATGCCCCGCCGGCGCCAGGGCGCTTCGACCGCGACGCGTCCGACTTTCGCCGTCGATCCGTCGATCAGCAGCCGCAATGTGCCAACGACCCGGGCCGCGGCCGAGTCGACGGCGACCACGTGCAGCGCATCCTGGTCGCGTGCGTCGGCCTCCTCCTCGCGGGGAACACCCTGCTCCTCACAGAAGACCTGCTCGCGGACCGCCAGCGCGGCCTCGATGTCCGTCTCGCCGCCGGCCCAACGTACGTCGATCTCCTCTGTCGCCATGGCGCAAACATAGCCTCCGCAGAGCGATCCGGCGATCACGAGAGCGCGGTGTTATCGAGGCGCCTGTCGGGGGCTTACCGGGTTTGGCGCGACGCGAGTCTCCTGAGAAGCTCATCGAGGGTCTGGGCGGCGGCCTCGTAACGCTCGGCTCCGACGAGCTGGGCGTAGTCGTCCTCGATCTCCGCGATGACGCGCCTGGCGGTGCGCATCGCCTGCCAGCCCGCGTCCGTGAGGCAGATCAGCTTCGCGCGCCCGTCGCTGGGGTCGGGGCGCCGCTCGACGATCCCGATTCGCTGCAGGTCATCGACGAGCTCGGACATCGCTGGGAGGGTCATTCGAGCCTGTGCCGCCAGCTCCGTGAGGCGCGACCCCTCGGCCTTGATGTAGGCGGTCACGTGCGTGTGTGGCACGCGCGCGTCCTCGAGGCCGGCGGCGATGAGCTGATCGAACAGGGCGGTTTGGAACAGGCGCGTGAGCTGCGTCAGCAGCTGGCCGATGTGGACGCGGCTCGTGGATGGGGTTGACAATGAGCTTCGGTAGCCTAAGCTTAGGGCGCCTAACCTTCTAAGGTTCAGCCTAGCCGATCAAGGAGCTGCCATGGGACACACCGAACGGGAGATTCACAATCCGCGCACCGGCCAGCGTATGCGCTTCCTTCGGACGACCGCCGACACGGACGGCGCGCTGCTACGGATCGAGAGCGTCAACCCGCCGACGGGCATCGCCGAGCCCGAGCACACCCACCCTCAACAGGAGAGCCGCGCCGAAGTGATCAGTGGGACGCTGCGTTTCGTTGTGCACGACGAGGAGCGCCGGCTCGGCCCCGGCGAGGCGATCACGATCCCCGCCGGCACGCCTCACTACTTCGTCAACGACGGCGAGCAGGACGCGGTTTCGATCCAGGAGTTCCGCCCGGCGCTGCGAACTGCCGAGTTCTTCAGGACGCTGTTCGATCTGGCCGAGCGCGGGAAGCTAGACGAGCGCGGCATGCCCTCGCTGCTCACCCTCGCTCGTCTGGGCCCCGAGTTCGCAGACGAGATTCGGGCGACGAGCCCGCCGTGGTGGGTGCAGCGCGTCGCCTTCGTGCTGCTCGCCCCGACCGCGCGCCTGCGGGGCGCGGCCAGACCGTCGTAGCTAACCGACCGAGCGGCCCTCCGGCGCCGTGCCATGTGGACGCCCGCGGAATCGCGTGCGGGCTCCTCAGAAAAGCGCGGCGAGCGCCTCGACGAGACCGTTCAGCTTGTGAGGCCCTCGCGCCAGGTCGAGTTGTCGCGTTGGCCGCGGCGTGGCGAGCAGATGCCTGCTCCACTCGAGCTCCTCGAGGCAGCCCAGCTCCTCGGCGTGCTCACGGCAGCGGCCCAGCAGATCGTTGAGGATCTCGCCGACGGGCACGCGGCGACCGAGATCGGGATCGATGAGGCTCGCGTCGGCTCCGTCCCGTGCCGCGAGGAAGCGGTTCTCGGCGAGCAGCTCCGGGAGGTCGCGGCCCTCGGCCACCCGTCTGCCCTCGAGCGCCTCGAGACGAACGAGGCACTGGACGAGGGCAGTCAAGGCGGCGGAGTCCGCGGCCGTCGTCTGCGCGTCCATGATGCGCACCTCGATGGTGCCGAAGCGCGGCTGCAGGCGCACGTCCCACCACAGGAAGGTCGGCTCGGGGAATGCCTCGCAGCGCATCAGGAGGTCGATCGTCTCGACGTAGTCCTCGTAGCCGGCGAAGGCTCGCGGAATGCCCACGCGGGGAAAGGCCTGAAAGAGCGGCGTCCGGGCAGAGGCCAGACCGGTGTCGCGACCCTGCCAGAACGGCGAGTTGGCCGACAGGGCGAGCAGCAGCGGCAGGTGGCGGCGCATGCGGTTGGCGGCGAGCATCGCCCGCTCGGCATCCGCGACCGCGACGTGCACGTGCAGTGCGAACGTCGGCTCGCGCCTGGCGAGCTCGCGCATCGACCCGTACAGGAAGCGGTAGCGCTCGCCCTGCGAGATCTCCGTGTCCTGCCACGATGCGAAGGGATGCATGCCGGCCGCCGCGGCGCTCAGCTGCAGCACGCCGAGCTCTTCCGCGAGCTCGGCCCGCAGCCGCTCGAGCTGAGCCAGCGCCTCGCCGACGGTGGCATGCGGGTCGGTGCGCAGCTCGAGCGCCGAGCCGTGCGTCTCGGTGCTCGCGTGGGCCGCCAGCTCGCCGCCGAGGCGCTCCATGACCAAGTCGGCGCGCGAGGCCAGCGACCAGTCGGCCGGCTCCAGCAGCATGACCTCCTCCTCGACGCCGACCGTCCAAGGGACGACGCCTGCGGGCGCCCACCGCGACCACGAGCGTGCCCGCTGCGTCTCGTGGCTCCCGCGGAGATCGTCAGAGAGCGTGGGCATCGGGATCCCGTCGCGGCGAGCGTCGAGCCGCTTCGACGAGGAGCTCGAACAGCGCCAGCTGCTCGGCTTCCTCGACGAGCGTCTCCGCGTGCCATTGGACGCCGAGCGCGAACGGACCACTGTCGCCCTCGATCGCCTCGATGATCCCGTCCTGTGCCCACGCGACGGCGCGCAGGCCGACACCGAGGCGCTCGACGGCCTGGTGGTGGAACGTGTTGACGGGCACCGGCCCGCCACCGGTGGTGCGCGCGAGCGTGCTGTCGGGCGCGACCCACACGACGTGCGTCGTGTGATCGCCCGGCTCGCGCTGGCGATGCTCGACGACCCCGCCGGTCAGATCGGGGAGGTGCTGGTGCAGGGTGCCGCCGCGGGCGACGTTGAGCACCTGGGCGCCACGGCAGATGCCGAGAATGGGCAGGCCCTGGCCGTCCGCGTGGCGGCACGTCGCGAGCTCGAAGGCATCGACGGACGGGTCGACGGGCCCGAGCTCGGCGTGGGGTGCGGCGCCGTAGAAGGAGGGGTCGAGGTCGGGACCCCCGGTCAGCAGGATGCCGGCGAGGTGCTCGAGCAGCTGATCGAGCGAGTCGACCTCCAACGGCGGCACCGCCACGGGAACCCCGCCGGCGAGCTCGACCGCGCGCATGTATGGGAGCCCGAGCGTCATCTCGGTCTGGTTGGGCTCGCCGTGGCGGACCCGCTGGGCGTCTTCCTTGCAACGGATCTCCGACACGGTCACCCCGATCAGCGGCCTGGTCATGCCAGCACCCAGGTGTCCTTGCTGCCGCCGTTCTGTGACGAGTTGACGATCAGCGCGTCGCGGTCGAAGGCGACCCGCGTGAGCCCGCCCGGGAGCACCTCGACGCTGTCGCGGCTGGAGATGGCAAACGGGCGCAGATCGATGTGCCGCGGCTCGAGTCGGCCATCGGTGACCGTCGGATGGCGCGAGAGCATGATCGTCTCCTGCGCGATGTAGCGCTCGGGTGCCGCCGACAGGGCCGCGGCTGCCTCCTCGAGTTCCTTGGCGTGGGCGCGCGGCCCGATGACGACGCCGTAACCCCCGTGGCCCCCGCGCGGCTTGACGACGAGTTCGTCCAGGCGCTCGAGGATCGTTCCCAGGGCGCCCGGCTGGCAGGGGTCATAGGTCGGCACCGAGTGCAGCTTCGGCTCCTCGCCCAGGTAGAAGCGGATCATGTCCTCGACGTAGGCATGGACGAGCTTGTCGTCCGCGACGCCCGTGCCAAAGGCGTTGACGCAGGCGAGCGTGCCGCTGCGCACGGCTCCGAGCAGGAGCTCGGCCACGGCGGTGCGGCGACCGTGATCGTCGGACAGGCGATCCTCGTCGGTGCGGCGGTAGACGACGTCGACCGCCCACTCCCCGTGGTCGAGCCGGACGTATAGACGCCCACGTCGCGCCGACAGCTGGTCGGCGAGCACGAGGGGGATGCCCAGCGACGCCGCGATCGTGGCGTGCTCGAAGTAGGCCGAATTCGTGGGTCCGTCGCTGAGCACGACGACCATCGGGTTCTCCCGCCCATCGGGCGCCGCCGCGCGCAGGGCGTCGCCCAGCATCGCCATGGCACCGTCGAGCGAGCGCACCTGCAGGCCGGCGGGAGTGGCGACGTGGGCGCCGAGCACCTGCCTCGTGGCGAGCGCGTAGGCGATCCCCGACGGGGTGCGGACGTTGTCCTCGAGCACCTTGAAGGAACCGTCGCAGTCGCGCACGACGTCGAGTCCGGCGACGGTGATCCAAGACCTGACGACGCCGTCGAGACCTCGCAGCCGCGGCTCATAGTGCCGGGCCGCCCCGAGGCAGCGACCCGGCACGACGCCGGCGGCGACGATCGCCTGATCGCCGTAGACGTCTCTGACGAACAGCTCGAGCGCGCGGACGCGCTGGGCGACGCCGTCGGCCAGGAGCTGCCACCGCTGCGCGTCGATGACGCGCGGGACCGGGTCGATGCGGAACGCTTGCTCGCCGCCCGCCGAGCCGAAGGACACGCCGCGACGGCTCGCGTCGCGCGCGACGGCCGCGCTCAGCTCGCGCAGGTTGCGACCATCGATCCACTCGCGAACACGGCGATCGGGGTCGGCGGGATCGCACCCGTCCACAGCGCCCTCCTCGAACGCGTGCTTCCAGCCGGCAGGGCGCCGCTCGACGACGGGCGCCCCGCGCACCGTGCCGGCCCGCAACGCCCCGGCACATGGAGGGAGAGTTACCTGCGGCTCGGTCACGGTCACGTCATTCTGGGGTCCCCGGCTGTCGCGGTCGTTGGACCGCCGTCCAAAATCGCGTTACCGCGCGTATCGTCGATGCCAACGGACGTCGCGGCCCCAACTGCCACTGCGAAACTGCCCCCCCGGGCGCCCTGCGGGTGACGGCGCCCGGGGAGTGGCGTGCGGATGTTCAGTGGCGAGGGGCGCCGGGGAGCACCGGCGTGCCTTCGAGCTGAACCCCCTGGAGCGCGTTCGGATCGAGACCGAGCAGGTCGAGGATCGTGGGCGCGATTTGGGTCGTCTCGACGGACGGCCGATACGTGCCGGGCGCGACGACTCCCGGCGCGTAGAGGACGATCGGAACGTTGCGATCGGCCGGGTTGGCCCCGCCGTGCTCCGCGATCTTGCTGCCGCCGGTGTACACCACACCGACCTGTGTGACACCCCAGACGTCGGGGTGCCGCGGGTCGCCGACCGGCACGCCGAAGTAGCGTGCGGCGGCCCGGCCGGCGAAGACTTCGGTCAACCCCGAGTGGGCCAGCGTTCGCGTGCTCCCGTCATAGGCCACGCC
>OUNO010005646.1_pt1 | contig 26145 bp, 18 predicted proteins | sample 1779811 | NCBI WGS metagenome assembly OUNO01 (sample SAMEA3914804, study PRJEB12502) | metagenome | biome: forest; material: soil | place: Canada | collected 2010-06-25 | depth 0.3 m | reverse complement strand
GGGGGGGGGGGGGGGGGTCGTTGCAGCGGTCGTGCACGCGCCGGGCCTCGGATCTACGTTCACCGCAGTTCGAGGAGTCGGGGCGTGGTGCAACGGGCACCCGCTGACGGCGCCTGATCCGGCCGGGGTCGCACTCGCTGATTGCGTCGTAGCGACAGGTTTTGCGGCCGATCGCGCACTCCGCGTCGGCCAGCTCGAACTCCTCGAAACGCTCCTGTCCTCCGTCCGCGACGTTCGTTGCCGCGGTGCGGCGTCTCTAGAGCTCTGCGCCGTCGCCGCCGGCCAGGTCGACGCCTACGTCGAGACGCATCTCCATGCGTGGGACGTCGCGGCAGGTGCACTGATCGCACGCGAGTGCGCGATCGATGTCCAGGGGGACGCGCAGCCCAGCGCCCCGCTGATAGCGGCGCGAGCACCACTGGCGGCGAGGCTGCGCGAGACGCTTGCGCCTCATCAGAGGCCGGCCCGGTGAGATCGCCTGGCGCCGGACCTCGCTCGCTGATCGACACGATCGGTCGTTTCGCCGGCGGCGGACCCCGGCGGATCGCCAGATCCGCCGACCTCATTGTCGACCATGCCCGCGGCTCATACCTCGTCGCGACTGACGGCACCCGCTACCTTGACCTCGTCTCCGGCTTCGGCGTCGCGTCACTGGGTCACTGTCACCCGCAGTGGGTAAAGGCCGTCGTCTCGCAGGCCGAGCGGCTCGCGGTCACCCCGATGTACACGGGAGAGCTCGCCGAGTACCTCTCGGCGCTCGCCCAGGTGCTGCCACCGCGCCTTGACCGTACCGCCCTCTTCTCAGGAGGCGCCGAGGCTGTAGAAGTCGCGGTGCGTCTCGCCCAGACCGCGACCGGTCGACCTGGGATCCTCACCTTCGGTGGCAGCTTTCACGGCAAGACTGTCGGCGTCAGATACGTCGGGAGTCTCGGCACGCAAGAGGCAGGCTCCCTCGGCCCCAGGTGGCTGACCGAATACGACTTCCCCGCATGCGAGCTACACGACCCGCTCACCTACGGCCAATGTAAGGAGTCTGCGTCCGATCTCATCGCGGCACTGGATGACGGTCGGACCTCAGACATCGCTGCGCTCCTTGTTGAGCCGGTGCTCGGCACAGCCGGGAACATTCCACCCCGCCGTCAACTATTGCATCAGCTGCGAGCGGCCTGCGATGAGCACGGGTGGCTGCTCATCCTCGACGAGTCGATCACCGGGTTCGGGCGCACAGGCTCCCTGTTCGCCTTCGAACAGTTCGGCGTCCAGCCCGACGTGCTCGTCGCTGGCAAGGGTCTCGGCGGGGGCTTCCCGGTCAGTGCGGTCTCCTCCAGCTCGGAGCTATGGGGATCCTCGTGCTTTGCGGCCCCGTCTGCGACCTCCTCCAGCTACGGGGGCAACCCGCTCGCATGCGCGGCTGCAATGGCGACCCTGCGCATCGTCGCCGACGAGGACTTCCTGGGACATGTACGCCACGTCGCATCTCACGCCGCGTCCCGCCTTGTCGAGCTCGCCGGACGATCCCGACACGTCGCCCGGCCGCGTGGCATCGGATTGATGCTCGGGTTCGACCTCGTCAACCCCGACACGGGTGCGCTCGCCGACGCAGACACATGTTCGTCGGTGTTCCGCGCCTGCCGCGAACGGGGCGTGCTTCTCCTGGCCGATGTCCCCCGGGTCAGGCTGAGTCCGCCGCTGACGCTGAGCGTCCCCGAGACAGACCAGCTGTTCGACGTCCTGTCCACCGTCCTCACGTGAGGGTTGCGCTGATCGGCATCGGCTCAGCCGGGCGCCGCGGGCACCTCCCCGTGCTCGGCCGACTACAGCGCGAAGGGCTCCTGACGCTGGTCGCCGTCGCGGATCACCATGGCAACTATCGAGCCGCCTGCGCGTGTGACTGTCGGCCCGCTCGCTTCCGCGACGGCGCCCGGCTGCTCGAGTCCGTCGAGGCCGATCTCATCGTGCTCGCCTCAGAGCCCGCGAGCCACGCCGATCTCATCGCGCTAGCCGTCGCACACGGGCGCCACATCCTGTGCGAGAAGCCGCTCACCGTCACGGTCGCGCAGCACACCCGTCTGGCCGCCACGCTCTCCAGCGACCTTGCGTTTCTCGCCGTGCACCAGTACCGCTACTCGCCCACATGGGGCCCGGTCGCGCGGTGGGCACGCCGCGCCGCGCGCCTACATCTGCCCGTCAGCATCTCGGCTGAGGTGCACCGCCGTGGCACCGATGCTCATGCCGTCACACCCTGGCGTCTGGACAGGTCCCACAGCGGCGGCGTGCTCGCCGACCACGGCTCGCACTTCCTCGCGCTCGCCTGGAGCATGGCCCACCACCTGAAGGCGTTCTCGGCACGGCGCGCCAGCGACCCCGGCGACGCAGAAACGATCTGCGCCAGGGCCCTCGCCGGTCGCGGCGAGATGACACTCCTGATCACGAACGGCGCGCAGACCCGACACACGCGCGTGAAGCTCGAGTGTGGCGCAGCAACGTTCACCTGGGCCGATCACAGGGCCACCCTCCGCGTTGCCGGCCGACCCGTGAGCACGTGGCTCACACCTGCCCTCAGCGACCGACAGCATGTCGACGCGCTCTATCTGCCGCTCTACCGAGACCTGCTGGCCAACATCCGAAACGCCTCCTGGTGCCAGGAGCGCCGTGCGGAAGCACTCGCTGTCAACGGCACGCTCGTCGAGCTGCTCGCCAGCGCGGATCGAGTCCACGCGTGACCGTCAAGCTCTGTGTGTGCCACAGCCTCGCTGAGATCGGCCCTGCCGAGCGCTGGAGTGCGCTGCGAGCCCGTGCGCCCGCGTCGATTACAGCATCCAGACCGTGGCTTAGCGCCGCCGCCGCCACGACCGATCGCTGCGCGCGCCCGCACCTACTCACCGTCCAGGACGACGAGCGCCTGCTCGGGCTGCTGGCGCTCACCGTCAAGCAACACGACGACCGTGTCCGCGTCCAGTTCGCCGGCTGCCCCAACAACGACCTCTCCGACCTCCTCGCCGAGCCCGGCCACGAGGCTATCGTCGGGGAGCTGATCGTCGCTGAGCTCGCCCGCATCGTGGCTCGCGGTTGGTCGATATCCCTGACCAGCGTCGATCCCGACGGTTTGCTCCACCGCACTGCTTCCCGCACCGGGCTGCTCTCTTGGACCAGTGACGGTTGCGCGCCGACCGTGGACCTTCGCGGACCCTGGCGCGAGGCCGCCTCCCGCGCCAGACGCGCGCAGTGGGATCGACGCATGCGCGCACTGACCAAGATTGGACCGGTCGAGCTGTGCCGTCTCGAAGGAGATCCACTTCGCAAACAGCTCACCACATTCCTGACGCTGCGAGCTGCGCGACGCGCCGTCAGGGGCCACCAAGACCTTCCTCCGACGGCGTTTCTGACGCACGCCGTCAAGGAGCTCGCCCCCGACGGCCGCTGCATCCTGATGGAGCTCCGTGTGAACGGTGACACGGTCGCAAGCGACCTTTACCTGATCGAGGAGTCCGTCGCACTCATGTGGCTCCGCGGACTCAACCCGAGCTGGGAGCGCTTCTCGTGCGGCCACCTGCTGCTGCGTGCCAGCGCGGACGCGTTCGAGCGGGAAGGCTTCGATACTTTGGATATGGGACGGGGCGATGAGCCCTACAAGGCTTACTTCGGTGCGCAGAAGAGAGTTCTGCTGCACGCCACCGCCGGGGCCATGACGCCCGGCGAGGATTAGTCGCCGGCAACGGGGGCGCTGGTCAGGCGCCACGGTCGCCTCGCTCGGTAGTAGGCACGCAGCGGCGGCGCGAGCCTGGCGCGCCGTGCCGCGCTGCGCAGCGCTCGGGCCTCTCGCTCCTCCGGCGGCAGCCCGAGGCTCCTCGCCCTCGCCTGCGCTCGCTCGGCGGCCATACCCGCTGGGCCTGGGTGGCCTTCGATCAGCAGCCGTCTCGCTTCGGTCAATTCAATTCGAGCGAGCCCACGTCTGTCCTCGAACTCAAGCGCGATCTCTCGGGCGCTGTTGAGCAAGTCGAAGGCCTTTGTGAACTGTCGGCGGTGGATCGCGATCTCGGCGAGGTGACGATAGCCGTTACTGCGAGGGCGCTCCCACGGGATTTCCGAGCACACCAGCAGCTGTTCGTGCGCCGCGGACTCGGCGTCATCGAAGGCGCCCAGATACAACGCAGCTGACATCCGCAGGTCGATGATGTCGACGAGATTATTGAGGTCACCGGCCTGCCGCGCGAGCACATCAGCGCCGAGGACCGCAGCTAGCGCCCCACGTGCGTCGCCCGATCGGTAACGCACGAAGCCGGTGTCGCGCTTCTGGCGCGCGACCTCGTTAGCCAGCGCGGACTGCTCCGCCGCGACCAGTCCAAGAGCCAGGGCCGCTTCCGCCTGTGCCAGCTCTCCCCGGATCGCATGGGTCGAGGAGAGGATCGAGCAGGCAAGTGACGCGGCCCGATCGTTCCCAGCCACCTCGGCGCTCCGGTATGACAACTCGCCCCAGCTGATTCGATCGTCGAACAGGCCGAGGGTGAAGAGCACATCCAGCGTCGCCTTGACGAGCTCCTGTAGTGCCTCGTCCTCGCCGATCATGAACAGGTGATCAAGTACCGCGTGGATCGCATCGACATCGGGGATTATCGCTCGTGCGTCCTCCCAGTGCTCGGAGAAATACCGCGAGTAGTGGCTCGCCAGCTCACGCGTCATCCGCAGCCGCACATCTGCAGGCGTCTGGCTCAGGGCGAAGAGCTGAACGGCGTGGGCGCACGAGAACGCATTCGGGGTGTCCGTAATCCTGATTGCTTTCACCAGCCCCACCGCCATTAGCTGCTCCAGTGCCGCATGGGCTTCGGATTCGCTCATCCCGAGCGCGATCTGGAGCTGGTTGGCCGTCGCCTTTCCTCCCAGATGTGTGCACGCGCCAAGTACAAGGCGCGCCTGGGTGTCGAGTCCCTGCCACAGAGGAGCAAGAAGCTCCTGTAGTCCCTCGCCGCGCTCAAGCGCGGCAAAGCGTTCCTCGACCGACTGTGAGCTCTGGCTCAGGGCTCGAAGGAACCACTCGATCATTCCCGGGTTACCCCCGACGAGCCCGATGAGTCGCTCGGCGAACGAATCTCCAAACAGCTCAGCCTCGTGCAACCCGAGCCGTCCGACCTCGTGTTTGATCAGGTCCACGGCGTCTGAATGCTTCAGCTCGCCGACCGGCAGGCGCACACCCTTGAGTGCAACGGAGCCGTTCACGGCTGCGATCACGAGCGATCCGCTGGGCACATGGTTGACGAAGTCGCGCATCGTCATCGACTCGGGGTCGTCGCCGAGGCGCAGGTTGTCGAGCACCAAGACAGTCCCGTTGAGCGCCATGTGCGCTCGCAGTGCATCGATCTTTTCGGCGTCCGGCACTATCGACAGCAGCTGGTTGCCGGTCAACGTCGAGAGTGGACGACAGATGTCCGACAGTGCGACTGGGCCATTTCGCCCGTCGACCCACAGAAACGTGTGATCACGCAGTTTGCTCGAGCGACTGGCCGCGCGATCGCTTCGCAGCCGATGCGCGAGCTCGGTTGCTACGGCGCTCTTACCGACCCCGACATCCCCCTCGATCGCAACGACGATCTCGCCCGCGTCGATCGACCTCACCGCGTGTCGAATCTCCTCGTTCCGATTGATGAAGTGCCCGCGGGACGGCAACAGCGTCTTCCCGCCGACGACGGCGGTACCCGTCGGCGACTGGGCGATCGTCTTGCGCCGCCCTACTCGCGCAGTCTGATTATTGAGTACCGCCGTTGCCAGCCCGATTACCAGCACCGCCGCAGCACCGATCGCCCCCAGAGATAGTGCGGTCGCACAAATCATTGGGCCTCAGCCGTGCCAGCTCGGACGCAGCGTTCGCACCGTGAGCCGCCGCGGTAACGGCTTGCGCCGTGCGATTGGGCCCGCGGACAAGTGCACACACTGGACGTTACATGCACGCCCGTGTTGTGGCGGCCGCCCCCGACGGCCTGATCGGAGCACCGTTCCACCGTCGTCTCTCCGGACGCCCGGCACGATACCCAAGGCGACCGGCGCGAAGCGTGTCGCCGGATCACGCCTCACGAGCACCTATCCCTCCAATCGTGTTCGTCCTACTCGGGTGAGTCCGCCTGCGGCGCCAGGGCCATGTTGAGCATCGCGTTGGCTTCCTTGATCGTGTCTTGCCAGAGCGCGTCGATCGCCGCGGGGCGGGGTCGCTCCCGGGGCGCGCCAGGGGCGTCGTTGAGGTACACGGCGAGCTCCAGGTCGCGGTAGGGCTCGGTGGTCTTGCCGGCGAGGATCGCGCTCAGGTCGCGCCCGGCCTCGACGAGGCCCATCAGCTGCTCGAAATCCTGCGGGTCGAGCAGCGTCACCGGCTGCACCTTCGCTTGGGCAAGCATTCCCATGCTCTGGCCACGTACGTACTCCCAGAGCATCTCCGACTGCGAGATCGTGCCGGCACTCAGCACCACGGGCCAGATCCGCTGCACGCGGCTCAGATCGACCTCGGGCGCTGCACTGGGGATGGTGGCCATGCCAGCGATCAGCGCCGTGATGCAACCGTCGAGCTGTTTGATCTTCCCGATGAGCAGTCGGTCGAGATCCTCGGCGAATTCCTCCGGTGTGCCAAGGATCAGCCTGTCGGCGCGCAGGCGCGAGGCGGAGACCTCGATCAGCACTAGGTCGAGTCCGAGGTCTATCGCGACATCTGAGGTCTTCTCGTCGGCCTTGCCATACGGCTGCTCGCCGTAGACGCGTCCGCCGCCGAGGGGACGGTTGCCGTATGCCGAGCGGGCGAGGCGCAGCACGTGCTGCTCGAGCAGCTCCCCGGAGTAGGCGGTATAGCGGCGGCTGAGCTTGCGGTCCGCGGCGGAGCGCCTTTGGGCGCTGTCGAGGAGTCTGTAGTGGAAGCCGTCGGAAAGCCACGCCTTCATGCCGCGCGGCGAGATCAGCAGGATGCTGTCATCCGCGAGACGCAGGAACGGCCGGCGCATGAACGGGCGAATCTCCCACGCGATGTGGGCCGGGTCCGTGCCCGCGGCCGCGAACTCTGCTGCGAAGGTGGCTCGATCCGCGGAGATGAGCCGCAGCGCGTCCTCGCGGCGCTCCGCCATACCCAAGCGCGAGAGCAGGTCGTCGAAATCCTCCGCGCGGATCCCTGAGCGCATACCGGCGCCCCCGTCGGTATCCCAAGCGTGGGACATCGCAGCGAGTGCGAAACCGAGCGCGAACTGCTCCTCGATTGTGAAACGGTAATCGTCGCTCATCCACTCATCGAGCGGGCAGCGCTCGTCGCGCATCTGCGGCTCCCGCGCGATCACGCCGAACAGCTGCCTGGCGCGGACGAACTCGCCAAGGGGAGCCGGCTTGCTGTTGTACGCGCCGTTCTGAAGGAAGAACGCCAGCCAGTCGGTCGCGTCGCGCATCTCCTCCGCGGCCCGGGTCGCGGTCTCCTCAAGGATGGAACCTGCAGCGATGATCGCGACGGTAAGCAGACCGCGCTGCGCCTCGGACATGCCCGCCGCAAGTACCCCGTCGTGAGCCTCTTCGATGACCAGGCGGGCCAGGACAGCGACCTGCTGCTCGGAGAACAGCTCGGCGTGATCGTCTTCGGCAAAGAAGCGCTCAATGCGACGGTAGACCCGCTCGCTGTAGATCTCGCGGGCGAGCTTTAGCTGCTCGGCGGTGTTGCCGCGCAGCCCGAACGCCTTGCCCGCAGCCTGCGCAATCCCGTTCATCGCAGGCTCGAAGGGAAGCTTTGACAGATGCTCTCGCAGGGCTGCAAGGGACGTTGGTTTCGCACCGATTGCTGCCTCATCGACGTACACAGAGACATAGTCGAGGGAGCTCGGCGGAGCACCAACAAGCGCGACGGGCCTGGTGTTGGGGCGCAGCTCCTTGGGCAGGCCGCGAAAGACCGGGGGCGCTGGCAGCCTGGCCACGCTGCCGGGGACAAGCAGACCGGAGGTGCTCTGGACCCAACCAGGTACAAAGATCTGCGGCTCGTCGACCATATGCCCACATTGTGGGCGATGTGGTGGCCAAGACAATCGGAGCGAAATCTCCGGAGATCGACACAGCTCAGGGAGCCCTATTCCCTCGTTCGGCGCCTCGTCATCGACCGCACAGCTCGCGTGCGACATCATCAGACGCATGTCGGTCTCGGCCGCAGAGCATCCCACGCCGCCGCCAGCCGTCGTGCTCACCCGGCCGGTTCAGATGAGCTGCCCGGACGGTCACCAGAGCAGGGTCGAGGTACCAGTCATCGTTCGTGCCGGGCACCACGGCTCCGACCCCAGGCGCGTCCGCTGTCGCGCCTGCGGCGCGATGGTGCTGCTCGACGAACCGTTGTTGATACTCGACAGCGCCCCGATCGGCGCGATCTTCGTCCCGGCCGAGCACACCACCGTCGAGGATGACGGTGTCGACGGTGCCCGGCTCATCCAATCAGCGCGCGAGATCCTCAACGACTCTGTCATCGACGCCGATCGTCGGCTGACATCTGCGCCCTCACGCCTGCTACCCGTCCTAGTGGGGCGCTCGGTGGCAATTGATGCAGTTGCTCCCCGCAGCGTTGAGCTCCCGCCGGAGCTGGCCAGCCATACGGACGACTACCGCGAGTGGCTTGGCGCGATCCGTCTCGACACCGGCGTCGCCGAGCTTGCCGATTCGGTCGCGGCGGTGCTTGCCGCGGATCGTTGGGTCGATGTGCTCGCGGCATGCCATGCGCATCCTGAACTCGGGAGTTCCGTGCTCGCTCCATTGGTGGGACGGGTTGTCGAGGTGGCCCAGGCCGGCGCCGACAGCGAGGTGCGCGCGGCGGTCGAGCCGCGCGTCGCTTTTCTGCGCGACTGGCAGGCCCGTGGCGGTGATCCTGGCGAGCTCGTTCTCGGTCACGCTCACGGGCTACGGACGCGCGTCACGCTGGGGGTCCAGGCGCTGATGGATCAATGGTTCCTCGCCGTTGACGATGCCTCGCTTGACGGTATTGCGCTGCTCGAGCGGGCGCTCGATCTGCATCGTCACACGGAGGAGCCAGACCCCTCGGTGACCCTCGCGTTGCGGGCCGGTCTCGCGAGTGCGCTGTACCGCCGTCGGCGCACGGGCGACATCGCGACCGCTCGCGTTCTCCTCGCCGAGGCGCTCCCGGACGCACGTCGGCTTCACGGGCCCGACAGCGTGGAGCTGCTGCGACTGCAGGCCGATCGCGCGGTCCTCACGCTCGACGACCCGGACAGCCAGGGCGAGGATCCGCTCGCCGCGCTGATCGATATCCAGCGACAGGCCGCCGCCGCGCTCCCGGCCGAGCACCCGTTCCAAGCGGTTGCCTGCCTGAACGCCGGAACCGCCTGGCTCGAGCAGCGCGCCCCCGCCAGTCGCGAGTTCGCGCAGGAGGAGGGGATCACCTGGCTCGAGCAAGCCCTGCAGACACCCGGGCTCTCCAGCGAGGTCGACGTGCTCGCCTGCGCCAACCTCGCCGCCGTGCTGCGTGACCGGCTCGCTCCCCGGCCCTCCGACCAGCGGCGCGCCAGCGAGCTGACCGAGCGAGCGGTGTCCGCTGCGGAGGCGCTGCACCGCCCCAGCGACCCTGAGCGGCTCGTCGGCGCGCTCTCGGCCGCCGCCAACGCGGCGACCGAGGCCGGCCGCCACGACCAGGCCGTGCGCACCAGCCAGCACGCCCTAGCGATTGCCGCCGAGACGATGGCACGGGAGCATCCCACCCGCTTGCGGGCCCAGGCCAACGGTGCGTCTATTCTGCACAACCGGGCCGCCGCCGTGCGCACCGCCGATCCGGCGGGCTGCGATCGAGACCGCACCGACGCGCTCGTGCTGATGAATGACACGGCGGCCTTGATGGCGGACACGCACCATCCGATGCACAGCATGGTCCAGTCCAACATCGCCGCTCTGCTCGCCGACCCCGACAGCTCTGGGCAGCCGCTGGACGCCGACGGCGCCGAACGCCACTTTCAGGAGCTGCTCACCGGCCTCGATCCCGTCGCGGACGCGGAGGTACTTGTCACGGTCGCGCTGAACGCTGGCACGTTCTGGCTGGGCCGCGGCAATCCCGGACTCGCCCAGGACACGCTGCGTACAGGCTGGCGGGCCGCGAACGCGCTCGCCGATCGGGCCGTGCTACTTACTGCCCAGCAAACCGGTCAGGGCGCGGTCGCCCGTGCCGCCCGGCGGCTTGCCGTCTCGCTGGTCGACGGAAGCGATCCCGCATATGACGAAGCGTTCGACGTGCTCGACGCCAGTCGCGCCCGTCTGATCGGTAACACAATGCAACGCACCCGCGCAGCCCAAGCCGGCCCCCAGCTTGACGCGGTCGCGCACAAGCGAATCGCAGCGGCCCGTCGCGCTCTGGACCACCAGCTCGCGGCCGAGCGTGACACCCAGGCCACCACCGACCCGGCGCTACGACGCCAACGCGCCCGCACGCTCCAGCGCGAAATCGAGGAGGCGCTCAGCAGCCTCCCTGACACGCCCGAGCAACCCCACACGGCCCCAGCGATTCCGGTCGTGCACGTCTGCGCCGATGAGCTCGCCACGGTCGTTGCGATCCGCCTGCCCGACGGCTCAACCATCGGGTTCGCCACGACTGAGGTCACCGCGCGGCACCTCGCCGCGCTCGCCCAACTTGACTCCGGGCCCCTCAGACGCGCACTCGCACGTCTACTGCCAGTGATAGGCGCTCACATCGGCGAGCGCCTCACAGCAGAGCTGCTCGGCCGCGGATACCGCGACGCCATCATCGTCCCCGGCGGGGCTGCCGCCGGCGTCCCATGGAACGCGGTTCCCCTCCGCGGTGACGAGCAAACCGTTATGGGCACCCTCACGGACGTCGTCGGACTGCGGCTTGCGCCCGCCGCCCGCCTGCTCACCAGCTCGGCCGCGCCCCCGCGCCCCACCTCGCCGTGGTGGCTGTTCGACAAACAGCTCACGGCAGGACGCTGGGAGCTCGCCCAAACCGTGCTCGCGCAGCACACGAACCGCGCGACCGCGGAAACCCCCGGGGCCCTCTGGCCGCAGACAACCGACTGGCTGCACATCTCCGTCCACGGCGATACCGACGCCGAAGACCCACTGATCGCCCGACTGCGGCTACCCGGCGGCTCGCTTAGCATCACCGAGCTCTTGACCGCACGACGCCTCCCGCTCGGCGCGACCGTGATCGCCCCCGCCTGCCGCGCCGCACAGGTTGCGTCTCCGAACTTCGACGAGGTACTCAGCGTCGCACACGCGTTCACAGCCGCCGGGGCAGAGACCGTCATCGCTGGCCTCTGGGACCTACCAGACCTCGCAACCGCGATCATCATCGCCCGCATGTACGCCCACCTAGAGATCGACGCGCTGTGGCGCACGCCCGACATAGCGCTGCGCAGCGCCCAACGCTGGGTGCGCGACCAGACGCACGACCAGCTCGCCGCCGAGGCCGCAGAACAGCGCCGGGCACCAACGTGGCTGCCCGCCCCGCTCGCCGCCCTACTCGAGCTACGGCTACTCGCTGACCACGAGCCCCGTCCATTCAGTGATCCGCTCGAATGGGCCGGGCTCATAACGATCTCGACCCGGAGCGACTGATGGGCATCCAGGCCGCCCTTGAGACGCTGCTCGAGAACTGGTGGGACGTGCTACCCAGCCTCGATCCAGATAGGCGCACCAGCGTCCTCACTCAGCTTCGCGCGCTTGAGCGTGCATCCAACGATCCCGCCAGCGACATCAGCATCGCCAGTGACCTCCTCGCCTCCGTACTCACCGCGCTCCCGCCCGACCACCCAGTCGCCCGAGCGGCCCGACAGGACGAGCCGCGCGGGCTCACCGCACCTGTAGCGCCAGAACAGACCTTTGCTGACTTGCGCGCTCTCGCCGGACTCGCCGCACCCACAACCGCGCAGGAGCTCGCGCGCCTGAACCCCGAAGACCTCGCGCTCGCCGCCGGCCTGCAATCGCCCTGGCAACCCGACACGCCCGTCGATCCGCAGGCCGCCGCTCGCCTCTGGCACCTCGCTGAAATCCTCGCTCGAATCCGCCGCACCACCGGTCAAGACTCGCTCGCAGACTGGTTCGCCGAACCGGCTCCGCGCCTTCTCAACCAGAGCCCACGCGATCTCGTCGCGCACGGCGACATCCAAACGCTTGAGAACCTCGCGGCCGCACTCGAAGACTTCACCGTCTCGTGACCGCACCCCCGGACGTCGACACCACCCGCGTCCTCGGCAACTGGTGCCGGCACGTCCCAGACGCTGGCGCGGCGCCCGATCCATTTCACCGCGGCATCGACTCCGACGGCCGCTGGCAGACCACGGCTGTCTGCGGTGGGTTTTACCTCGCGGACGAACCCGACACCGCCTGGTCCGAGTGGTACCGCTTCCTCGCCGCTGCAGGACTGGCACCCGCCGCCAACCTCCCCCGCTACCTCTTGCGCTACCAACTCGATCTCCGCCTCGCTGACCTGCGCAGCGCCGACGCGCTCCACCGCGTCGGCCTGCAGCCGCCGGACCCCGACGACGACTGGCGGCCCTTCCAAGCAATCGGCGCCGCCCTCTACGCCACTGGACACGCCGGACTGATCACCACCTCCGCCGCCCGACCCAAAGCCCACGTGGTCTGCCTGTTCCGGGGGCCGCGCATGCTCACCCCCGACGACGTCACTTTTCAGCCGCCCGCCGAGCACCACGCAACCGCACCCAGGATCCCGCGCGGACTGCGCACCTGATCCGTCCCCGACAGCGGTTTCGCGGCTCCGCACACCCGCAGCGACCAACCGGCCGAATCCCGCTCAACAGTGCGGAAAACGGCTCAGGAAAGCCAAGAATCTCGGCGCCGGAAAAGAAAGCGATTTTCGTGGCCCTGGGATTTCAAGGCCTTGATCTATGGTGCAGTTTTTTGGCTTGCTAGAGCCAAAATACTCGTCGCGCGCGCCAGTTCGCGCGCCAGTCTTCGGGTGCAGTTTTAAGACCGTTAACGTTTGGCTCTGTAGAGCCAAATATCGACTCCTCGCGCCATAACGCGGCAGCGTCGTGCTTGTCGAGCTGCGTCGTCGCATGGAAGGCTCAGCGGGTGACCGGCGTCGCCGGTGGCGTAGTTCTGCGAGCTGCGCGAGCGTCAGCGCCAGGGACGCGCTGCTGCTCGCGATCGAGCAGGCCAGGCCCACATCGACGAGACTCACTGGGGGCTCTCTAGGCGGCGTTGTCGATCAGGACCAAGCGCCGGCCGTCGGGCAGCACGCCGTCGGGGTAGGTTGCGGCGAGCTTCTGCGCTCGCGCGCGGTCGCGCACGCGCTGCAGCGAATAGAGGGCGGAGAAGAACACGTCGTCACGCTTGAGAGTGTCCTGCGCACGCGCCTTCTGGTTGTAGACCGTGCTCTCGCTGACCTTGCGCCGCGCGGCGATGTCGGGCACCTCGCTGTCGCTGAAGAAGTAGCTGTCGATCACCTCGCGCTGCGCGCTTGGCAGCCGGCCGACCGCGAGACGGCAGGCTTCGCGCACCGGGTCGTGCGCGAAGAATTCCTCGACCACATCGAAGACGTCACGCATGCGAATTCGCGCGCGCCACTCGCGGTAGCCGCCGCGTTCGCTCATCTCGGGCCCCTCGACGGCCTCGAAGCCGGCCAGGGCGTTCTGGATCGCTTCGGCCTCGGCGACTGAGGCGCCGCTGGTCAGCGCCTCGGGCAGTTCGCCGCGGAGCTTGTCGAGCGCGCGCTGGGCGATCGTCTCGCGCAGCCAGGAGAAGAACCTCGCGGGCGGTTTCGCCGGGTAGCGAAAGACGGCCTCGAGCGCCGCTTCGCGTGTCACGTCATACAGGCGTTCGCGCTCGACGTGGCGGATCATCCGCGCCTCCTCTCGGTTCGCCCAGCTGACGTCGCGCGGCTGCGCACTGATACCGCCGTGCGCGGTGACGAAGGCCTTGCTGACGCTGCGCCTCACCGGCTCGAACACGAGCATGAGGAAGATCACGAGGTGCTCGTTGGCGGCGGGATCTCGGCGCACCGTCGCAATCAGCGGTTCCAGCCAGCGCTGCTTCTCTGCCGCTCCCTTCATCGCCTCCAGCCACTTCCAGTGTTCGAGCAGTTTGCCGACTGGCTCGCCGTGCGGTAGGCGTTCGAGCTCAGCCAGGCGGCGGATCAGCGCGACCGTCTGTGCGTCGTGCGCCTCGAAGACCTTGCGCCGCGCCGGTACGAAGGAGAGCTCGCGGCTGTAGAGCACTTTCGGCTCTTCCCCGTCGGGCAGGCTCTCCTCGAACTCCTCTTCGCGCACGCGGCGCTGGCTGGATGCGAGGTCCGGTCGCCAGCGGTTGTCAACTACTCGGTCAAAGTTCGCCATGCTGCCTCCTGCTTATAGGGTGATCACCGGACCACAACGCCGGCCTCTAACCCAACAGAACAGAGGCGATCTCTACTCCCGAGGCGATTGCCCGGGCGCGACCGCGTTGGCGGAGCTGGGCGTGGGTCAACGAGCGCCTCATCGCGCTCGTCGCGGCACCGCACCGACGGCTACAGAGGTAGGCGGACCCGGCGCCTATCGTGAAGCCGTGTCCGACCCGCGGAAGCACCACTTCGTGGCGCAGGTTTATCAGCGAGGATTCGCGCGCCGCAACGGCAAGTCCTTTCAGGTGCGCGTCCTGAACAAGAGGTCGGGAGAGGGCGGCATCCGCAACGTGCGCGATGCGTTCTCCCAACGTGACTGGAACACGATCAAGACCGAGGTGGGCCTGAAGGAGTTCGGCGTCGAGCGTGTTTTGGCCGAGTTCATCGACGCTGAGGCGGCGTCGGCGCTCAAAGCGACGCGCGAGCACCGATTCCCCTTGAGCCGACCCGATCGGGAGGCGCTCGCGATGTTCATGTCCGCTCAGCTATCGCGAGGGCGCGCTGTTCGAGAAGGACTGGCCAAGTCGATTGTCGAGGTCAACCGTCTGCTGCTCCGCCTGGGAGCCGTCAACTACTCAGACGAGCGATTGCGCGAGATCACCGGCCAGGAGCCCTCAGCCGAACTGCGCGAGATGATGGCTAACAGCGAGAAGTATGTCGAGATCCAGCCGACGAACGCAATGCTCCTACACGCAATGTTTTCGGACGTCCAAGAGATCGCCGAATTGATCGACAGGCGGACCTGGACGCTGGCGCGATTTGACTCGCCCTGTCTCATCACGGGAGAGCACCCGTTCGTCCACATCAACCCGTCCGGCGAGTCCATCGGGTTCGGCGTCGTGACCGCCGAGCAGCTGTATCTGCCGACATCGCCTACCCAGGCCGTAGTGCTGTCGCATCCGTGGACGAGCTGGCCCGAGACACCCGTCGATGGGACGATGGAGTTGGCGACCCGGCTCAATTGGGCGATGCTGAGCCATCCGTCGAATGAAGAGCTTCTGCTTCATCCCGACGTGCCAAGCCATCCCCTGCCCTCGCCGGCGCTGCTGGTGAGAAACAGCGTGTGGCCGTGGGGAGAGGATCCCGAGGCGAGGCGCGGACCGCCAGCCCGGTGAGGATGCCCGGGCCCGTCGTGTGTCGCGCATTCTGTCTTCGCTTCTTAGTTGAGAACGTGCAAGACGACGATCGTGGTCGATAGTCCGGCTACGACGAGGCGCTGCAGGAGGACCGCCCACAGCAGTCGACGGGCGAAGCGTTCCGCGCTCGCATCGTCGAGTAGGGCGAGCAGCTCTTGGGTCTGATCGGGCACACTCGAAAGCGTGACGCAGCGCTCGACCGATCCGAAGGACACTTCGCGCCCTCCCATGCGCCCCGATCTGTCCGGTCCGCCTGAGCTACCCGCACCGAGCACCGAGCTCGAGACGCTCATTGGCCAGCTCGTTCCTCCAGGTGCGCTTACCTGGCGCGTTCTCCCCTGCTCGCTGCCGTGGACGAAGGCTCCAGGGCTAGTGCCACCGACCAGCCGCCCGCCTGACGCGGTCCTCGACGAGGTGCTCGAGGGCGCAGGCGTCAAGGAGCTGGCGGCGCGCGATTACATCCTCAAAGGTCCGTTCACCGACCTCATGGTTCTCTCGCCCAGTGAGCGCCTCCGTAACTACGGACGGCCCGCGAGAGCGATCGAGGTCGCAGCCGAGCACGACATCTCGGGCAGGGCGCTCGTCGATCTGGCGTCCTCGCTCGATCTAACCGACCACCAAATGCCCGTCCCACGCCAGGACGGCACGGTGACAGGCGAATCGCGCGGAGGGCGACGCTATCTGAGCCAGGGTCGAGGGTTGCTCAGGGCACTAGGAGTGTGGCCGTGGGCTCACGTCGAGGACTGGTCTCGAACAAGGCGCTGGTGGCTGGACCCCGCCGTCTTTGCCGCGCTTTGCTCTTGGCACGACAAAGCCTGGATGAGGGCCGCAGAGCAACTCGCGTATAACGCGCGGGCGCGCTTTGGGCAGGCCTCCTCGTTCGTGATCACGGTGCAAGAGCACGAAGCCTGCCGCGATTTTCGCGGACGTCTCGCCGAGCTCGGTGCAGAGCGCGCGGGCCGCGCAGGCGAAAGGACTTAGCGAAGTCGTGCTAGGCGTCCTCCGCCTGCCGCGGTCGAGAGCTGGCTCGCTAAACGCCTACCCGGTAACGCCTCAGCGATGGCGGCCCAAGATCGCAGGCGAGCTCCGGTGGCAGCACCGCGTCGTCCATACAGAAGGGGCAGATGCCCGCGAACCCCTTGCGGCCCTCTCGGCTCCACTCCTTCATGCGGCGCTCCAGGAGTGGAGTGCCTCGCCACGTCTGCGCGAGCGTGAGCTTCAGCCCCTCGGCCACCGCCTTCGCCGTCTCCCGACAGCCACAGCCAGAGCGGTGCTGAGCCAGCCGACGTTCAACGTCACTACACCAGCCGAGATAGTGCTGACGCGCCTCGCGCGTACGCGCCGAGTAGTGAAGCAAGTAGATCGTCCCCCGGGCGTCAAGCGGGATGCGGTATCCCATGCCATTCGTATCGGACCCAGCACCGCCAAGCCTTGAGCAAGTGCGATACCCGTTCTAGACGGCGCCCATTGGTCGCCCGGTGGCGTCGTCGGACAAGAGCCCGCGATCTCACAGCTGCTTCTGTTGGGGGCGAGGCGCCCGCGAGTCGGGACGTGACTCCCGCCCGGGTTCCTTGCGGTGTCCCAGACGGGTCGAGAAATGCCGAGGCTCGTGGCTTAGGCCCGACGGGGCGCGGCACGCTGAGGCTCGACTCCTGGGAAGGCGGCATGGGACTCCCACGCATGGTTGGCCTGCCAGGCTAGGCACTATCGACAGCTTCCGCGCGCTTGGTGACAGTCGGCGTCGTAGGCTTGGGCAATGCTCTATGTGCTAGGCGACACCTCCGTTTGGCTCGACCTCGCCAAAGACGTCAACGGGCAGAAACTCATCGTTGCCGTCCGGATGCTCGTCCACCGGGACTTCCTGACGTTGCTCGTGCCTGAGATCGTCTTGGAGGAGTTCGAGCGCAACCGAGGCCGCGTCGAAGCGGACATGACGCGCGGACTCTCGGCGACCTTCCGTCGTGTGCGCGACGAGATCGAGCAGCACGGCCAGGAGAAGAAGGACGCGGCGCTGACCGAGCTCGACAACCTGACGCAGCGCGTCCCGCTCATCAACCAGATCGCGACCCGGAACTTCGACGACGTGCGCGAGCTCCTAGCCAACGGTCGGCGGCTGTCGCCCACCGCGGACGACAGCGAGCGCGCCGTGCAGCGCGCGCTCGATGCAAGAGCGCCGTTCCACCGATCGAGGAACAGCATGGCCGACGCGCTGATCATCGAGATGTACGCTGCCGCGGTCGACTCGGCATCGGACCCGGACGACAGCTACTGCTTCGTCTCGGCGAACGTCAAGGACTTTTCGGCCATCGGCGACGATAATCGGCTGCCGCACTCGGACCTGGCCGACCTGTTCGACGGCAATCGATCGGGTTATTTCCTCAGCCTGGTTGCTGCGCTCGCCGAGCACTTTCCCGAGGACTTCGAAGACATGCTCGCGGAATTCGACTTCCACGAGGAGCCCCGAAACTGGGAGGAAATCCGCGAGGCCGAGGAAGAGATGTTCGACCGCGTCTGGTACGAGCGAAAGCTGGTCGGCATGCAAAGAGAGGGTGCGGAGGGCGAGCACTATCGCACGCTCTCAGCTTCGGGGCGCGCTCAGGCCGAGGCCAAGTACGGCGCCGAGAACCTCGGCCCTTACACCGAGTTCGAGTGGGGAATGATCAACGGCAAGCTGTCAGCGCTGCGTTGGGTCACCGGCAGCGAATGGGACTTCTTGGACACGTAGACGTGCTCGACGCCAGGAGCTCGAGGCGAGCGACACGCCCGACGGCCAGCTCTCCCGATGAGCCAACTACGGGCGCTCGACAACCCTCAACCAAAACCGGCCGTCTCGCGCCAAATCCGCGCCAGTCCGAGCGCGGACTGAGCGGTTTCAGGCGGTTTCCAGCGGTCCCGCGTCGTATCAGCCACCCACCAAGCAATCGGCGGAATCCCGCTCAACAGCGCCAAATACCGCTTAGCTGAGCCAAAAACACGCGGCTGGCTCGACGGCGCGACTTTCCGGCCGGAGGGTTTTCAAGGCCGCTGCATTCAACCGCTCTGCCACCCCTCCGGGTGACTCCGCAAGGCTAGTCGAAGGTTCGCCGTGACAAACAGCTCCAGCCGGGCGCAGCTCGACGGAAATCCTGACGCGCTCGGCCCGCCCGCGCGGGTCGTGTCTAGGTGAGGGCGCGCCGCAGATCCTCCGCGCTGACCCCTTCGACGCGGACGACCTTCTCGCGCGAGCCCGCTCCCCGTATGACCGAGACGCTGCGCACGCCGACACCTGCCCGCTTGGCGATGAGGCGGCACAGCGCCGCGTTCGCACGCCCATCGACGGGAGGCGCCGTCACGCGCACGAGCACAGCGCCATCGCGCTCGCCGGCAATCTCGTTCGCCCGTGCACGTGGGATGAGTCTCACGCTGATCTCGCCGTGCTCCATGAGCCGTGATGATCCACGATCCAGCGTCGCGACTTCGGAGCTCGCAGTCGCACGTGCGCGAGACGACAGCGCCGCCGCTCGGCTACACTGCCTGCCGCGCCGGCGTGAACGTCAAGGCCGGGGACGGCGTAAGAGGGGGATTCGAGGGGAAATGGAGTTCCAGGCGGATCGGGACACGCGGCGCGCGGGCGGGTGGGCGCGGGTGCTGCTCGGCGCCCTCCTCGCCGGGCTCCTCCTCGCCGGGCCGGTGTCCTCGGCACAGGCATCCTTCGGCGCGGCGAGCTGGGGATCCAACCTCGTGCGCCAGCTCGGCGACGGCTCGATCAGCGCTTCGAGCGCTCTGCCCGTCGCCGTCAGCGGCCTGTCGGGTGTGACGTCGGTATCGGCCGGTGGCTTTCACACGCTCGCCCTGCTCGGCAGCGGCACGGTCGTGGCGTGGGGGGAAAACGAATACGGCCAGCTCGGCAACGGCGGCACGACTATGAGCAACGTGCCGGTCGCCGTGACGGGGCTCACGGGCGTGACGGCCGTGGCGGCCGGCGGGCATCACAGCCTCGCACTGCTTGGCAACGGAACGGTCATGGCGTGGGGCGACAACGAACACGGGCAGCTGGGAATCGGCAGCACGAAAGAAAGCTCCGTTCCCGTCCTCATCGGCGGGCTGACGGGCGTGAAAGCGATAGCGGCGGGCGCCGAACACAGCCTCGCGCTGCTGAGCAACGGAACGGTGATGGCGTGGGGCGAGAACGAAGGTGGCCAGCTGGGCAACGGCAAAACGACCTCGAGCATTGTCCCGGTGGCCGTCAAAGGACTCACCGGCGTGACGGCCGTCGCCGCAGGAGCGGAACACAGCCTGGCCCTGCTCTCCAACGGCACGGTCATGGCGTGGGGCGATAACACCTACGACCAGCTCGCAAACAACAGCGTGGAAGAAATCAGCACCGTCCCGGTGCCCGCCCTGGGCCTCGGCGAAGTCGCCTCGATCGCCGCCGGCGCCTACCACAACCTCGCGCGCCTGAAAAACGGCACGGTCCTCGCGTGGGGCGCCAACGCCCGCGGCGAGCTCGGCGACGGCACGACCTCGATCCGGAACCCGACGCCGACGGCTGTCGGCGGGCTGGCCGGGGTCAGCGCGGTGGCGGCCGGCGTCTCCCGGAGCATGGCGCTGCTCGCCGACGGCACGGTCAGGACGTGGGGCGACGGCGGATCCGGCGCGCTCGGCGACGGCGGGTCGAGCGGGCTGAGCACCACGCCCGTCGCCGTCAAGGGGCTGGCCGAGGTCGCCGGCATCTCGGCGGGTGGGCGCCACGATGTCACCTTCGGCGAACCGCTTCCTGTCATCTCGAGCCTGTCGCCGTCCTCGGGCGCCGCGTCGGGCGGGACCGTGGTGACGATCGCCGGGACCGACTTGACCAGCGCCTCGGCCGTCAGGTTCGGCACCAAAGCTGCCACGAGCTTCTCCGTCATCTCGGCGGGCTCGATCACTGCGGTCGCGCCGGCGGGGACCAGCACGGTCAACGTGACCGTCACGACGGCGGCCGGCGTGAGCCCGATCAAAGCATCGGACCGCTACACCTACCTGCCCGTGCCGGTGGTCACGAGACTCACGCCCAACTTCGGGCCGGTGGCCGGCGGCACGACGGTCACGATCGCCGGGACGGGCTTCTCGGGCGCCTCGGCTGTCAGCTTCGGAGCGACCCCGGCGAGCAGCTTCGTCGTCAACTCCTCGACGTCGATCACCGCCGTGGCACCCGCCGCGACGGCCGGCATCGTCGACGTCCACGTCACGACACCGATCGCCACGAGCGCGACCTCGACGAAAGACCGCTTCAAGTACCTGCCGACCATCGCGAGCATCAGTCCCAGCAGCGGTTCCGTGGCGGGCGGAACCGTCGTGACGATCACCGGCACCGGCTTCTCGACGGTCGACAAAGCGACGACGATCCAATTCGGCACCAAGCGCTCACTTCACGTCGTGTGCACTTCGAGCACGACCTGCACGGCGACCGCTCCGCCTCACGAAGCGGGGGCCGTCGACGTGACGGCGACGGTCAACTCGGCGAAGAGCCTGCCCAACCCCTCCGTCGATCAGTTCACCTACGGCTGAGCCGCTCGAGCCGTCCGGCGGCTCAGCGCAGACCGGTCTCGGCTGCGACGGCTGAGGACCCGAGAACCTGACCCGTCGAGTCGAGCGCCTGCACCGTGAGGTACGGGCCGGCTGTCGCGGCGGGGAGCGCTATGGCCGTCTCGAAGCCGTTGCGAGCCGCCAGCGCGACCTGCGCGAGCGCGGCCGTCCCGGCCCCTGCGAGCACGCGCCAGGAGGCGACGAGCGTCGCACCGTTCCAGCTGGCGTAGACGGTTCCGGCGGACCCTCCGGGCGCAGCGCCCGCCGCCGCGGGCGTGAAGGCGAACGACGGCCGGTGGGCCGGCCGGCCGGTCCACGTGAAGCGGTAGCTCCGGTAGGACTGGGAATGGGCGGGAAAGTGCGCGTCGAAGAGGAGCGCGCCGGTCGGGCTGAACTCGGAGAAGTCGGGGATCTGTCCCCAACCCAGGAACCAGTTCCCGTTGGCGAGCGCCTGGGCGTTGCCCTGGCTGTAGGAGATGAGCGGCGGCGTGTGGACGAGCTGGCTGACGAGCGTCGCCGTGGCGCCCTGGGGATCAAGCCGCAGGACGATGCCACGCGACTGCGGATGGACGGTCGGCGAGGCACCGTTGTCGAACACGCTGATCGTGCCATCGGGCAGCAGGCGCGGATCGTGCTGAAAGGCCGTCCGCGCGCCCGGTCCGGTCCTGAAGCTGCTCATGCGCCCGCCCAGTCGCCAGACGATCTGGCCGCTGCGCCCGTCGACGTCGTAAACGGTCCACGTGTTGCGCGCGGACAGGAGCAGGCCGCCGTCGGGGTCGAGGTTGATCGAGTTGATGTGGAAGAAGTCGAATGGCGAGGAGATCGAGGAGTTGCCGGCGTGTTCGTAGGACTCGGACAGGCCGACGTGATCGAGGCTCGTCCATTCCATCCGCACGAGGCCGGTGCTGATGTCGATTTCCTGCAGGACGCCGTCGGTGACGGCGCCGTCGGCCGGTCCGCCGACCGCGGCGAGATCGCAGCGAATGGGGTCATACGCCGTCACGAGCGCAGTGCCCCGCGGTGTCAGCTGCAGCTCGTGGAGGTCGACCTGCTCGCCGTTGCCGGCTCGGACATGGGCGATGTCCGTGTAGCTGTCATCGGCGATGACCCCCTCGCCGAGGCCGAAGCCGTGCACCGAGATGTCGCCCTGCCACCACGTGAGCACCGGTTTGCCGAGGTATTCCTGGACGCGGAAGTCCGTCGCGGAGGTGTAGCGCGGTAGCGCCTTGAACCAGACGACGGCGCCGCTGGGGTCGAGGATCATCGGGCCGGCCTGGCCCGGTCCCGTGTACGGGGCGACGAAGATGTCGCCCGGCGCGACAGCCGCCGACTGCGCCGTGACGGTCACGACGGGAGGCTGCAGGTCGGGGCGCGAGCGGAATCCCTGCACTTCGGATGCGCTGCCCGGATGGATCGTCTCGGGGGTCGAGCTGATCGCGTCCTTGGTGGCGACGGCGAAGCGATCGACGATCCAGCGGGCCGTCGTGCCACCGCGAACCCGCGCTCGGACCGACACCCGCTCGCCTTCCTCGAACGGTCTGCTCGGCAGGAAGCTCGCGCCGTCGCCCTGCGAATAGGCCACCAACCGGCCGGTGTGGGCGCCCGAGCGCGAGCCGCTCACCGTGATCGAGGTCAACGCGCCGGCGGGAACGCCGAGAAAGCTGATCTGCGTCTGCGGATTGGCGTCGCGGCTGCCGGGTAGCGGCGAGATCGTGACCGAACCGCCCTGAAGGGCGGAGTTGTTCAGGCGCGTCGGCACGCATTGCGGTCCCGTCTGAGCTGCGGCCGTGCCCGCCGTCAGCCCCAGACCCAGAACCACCATCGGCCCTAGGATGAGAGCGCGCGTGGAGGACATCGACCCGAAAGAGCATAAGAGAGTCAACCGACGCACCTTCGTCAAGGGAGCGATCGCCGCGGGCGGCCTGCTCGCCGGCGCCGGCATCGGGATCAGCGAGCTGGCCGACGGCGCCGACGACTCGGCGCCCGGGCGCCGAGCGGTCGCACCGCCGCGCGCCGCCCCGAGCGCCGCGCGCCAGCCCAACATCCTCGTCATCGTCGTCGACCAGCTGCGCTTTCCCCAGTGGTTCTCGGCCGGCCTCCTCGGCCTCGGCCTGCCGCCGCACCTGCGGCGTCTGCGCGAGGGCGCCGTGTCATTCGCCCGCCACTACACCGTCTCCAACGACTGCACCCCGGCGCGGGCGGCCCTGCTGACGGGCCTCTACACCCATCAGACGGGCTGCATGATCACGGGTGGCAGCACGCTCGACCCCGGCTTCCCGACATGGGGGGCGATGCTGCGCGAGCACGGATACCACACGCGCTGGTTCGGCAAGTGGCACCTGACCCACCGCGACAACCACTGGAGCCAGCCGCTCGGCGAACAGGCGCTCGAGCGCTACGGCTTCGCCGGCGGCGTCTACCCCTCGCCCGACGGCGGTCCCGGCCAGGGCTGGCGGGTGGATCCCGAGATCGCGGACGAGTTCGGCCGCTGGTTCGCCCACGAGGGTCGCGGCGAGCCGTGGTGCACGACAGTGTCGTTCGTCAACCCGCATGACATCGCCTGGTGGTACCGCTGGAGCGACCGCGTCGCGACCGAGACATCAGCCAGGCGGACCGTGCGCAGGCTGCCGCCGAACTTCGAGACGCCCGAAGAGCTGTTCGCGCGCGACAAGCCACGGCTGCAGCACTCCTTTCAGGAGACGGCCGCGGCGTCGTTCGGCCCGGTTCCCTTCACCGGCCCCGAAGCGCTGCGCCAGTGGCTGGCGTTCCTGGACCTCTACACCAAGCTCCAGCGCGAGGTCGATCGACACATCGGAGGAGTCATGCGGACGCTCGAGGCCCGTCCCGAGGTCGCCGCCAACACGGTCATCGTCTTCACCTCCGACCACGGGGAGTACGGCGCGTCACACGGCATGCGCGGCAAGGGTGCGAGCGCCTACGAGGAGGCCATCCGGGTCCCGCTCATTGTCAAGGACAACCGCGGGCGCCTGACGAGCTCGCCGGCCCAGCCGCGCAGCCAGCTGACCTCGAGCGTCGACGTCGCACCGCTGCTGCTGACGATCGCGACGGGCTCCTCGCGGTGGCGGGGCGAGGCCCATTACAGCCACCTCGCCAAGCGAGCGGACCTCGCCGGCATCCTGGCCGACCCGGCGGCGCCCGGCCGGGCCTACGTCCTCCACGCCACCGACGAGGTCGTGACCGAGTTCGCCGTCGCTCCCTACGCGGCCGACGCGCCCCTGCACGTCGTCGCCCTGCGGACCGCCGCCGCGAAGTACGCCGCCTACAACCACTGGCCCGAGGAAGGCATCGCGCCCCTGTCGCGGGGCGAAGAAAACGAGCTCTACGACTACCGCACCCACGGCGGGCGCCTCGAGCTGCACAACGGCGCCGGCACGAGCGCCCACGAGGCCTCTCTGCGCGCCCAGCACGAGCGGGCCTTCCACCACGAGCTGCGCGCCCCGCTGCCCCCTCGCCTCGGCCCCGCCCACGCCCGCGGCTTCGCCGACTATTTCTCGACGGCGCGCCGGGCGGCCGAGAACGCGGCCGCGCGGCGCAAACTGCGCGAGGAACGCTCCGGCGTCACCGGCGAGCCGGCACCCGAAGCCCACGGCGACGTCTCGCCTAGGCCTTCACGGCGGGCGAAGCACCGATGACGGCTCCTGTCGCGTCGAGCGCCTGAACGGCCAGGTAGTGCAGGCTCACACTGCCCGACAGCGCGATGGCGGTCTCAAAGCCGCTCTTGGCGACCTCGAGCACCGGTGCCAGGGTCCGCGCGGAGCGGCCCGCGAGGACCCTCCAGGAGGCGATGGCGGTCGCGCCGTTCCAGCTCGCGTACAGCGTCCGGCCGGCGCCCGCCACCGCTGAGCGAACGACCGCGAGCGCCGGCGCGCCCGTGGGAGACGCGCTCCAGGGCATGCGGTAGGCCCGGTAGGACTCGTACGGGCGCGGGAGGTGGGCGTCGAAGAGCAGCCGACCGGCGGCGTCGAATTCGGTCAGGTAGGGCACCTCGCCCCACCCGACCATCCAATCGCCGCCGGCAAGCGTCTGGGTGTTGCCCTGGCTGCCCGCGACGAGCGGCGTGTCGTGCTCGTCGGCGCGCACCAGCGTGGCGAGCCTGCGGCGTTCATCGAGGCGCACCTGGATCGCCCGGGACTGGGGATGGGCGACCGGAGTGGCGCCGTTGTCGAAGAAGGTGATCGTCCCGTCGGCCTGTCGGCGCGCGTCGTGCTGCCAGGCGGTGCGCGTCCCCGGCCCCATCCTGAAGCTGCTGTGCCTGCCGCCAAGCGCCCAACGGACCCGTCCGCTGTGTCGGTCGAGCTCGTAGGCGGCCCACGTGTTGCGTGCGTCGACGAGCAGCGCCCCGGACGGCTCGACGTCGATCGAGTTGACGTGGAAGTAGTCGAACGGCGTCACCCGACTGGCGTGGACGGCCGAGGCGTAGGAGTCGCTCAGCGCGACGTGGTCGACGCTGTGCCATTCGACGCGCACGAGACCCGTGGCGAGGTCCAGTTCCTGGACGGTCGTGTCCACGAGCGCCCCGTCGCGGGGCCCGCCGACGGCCCGCAGGTCGCAGTCGATGCCGTTGTAGACGGTCATCAGCGCGGTGTCCTGCGGCGTGATCTGGAACTCGTGCAGGTCGGGCTGGTAGCCGTTGCCGGCCCTGACGACGGCGATGTCCTGGTAGGCGGTGTTGGCGATGACGATGCCTGCGTCGCTGCTGCCGCCGGCGAGGAGAGGGTCCTGCCACCACGTCAGCACGGGTCTGCCCTGGTATTCCTGGACGCGCAGGTCGGCCGCCCTCGTACCGCGCGGCGCGAGCGGCTTGAACCACACGAGCGCGCCGCTTTCGTCGAGGATCATCGGGCCGTATTGCCCCGGGCCGGAGTAGGGCGCCAGGAACAGGTCGCCGGGCGTGGCCGACGGCGAGCGGGTCGTGACGGTCACCGTCGGCGGCTGCAGGTCCGGGCGCGAGAGGAAGTGCTGGTAGTAGCGCGGGTGCGGCAGCGGGTAGCCGCTGCCGCCGGCGACGCCGGCCGTGTCGCGCACGGCGACCGTGAAGCTCCAGGCGAGCTGCTGGATGCCCGCGGCGCCGCGCAGCTGCACGCGCAC
>OUNO010013760.1_pt1 | contig 26159 bp, 45 predicted proteins | sample 1779811 | NCBI WGS metagenome assembly OUNO01 (sample SAMEA3914804, study PRJEB12502) | metagenome | biome: forest; material: soil | place: Canada | collected 2010-06-25 | depth 0.3 m | reverse complement strand
ACGGTCACGTCTGCGTCGGGGACGCAGCGGACGATCCGTTCGACCAGGGCGGTGCCCAGAAAGCCTGTGGCTCCCGTGATGAAGAAACGCTTCCCACGGAGATCCCGCTCAATGGGCATCAGAAATGTCTACCACCGCCCGCCGATTCTGTCTACCATTTGGTAAGTGCCCAGCTCCACGACGAAGGACCGCATCCTGGACGCCGCCTTGGCTTCCTTTGCCGGCAGGGGGTACGAGGCCACGTCGCTCGATGCCGTCGGGAAGGGGCTCGACCTCACGAAGCAGTCGATCCTGTACTGGTTCCCCTCCAAGGACGCTCTCTTGGAGGCGGTGATTGCCCGCAGTGCCAACGACCTCTCGGGGGCGCTGGAGACGGCGCTCCGGGGAGCGGGGGAGGGTTGGGAGCGGGTCGAAGCGGTCGTGCGTTCGGTGTTCCGCTTGGCGGCGCGCCAACCGGACCTGCTCGGCTTCCTGCGTGAGGTGGGGCGGCTGGGCCCGCCGGCGGCCACCCAGATGACCATCGCCCTCGAGCCTCTGGTGCAGCGGGCCTCGTCGTTCTTGGAGGCAGAGATGGACGCCGGCGCGATGCGCCGGCACGATCCCCGTCTGTTGCTGCTGGCCATCTACTCGACGGTTATCGGAATGGTGACCGAAGTGGAGGTGCTGCGGGCGCTGGGCGAGGAGCCGACGGCCCGGTCGCTCGTGCGCCGTCGGACCGACGCGCTCCGGTTGCTGCGCTCGGCACTCCTGATCGAGCCGGCTAACCGCTAAAGGTCCTGAGAACTCGTTCACCCCCGGCCGACAGGGTCTTCCCGGCTACTCGGTCGGCTTCGGGATCTTCTTCCGAGCGGGGGCTTTCGGGGTGTAGCGCTTGCTGGCCGTCGGTGGTTTGCGCTCGGCTGGGCCGGCGCCCGTCTTCGATGTCGACCGAGCGACTTCTTTGCGCGCTCGTCCCCGCGGGCGTGCGGCGGCCTCCCGGGCGATGGCTTTGGAATTGGTGGTCCCGTACTTGTTCAGCCGCCAGGCCCGGAGCATGAGCCAGCCACCGAGCGCGATGAAGGCGAACCCAAAGATTGTCTGCGAGATCGTGAAGCCGAAGCCCACAAGGAAGAGGGCGAATGCGACGAGAGTGCGTTTCCGCTTCCAAAGCGCCAGGAGCCCCCCGAGGCAAAACAGCAGCACGGCGCCGTAGAGCAGAATGGCATCAGGGCCGACAGTGATGGTCTGTGACCCGTGTTTCGTCACCTTGTGGGATGCGAGTGTGTAGGCAGTTATGCCGATTGCGGCCGCCGCCGCCAGGATGAACGCCCAAAGTGACAGCTTGGCTTCGAACGGATCGAGCGTGGTCATGGCCGACTTGCGCTCCTCCGGTGGGAGGATCTTGGCGGGGTCGCTCTTGGCTTCGGCACCGGCCGACGCCGGCGGCCCCGTGAAGGCGCCCAGGAGGCGAGCACTCCAGGTCTGTGGCTTGCTGCTGCCGTTTTCAGCTGTGGGCGACATGGCAGTCTCAGGGTACTGGCGGCGCCGGGGCAGCCGAAATCACCCCACCGCCGCAGGTGGCTCCGGTCATGCAGGCTACGGTTGTGCTCCGGCAAAACCGCCAGGGCGCTTAGCTCAGCTGGTTAGAGCGCAGCCTTCACACGGCTGAGGTCGTGGGTTCGAGTCCCGCAGCGCCCACCAGGTCAGAGGCACTTTTTGAACTCTGACCAAAGAGCATGTCCTAACGATGTCCTACGACGCAGTAGCGTCGTGGATATGGCAAGTAGGACAAGCAGCAAGAGCAGACCGGGCACGATGCGAGAGCGCTCGCCCGGCCACTGGCAACTGCGCGCCTTTGCCGGACCCGATCCCGTCACCGGCAAACCGCGCCAGGTTGCGCGCACGTTCACGGGTACCGAGCGCGCGGCAGGCAAGGCGCTCGGAAAACTCGTCTCGGAAGTCGAGTCGGGCAAGTTCAACCGGACCAGCGTCACCGTGGGGCAACTTCTCGACAAGTGGCTCGAGGGAGCAGAGCGAAGCCAGCGTCCGCGTACCGTCTACGAGAATCGACGCAAGATCGAGGCACGGATCCGGCCGACTCTCGGGGCGGTCCGGCTCGACAAATTGGAGCCTGACACTTTGGACACGGCCTACGGCCGGTGGTTGGACGAGGGCCTCTCGCCGGCAACGGTGCACAAGTACCACGCCATCATCTCGGCGGCGTGCAATCAGGCGGTCAAGTGGGGTTGGATCGACCGGGCACCCACGGCTCGGGCCACGCCTCCGAGAGTCGATCGGGTCGAGATGAAAGTGCCAACGCCCAAGCAGTTGACGATGCTGGTGGAGGCGGCCGAGGCTGCCGACCCGGTGCTGGCCACCGCGGTAGCTCTGGCCGCCCTGACGGGAGCCCGACGAGGCGAGATCGTGGCGCTCAAGTGGTCCGACATCGACCTGGCCAACGGTCGGGTGCGCATTGCCCGCTCTCTCACCATTGCCCGAGGCGAGCAGCACACCGGGCCGACGAAGACGCACCAGTCCCGGGATATTGCCCTGGACCCCGTCTGCGTCGAGATACTGAAGCAACGATGGGCCTACATGGTCGAGGTGTCCGAGTGGGCCGAGTCCCCACTGGTACCCGACCCGTATGTACTCGGTTATAACGCCAACGGCGGACTGCCGGCCAGCCCGGACACGCTGACCCACGGGTTCGGAAAGCTGTGCGTGGAAATGGAACTGCCTGCATTGAAGAAGCTCCGCCAGACCAAGCCGAAGGCCAAGCGAACGGACCTCGCACCCGGGGAGCGGTGGCCGTTCCGCTTCCACGACTTGCGACATTTCAGCGTCACCACGCTTATTGCCGCCGGGGTCGACGTTCGAACTGTTGCCGATCGTCACGGTCACGCCCGAGCGACCATGACCTTGGATCGCTATGCCCACGCCCTACCCGAGCGTGACCGGGCCGCTGCGGGCATCCTCGGCGCGGCCTTCACGCCTGTCACAACCCGACCCAAGGCCAAGCGGTCGTGACCCGCCTCGACGGGGAACTGCCGCCTTGTACGCTTTCGGGTATGGCAAGCACGTTCGTTCCCCGGTCGCCCATGGGTGAACGTCTGTCCGAGCGACGGGCGGCGATTCTGGCCGCCGCCGCACGGCGCCACGCCTCGAACGTCCGCGTCTTTGGCAGTGTGGCCCGGGGCGACGACACCACCACCAGCGACATCGATCTCCTCGTCGACCTTGACCCCGACGCCAACCCGCTCGACCTGCTCGACCTCGGTTGCGACCTTGAGGACGAACTGGGCGTGAAGGTCGATGTGGGGACACCAGCGTCGTTGCGGGCCTTCCTTCGAGATGAGGTGTTGGCCGAAGCCGTACCTCTGTGAGCCGCAGGGATGCGGCTTGGTTGGCTGACATTCTGGTGGCCACTGATGCCATTGAGACCTACGTTGCCGAGGGCAGTCTCAACCGGGGGCTCGTCTAGGACGCGTGCCGGGTGCGGCTGATTGAGATTGGCGAAGCGATCAAGAACATCGACCCCAACCTGTTGGCAACAGTTCCGTCCATTCGGTGGAGAGCGATATCGAGAATGCGGGATCGATTGGCTCACCACTATTTCGATACTGACCATGCTCTGGTGGAATACGTCGTCAATGAGGAACTGGTGCCACTTCGAGCGGCGGTCGTCGCGCTGGCTGAGATGGCCGCTGCCTTCAAGAACATCTCCGCCGAAGACGAGCCGGGCACTCCCGAAGTGGACACCTAGTCAGTGGCCCGCTCGGGAGTCACGGATGTGTATCTTCGCCGTGGAGGTATCGCTCCAAGCGCGGCACCGAGACCCTCCACCTTCCTCCGATTTGGATTGCCGGACTGAACTGTCCCGTGCGACATAGGCGGTAGAGAGTGTCGGCGTGCAGACCGATCCGCCGGGCGGTTTCCGGAACCGAAATGAGATCAGGGGCAGGCGGCTCAGCACGGATCTGTTTGAGCCCTGGGTGCGGAAGCGCCGAAGTCGAGCGCATGGGAGGCCATCCTTTATCGGTCCGAAGGGGCCGTCACTAACGGGGCCGAGAAGGCGCCATCATCGCCCCCGCCCCGATCAAGCCGGCTGCAACGTGCCCGGTGCGGCGCCGAGGTTCCGTTTGGGGCAGGCGTTCGCCGTCTGACTCAGTTGCAATGCCACCGGCGCTCCACGGCGTCAAGTGGCCGGCTCGGCTCGCAACAACTTCTGGCGGTCTCCCGATCGTTCACGTTCGCCCTACGGGCGAACCCGCCAGAAGTTCTCGCTCGGCCCACGGGCTTCCCTCGCCGGGACTGGACCCCGCTCCGCTGCCGGTGGTTGTCGCCGGTTATGCGAACGACGCAGCGGCGTCGTTCGCCCGAACGGAACATCGAGCCTTCCAGCGAGGCGCGCAGCTGGGCGTCGACGACGAACTTCATGCACTGCTGAGCGGCACCACCCGGCGGTGACCTGATGCCAGCGCCCCGAACTCCAAGGCAGCCAGGAGATCGTCAAGCTCGAGATCAGGATGGTCCTCGATGATCTCCTCGATACTCGTGCCCGACGCCGAGAGCTCCAAGAGGTTCTCGACGGCGTAGCGCAACCCTCGCACCGTCGGCATGACAGATCGCCACGTCGGTGGTGATGCGTTCCAATCGCGACCTACACGCCAACGTATCGCGACACACCCCATACCCAGCCTGCCACCGAGCACCGATCACCACGACCACCTCCTCACCCCAACCACGCATCTCCCGTGCCACATCCCCCGGCTCCCACCATCATCCCCACCTTCACGTCTCCCACCTCCACCACCATCCCTTTGATCGACACGTGTGGCATTCGAGGACCGTCAGGGGTCGATGGTGGTCGCCCGTCCGGCAGAAGGTGCGGGACGAGGGCCGCCCCGGCGACGGGAGTGCGACGTGATCTCGCTACGCAGGATGACCCTGGGGTCGGGCTATCGCTACCTGATGGAGTCTGTCGCGGCCGGTGATGGAGTGCGTCGCCAGTCGATGAGCCTGGCCGACTACTACGCCGAGTCGGGCACCCCGCCGGGGGTGTTCCTCGGCGCCGGCCTGGCCGCCCTCGACGACGGGAAGGGGGTCGAAAAGGGCTCACCGGTCACCGAGGAGCACCTGTTCAATCTGCTCGGGATCTGCGCTGATCCGGTGACCGGGCAGGCGCTCGGACGCCGGCCGAACGGCCCGCACCTCTCCTTGGCCAGGCGGATGGCAGAGCGGCTGGCAGCAATGCCGGCGACGGCCACCGCCTCCGAGCGTACCGAAGAGGTGGAGCGAATCGAGGTCGAGGAACGGGCCAAGGGGAACACTACGACCCCGACCCGCAGACCACGCACGATGGCACGGCCGGACCGGTCACGGCTCGAGAGGTGCTGGCCGGAGTCCTGCGCAACGAGGGAGCCGACATGGCGGCCCACGAGATGATCCGCCGCGCACAGCACGAGGCAGAGGGCATGGAGCGGCTCTCGGCCGAGTACCTGACCCTGGCCACCCTGGCCCAAGCAGAGCGCTGGGACGCCTTGCTCGTCCGCCCCGGGCTGACCGATGCCGAGCTCGAATCTGCTCGGGCCAGCGAGGCGCACGGTCCGCTGCTGGCGTCACTGCGCGAGGCCGAAGCCCGTGGCCTAGACGTGGAAGCGGCCGTGCCTCAACTGGTCGCCCGGCGCTCCCTGACCGACGCCGCCGACGTGGCGGCGGTGCTGCACGGCCGGGTGGACCGTTGGGCCCAAGCGGCCGGTGGCCGGCGCCGGATCACCGGCAATCTCATCGCTGGGCTGATCCCGAGGGTCCAGGGTGTCACCGACCCCGAGATGGCCCAGGCGTTGTCCGAGCGTGACATCGCCATGCAAGAGCGTGCCCTCACCCTTGCCGCCCAGGCGATCGGGGCCGGAGCCGGCTGGGTACAACGTCTGGGGCCCGCGCCGGGCGCTTCTGCTCCTCGGGCGCGCTGGCTGCGCGAAATCTCGACCATTGCCGCCTACCGGGACCGCTGGCACATCACCGAGCAGCGCAGCATCGGGGCCAAGAACGAAGTCGAAAGCACCGAGCAGATGAGCCAGCGCCGGCGGGCACTGGCCGCGGCAGAGCGCGCCGTGGCCATCAGCCACGACGCTTTCGGCGAACAGGCAAGCCCGGCGTGGGAGCACCAGATCGAGGTGGTGAGGGGAGTCGAAATCTGAGTGATCGTGATCGCGTTTTTGTGGTCGTTGCTAACCGCCAGCTAACCCGCCCCAACCGGCACTTATCGGGCACCCGTAGGAGTTCCGCGGTCACCGCCTTCGTGGTCCTAGCGCGTAGCTTCCCACCGGTGATGTGTGCTGCGAGAATGGGTCATGGCTGAGGATCGGTTTCTGCCAGCAAGCGGTGTGTCCGTGATGATGCAAGCGCCGCCGACCGGGATTCCTACGACATCGCGGTTCCGCAAGGGATCGCTCTTTATGATCACCCGCGCACTCTTGCCTCTGATCGTTGTCGGCCTATTGGCGGGACTATTGCTCGGCGGTACCGGGGGAATACTGGTCGTTGTTGGCATCGTTATCGTCGTCGGCATCTTCTGGCTTTCGGTGCAACACCGCAAGAACATCAGCCGCAGGCTGTACACCGAATCCCCTGACGACTGGATGTCACGGACGGCCTTTTATGAGGGACCATTCGATGGAGCAGGGCTCCCGGGAGCGGCTGCATTTGAGAGGCAGCACAGCCTGTCCGGCAACCCGCCGCAGATCCGACTTGTGGTGACATCGGATGGGCTTGAGTTCGGACCGGCGGGACACTCAGGAACCCCCATGACGGTCCCTTACACGGAGTTGCAATCCGTTCAGCTAGTTCCGGGAACTCGCCGGCGAATGGTTGTGGTCACACCTCCGATTGCGCACCGCCTGGGGAGGGTCGTGCTGACAACCGCCAAAGGAAGAGTCGCTCGCTTCTCGGGTATCCCGGTGGAGGGCCTGCGGGCGGCACTTGTGCGAAAGGGCGCCCGACCAACCAGCCAAACTGGGTAAGAAGTCTGCGGACGGCGGGCCGCCCCGTTCGCCCGGACCTGGGCGTGGCTGAACGGCACTTTCGGGCTAGGAGAATCCTGAGAGCTGGACAAGCTTCAGGTGCCACAGGGGACGGTCGATAATGCTTCCATGAGTGGCGAAACGAATAGCGCCCCCGACAGAGTTGCCTACCGGCACCATATGTTCGGATGGGAACGCAGAGCTGCATCCAATGGCGAGCGACGCCTGGAAACCCGTGGAAATAGCACCCGCTTTCTAGATCAGGGGCGTGAGGCCTATGGCTACCTGCTGTGCGGCGCAATCTGGGGCACCATGGCCGCGGCACTTGCCATTTTGGTCTTCTTCCCGACCCTGATCATCGGGAGGGGCATGACTGTCGCGAGCGGGGTGGAGCTAGGCGTCATATATGCACTCCTCCTCATGGCAGTCATTCGTTTGTGGCAATCAAAACGGTCCAGGATTGGCCCAGGGTGACCGTCCCCGAACGCCGGACCTGAGCGTGGCTGAAGGGCTCATCGGGGCTAGGCCTATCGGCCCATTGGCGACCCTGAAAAATCGGCAGACACTGAGTCTGCATGGTGGGAAGCCAGACTGAAACTGTGGAGGAGCCTCGTACGACCCGATGGGGCAAGCGCTACATGGACGGGGACAAACGGCGCATGTTCCTTCCTCAACCGGAGGAACTAAGGCGTACCTACGGAGAGAACGCCACGGCTGCTGCAAGCATCTACGGATCGCTCCGACCTGCGATGTATGCCGTCTTTGCCCTTATGGCAGTTGTCGGGGTGGTCGTCTTTGCTCTGGCACGTGGAGGCGGACCTGGATTCCCAGGATGGGCGGTTGGACTACTCGTTCTCGATGTCGCCATGGCCTGCTTGCTACTCACTGTGATCGTCATGCACAAGGCAAAGAGGCTCGCCTCGCTCCGGCCTGCCCGTTCCTAGCAGCGGTATCCCCGTTCGCCGGGGGTGAGGCCCCCCGTAGTGTCGCCCGGCAGTCCCTAATCGCGCCTGCGCTATATCCGCCGGACATCCGAGATCAGCGACCGAACTCTTTACGAGTCTGCTCCTTCTCCTTCTTGGCCTGCCGCTTCTCTTTGAGCGACTTGCCGGACTTCTTGGTGGCGGTCTTTCGAGGAGACTTGTCGGACATGTCAACCCCCTTTCCCTGCTGCGACCGTACTCTGCTGGCCCCGATCCATCGCAGGGATAGTCCGGCGACCGAGGTGCCTCAGTCCGCCGGCATGAGACCTATCCGACTACGAAGCCCCCGAGCAAGACATCCTGAGGATTCCGCCGCAATCTGACCCCGCCCACTCGGTGAGCGGCTTGGGCAGAATCGACGAGATCCGATACGTAACGTCCCACTGCATCAATGTTGACCCAGTCGTTGAAGTGTGGCGGTGCTGGTGCCGACCAAAGCGCCCCGCTCCTAGCGAGCGCGAACGTAGTCATCCTCTCGATTTCTCCGTTGCGATCTCGATCAATATTCCGAAGCTCATAGTGGTGAGCAAGGCAGCAACGTAGTTTCCAAAGTGGTTCTCGGGCCTCGAGTGCCGGCGAGTCGGCGAACTCAAGAAATCCTGCTTTGAACACTTGCCACTCTCGATCTCGATCGGGAAATTGAGTTTCGGGCCTTTCGATCGTTCGCCCGAGGATCTCTGCTGTAACGAGGTAGCCGAGCGTTGCGAGCCAGAGAGCTTGGCCACGGCTGGCTGCTTGAGCGTCCCGGATTGCACTTCTGAGCGGGGAATGCGGTCCAGGTCCATCTCGGAAGTCGCTCAGGAAGAAGTCGAGCGCCTGCTGCTCATCGTTGCTCACTGTTGGTCAGGCTAGATCCCCGGGTCGCCCATAACGCCCGGCACGGGGAGAGCTCCCCCCCCAGACTGGCCAGTCGGTATTGTCGAAGACATGACCGATGCAGAACCGTCGTTCGGAAGACTCTGGCGATACCAGTTCTCCCAACCAGATGAAACCGTTGTAGAAACCGGCGAGTTCAATGGTGACGACACAGCAGAAGCAAGGGCTCGCGAACTCTCAAAGTCGAACGATAGCCCCATCGTCGTCAAGCGCCACAGCGCACACGTTGATGCCTGGGTGTACGTAACCGAGGTCGATGAGCGACCATGAGGCGTGACGTGATTCACGTCACCTGCCCTGTCTCCAGGGTGTCCGTGTACGCCGGGTTGGAGCTGAACGCATTCCCATCAGTAGATACGGTGTGTGAATGAGCATGGATGCCGCCGGGCGCGCTCCCATCTGCCCTTTTTGTGGGGTGACTGCTCTACCGGGTGACGCGGGACACGTGCTCGAGCCACGCTTCATCTGTGAGAATCCCGACTGCGAGGCCTTCGGCGAAGTCATCGAGGCCGGTTAGGTCCTTCCGTCCGTGCTCCATACCGTCGGAATGGAGTGTCACCGTTCGGAAACCTGAGAAGATGAACACATGTCGGCAACGCTGAAACTGACGCATAAGGCAATCGGAGCCGAGGTCCGTCGTGACGCGTACGATGTCGTGGTCGACGCCGAGCGGCTCGGGTCGGTCGAAATGAACGACACGATCGAGATACCAGTCGAACCTGGACATCACACCCTGCAGGTCCGCAGTGGCCGAAAGTCGAGCGGCACTGAAACCTTCGACGCCGCCGAGGGCGAGATGGTCGCCTTCCGATGCACGGGAAAGAGGTTCTTGCCGATCTTTCTGGCATCCTTCATACTTCCCGAGCTGGCACTGAAGCTCGTTCGCGATTGAGTCGGTATCGCCGTCGTGGCGCTCACCAAGTCGACATCGCCGCCCAACTCTCTATGAGTGGATCTGCCCCCTAACGCCGGGTCCGTGTCAGAGGCGTTAGTTACCTCGCGGTCCCTCGCCGAGTGCCCTTGCGATGCTGTCGCGGTCACCGCTTCTGGCCCTACGTAGCCAGATCGGTCCGCTCAAGGCGGAGATCCAGCCCGATGGGAGTCCCAAATCAACCACTTGGCCGGCAGTCACGTTCAGTTTGCACTTGCGAGATATGCGGTAGGGAGGCCGGAAGTGAACTTCCACGATGTGAGGTCCGGGCGTGACTTCAAGAGCTAGCACCTGCTCAGGCAAGATCGAACCAACCTCAGCGTCATCGACACGGACGCCGTAAAGGGGATTCGAGTCTCGCTCTGCCGTCATATTCAAGCGAGTGGGAAGCGGTCGATAGATCCGAATCGTCGCACTGTCGGCCACGGCGTGGAGGCTAGTCAGCGGTCCGTCTTCCGGGGAAGAGCAAGCCTGTCCCCGTACGCCGGGCTGGGGTGCCGCCCCTGCGGCACTTTCGGGCTAGTGCGGCGGCGACCCGCGGAAGCTTCAGCCATCGAAGTCCGAGGCCGATAATGGTCGTGTGATGACTGCGTTGCGTAGGTACTGTCTCGGAGTCGTCGTCGCCCTCACTGCCGTGATGGCGACGCCGGTGCTCGCCGCTGCAGTCAGTCTCCCGCCGTCCCCGGTCTCTGCCCCCCCCGCCGGGTCTTACAGCACAAAGTGGGTGAGCGGAAACACCGCAGGCTCATCTTGGCTCTCGAGCGTGTCGTGCACCGCTGCGTTCGCTTGCGTAGCCGTCGGCGGTGCCGTCCCTTACCCGGGCGCAAATGACAGCTTGGCGGGGCTGGTGGTTGCATATCTCGACGGATCAACGTGGATCGTCGAACCCACGGACACGGGTGACAATGGTGCTGTCCTGACCTCGGTCGCCTGTGCTCCAACTTTGACCACGATGTGCATGGCCACCGGCTCAGACGGAGCTTCCTCGGATGCCCTGACGCTAGGAGCCGACGGCCACTGGACGCGTGCTGCTCCCTTGGTTCGGGTCGCTCAGTCCGAGGGTTTCGGGGGAACTGCGTGTCCTTCAAGGATTAGATGCTTCGCCGTCGGAGCCTCCTTCAACAGTGCTTCCACTTCCACCCCGCTGATCGAGTCCTGGAATGGGAAACACTGGCACGTCGCCGCGCTGCCCGCGGGATATCGGGGTGGAGGCCTCGGCTCTGTGTCGTGCGCATCGGAGCGACTCTGTGTAGCGGTCGGGTCCAAGCCGGCGCCGGGCGGCACGTACAGCCCGCTCGCCTTCGAGTGGACCGGCGGACCCACGTGGCGGGCAGCTTCGCTCCAAGATCCATCGCACTTCACCGCGACGTTCAGTGGAGTCTCCTGCGCCAAGAACAGATGCACCGCCGTGGGGTCTGCCGGAGCCGATGCGTTCACCGAGACCTGGCTGGGCGGATCCTGGTCAGCGCCGTCTCTGTACTCCGAACCTCGCACGACTCTCGAACCCGCTGGCATCTCGTGTTTGGGTGGCGGATCGTGCTTGGTTGTCGGTAACACGGTCGTCGCCGCCGGACCACCCACGTTCGGGGCCACGGTGAGGAACGGGCGCTGGCTACCCTTCAACACGAGCGGATTCCCACTCGGAATCCAAGCGCTGACGTGTTCGCAGGCCGTCGGGGCGTGTGCTGTGGTCGGTGGTGGTTCCCCGAGGGCCAACACGAGAGACGTCGAACCAGCCCAAGCCGGGATTGTCTCCTACTGAGAGGCCGCCCCACTTCGCCGGGCTGGGGAGGCAGTCTTGTACCTATGTCCGAGATCCACCCGACCGCAGTCCTCGTTGATTTCCAGGCGATACGCCCGGATGGCTGCGTGTCATTGGAACTCAACGCGACACTGGCAGACCTCGAAGCGAAGGGTCTGGTGCTATCCGACGGGCAATCCCTTCGGGTCTGGGAACCATGGGAAGACGGATCACATGTCGCCGACGGAATCGTGCGGAAAGACGACGACTGGGGCTGGGGTGTGCAGATTGATCCCGACCTCCTTCGCAGCTTTCAGCCCTGACCCGAGGCGCCCCCGAACGCCGGGTGTGGGCGTCACCTGGAGCAGAACCCACCGGTAGCCTGGTCGCGTCATGACGCCAGGCCATACGATCAACATCGTCCCAACCGCCGCTCATATCGAAGTCCGGCTTGGAGGCTGGCTGCTCGCCACAACCGACCGGGCCATGAAGCTCGACGAGACCGGGCTGCCCTCTCGCTATTACCTGCCGCCAGACGACGTGCAGATGGATCTCCTGAGGCTCACGACGTTCCATACCAACTGTCCGTTCAAGGGTGAGGCGTCATATTGGTCTCTCGACATCGACGGAGAGATCCACGACGGCATCGTGTGGAGCTACGAGACGCCGACGGCTCAGGCCGCCGAAGTGAGAGGGATGTTGTCCTTCTACCCCGACCGCACCCAGGTGACAGTCGACGGTCAGTCGCTTCGAGACTGACCCACCTGGCGAGTTCGATCTCCGGCTAGTCAGGCTGCCGACTCGCAGGCGGTGGGGGAAGCCGTAGGCCCAAATCTTCAAGCGCCAACAGATTCCCCTCCGCCACCGTGCCGAAAAGCTCGACCGCAGACTGCCCCGAAACGCCGGGAGGGGGCGGCACCTCGACGCTCAGGCGCGCACGTTGAGCCACACGTCGCCCGAAGTGGAGTTACGAGTGAACTTGATGTGCCAGCAACCAGGAGCTGAGAAACGAAATCCAGTTCCCCATTCGTTGCCGGGACGGTGATAGCTGCTTACCGCATGCGCTTCAGGGCCGAAGACCAATGGCTGTCGCCTGCCATTGGGTGCGATGAGAGAGACATGCAACGGGCCAGTACCTGTCATTCGCCAAACGATCTTCAATTCGTCACCGCTGCGCGGCGGAATGTGTCCAGGTCCAAGCGCAAGGCCCCACAGCTGGCCGTGGGCGCTCATACCGTGGATCTCGTTCGGTCTGCCGTCGGCGCCAAATGACGAAGGTGTCGAGCACCGTGCACTCCGAGGAGCGGCCGCTGCGCCCGAAAGCGAAGAGGAGCAGCTGGCAATGCCCAAAAGGCACCCAAGGACAGCTGCGGCGCAGCCAGGGTGACTTCTCATGACTTCAGAATGCCACGTCCGATCTGCGCGCCGACTTCGCGAGATGGTCGGTTCATCTGAGAGCGCACGCGCTTCCCCGGCCGAGCAAAACGTGCCCCCATACGCCGGGACGGTGGGGCATCGAGGTCGCGCAAGCTGGTAACAACGGACCGTGAAGTTCATCCGACCGTCCGATTCAGCTGCCATAAAGCGATTGCTGGACGACTCGCGGAGCTCCGACCCGACTTACAGCGACATCGGGGCGACGCTGGCCGGCAAGCAGCCTGATGGATTCCACCATGATCGCTACGAGGCCGTGCTCGGGCATGGGGCTGAGAAGTTTCAGCGAGCCGTCACGGGCCTGATGACTTGGAAGGCGCATCGATTGCCCGGCATGCGGGTGTTTCCCGATGATCAAGAGATCCGGACCGGTGCGACCGTGGTCGTGACGCTCGGGACACCCATAGCGGCCCTTGCTGCGCCTTGTCGGATCGTCGGAGTCATCGATGGTCAGACCCGATGGGGTTTCGCGTACGGAACGCTCCCCGGCCACCCGGAGCAGGGTGAAGAGTCGTTCATGGTCTCAATGTCATCCGATGGCACCGTGCAGTTCGAGATCGAGGCTTTCTCCCGTCCCGGTGACCCACTCGTCCGACTATCGGGCCCGATCGGGCGGGGCGTTCAGCGAGGGGGAACGGGTGCATATCTCCGCGCACTCAAGCGCTTTGTCGATGAGGGTGTGGACTAGCCCCGAACGCCGGCACGAGGAGCACAAATGCGGGAAGAACGAGCTGGCGTCCTAACCCTGAGAAGCTTCCGCTGACTTCACGTCTGAACTGAACTGGCTGAACGTGATGGTGTTGCCGGGGGCGGGAGGCTCAATGTTCACGGGGGTCCCGTAGTTCTGAAACGTCATATCGACCTTGCCCGTGGCGCCACTCGTGCCACCACCAATGTTCACGGCTTCGCGGCGAAGGATGCCCGAAGAGTCGAACCAGACGTCGGAGGAGATTGAGCCGAGTGCTTTCGAGGCATTGAGTATCTGCTGTTGCTGCTCCGCCGAGAACTGCCCGGTCGCGAACTCCTTTTGAATGTTTTGGAGCACCTCGGCGTGACTGGGCGTCACGGAGAACCCGGACACGGTGTCTCCGTCAATGACCGAGGTTCCCAGTGGGACCACGGTCGCCCCCTTCTTCTCGAGCATTTGGATCTGAGTCAGAGGGTCGACGCTGGCAAAACCGGGTGACGTCGAACCACCTTGATCGGCTATCGGAATGTCGATCCACTCTGCGCCACCCGTGATCTCAGAGATGTCGTGCCCATCGGCCGTTACTCCCATGTAGAAATGACCATTGATGAGGAGCTCTCGTTCGACAATCGAAGCCGTCGGGCTGCTTTCCGAAACGATGCCTGTGAAGTCATTCGTGGTGAAGTCAGCCTGTCCGGTGCCAGTCAGCGGAATGGTCTTGCCCGCGACCGAGACCGAGCCGGAAAACACCACATCAGCCGTGTGCTGAGCCAGTGTGTTCTGCGTTGAGGAGACGACGAAATCTGCTGGAGCCATGCCGGCGCCAGGAGCAGCCGATCCGCCAGAACTCGCGAGTCCGATACCTGTGGCGGCCGCACCAAGGCCGAGGACCGACAGCGCAATCCAGAAGCCTCGGTGTCCCCGCGGGCGCGTGACGAGCGTCTGGTTGGGTTCGGCCGTCGCGTGCGATCCCTCGGAGTGCGGAATGCTCTTCCAGATGGGGGGTTCGAGTCGCTGTCCGCCTGCGACGTCGTCATCCATTCCCATGTCCTCCAGCGTCTCGTCCAGCCTGTTCTCATCCCATCTTGACAAATGGTGACCTCCTGGCTGGTCGGAGTCCAGGGCCGAAGGACCTAGTCGGGTACCGGATCTCTGAGGTCGGCGTCCGGGTTTGGGAGAACAGTCTCGCATGTGTCCCATATCGATCGCTGCTGGGACAAAGCGATCCGTGCTACTTCTCGGCAACCATTTGGCCACAGCGATTTAACCCACCATCGATAACTTCATTGATGAGAAGGGCGCTGCTAGTGCCTCTCCGCATCCGGTCTGCCGTCGATGGGGGAAGCAAGTGAAGAAACGCTTGGAATGGGTGCTCTGCGTGTGCGCAGTGGCCCTGGGCTTCACGTTGGGTGGCTCTGCAGGAGCGTCGAGCCCAACTTCGGCGTCCCAACTGCTGGCACTCGCGATCCACGATGCTGTCGGGTCAGGCTGGGTGCACGAAACCACCATTGCCAGTGGGTCTGGCCACAAGTTCTCGATGGTCAATGACATCGGTACCACGCAGGGACGTCAGGTCATCGTTTCCGACGGTGCTCACGGTCAGGTTCTGGTTCTCGACGGAAACGCATATCTCTATGGTGACGACAAAGCGATTGCAAACTATTTCGGAATTTCGACGAACGATCCCCAAAAGTATGCGAATCAGTGGCTCGAGCTCACACCGTCGAGTTCGGACTACTCGACCGTGAGCGCTGCTGTGACCCTGCAATCTGACTTCGAACATCTGGCGATGCCGGGGGTACTCAAAGAAGGTGGCTTTGTGACGATCAGGGGCCACAAGGTTCGGCCGATCAGCGGTCACATCCCTGCAACATCACAAGCTCCTGCCGGGAACGCCACCCTTTACATCACCACATCGGGGAAGATTCTCCCCTTCGAGTACCAAGTGGTTGGAAAGGGCGTCAAGTCGATTACGAACTGGAGCGATTGGGGCCAGAAGGTCACGATCATCGCCCCTACGCCAACGCTCGTGAGCTCCTAGAGGAGGTGGCTCCAAGGGTGCACCTGTATAACACCGGATCTGTGCCGCTAGTTCTCAGACTTGATGTGGCCTTGCGACTCTCGTCCCGTGTCGAAGAAAGCGCTGAGGTAGTCATTTGGCGGTAGGTCGCTCTCGCGGATCAAGGAGAACACCTCCTTGCCGTGATCTGGGGGTTCGAACAGGTGAAAGGGCTGGGCGAGCTTCATGTACTTGAAGTCCATCCCGTCCACGTATCTGGAGGCTTCGAGTTCAGCCTGTTCGATAGCGTCCTCAGCGGAGGTAGCTCGCCACAACGTGATGCGCTCTTCGTAGGCAAAGCCGGCATCGGCGGGTAGTTGGAGGACACACCTCACGGCGTACCATTGCTGGTCCTCCGAGTGGATGGTAGGACGATCACTCCAATGACGATGGACCTGATGACTACACGATTGAACTTGATTGTTGAAGGAGGAACGATCATCTCGGCGGGCTTTGGTTAGATGCAACACCTGCCCCCTAACGACGCTGCCGGGAGTGGGACGTTATCTGGTGCGCTCTGGTCTGGGCCGAGAGATCCGCAGGACAATCGGGGTGCCGAATCGCGAGAATCATCGATTGGTCTCGCTGTGCTGAGGTTAGAACCTGAAGCGAGTCAGCCCGCCCGGCTCGGTGCCCAGTGTCACGGTCACCGAATGTGGCGTGATGCGATAAACGTTCCACGGGGGTGGTCCCTGCGACGGCGCGTTGAACGGGGCGGTGATACCTGTCCGGGTCTCATCGAGTTCGGCGGGCCACCCCTGGTCCGCCCAAGCCCCGGCAAGGCGCATGAGCGTGGCCGGGTCGGTCTCCCGCTCTGCCTCACCTTCGGCGACGACGTCAGCATCGAGGATCGAGACCGCGACCGAGCAGCGCGGGTCGCGGGCGATGTTGCGGTCCTTCCGAGTACCCGATCCGGTCTGGAACCAGAAGCTTCCGTCGAGCCAGAGCGCACCGACCGCAGTCACGTGGGGGCTCCCATCCCCGTTCACCGTTGAAAGCCATGTCGTGCGAGCGTTGTGGGCGTCTGGAGCCGGCGGCGATCCGGCATCGAGCTTTTCGAGGACGTGCCCCCAGTTCACCGGGGGCAACCCATCCGTCGCACCCAAGTTGATGATCTCCATTACGTCTCCCTTCTGGTAATCCGGCAATCCTGCTTAGAATCATGTCCTCCATCAGAGCTCCTGTGGAATCGGAGGAAGATCGCTTCACGGAAATCGGACGGCCAGCTCCCGAAAGGGTGACCCAGTTTCGCCGGGACGATGACGGCGACCAGAGGCACAGCTGCGACCGGTCGTGCCGATCAGCGCGTGGCGAGAGTCACTGTGGAATATTCCGCCACTGGTGAACCCGCAGGAGGAGTCTCGGAGTTCACAGACCTTCCCACCGGACTAGCGTAATAGTGGACCCACAACTTACGCCCTGCCTCATTATGCCGGGAGGGTGGCTACTACAGCGCTATCGAGACACGGTCTCGACAACCGTCAGAGGGCGGTTCCGGTTTCTACTTCGGCCGGAAACCCTCGAACTGTTCGGCCCCTGCAACGGGCTGCAACCAGTGATAGCGGTAGGGCGTATGTAGCTCCGCCGTGGGCGCCGGGAAGTCAGGATCAGCAAAATTCCCCACTGCGATGACCAGGACCGGACGACCTTCGAAGGTCCAGAACACCGTTGACCCGCACGTTGGGCAGAAGTGGTAGCTAACCGCGTCACCATTGGCTGTTCCTACGCCTTTGATCTCCAACCCGTTGTAGATCCTCGTCTCGCCCGTGATCGCTACGGCCTGAGCATCTGGAAAGACCGCGCTGACTTGGAAAACACTCCCCGTCCGCTTTTGGCAGAATTCGCAGTGGCAGGTCACTACGGCGACCGGTTCGTTCTCAACCGTGACCTGCACCTGCCCACACGCGCATTCGGCCGTTCGAGACATGGCTCAATTGTTCGCATAGACCTGTGGGGCTGGGCAACCCTCCGGCAGAATCGCTGAGTGCCCCACGTCGCCGGGATTGCGCTCAGCACAAGTGTCCGAACTGTCATCCCTCATCCTCGACAACCCGACCAAATCACAGGGCCTGCTCAGAGACCGACCAACAACCGGGTGACCCGGTCGCGCAATGCGGAGGGGAGAAACGGTTGGACAACGGCGATCATCTGGGCATCTCTTCCCACGAGGTAGCGAGCATGCGGGGACTTCACCGTGAGAGCTTGGGCGATTACCTTTGCCGCGCCCTCAGGTTCTCCCATGAACCTCATGAAAGGATCAAGGAGCGACCGAATCCGATGGTAGGCGGCCTCGTAGCCTGAATCCTCCCGTCGTGAAACGTCTGATTCGAACTCTTCCCAGATACCTGTCTTAAATCCACCGGGCTCAATGAGGACGACCCGGATGCCGTCGCGGGCGACTTCGAGCCGCAAGGCGTCCGAGGCTGCTTCGAGTGCATGCTTGGAGGCCTGGTACCAACCGGAGAACGGAGTGGTCGTCAGACCGTAGATGGATGAGACATTTACGATGCGACCATCTCGTGCAGCCCGCATGTGGGGCAGAGCCAAGCGAGCCAGACGCATCGGCGCCACCACCATGGTCTCTAGTTGCTGACGAGCTTCGTCGTCGCTGACATCCTCGATAGCGCCTACTCCGGAGTAGCCGGCATTGTTCACGATTGCCCACGGGCGCACTTGGTCCACCACCTCGGCACATCGCATTTCGTCCGTGACGTCGAGCATCACCGTCTCAACAGAGACGCCGGCGGCTTCAGCGGCCGCCGTGACCGTGGCCGCCTTGGATTCAGATCGCACCGTGCCGACCGAGCGAAAGCCCAGCGTGGCGAGTTTCACGACTGTCGCCAAACCGATTCCAGAGTTGGCTCCTGTTGTCAGCACCACTTTGCCGTCCGGATCCGTCATCTGCAGACCTTATCCATCACGATTGTGTAACTCTTCGACGTCGATCCTGAAACTGCCCCATTTCGCCGGGACAGCAGGACACTCCGAGACCCTCTTGGAGTCGTCAGAACCGGCGCACTGCGCCTGGCGAAGGCTCCTGGGCTAACTTCCCGGAAGGATCCATGAAGGAGACCACCAGTGCCTGAGTTTCCTGCAATCACGCACGTCGCACGCACTGTGAGCGACCTGGAGCGCAGCCGCCCTTGGTACAGGCAGTTGTTCGGCTCCGATCCGGTGCTCGATGAGGACACGGGCCCTTTCCACCACGTCGTGTGGCTCATGGGAGGCACCCTCGTTGGCATCGATCGGTTTCCGGACCTCAAGAGTGCCGAGCCATTTGATGAGCGGCGCCCCGGCTTGGATCATCTGGCCTTCGCCTGTGCCAACCGGTCGGAACTCGAAGAGTGGGAGCGTCAGCTGAACAAGCTCGGCGTCGACAACGGTGGGATAGTCGATGCGCCATACGGCTCAGCTTTGTCATTCCGTGACCCGGACAACATCGCTCTTGAGTTTTTTGCTCCCCAGGGAGGCTGAGCGAGACCAAAGAGCGGATACCGGGGTCCTTGGGGTAGCCCAGTCCGCCGGTTCGAGGAGCCATGAATCAAAGCGGGCTATAGGCGATAACGAACCCCTGGGAAGTGGTTTCGTCGTCCAGTTCAGGTGCCCTGAGAACCGTGGCGTAGAGCTTGAAACCTGAGTCCTCCAGACAACCGACAACCTCTTGCACGCTGTGTCTGTAGCTGGTGAGCGGCAGGTGTGTGCCTTGCGCATCTGCTCGGTGTACTGGCTCACCCTCCGCCTGAAAACCAAGAAGCAAGTAACCCCCCGGCATCAAGACCCTCCCCAGTTCGCCGAATGCCTCGGCGAGCCGATCCGGAGGTGTGTAGATGATCGAGTACCAGTACACGGCACCCGCAAGGTACTCCCGTTTCGATCGGAAGTGCATCGAGCTGACCCTCTTCGAACTTGATGTGCGGATGTGCGGTCCGAGCGACAGCGAGCATCGCCGGGGACACGTCCACGCCGACGACATCGAGGCCATGTTCCGCCATGAATGCCGCCACGCGGCCTGGCCCGCACCCAACATCAGCGACGCGAAGGACCGTTTGTCTTTTAATCAGTTCGACGAAGGTCACGAGCAGCGATCGGTCGATCGGACCTTCGGTCGCTGAGCTGATCTCAGTGCCTACAAACTCGACATACCTCGTCGCTGCTCTGTCGTAGACGGCTCGGGCGGTTGCCGCGTGGTCCTCATCGGACATGCTCCAAGGCTATGTGTTCGATCTCTGGTGTCACGACTGGGAGACGGTCGCTGCCCTGCCCCAGACCGCCGGGTGGAGGCCACGTCTCACGGGCAGAATGTGACTCGTGCCCGGAGGGACGGAGATGCCGAAGGTATGGCACTTGTCGGTTGAAGGGGCAGAGTCTGCTCTGCAAGGCGCAAGCATCCCGTATCGGATTTCCCGAGCCCAGAGTCGGGTGGTTCCGGAGGGTCACCTCATTTCGGTAGCCCCGGTTCCCGGGACCGTCATGCCGCCTGGCGACGAGGCTCTGCTCACTGTGTCGTGCGGTCCGCCGGTGGTGCCAGACGATGGATAGACCCGCCCCCGTCCGCCGGGCGTCTGTCACGCTCTGGCACAAGTCGGGTACCCGCACCAGAGTGGTCAGCTACGACCTGGGCGCCCAGGTGATCTCCCATCGGTTGCCCTCCGGATCGGCGAGATACCCCGAGTAACCACCCCACTCACGTTTGACCGGACCGGCGACCGCCTGAGCTCCAGCCTCCAAAGCGCAACGTATCGTCACGTCGACAACCTCGGTGCTCTCGACATTGACCCCAAGCGTGATCCCGTTCCACGCAGTACCTGGCGTCGGTTCCCCAGGAGCAGCTTCCTGGCCGAATTGCTCAAGCGGATAGAGGGCAAGAATCACGCCTCCGGCCTGGTAAGTAGCGAAGTCGTCGCTCGATCCGGGCCTCTCCTGCCAGCCCAACCCGGCATAGAAGGCTCGGAGGGTCGCCATGTCCCGAACCCCAAGAGTGATGTAGTTGATCTGCTGAGGGAAGGTCACGTCTTCAACTCTGCCCGATACAAGGTGGGGGTGTGCCGATGGGCTGCGGGTGCCCCCTATCGATGCTGCCGGTCTGGAGGCACGTTCAGGTGTCGACCTACAGCTCGATCTCGTTCCCGTCCGGATCGAGGACGTGCACGCTTTTCGAAAAGGTCCGCTCCGCCTCGTAGAGGACGGGCGTGCATGACCGACAGCCATAGTAGTTTCCCGGTGTTGGGCAGCAGTCGAGAAAGGTTTCGTGGCCCGCCCACTCAGCATTGCTCCGACGGGTACCCAATCAGGACCACGCATGCGGGAACGCAGCACACTGGTGACTCCGGCCTTGGATCCGATAAGAATGCTCGCGATGGCATCCAAGCACGACGTAGAGGGATCGATATGAGAGCCTCCTCGCGGAGGAAACAGAGTAATCGGATCCTCTTGCGATGGGCAGCGGCGGCGGTAGTAGTCGTGACAGTTCTCGGGGCAACCCTGCCCCTCGCATCGGCCTCAGGTGGCGCGTCCGTCCAGAAGGATCCGGGCCGCTGGAACCTGGTGTCGACCACGTCCCTGCGGATCTTCTACTACCAGGGCATGACCCATGACGATAAGGGGAACTTCTTCTTCGACGGCATCGACAACGGGCTGTTCAAGACCGACAGCTCGTTCACCCAGATCGCCGGCACCACGCCGTACATTCCGGCGGCCGTCGCCGCCCGTGACAAGTACAACCACATCGGGGCCATTGCCTACTCCAAAGACACCGGGGTGCTTCTCCCCATGGAGTGCTACAACGGCACGAACTGCGCAAACACGGGAGCGATCGGCGTCGCAGACCCGGTCACGCTGGCCTGGGAGTACGAAGTGAAGCTGGACCCGGCCACTATCAAGAAGGCCATGTGGGCCGCCGTCTCCCCAAATGGCAAACTGCTCTGGACCTCCTCGGGCAACAACCTCTTGGCCTACGACGCCGCCGACATCTCAGCTTCTCACTCATGGCCGTCCCACGCCGCAATCAAGCCCGTAACGACCCTGAAAAACGCCGTCCCCGCGTCCGGCGTCGACGGCGGCGCGTTCTACCGGGGTCGCCTCTACCTGGCTGGCACGATCGGCAACGTCCACCAGGTGTGGTCTATCGACACGTCGAATGGCAAGCGTCGACTTGAGCTTTCCCGCACAATTGTGGGTGAGCAAGAAGGCATCGACTTCGTCTCGCAGGACGGGGGCAAGGTGCATCCGGTTGCGCTCTGCAACGATCCGTCCTGTGGCGCCGCGGCGCACTACACCACCAACTCGTTCGGCGGCATGCTCCATCTGATGGTGATGCCACAACCCGACGGGAAGACGCCTCCTACCTATGCCGCCGCCACGCTCCTGTCTTTCGACCCTCGCCGTTGAGGCGACTGGTCCCAGTTTAGAAATGCATCCAGTCCGCCGGCTTGATGCGCCCGGGCGCTAGCTCTTGTTACCTGTGGCAAGTGGGCACATCGGAGAGCGCTCTGGACATCTTCAGACAATCGGTAACGGCTAATAGCCAGCTTGACACCCTGCAAGCCGGCTCTTCGGGAGTCAGTCCCGGACCCGCGAGCCACGCCGAAGTATTGGAACGCTACTTGGCCTCAGCCTTCTTGGATCGTGCGCCGTTCGAGCTGCTCTTGGAACCGGGCGTGGTCGCCATAGCGTCGGCTGGCTCTCCTGGGGTGGCCTCGTTCGATGAGCTGTCAGCGATCGCTTCCTCATACAGTCTGTCAACGGGTGGTTCGTTCACCTGCTGCGATGGAGTCTTCCCCTGAATCAGCTTTCGGCTGAGGTAGAAGGCTGCCGCGCCAGCAAGTGCGAGCACGAAGAACCGCTTGAGCCATCGGTGGCCGCCCGAGTTCGTGGGGGCGAGCGCATCCGCGCGGTCGTCAATCGAGTGTGCGAGCTGGTGTGCTCGGTGAGCGGTCGACACCCGGAGCGAATGCAGATCCACGGGAGCCGAGCCCAAGCGTGCAGCCAGGTCCGGTGTACCCGTCAGCACTCGGGAGGCCGCCTCGTGCCCGGCGTCTCCAAGGGAGTGGAGATGGGTCGAGTCCATCAGATCGACTGCTTTATCCACTGCGCCGCGTAATGCCGATGCGACGGTATTGATTGGATCCTCCGCTGTGGTCATCGGTATTGGTACCTGTCTCCCGTAGTTTGTGGAGGTATCTATACCCAGAAGTGGCGGCCGCTACCGGGGTGCCCATTTCCGTGCTCAGACGTGTCCCAATCCGCCGGCTTAGGAATCGAGTTCGGTGAGCACCTCTCCGATGATCTTCGTGGCCTTATGCGCCGGTAGTGGCTCGCCACCTTCGACCTCGGCGACCTCGACGGCGAAGTCCTCGACCGAATGGACGCCGCCGATGAGGACGTGGCGCAAGGCCTCGCCACTCGCTTCGGGATTATTGATCGTCTCAAGTGCCGCGCTCACATCGTGCTGAGGGGACTCCGCCACCGCGTGGATGAGGGCCATGGCTTCTTGGCGGCCGCTCGGCGTGGACACCGCCGGCTCGCGGTCGGGGTTCTGCTGGAGGTCCCACTCGACCAAAGCCTCGTCATAGCCACCCTCTCCGGGGTGAAGCACACGGGTGGTATCCGCTGATGCCACCGTCGGCTCATCGCCCGCTACCTCTTCCTCATCATGACGGCGCTCTTGGTGTTCTCTCCTTGGCCGACGCGGACAGCATTCAACCCGTCAAGCTTTATACCCAGACGGGCGCCCTCCCACCCTTGAGGGCACCGTGCGTTACGTGCCTTTCGATCTCCCCCTCGGAGCCTGCCCAGTACGCCGCCTTTGGCCTGAGGGAGCACTCCCATCGGTTATCACATACCGTGAGTGAATGAGGCTCGACGATGAGGGTCGCGCTCCCATCTGCCCTTACTGCGGGGTGACTGCTCTGCCGGGTGATGCGGGACACGTTCTCGAACCACGCTTCATCTGTGAAAATCCCGACTGCGAGGCATTCGGCGAAGTGATCGAAAACAGTTAGATCAATCCGCCCATGGCCCAGATCGCAGGCCTTGGGCATTTCTCACTGTGGCAGCGGGTGTAGACCGATACAAAGCTCTGAAAGGATTTTCCATGCGGGACGACGAAGATTCGGCGAAGGCCGAGCCGATCGGTGACACGCCCGATGCCGACAACGTGGCGAGTCGGGCTGGGGGGAGGCCACCGGAGGAACAGACCAGCGACGACCCAGAAGCACAAGCACAGGTCATTTTGCAAGAATCCGAGGACCGCACTACAGAAGCTGCAGACGGCTCGGAACCGATCACTGAATAGTTAGCCCAGTTCCCGGCCTAGTGGCACGCCACTTAAGCGAAATATCTCCGTCGTGCGGTCGCCCTCGACTGCCAGTTGTCGGTGGCTCTGGCCTCTGTCCCCGTAGGAAGCATGCACTCTCCGTGGGGACAGGTGTCTGCCGTCTACTCCCCACTACGATGGTGGGCCGTCGCCGCGTGTGGATCGTCCCCAAGTCCGGCGGGATCGACATGGATGATGGCATCCGACAGGTTTGGGACGTGATGGAGAAGCTCGTGATGGGCGACCTCGGCAACCTCGTGCGCTTTCGTGACTGGTAAAGCACCGTCAACGCTGAGCCGAACTTGGGCGAGGAGACGGTGTCCCATCCAACGAGCGCGGACCTCGGTCACGGCCTCGACGCCATCCACGGACGCCACTGTTGTCGAGATGCGAGCGACGATGCCGGGATCGACGGCGTCGAGCAGGCGCTGCCCGACGCTCTTGGTCGCCTGATAGCCGACAACGAGGATGGCGGCGGTGATCACCAGGCCTACCGCGGCGTCAGCCCATTGCGCACCCAGAACTACGGCGATGGCCCCGATGAGGACCAGCAGCGAGGTGAGGCCGTCCGTGCGGGCGTGGAGGCCGTCCGCCTCTAATGCCACCGAGCCAATGCGGCGACCGACCCGAACCCGGTATTGAGCAACCACCTCATTGCCAACGGCACCAACCACTGCGGCAGCCATCACGAAACCGAGGTGCGTGATCTTCTGAGGATGGATGAGCCGGTCGATGGCCTCATATCCCGCAAAGACGGCAGACCCGAAGATGAGCGCGAGGACAGCCACACCGGCCAGGTCCTCCGCCTTGCCATACCCGTAGGTGAAGCGTGAGGTAGGTGCCCGTCGCCCGAGCCGGAAAGCCAGCCACAACGGTACGGCAGTGAGTGCGTCGGCGGCATTGTGCAAGGTGTCGCCCAACAGGGCAACAGAGCCACTGGCCACCACGACGACGGCTTGGATGCCCGCCGTGAGGAGAAGGATGACGAGTGAGATAGCGACGGCCCGAATGCCGTCGCTACTGCCTTCTAGGGCCTGATCCAGCGAGTCCTTGGCATCGTGCGAGTGAGGAGCGACGAGGCCCCTAAGAGCGCCGAGAAGACCGTCCTGGTGATCGTGGCCGTGGCCGTGGCCGTGGTCGTGATCGTGATGCCCGACGCCGTCGTGAAGGTGTTGGGGGTTGGACCCGAATCCGTCGTCTGCTGCAACCACTGGACCCAGTCTTGTGGCGCTCCTGTTCGGCTGCACGTTGCGACTGGGTCGCATCTGCGTCTTCATCGTCATTGTCCGTGCGGGAAATCGGAGATCAGGGGGGGTGCCCCATGAGCACGTTGTCGTTTCGCGTCGGGAAGGGGCGAACTCGTCCTGAGCGGTGTCCCCGTCCGGTCTGGGGTGCACTGCGATAGCCCTACTGCGATTTGCTGTCGTTGGGTGCAAACTCTTCTACGCCAAGTGCTTGCTGAGATTCTTCGTACGCCTCTGACACTTTGGCGTGTGCCGCTTTGGACCGTCGTACCGCCTGCGCTTCGGCGGACTTGAGCCGGGTCAGTTTCCGAGCGGGCAGGCAGCGAGACCAGAACATCCTGGTTGCCAAAGTTCCAGCCGCCCGATCGACGATTCTCGGGGGAAGTGGAAGGGGCCAAACCCGCGTCCGTCAGTCGTGCTGAAGGTGCCCCGACCAACGGCTCTGGGTTCCACCCTGCGGCACTCCAGGTAGAGGCGGGCTTCGCCGGCGGAATGGTCCTCCCAGAGCGACCGTCGGCGTGCGATCCTCGAGGAGACGATCTCGTGCGAACCTGCGAGTTCGAGAATCGATTATCAGGAGGCAGTCATGTCCCAGGTCCGTGTTCACAACTTCTCCATCTCCCTAGACGGATTCGGGACCGGCGCCGGCATCACGTTGGAGGCCCCGTTCGGTCACGCCGGGCACCGCCTGCACGAGTGGATGTTCGCCACCCGATTCTGGCGCTCGATGGTCGGCGAGCCCGGTGGCACCTTGGGTGTCGACCACTCGTTCGCCGAGCGCAATGGCCTCGGCATCGGTGCCGAGATCATGGGCCGGGGCAAGTTCGGTGTGCAGACCGGCCCGTGGACCGATGTCGGCTCTGACGACGAGTGGCGCGGCTGGTGGGG
>OUNO010000258.1_pt1 | contig 26161 bp, 26 predicted proteins | sample 1779811 | NCBI WGS metagenome assembly OUNO01 (sample SAMEA3914804, study PRJEB12502) | metagenome | biome: forest; material: soil | place: Canada | collected 2010-06-25 | depth 0.3 m | reverse complement strand
GCGACGGCCAGGACGGTGCCGGCGACGATCGCCGGGCGGGCGCTGCGGACGCCGATCTTCCAGGTCGTCCGCCAGCGGTTCACGCCCAGTGCCAGCGAGCCCTCGAGCCAGCCCGGTTTCACCGAGCGCAGGCCGTCGGAGAAGATCGAGACCATCAGGGGCGCGATCATCATCGTCAACACGGTCACCGCCGCGATCAGGCTGTAGCCGGTGAGCGAGATGATGCCGGCCACGGAGGCCTTCTGCGGCTCGCTGATCAGGTGGTTGCCGATGAAGGGGACGAGGATGAGGACGCCGAGCAGGCCGTAGATCACCGACGGGACGCTGGCCAGGAAGCGGACGACGGGCTGGAGGATGTTGCTCATCCACTCCGGCGCGAACTCGACGATGAAGACGGCGACGAAGAGCGCCGTGAAGAGGGAGACGAACACGGCGCCGCCGGTGATCAGGAGCGTGCTCCAGATCAGCGGCCAGGCGTGGAAGGTGTAGATGTATTCGGCGCCGGCCTGGCCGGAGAGGAAGATTTCTTGGAGCTGGTCGTCGACGCTGCCGCCGGAGCCGAACCAGGCGAGGCCGTTGTGGGCGAACGATGGCCAGGCTTTGACGAAGACGACGATGATCATCGCCAGCAGCAGGCCGACGAGGCCACAGACAAGCGCGCCGAGCATCCGCTCGACGCGCTTGTCCGACCATTTCGGGCCGTACTCGGGGGTGAACTGCTCTTCCACGGCCCTGCTGCCCTCTACTTCTTCTTGTTGAATGCGGGAACGCCGCCGGCTTTGAGGATGACTTCACCGGCCAGCTTGCTGCGACGGGCCCAGTCGATGAATTTGGTCAGGCCGGCCGGGCTGGTGCTGCCGTCGCCCGGAAGGACGATGAACAGGTAGCGCGAGAGCGGGTACTTGAGCGGCTCGACGCTGATCTTGTTCGCCTGGCACGGGATGCCGTTGACCTTGAGCGGCTTCATCTTCTTGCTGCCCTGCCAAGCGAGGCCGGCGTAGCCGATCGCGTTGTCGTCCTGTTTGACCGCGTTGACGACGAGGCCGTCGGCGGTCAGCGCATTGACGTTGGATGCCGGCGGTTCGTTGTTGAGCACTGCCTGGAGGAAGAAGTTGTAAGTCCCTCCGTTGGTGTCGCGACCGACCGGGGAGATCGTCGCGTCCGAGTAGGAGCCAGGAACCTGGCTCCAGTTAGTCAAGAGCCCCCGGTAGATGTCGTGGGTCTGCTGGATGCTGATGTTGGTCAGCGGGTTCTTTTTGTTGACGTCGAGGCAGAGCCCGTCCATGAACGCCTTGATGTAGGTCGTGCCCGCATCGCTGGGGAGGGGGGTCCGGGCCTGGCCGGCGAACTGGCTGACGCCGTTCTGAACGTCTTTGACGCCCGCGTTGCCGCCGTTGGGGGTGTAGAGGAACTTGACGTTTTTGTTGACCTGCTTTTCGTAGGTCTTGAAGAGGGCCTGCAGCACGGGCTGTGCGGCGACGGAGCCCGACCCGATGTAGAGGGTTTTGGCGCTCGCCGCGGCCGGCACAGCGAGCCCTGCTAGGGCGAGCGCTGCGATGGCGAGGGTTTTGATTCTCATCTGGGGTGATTCCTTTCCTGCGGGGTAGTTAACCAGAGTTTGTTGACTAACTTGATGGCCTAAAGCTAGCAGTTTCTGTAGTTTATTGACTCACTTAGTAAAGAAAGGCGCTCCGGCAGGAACGAAAAGGGCCATCCGGGCACGCCGAGACATGGAGGACCAATTGTTGAAGAGAAGGATTTCCACCCCTCGAGCGGCGACTGTCGTCGTTCTGGCGGCCGCAGTGGCGGTATCGGTGACGGTGGTTCCGTCGGTAGCCCAGTCGTTCCTGACGAACCAGAAAGCGGCCAAGGTCTACGTCACCAACAAGAAGGCGACGTCGCTCTACCTGAAGAAAAAGGCGGCCTCGAACCTCTACGTGGCGAAGGCGGCGGCACCGCTGGTGCCGACCGGCGCGGTTGCCGCCGGCACGGCCCAGTTCGGGCCGGTAACGGCGACCACCGCCGGCTACATCCCGAGTGCCTTTGCCTCGTTCGCGACCAAGGCCTCGGTCAGCAACGTCGTGATCACGTTCTCGGGGACGGGTACGTGCACCGCGGCGAAACCGGCTGCCAGCCTGGCCTGCCCCGTGCAGATCCTGGTCGACGGTCAGCTCACGGGCAAAGTGAACTTCCTGCCCTCGACGGCGAGCTCGCCGACGCCGGTGCCGGTCGTCAGCACGATCCTCAAGACGAGCGTGCTGACCAAGGGCGGTCACACGATCTCGGTCCAGTACGCGGGCGCGAAAGACGTCACGTTCACGCTGAAAAGCTGGGACCTCGCGGCTGAGTCTTACCCCCAGCCCGAGGAAGCAGCGGATACGACCACGACGACCAAATAGGTCGTCTGGCTTCCGGGGGGATCGCCCCCGGAAGCCCCGGCGCGCCTGAGCTTCGACCCCCCCTTAGGGGTGGTCAAGCTCAGACACGTGCCGGCGAACTCCCGCGCCTCAGCGGTTGGGGCGAGGGAGGGCGTCGCCGAGGATCAGGCGAGCCCGGTAGAAGAGCGCCTCGTCGGCGGCTGCCTGGCCGGAGTCGCGGTTGGCGCGCCGGGTGGTGCGGTTCTGCCCGGCACCCGCCGGGGTCTCGTCTCTGACCAGTCCGGCCAGCCGGCCCCGTGAGACGAACGTCGTGTTGGAGACTTGCTTGCTCATCCCCCGCTCCTTTCCAGAGTTTGTCTAGTAACTAACTCAAGAATAGCAGCTGGGAAGATTGCCAGTAGGACAGACGTCCAGCCGGGATGATGTGTTGGCGGAGAGGGCGGGGGCGCCACCCGGCAAAAAGCGCGCCCCCGCCCGTCGCCTCTTCAAACGGCTGCAGAAACCTCTGCGTCGCCGCCGTCCTCGGGTCGATGGGGAGTCGAGGCCCCATCAGTGGAGTCCGGCGTCGAACCGTTGAAGTTCTTGGCTTGGCTGGGGCGGAGGTAGGCGATCTGCCCCTCCCGCAGTTCCAGCCGCTGCAACTCGTTGCGGGTCAGCTGCGCCCAGACCTCGGTGCCGTCGCCGAGCACGAGCTCGACCCGGATCTCGAAGCCGAGGGCGACGATCCGTTTGACCAGGCCCTCCTCGGTGCTCTCGTCGGCGTCGAGCACGACCTCGATGTCGTGCGGCCGCACGTAGCTCTCACCGAGCCGGTTGACCTCGCCGACGAAGCTCATCACGAACTCGTTGGCGGGGTGCTCGTAGAGGTCGTCGGCGCTGCCGGACTGCTCGACCCGGCCCTGGTTCATCACCACCAGCTGCTCGGCGACGTCCATCGCCTCCTCCTGGTCGTGGGTGACGAAGATCGTCGTCACGTGCATCTCCTCGTGGAGGCGGCGCAGCCAGGCGCGCAGGTCTTTGCGGACCTTGGCGTCGAGCGCCCCGAATGGCTCGTCGAGCAGCAGCACCTGCGGCTCGACCGCCAGGGCCCGAGCCAGCGCCATCCGCTGGCGCTGGCCGCCGGAGAGTTGGGAGGGGTAGCGGTCGGCGAGCCCTTCGAGCTGGACGAGACTCAGCAGCTCATGCACACGGTCGGCGATCTTCGCCTTGTCCCACTTGCGAATCTTCAGCCCGAAGCCGACGTTCTCGAACACGGTCATGTGCTTGAAGGCGGCGTAGTGCTGGAAGACGAAGCCGACTTCACGCTTTTGGGTCGGCTTCTTGGAGACGTCTTCGCCGTCGATCAGGACGCGACCGCCGTCGAGCGTCTCGAGTCCTGCGATCGCCCGCAGCAGGGTCGACTTGCCGCTTCCGCTCGGACCGAGCAGAGCGGTGAGCGACCCGTCCGGGACCTCGATGGAAACGTCGTCAAGCGCCTGAAAGTCCCCGAAGCTCTTGTTGGCTCCCTCGACTGAGATACCCATCAGGCGTCCTCCTTTCGTTTGAGCACGTTCATGGCTAGGAGAGTCGTTAGTGCCAGCACCGCAAGCAGGACCGAAGCCCCGTAAGCAGCCGGGAATTCGAAGTTGTCGAATGCCTTCTTGACGAAGAGCGGCAGGGTTTCGGTTTCGCCCGAGCGCGAGCCGGAGACGATCGTGACGGCGCCGAACTCACCAAGGACCCGGGCGGTGGTGAGGACGACGCCGTAGGCAACGCCCCAGCGGATCGCCGGCAGGGTGATCCGCCAGAAGGTCTGCCAGGCGTTGGCGCCGAGCGTCGAGGCAGCCTGCTCCTGCTCGGTGCCGATCTCTTGTAAGACCGGCACCGTCTCGCGGACGACGAACGGGACCGAGACGAAGATGCTGGCGAGCACCATCCCGGGGACCGAGAAGAGAATTTCGATGCCGGCTTCGGCGAAGGTCGATCCCAGCCAACCTTTCGTGGTGCTGTAAAGAAGGAAGAGAGCGAGTCCGATCACTACCGGCGAGATAGCGAACGGGAGGTTGATGATGCCGTCAATGAAGGCGTTGCCCTTCCAGCGATGACGGACCAGAAGCAGCGCGCAGCCGATCCCGAAGATCGTGTTCAACGGCACCGCGATCACGACCATCAGCAGGCTGAGCTTCAGTGCGTGCAGACCGTCGGCCGAGGTGATCGCGTCGATTGGCGGCGCCAGGCCATGTTCGAAGGTTTTGTAGAAAATAGCGACAAGGGGCGCAAGCAGGAGCAGGGTCAGATACCCGAGTCCGAGCGCACGCAGGCCCCAGCGGCTGGGAGTCGATCTAGCGGACCTCATCGTCGTCGCCTTTCTCGGCGTAGTCCTGCCCGCTCATCGGCATGATCGTCAGGCCGGCGCCGGCGCCCGCACCGGGGCTGCGTTCATGTTTGCTGCTCCACCGCTGGATCAGCCGGATCAGCCCGAGCATCACCAGCGCTGCGAGCAGCAACACCATCGAGACCGCGGCGGCGCCATTTTCATTCCCGGACTCGATCTGTTGGCTGATGAATACGGAAGAGACCTGGGTGTCCGGCAGGCCACCGGCGAAGATCAGCACCGAGCCGAACTCGCCGAGCGCGCGGGCGAAGGCGAGGGCGACGCCGGCGGCGAGACCGGGAAGGAGGTTGGGGAAGATGATCCGGCGGAAGATCGTGAAGCCGCCGGCACCAAGCGAGGCGGCGGCCTCCTCCATCTCGCGATCCATCTCGATTAGCAGCGGCTGCACCGCGCGGACGACGAACGGCAGCGTCACGAAAAGCAGGGCTACAACTACTGCCGCACGGGTCAGTGCGATGTTGATACCGAACGGGCTGTTGGACCCGTAGAGCTCAATCAGGACCAGGCTGGCAACGATCGTCGGCAGCGCGAAGGGCAGATCGATTACGGCGTTGATGGCGGACTTGCCGGGGAAGTTGTCGCGGACCAGCAGCCAGGCAATGATCGTGCCGAAGAAGCCGTTGATGGCGACGACAATCAGCGAGCAGACAACCGTCAGCTCGAGTGAGCGAAGCGCCGGCGTCGAGGTGACCTGGCTCCAGAAGGTGTCGAGGCCCCCCTCGAATGCCTTGCTGGTGAGCGCCGCCAGCGGCAGGAGGACGATCACGCTCAGATAGAGCACGACCGTCCCCCGGCCGAGGCCGGCCCCCAGCCCGGGCAGGCGTAGGCCTGACCGGGCTGGGGTGGAGGAGCCGGGATTTGCTGCGCGGGCCTCCATCGATCAGCCGGAGGTGGAGACTCCGAGTTCGCCCTCGATCTTCGCGACGGAACCGGTTTCGTCGTCGAAGAATTCGTCGTTGACTTTGCCCCAGCCACCGAACTGACTGATTTTGAACAGATCCTTCGGGGTTGGGAACTGTTTGTGGTCGACCAGCTTCGGGTTGACCGGGCGGTAGCCGTTCTCCGCCCAGATGTTCTGGCCTTCGTCTGACCAGATGAACTTGAGGAATTCTTCCGCCGCGGGCTCCGGCGCTTTGGCGGTCACCGCGATCGGGGTTTCGATCAGGATCGTCGAGGGCGGGACGATGTATTCGACGTCTTCGCCTTCGTTGACGGCCTTGATCGCCTCGTTCTCGTAGCCGAGCAGAACGTCGCCCTCGCCCTGGGTGAAGGCGGCGAGTGCGTCACGGGCGCTGCCCGGTTGCGCGACCGTCTTTTCCAGCAGCGTCTTGACGGCGGCGAGGGCCTCGTCAGGCGATTTGCCCTCGTTGATCTCGGTGCCGTAGACGGCCATGATGTTCCAACGCGCGGCGCCGGAGCTGAACGGGTTCGGGGTGACGACATCGACGTCCTTGGTCAGCACGTCATCCAGCGAGTGGATCCCCTTGGGGTTGCCTTTGCGGACCGTGATCACGACGACCGAGTCCTGGGCGATGCCGCCGTAGGGCTGCTTGTCCCAATCCTTGGAGACGATTTCGCCTTCTTCGACCAGTCGTTCCATGTCGCCGGCCTGGGCGAAGTGGACGACCGATGCGGGCTGACCGGCGACTACCGCGCGACTCTGGTCGCCGGATGCGCCGAAGGAGTTGCTGAAGCTGTCTCCTTCGCCCTCCGGGGTTTTTTCGAAGGCCGGCTCGATGGAATCCGTGTAGACGGATTCAGGGGTGGAGTAACCGACCACGTCGAGCTTGGCGCCTCCCGAACTGCTGGAGCCAGAGCTTGAGCTGCTGCTGTCGCTGCCTCCGCAGCCGGCGACGACGAGCGCGATGAGCATCGTGAACAGGGCGGCCGTAAGGCCGACCGTCACGCTGCGCCGCCGGGTATTGCGAGCGTTCCGCATCAATAGTTCCTTCCTATGTCGACTGACTTACTTCAAAAACGAAGTTCGCCAGGCTAGCACAAAGCTGATCGGCAAAGTAGTAAATCTTGATCCGGATCGAGGGAATTAGACTTCGGCGGCACTGGCCCGCGACGGGGGGCCGAAAAGCAGGGGGCAGGGGATGGGTGTTGACGTGGTTCGCACGCCGGAGGAGCAGCTGCAGGGGTTGCCGGACTACCCGTTCGAGTCGCGGTATCGCGAGCTCGACGGGATCCGCCTCGCTCACCTCGACGAGGGGGAGGGGCAGCCGGTCGTCTTCTTCCACGGTGAGCCGACCTGGTCCTATCTCTGGCGCAAGGTGATCCCGCCGGTCCGCGACGCCGGCTTCCGCTGCATCGCCCCCGACTACGCGGGCTTCGGGCGCTCCGACAAGCCCACCGACATCGGCTGGTACACCTACGATCGACACGTCGCCCAGATGGCGGCGCTGCTGGAGGAACTCGACCTGCGCGACGCGACCGTCGTCGTCCATGACTGGGGCGGGCCGATCGGTCTGCGGCTGGCGGTCGAGCATCCCGACCGGATCTCGCGAATCGTGATCATGGAGACCGGCCCCTTCACCGGCCACCAGCGGATGAGCGACGCCTGGTTCGCCTTCCGCGACTTCGTCCGCGACAACGAGGACGTGCCGATCGGGATGCTGGTCCGCGGCGGCTGCAAGAACGACCCCGGCGACGAGGTCGTCGCCGCCTACGAAGCTCCTTATATAGACGGGCCCTCGAAGGCCGGCGCCCGCGCCTTCCCGCTGATCCTGCCGACGACCCCCGACGCGGTCGGCGCGGTCGAGGGAAAACGGGTCGCCGACGGCCTGCGCGAGGACGACCGCCCCTCGCTGGTCCTCTGGGCCGACTCGGACCCGATCCTGCCCTTCGCCGTCGGCGAGCGGGTCTCCAGCGAGCTCAACCTGACGCCGCCGCGGCCGATCGCCGACGCCTCGCACTTCCTCCAGGAGGACGCCGGGCCGGAGATCGGCGCGATCGTCGCCGAGTGGCTCCAGTCCTGACGCCGCCGGCTATTTGAGGGCGGCGCGGCTGACTACCTCGCGCAGCTCCGCGTGCGGGCGCTCGAGCAGCAGCTGGACGCGGCGCGGCGCCCCCTCGTCCTCGACCCAGGTGACGGTCCCCGGCCAGTAGGAGTTGGGTGGCTCACCCGGGTGGTGGAAGGCCGAGGCGAAGACCCAGGCACCGGTGTTGTGCAGCCTGCCGCCGCCGGGCAGGGGCCACTCGCCTTCGTCTGGAAGCGGGCCGGCGCGGTGGGAGTGGCCGGTGATCACGTGGGCGCCGTCGACGCCGAGCCGGCGTGCCAGCTCGGTCGCCGCGTCGATGCCGCTGCTGACGAAGGCCCCCGGGGTCAGGTCGGCGCGGAAGTCGGCGTCGAGCAGCCGGTTGAGCGCCCAGATCCCGGCCGGGAAGCCTTCCCGCAGCGCCGACCGGGCCCAGCGCCGCCGCCGGGTCAGGTTGCCATTCGTGCCGCTGAGGGCTTTCCATGCCGCTTCTGAGGGGGGAGTGCGCTCGCGGCTGGGGCTGGTGGAGCGGGCCTGGGCGACCGCGTAGGTAAAGCCGTAGATCGGCCTCAGAACCCGCTCGTAGTCACTCGGCGTCGCCTGCTCGGGCAGCTGCCGGGAGACCCGGATCAGCGCGGCCGTGGCGATGCATTCGGCCCGCGGCAGCCCGAGGTGGGGGTCCATGTAGTGGCCGTGGGTGGCGTAGACGTCGTCGCGCAGCCAGAGGCCGGGGTAGGCGATCCGCAGCCGCGCCGGCCCCAGCCAGGCGTCGATCGCGGCGGTTGGGCCGGGGGAGGGGCCCTTCTCGTGCTCGAGCCCGAGCGAGCCGCCGGCGCTGAGCGAGAGCTCGTCGAGCAGTGGCTCGGCGAGGCGGTAGTCGTGGTTGCCGGGGACGATCGTCACCTCGCGGTCGCCGAGCGCGGCGCCGAGGTCCTCGAAGAAGGGGCGGGCGATCTCCAGCGCAGCGCCGAGCGGGCGTTCGCGTAGCTCGACTACGTCGCCGAGCAGGACGACGCGGTCGGCGTCGCCGATCTCCTCCAGCAGGATGCGGCGCACGCCGTCGTCGCGCAGCACGTCGCCGCCGCTGGTCAGGCTGAGGTGGAGGTCGGAGAGGATCGCCGTCCGCATCCCCACCTTTTACTCGACGCAAGGCGCCTTTGCCCTCCATGCGGAGGGGAAAAGCGCCACGCCTCGACTGGCTGGGCAGCCAGTTGGCAGGCTAGACTGCCCAGATGCACGCTTTCGGCGAAGAGATGATGGCCCCGTCCAACGGCATCGAGCTTGCCTATCAGGAGATGGGGGACCCCGATGGCGAGCCGCTGCTCCTGGTGATGGGACTGGCGACGCAGATGATCGCCTGGGACGAGGAGTTCTGCTCGCTGCTCGCCGATCGCGGCTTCCGCGTCGTCCGCTTCGACAACCGCGACATCGGCCGCTCGACCAAGATCGACTCCGCCGGCGTGCCGAGCCGCGTCGACATGATGGCCGGCCGCCGCGCCACGGCTCCCTATCTACTGCGCGACATGGCCCGTGACACGACCGGGTTGATGGACCACCTTGGTTTCGACTCCGCCCACCTGGTCGGGGTCTCGATGGGCGGGATGATCGTCCAGACCGTCGCGATCGAAACCCCCGAGCGGGTCCGCTCGCTGGTCTCGATGCTGTCGACCACCGGCAGCCGCTGGGTCGGATTGCCCAGCTACAAGGCTTTCGGTGTCCTCCTCGGCGCCCCGCCCAAGGGCCGCGACGCCGTGATCGAGCGCGGCGTCAAGACCTTCGGCGTGATCGGCTCACCCGGCTTCCCCTTCGACGAGGAGCGGGTCCGCGACGTTGCCGGCCGCTCCTACGACCGCGGTCACAGCGCCGACGGCGTGCTGCGCCAGCTGCACGCGATCACCGCCTCCGGCGACCGCACCCGTGCCCTGCGCGGCGTCGAGGTGCCGACGACCGTGATCCACGGCAGCCGCGACCCGCTCGTCCGCCCAAACGGCGGCCGCGCCACCGCTCGCGCGATCCCCGGCGCCCGCCTGCGGATGATCGACGGCATGGGCCACGACCTGCCCCGCGCCGTCTGGCCCGAGGTGGTCGAGGCGATCGCCTCCAATGCCGCCCGCGCCCCGAGCAGCGCCAAGCAGCCGGCCTGAGTGTCAAGCACCCAGCTCCGGCCGCTCAGGAATGCGGCTGAAAGGAGTCGAACCTTCACGAGCTTTCGCCCACACGGACCTGAACCGTGCGCGTCTACCAGTTCCGCCACAGCCGCGGGACGAAGCAATTTACCGGTTGCGGCCCACTCGGCCGACTCCCCCTCTCAAAGCAAGCCAAACCCGTCACTCGCTAAACTGCCGGACCCCTGCCGCTATCGTCTAGGGGACTAGGACGCTGGCTTCTCATGCCAGAAACCGGGGTTCGAATCCCCGTAGCGGTACCAAACCTTCGACGTTCAAACCCCCGGTTCTAGAAATAGGACTGGGGGTTTCCCCTTCCCAGGGGATGAAGTCTTCCTTTCGACGCCGGGACTCGCCTGGCCACCCCAGCCTTGGCCGGTCGAGCCAGTGAGTCGACGGGCTCTGTCAACTGCTCGGCGACGACTTCCTCGGCGTCGATCATGAGCCACTCGATCGGCCTTGATTGAGCAGTTGCCTTTCTTGTGGTCCTGCCAGGCCGTAGGCGCGCTGAACATCTTCGGTCAGATCGGGCGCCCGGTCGAGCGCTGCACGCACTTTCTCCTGTTTGACCAGCCGGACATTCCCTGCGAGTAGTAGTGATGTGGCGTCGTCGACGCATACCGGCGTGGTGCATCGTGGGTGCTCGTCCGCCGGTCATCTTGATCCGCGTCATGTCCGCCTCCTATTACCCATGCCTGAAGTTAGGCCTGGCCCGAGGGGGTGAACCGTCCGGCCAGGCGGGACGACATTCTATACGTATACGCTCTATACGTAAATGCTCTGGATAGATTGGCCCTGCCGTGGGGAGATGCACCCCACATGGCGAAACAGAAAGGCAAGGACCCCGATCTGGTGGCACTCGGTCGACGGGTCTTCGAGCTACGAGAATCCGCTGGCCTGACCCAAGAGGCCTTGGCTCACGCTGCAGGGGTCCACTGGACCCTCATCGGCCAGGTTGAGCGCGGCGAACGTAACCTGACCTACCGCAACCTACTCAAAATAGCCCGTGGTCTCAGTGTCGAGCCGGCCAAGGTGATGCCAACCAAATGAGACGAGGCCTCAGCTTTCCTCGCCAGCGTTCAAGCCGCCGAGGACGGTTTCGCAGGCTTCGGTGACAAGTCGGTTGCGATCCTCGAACTCACGAACTTCAGCCCAGGCAGGTTCTTCGCTCTCACGTTGGCTGGCGGCAGTCTCGCGGAGGCGGCTGAACACCCGGCGCAGCACATCCGGCGGCGCGCTCAGTTCGATACTTCTGCCTGGCCCGTCGCCCCAGCCGAGATCATCCAGCAGCAGGCGCAGGTCGTCGGAGAACTCCCGACCGAGGCGAGTCGCGGCGTCGTAATTCTTTGAAGAGACAGCCAGCCAGACGTCGCCAATGCCACTGAGGCGGTCGAGGATTTGGTCGTACAGCGCATCCCGATGCGCGGCACTGATCTTGATCGATGCCATCAGGACTTGGGGAAGAAGTAGAACGTCTGGGTGGCTCCTCGAACCTGCTGAGTGCTGACCTTCTCAATCACGCCAGTTTTCACCAATTCTTCGATGTGGTAGGCGATCAGAGACAGGCCGAACTCATGGTCGAACACTTCCCGGAGTTGGGACGCCGACATTGGCCGACCGAGGCTCCACAGCGTTTCGATGATCGCCACTCTCAGTGGATGAACGACCCGGGGGACAAGCCCAGCCCAATCAAATGAGCTTGGCTCATCCCCCATATGTCGTCATGCAACCCGCTCGGCCGAACGGTGCAACCTGCGGGGGGTGGCGTGGGAGGAAGTTCGGTGCATGGTGGGGGGCGATCTACGACCGATCCCGGCCACCGGGGCGATGAGATGAAGCCGCTTCGGGAAGTCATCGCCCCAATGGGCGGGTCGGCTGCCTCGATCCAGTCAAAAAGGCAGTCGATATCGGTTTTGACTAGTGCAAGGTCTCAAATCGGTACGACCCGGTCAAAAAATCTTTGCCCGCTAGTCAGCCTTTGCTGGCGGTGGCACCGGTGCCGTTCGAGCCCGCTCAAAACCCCACTGGGCGACGATGTATGAGGTTGCCTCCTCACCCGACTTTGCTCGGCGGTTGGTGGCTTCGGCCTCAAGCTCCTGAGCTCGTTTCCAGAAGCGCTCCTGTTCGGCAGTCAGATCACGCCGCCCCTCAGCGTCGAGGTTGAGCCATCGCCAAGCCAGCCAGACCTGCGGGTCGTTGCTGAGTTTGCCTGCCGCAAGTGCGGCCATCAGCTCGGCGCTGCTGTGCTGGGCGATGAGGCCAGCAAGCGCCTGCCGCTCCTCAGTAGTCGCGGCGGCGATCGCCTCTTTGTCGTACTCCGGCGCCTCGACGGCCCGGTAGTAGTGCAGCTCGGTGTTGCGGCGCTTCTCGACTTTGGCGACTTCTATCGAGCTGCCGCTGAGCAATTCTCGGAGGTGGTGGTGCACATTCTGGCGGGACTCGCCGATGATCGAGGCGATGTCGTCGGCGGTGTAGATGCCTTCAATGAGGAGGTTCAGGATTGCGATGCGGATGCGGTGGCCGAGGGCATAGCCGACTCGTTCCTCAAGGCCCTTGCCGCTCTGTCCGGACCTGCCAAATTTGGCCGTCACACGTACCTCCCTTGCCTCGATCCGTCTCCTCTACTCAGCGAGTGCCGAGCATAGAGAGACTTTTCGCAAACAGGAATACTCGTCTGTCAGCATCTGTTCGATACTTGACTGATCTTTAGCATTCGCACGGGCCTCCTGGCGAGCCTCGCTAGGGCAACTCAGGGGAGGGGGTGACAACCGATGAAGATCGCGCAAGTGGCGCCCGTCATGGTGCCGAGCTACATGCACATGAAGAGCGCATAGGCGGCGTTCTGGGGGCCGATCCCTTGCCGAGCTGCGGCATTGGATCGGCCTCGCCAGGCAGCGGGCGTTGAAGTCCGGCGTAGTAGCCGTGGGACGTTCGCTCGAGTCTGGGCTGTGCTGCGAGAGTGCCAGCAGAAAGGCAGGCTTTGATCGAACGGGGATTGATCGCTCGGGCGAGTAGGCGTTCTACGGAAAGGTGCACCTTCGAGACATGCATTGGCTCGACGGAATGTCCGAGCACCGTGGCGATGACTCTGGAGACTTCGCTGACGCGGAGTGGAGGGGCACTAGGCTGGAGTGCGCTTTTCGGGACCCTCTTGAAGCAGTCTCGTTCTCAGATCGGCGAGGCGCTTGAGCTTGGTTCGGATCTCCGGGTTCGGGAGTGCGCGGATTAGCGGTATGGCCTTATCGGAGAGTTCTCAGCAATCTCGAACCGCGCGCCCCTAACGAGCCGGGGTCCGAAGCACCGCTTCGTTTGAGCAGGTTGAGGAGAAGCAAAGGGAGATGAGCTTCATCCTTGATGATCGCCTGATTTTGCGGCCTGGTATGCGCCGAAGCAGGTGAAGCTCGTCGAGGGCATCGAGAAAAGTCTGGGCCTACCCAGGGGCCGGAGCTTCGTCGAGGGATGTACCGATCAACAGCGCTTAGGTGCCCCGCAGACAGCCATCGGAGAAATCAGCGGGGGTTGGGAGACGCAGGGACGTGGAGCTGTCGACAGATTGAGCGGACGAGCTCTGGGCCGATCTGACTATGTTGGGGAAGCGCCGAAACTTGATCGCCTTGGGCCGCGCCACTTGGCGTGCTTTGAGCCCCCCGATCTCGCGGCAGCCATGGTCGTGGGGGTGGCGTTCGAGTTCCCTGCGCTTCACGCAGCGGCGGTAAAGCGCAGGTGCTCGTGGTCCGACTCAGGCGTTTCGCCGGCAAGCTCCTCGTCGGAGGTGAGAACCGTCTTAAATTGCGTCGAGGACGTTCTCACGTGCCTCCTCTCGAGTCCGACCCTGGCTCTTCGCGCCCGGAACCTCAAGAACGCGTGCGACGATCCAGCCCTCTTCGTCGGGGTTGTCGAAGGAAATCGTGAAGTCGACGGATGCGGCCATGTGGGAACGGTAGCGCGTGTCCTCTGCAGAGAAATTCCCGGGGCGACAGCTGGGCGACCTAGCTCAGCGTCTCTGCTGCTTTCTCGCTCCTGGAGCCAAATCTATGTCGCATTCGACCGGCACCAGGATCTCTCCGCTGAGGACGAAACGCTGTAGGAGTATTGCGCTGCGCCTACTCGAGTTCTAGGTCGAGAATGATCCGCGAGGCACGCGAGCAGGCAGTGAAGCCCGGGCTTGTCGAACGACTCGTTTGCGCTACTAAGGGAGCGCGCGGCTGGTTCCTGCCCGGCTACTAGAGGGTGCGAGAAGCGTAGGTCTCGGCGACACCGGCAATGAGCACGGCGGTGAGGCTCAGGTAGACGGTGGCAACGGCGACCCTGGCCCTCGTCGGCACCGAGTGATACTCGCGGCTTTGGTCCGAGTGCCGATTCTTGAGGCGGTAGTAGAGCTCGGGCCCGCCGAGCAGGAGGACGAACAGAAGCATGAACGGGCCCAGGAAGACGGCGGAGGCGGCGACGGCTATGAGGATCCCAGCAATCCAGACCCAAGGGCCGAGGACAGCCATCGCACGACCGCCATCGAGGGGCAGTACCGGCATCAGGTTGATCAGGTTGATGAAGAAGCCGATGTAGGCCAGGGCACGCCAGAGATCGCTGCCGGTCGCCAGCCAGATGGCGAGCGGCACCAGAGTTCCTGCGGTGCCAAGGATCGGGCCGGCCAGACCGACACGGGCCTCTGCCGCGGCGTCCTCCCCCATGGACTTGGCCGAAATGACAGCGCCGACGAAGGGGATGAAGATCGGTGCCGAAGCCTCGACTCCCTCACGGCGCAACTGGATGACGTGACCCATCTCGTGAATGAAGAGCAGAAGGACGAAGCCGACGGCAAAGGGCCAACCGAAGGCCAGTGCGTAGGCGGCGATCGAGACGAACATCGTCCCCAACGTCGACACGGCCTTGATCTTGGCCAGCGCCAAGATCAGGACCTTGCCCTTGGCGATCAGCACGGCGAGTGGAGCAAGGAGCCCGCCGACCTTCTTGAATTGCGACCGCGTTCGCTGTTTGTCCAGCTCCTGAGCCGTCGGCGGCTCGGGTACGACGAGCGGCTCCGGCGCCAAGACGGCCGTGGCTCCCACCGCTTCGGCCTGCTGTTTACTCAACTCCATTCCCGGACAATAGGCCGTACCGCCCGGGGAAGGGGGTGCTGGCGGGAGACGTGATGCTCCGCGTTGGCTGGCGGAACTTGGGCTGATCGATGAGTGGGAGGTCGGCTCGGAGCTGTGGCGATGCGGCTCGAGTCTTGGGTTTCCTGGGGCGCCTGCACGGCCCCGGGCAGGTACCCTCCTCCGATCTTGGAGCAGGCAGACAACTCTGGCGCCTCCAAACGCAGGGGATCCGAGCGCAGGGGGGCCCGCCGGTGGGTTGGCCTCGGCTTGGCCGGGGCGATCGTCGTCCTCGTCATCTTCGTTCTGGGGCAAGCCGGCGGGGGTGGCAGCGGCCCGCTGGACGCGATCGCCACGGCGGCCGAAGCGACGCAGCGAGAAGCGGGCGGGCACGCTCTGATCGACGTCACCGTGAAGGCGACGGACTCTCCCGAAGGATTGACCGAGAACGGGTCGCTTGTTTTCGAAAACGGCGGCCGCTCTCGCGGGACGATGGTGGTTCAGGGCCTGACGACGGGCCGACGAACCAAGGTTCAGGTCATCGCTGACGGCGCCACGTCGTACGCGAGCTCCGATCAGCTCGACTCGCTCCCGGAAGGGCGCAAATGGGTGAAAATCGACTACTCCGCGGCGGCTTCGAACTCGCGGCTTCCGGCCGATGGCGGACCGACGGAAGGCCTGAAGCTGCTCGAGAAGTTGGACGGGGCGGAAGAAATCGGGAAGGAAGAGATCCGCGAGGTGGCTACCACGCGCTATCGCGGCACCCTGCCGATTTCGCTGAAGAAAGTGTTTGGAGTCGAAGTGCAGGTCTCGCCGCCACCGGTCGAAGTTTGGGTCGATGCCCGCGACCGAGTGCGGCGGATGACGGTCACCGTCTCCAGCTCCGTGCATGGAGTCGAGGGGTCCGCCACCACCACCGACATGACCATAGATTTCCTCGCCTTCGGCCCCGTGCCAAAGATCGAACTGCCGCAGCAGGACGAAATCTACGACGCGACCGGTCGGTTTGAATCAGACCTTAAATCTGCGGCCGAAGCACCCTGAAGAGGTAGGTGGGTCCCGTCGACCTTTGCCACCAAAATTCAAATGGCTCTCAGCCGTACAGCGCCTCGATCTCCGTTGCGTACTTCTCGGCGATCGGGCGGCGTTTTAACTTCATCGTCGGGGTCAGCTCCTCGCCGCCTGGGACCCACTCTTCCTCGATCAGCTTGTAGCGCTTGATCTGTTCGACTCGGGCGAGGCGCACGTTGGCGGCTGCCACCGCCTGCTCGATCTCGGTGGCGACCTGGGGGTCGTTGGGAGAGAGTCCGCGGGCCGCCAGGGTTTCGTGGTCGAGCGCGATCAGGGCCACGTTGTAGGGGCGAAGGTCGCCGATCGCGACCGCTTGGGCGATCAGGGGCGTCGCCGTCTTCAGCTTCGCCTCGATGTTCGCCGGTGACATGTTCTTGCCCGCGGCGTTGACGATCAGCTCCTTCTTGCGGTCGACGATCTTCAGGTAGCCCTCCGCGTCGAACTCGCCGATGTCGCCGGACAGGAGCCAGCCGTCCTCGGTCACCGCCTCGGCCGTGCGCTCGGGCATGTTGCGGTAGCCCTTCATCACGATCGGGCCCCTCACCATCACCTCGCCGTCGTCCGCCAGTTTCACCTCGATGCCGGGCAGTGGCGGGCCCACCGTCCCCACCCGGATGCGGCCGGGCGGGTTCAGGGTCGCGGTCGCGGTGGTCTCCGACATTCCCCACAGCTCGCAGATTTCGATCCCGATCGCGAGGAAGAACTCGATCACCTCGGGTGGCGTCGGGGCGGCGCTGACGCCGAACCACTCGACCTCGTCGAGGCCGAGCATCGCGCGGATCTTCGCGAAGACGAGCTCGTCTGCCTGCTCCCATTCGGCCTGCAGCTCGTCGGGAACGTCGCCCTCCATGTAGGCGGCGACCCGGCGGCGCCCGATCTCCATCGCCCTCTCCGTGGCCTCGCGTTTCTCCTGGTCCGTCTCGGCGGCCATCCCGATCTCCAGCGCCGACTTCAGTTTTTCGAACACGCGCGGCACTCCCACCCACATGGTCGGCCGCGTCTCGATCGAGTAGGCGATCATCTGGCGAACTTCGGGGCAGCAGTAGACGCAGCCCCCGTAGAGCATCTGCCCATACAGGCAGGAGTAACGGTCGGCGATGTGGGCGCTGGGCAGGTAGGAGATCTGGCGTGCTTCCGGGCTCGGCCTGTGGACCGCGTCCGACGCCCGCAAGCCACTGATCAGGTTCTTGTGGCTGAGCTGCACTCCCTTGGGCGCACCGGTCGTGCCCGAGGTGTAGATCAGGCAGAGCAGATCATCGGGCTCGACGGCGCGCCAGGCGGCCTCGAAATCGAAGCCGGGGTCACCCATCTCCTCCAGTTCCTCGATCGAGATCGTGCCCGCCGGTGCCTCGCCTCCGATCACGACGACGTGCTCGAGCGTGTCAACCTGCTCGCGGACCTCCAGAACCCGGTCCAGGAACTGCGGCTCGGTGACGATGACCCGGTTGGCCGCGTCGGCGACGACGTACTCGATCTGCTCCGGCGAGGAGGAGTTGTAGACGGAGAAGCAGATGGCGCCGAGGTGCATCGCGGCGCAGTCGGTGAGGAAGAGGCCGGGGCGGTTGATCAGCATGAAGCCGACCGTGTCGCCCCGCCGCACCCCGAGCGCCGCGAGCCCGGCGGCGCGCCGTTGCACGGTCGTCGCGTACTCCGCGAAGCTCGCTTTGAATTCACTGTCCTTCAGCCGTAGCGCCGGCGCCTGCGCCGACTCTGCGGCGGTCGTCTGGAACGCCTCACACAGCGTCGAGGCGGAAAGCGCTTTCGGTTCGGTACTTGCAGCGCCGCTCGCGGTGTCCACTGACTTCACCTGGAATCTCCCCCTCGTCGTCGGAACCAGACCCCATGGTTTCCGATCAAGGGATCTCGCGCAAGGGGTCGGGCCGGGTTTCGGCCCGTGCGCCTACTTGCCGAGCAGGGCGCAGACGGCGGTTGCCTGGACGTTGCGCAGCTGCGCCAGCAGCTTGCCGCTGGGAGCCGGGATGTTGAGCGAGGTGGTGACGGCGCGCTTGCCGTCGGCGCTGGCGGCCGCCCACTGGACGTAGCCGGGGAAGTTGCCGGTGTGGCCGTAGACCGTGCCGCACTTCGTCTGGTAGCGGAAGAGCGCCAGGCCGGCGGAGTTCTTGCCGGGGCCGGGTGGGCTCGATGCGCCGCCGGGGACGAAGCGCATCTGCTGGCGCTGCTGGGCGCGGGAGAAGAACCTGAGGCCGAGGTCGGCGCGGATGAAGGCGTTGAGGTCCTTCGGGGTCGAGACGATCGCGCCCGAGGCCCAGGCGCCGCTGGGGCTGAGGAAGGTGGAGACGTCCTCGGGCTTCTCACCGGGGGCGGTGAGGTAGCCGTGGATGAAGGGGGAGGGGAGGGCGACCTTGGTCGGGAACGAGGTCTGGCTCAGCTTCGCCGGGCCGAAGACGATCTTCTGCAGCGCCGTGCCGTAGGACGCGCCGGTAACCGCTTCGACGATCAGGCCGACGAGGATGTTGTCGGTGTTCGAGTACTCGTACTTCGAGCCGGGGGTGAACTCGAGCGGGTCGGAGCGGACCCAGTCGATGATTCCCTGTGGCGAGACGAAGCCGCGCGGGTCGGTTTTGAACTGCGAGACGAAGCCTTCGGACTTGGTGTAGTCAGGGACGCCGCTGGTGTGGTTGAGCAGTTGCCGCACCGTCACCGTGCCCCAGGCCGCCGGCATCCCGGGCAGCCGCTGGGCGACCGTGTCCTCGAGGCCGAGCTTGCCGGCGCGGACGAGGTTGAGGGCGACGGCGCCGCTGAATGCCTTGGCGACGCTGGCGATCCGCATGTGGTCGGTCGCCCGCGGCGCCCGGCGGCGCTTGACCTCGGCCCGCCCGGCGCGCAGCACGGTCAGCTTGCCGCCGCGGTAGATCGTCGCGATCGCACCCGGCGGCCCCCCCGGTGCCGCGACCAGCCGTTCGAGCCCACGCTGGACGTCGGCCGGAGTCGACGCCGCCGACGCGGCCGAGGCGGCGAGGCCCGACCAGGCCGCCAGCGCGAGCGCGGCGCAGGCAAGTGAGCGGCGGGAGCGCATCGGCGCATCGTAGCCGCGTCGATACCTTGACCGGCGATGAACGACAAGCGACATACCCACGATCAAGGTCACGGCCACACCCACGGCCTCGTCGATCCTTCGATCAAGCGCTCGCGGGCTGGGGTGCGTGCGGTCGTCCTCTCATTTGTTGTGCTCGGGCTTACGGCGCTCGCTCAGGTGGCGATCTTCGCTGCCACCGGCTCGATCGCGCTGCTCGCCGACCTGATCCACAACTTCGGCGACGCCGCGACCGCGATCCCGCTCGCCATCGCCTTCCTGATGCGTTCCGAGCGGGCCGAGCGCTACGCCGGCTACTTCGTCGTTTTCGCGATCTTCGTCTCCGCCGCAGTGGCTGGGGTCGAGGCGGTGCGCCGCCTGATCGACCCCGAGGAAGTCAGCCACCTTGGCGTCCTCGTCGCCGCCGGTCTGATCGGCTTCGCCGGCAACTGGTTGGCGGCGCTGATCCGGCTCGCCGCCGGGCGCGCGCTCGACAGCCCGGCCCTGGTCGCCGATGGCAACCACGCCAAGGCCGACGCCTACGTGAGTCTGGCGGTAATCGTCAGCGCTCTCGCCGTCTCCTTCGGCCTCACCCTTGCCGATCCGCTGATCGGCCTCGGCATCAGCGCCCTGATCATGCGGATCACCTGGCAGTCGTGGCGCACCGTCCGGGACGGTCACAGCCACGCGCACTCCCACTAGTACCCTGCGCCGCTCGCATGGCGGCAACCGACTCACCGGGCTCGATCTTCATCCGCTTCCTCAAGTTCGGCTGTTTGGCGTGGGGAGGGCCGGCGGCGCAGATCGCGATGATCAAGCGCGAGTGCGTCGATGAGGAAGGCTGGATCTCCGACGCCACCTTCAAGAAGCTGCTCGCCGTCTACCAGGTGCTTCCCGGCCCCGAGGCGCATGAGCTCTGCGTCTACTTCGGCCGCCTGCGCGGCGGCAAGCTCGGCGGCTTCCTCGCCGGGCTCGGCTTCATGCTGCCGGGCTTCGTCCTCATGCTCGGCCTCTCGGTCCTCTATGTCGAGGCCGACCTCGCCGGCCACCTGCACGGCCTCTTCTACGGGCTGACGGCGGCGGTCGGCGCTCTTGTCGCCCGCGCCCTGGTGCGGCTGAGCAAATCCTTCATCAGCGACGTGCCGCTGGCACTGATCGCCGTCGCCGGCTTCGTCCTCACCCTCTGGCTGGGGATCACCTTCGTCGCCGTCCTGCTCGGCGGCGGCATCGCCTACGAGCTCTGGGTCAACGGCCGCCGCTGGACTCGGCGGGCCAACTCGGTCGCGCTCGGCCCCCCGGCGCTGCTCGCGGTCGCCGCCGGCGCGATCACCGTCTCGCTCACCGCGGAGATCTTCTTCGAGGGGCTGAAGGCGGGCCTGCTGACCTTCGGCGGCGCCTACACGGTGATCCCCTTCCTGCACGACGCCGCGGTCGAAAACCACCACTGGCTGAGCAGCGATCAGTTCAACGACGGCCTGGCGATGGGCGGCATCCTGCCGGCGCCGCTGATCATCTTCTCGACCTTCGTCGGCTACCTCGCCGGCGGTCTGGCAGGCGCCCTGGTGATCACGCTCGGCATCTTCCTGCCGGCCTTCGTCTTCCCGATCTTCTTCCACCACCAGCTCGTCGCCGTCGCCGAGAACGAGCGCCTGCACCCATTCCTGCTCGGTGTCGCGGCCGGGGTGATCGGGTTGATAGCGGCGGTCACGGTGACGATTCTCGAAACCAGCGTCACCGACGTCTACACGGCCCTGATCGCGCTCGGCGCCTTCGTGGCGCTGAACCGCTGGCACTCGAAAATGACGGTCGTCTACGTGATGGCCGTCGCCGGTATCGTCGGCGCGATCCTCCAGCACACCGTTGTCTAGCTCCTCAGTGCGGGCGGGGGATGGTGAAGCGGTAGGTGACCGGAGCGGAGCCGGTGCCGGTCGCGTCGACGGCGCGGACGCGAAAGGTGTGGGGGCCGAAGCTGAGTTTGGCGAGGGTCAGCGGCGAGCGGCAGCCGCGGTAGGGGTGGCTGTCGATCTTGCAGCGGAAGCTGACGCCGAGCGTGCTTGCCGCGAAGCGGAAGGTCGGGGTGCGATCTGGCGTCCGGTGTGGCGGCGCCGAGACGAGCCTTGCAACCGGCGGGCCGGGAGGGGGGACCTCCGCGGGCGGGATCACCTGCGCTGGCTGGTGCGCCTCGATCTGGGTCAGCTGGGCGCTGCCCGAGGCTTCCGGGTCGACCGATTCGTCAGTCGCGGTGATCGTCACCTGGCCGACGCTCCCCGTGGCTCTGATCTCGGCGCTGTAGGTGCCGTCGCCGTTGTCGATCGTCGGGCCGATCAACTGCCCCACGTCGCTGGAGGAAAAAGTGACTTCTTCGCCGCTGAAGAGGTAGTCGTTGGCGTCCGCGAGGGTCGCGGTGGCGATGGTGACCGATTTCCCGTCGGCCGGGATCGAGCCGGGGTCGAGCGAGACTTCGACATGGTCCACCGGCCCCGGGCAGGGCCCTCCTTCCGGCCCCGATTCGATGCTGAGAGAGGCGGTCGCGATCAAAGCTGTGGCCGCGCTGCTCCACGGCGTCATCGTTCCGCGCAGCGCGAAATCACCGCATTCGGCGGGGGTGAGGAGCAGGCCCGCCTCTTCGTCGATGCTGAGATCGAATTCTTCAAAGGGGATCTGAGGTAGCGCAGCGATGCTCAGAGTGGCAACTTCGGTATCGGGATCGGTCGCCAGCGTGGCAAGGAGCTTGACGTCGAGACCGGATCCGGCGGCGGTGAGAAAGAGCCGGTAGGCGCCGGCGGATTCGGCGCCACCGAAATAGATCGAGCCCTCGAGTGACTCATCGAGCCCTAGGACCGCGGCGGAGAAGTCGCCGATCTTCGAGTCCGCCGGGCACTCCTCGGCTTCGGCCGAGCCGAGGTGGGCCTGGGCGATGGTGCAGGCGGCCTGCTCGTCGGCGGCTTCGTCGTCGACCGCCAGGCCTTCCGGCAGCTCGGCGGTGAGCGCCTTGACGTCGGAGGCGGAGAGGCCAACGGGGTTCGTCCCGCCTTCGTTGCTGAGCTCGAGCCTGAAGTCGAGTCCCGACGGGGCGGACGTCTCCGTCGTGGTCAGGCCGGCGCTCAGCATCGGGCCGAAGCTGAGGTGGTTGCAGCCGCTGGAGGCGAGGGTGGAATAGGTGGCGCTCGAGTAGTCGCCGGGCTGTTGGTAGGAGTCCGCCTCCAGCTTGGCGGCCTGGGGCCCGGTGCAGGCCGTCGGGTTACGGAGCATGGGCGTCTCGGGCAGGGCGACCGGGCTCGGACCGCCTACGCAGTTGGTGTCGTCATCGCCTGGGCATCCGGCCGGTGCGGAGGGGTTGCCGGCAGGGAAGCGCTGGCCGTCGTGGTCGGGGTCGGCGGGGACGGCCCAGAGAGTGAGGTCGATGCCGCTCAGCGGTGCCAGCTGGGTCAAGCCCGCGATCGAGAGATCGAGGCCGAAGTCCGTCTCGGTCCGCACCGTCGCCGTGATCGCGACGGGGAGGTTCAACGTCGGCATGACGAAGCCGAGACGGGCGAATTCACCCGCTCCCGGAGCCAGCATGTAGACCGGGGCGGTGCCGAGCAGGAAGTCGGGGTTGCCTTCGTGCTTGGCCCGAACCGTGACCAGGCCGACCTGGGTGCTCGGCGGGCATTCGAACTGGCCGAAGCCGGCAGTGGAGCAGCGCGGGGTCGCTTCCGGGTAGATGAAGAACCCCGGCGGCGCGCCGATCCGCAGCGACCTCGCGGTTTCCGGTGCGCCCGGGGTGGCGAGCGTCAGCGCGGCGTTGACGTTGCTGTGGGCGCCGGCCTGCGTGGCCGGGCTGCCGTCGGCGGCGAGGCTGCGGAAGCTGAACGATCCGAGGCTCGGCGAGGCCGTGGCGCTGTCGGCCCTCAGGCCCAAGGCCGCGAGGAGAAGGAGGGCGAGCAGGACACCGGAGCTGATCCGGTATGCCGCCGCTGAGATTCCACCGCTTGCCGTCAACACCCGCCTCCCTTGCCTTTGTTTCGGCAGGAAGGCTACTGACTGATCAGGCAGTCACCCATCGTTGGTACGCCGAGTTCTGGCTCCCGCCCTTCATTGATATCCATCAATGAAGGTGATACCTTGCCGACCGCGTGACCGACCTGCCTGTGATCGATTGCTGCACGCCGCTTGCCGGCAGCTCGCTGGACGAGGAGCGGGCGGCGGAGCTGGAGAGGGTGATCAAGGCGCTCGCCGATCGCCAGCGCCTGCGGATCGTGAACATGCTGCTGCGGGCCGGGGGAGAGGCGGTCTGCGTCTGCGAGTTCCAGCCTTTCCTCGGCCTCTCCCAGGGGACCGTCAGCCATCACCTCAAGATCCTGGTCGAGGCCGGTCTGGTCGAGCGCGAGGGGCGCGGCAACCGCAGCTACTTCAGCCTCGTCGACGGCGCCCTGGACTCGGTGCGCGAGGTCTTCGCTCCGGCGACGGCCTGTTGCTGAGGCGACCGTGGACGGCCGTCCCGACCTGATCCGCCGCGCCGCCGCCGAGGCGCTCGGCGTCTTCGCCCTCGTCTTCGCCGGCTGCGGCGCGATCGTCACCGAGGCCGAGCACCCGGGCGCGCTCGGCGCGGTCGGCATCGCCCTCGTCTTCGGGCTGGTGATCATGGCGATGGTCTACGCCACCGGCCACCTCTCCGGCGCCCACCTCAACCCGGCGGTGACGCTTGCCTTCCTCGCCACCCGGCGCCTGCCTCGCTCCGAGGCGCTCGCCTATCTCCTTGCCCAGGCCCTTGGCGCGCTTGCCGCCGCTGCCGCGCTGGCGGCGATCTGGCCCAGCCAGCCGGCCGCGCTCGGGGCAACGCTGCCGACGGTCGGCGCCGGCAGCGCCCTCGTCTACGAGGTGGTGATGACCGCCTTCCTGATGTTCGTGATCATGGCCGTGGCGACCGACACGCGGGCGGTCGGCGCGGCGGCGGCGATCGCGATCGGCGCCACGGTCGGGCTCGATGCCCTGTTCGGCGGCCCGATCACCGGTGCCTCGATGAACCCGGCGCGCTCGCTCGGCCCGGCGCTCGTCTCCGGCGAGCTGCACGATCTCTGGATCTACCTCACGGGCCCGCTAGTCGGGGCGGTCCTCGGCGCGCTCGCCTATCAACTGGTGCGCGGCGAGCAGCTCGCCGCCGCCGACGCCGGGGGCGCCTGATGGCTCGCGCGCTCTTCGTCTGCCTGCACAACGCCGGCCGCTCGCAGATGAGCGCGGCGCTGTTCGAGCGGGCGGCCGCGGGTCGTCACGAGGCCCGCTCCGCCGGCACGACCCCGGCCGACCGCGTCCACCCCGAGGTGATCGAGGCGATGGCCGAACTGGGCGTCGACCTCAGCAACCGCCAGCCGCGAATCCTCACCAGCGAGGACGCGGCCTGGGCCGACGTCGTGGTGACGATGGGCTGCGGCGACGAGTGCCCCTACATCCCCGGCCAGCGCTATCTCGACTGGGACCTGCCCGACCCCAAGGGGCTGCCGCTCGAGCAGGTGCGGGAGATACGGGATGAGATCGGGCGCCGGGTCACGGCGCTCGCGAGTGAGCTCACGAGCGCCGCCGACCCGCCGGCCCGGCCCTGACCCCCCGCTACTGCTGGGGCTGGATGTTCTGGTTGACCCGGAAGAGGTTGCCCGGGTCGTAGGTCGCCTTGACCTCGGTCAGGCGGTCGTAGTTGTCGCCGTAGCTGGCCCGCACCCGATCCTGGCCCTCGTCCATCATCATGTTCACGTAGGCACCGCCGGCCGAGTGGGGGTGGAGGGCGTCGAAGTAGTCGACGCACCAGTTGCGGATCGCGGCGACGTTGGCGGGGTCCTTGTCGACGCCGGCGTAGACCGTCGCCCAGGTTGCGTCGCGGTAGGCCCAGGGGGTCTCCGACGGCCCGATGTCGTGGGCGGCCCCGTCGATCGGGTAAAGGTGCATCGTCGACTGCCAGGTCGGCATCTGCGGCCCGAAGCTGGCGTGGGCCGCGACGGCCTCGTCGGGGATCTCCCTGACGAAGTCGGCACGCCAGTACCACTGGTCGCCAGCCGGGTATACGGGGTCGAAGGCTCCCTGCAGTGCTGGGAACGGCATCTCTTGGACGCCGTGCAGCAGCGGCTCCGGCAGCACGTCGAGCAGCGGCGCCATCGCCGCCGCGGCCTCCTCTTCGCCACCGAGGTAGCACCAGACGACGCCGCAGACCTTCTCCAGGTGCAGCTCCTCCGGGAACGGCGGCGCCGGGGGCACCGAGGCGAAGGCGAAGAAGCCGTTCAGCTCCCGCGGGGCCTGCGGTAGGAACTCGCGGTAGGCGGCCAGCACCTCGGCGCTCTGCTCGGCCGACCAGAAGGTCGGGCCGCCGACGACGTTGTTGACCTCGTGCAGGCGGAAGAGGAACGAGGTGACGACGCCGAAGTTGCCGCCCCCGCCGCGCAGCGCCCAGAAGAGGTCGGGGTTCTCGTCGGCGGCGGCGCGGACCTGCTGGCCGTCGGCGAGGACGACCTCGGCCTCGAGCACGTTGTCGATCGTCAGCCCGAACTTGCGGGTCAGGTGTCCGAGGCCGCCGCCGAGGGTCAGCCCGCCGACGCCGGTGGAGGAGATGATCCCGCTCGGCGTCGCCAGTCCGTGGACGTTGGTGGCGGCGTCGACTTCGCTCCAGAGGCAACCGCCGCCGACCCGCGCGGTGCGCGCCTCGGCGTCGACCTCGATCGCTTTCAGGCCGGAGAGGTCGACGACGACGCCGTCCTCGACGGTCCCCAGGCCGGCGCCGTTGTGACCACCGCCGCGAATCGCCAGCGGCAACTGATGCTGGACGGCGAAGCGGACCGCGCCGGCGACGTCCTCGGCGCTGGTGCAGGTGGCGATCAGCGCCGGGCGGCGATCGATCATCGCGTTGTAGACCTTGCGCGCCTCCTCGTAGCTCGCCTCGCCGGGGGCGGTGAGGCTGCCCTCGAAGCCTTGGATCTCACTGCGGGCGGACTGCAGAAGCGCGTTGGCGGCACTCATCTTGTTCCTCCTGGTTGGGTCGTTTCGAACTGTGCACCGACGGTAGGAGGGACGGCGCTCCCTGTCATGACCTGACCTGACCCA